>MAAC01009898.1_pt1 | contig 68458 bp, 57 predicted proteins | sample 1115981 | NCBI WGS metagenome assembly MAAC01 (sample SAMN04961126, study PRJNA320927) | seawater metagenome | isolation source: sample BD02T64 sea water enriched with oil for 64 days | place: USA:Gulf of Mexico | collected 2013-07-27
TGATTGCCCGCCCGCGCCGCTTCAATTCCCGCTAACTGCGCTTTTAATACTAGCTCATAAATGGCCTTTTGCTCGGGGCTAAAACGACCATTGACCGGAAAGGTGCGAGTAATATCGGCCGCGTAGTGCTGGTATTCACAACCCGCATCGATCAATACCAGGTCACCATCATTGAGGGGCTGATTGTTTTCCACATAGTGCAAAATACAGGCGTTATCGCCACCGCCAACGATTGAGGTGTAGGCGGGGAAGCTAGCTCCCTCCATGGCAAAAGTATGTTCAATTTCTGCCTGCAGTTGATATTCATTAAGGCCGGGTTTTGAAGCACGCATGGCACGGCAGTGGGCCTCAGCGGAAATTTTCGCCGCCTTGCGCATCAGCTTCAGTTCGGCCGGTTTTTTAAACAGGCGATTTTCGTGGAGCAGGTGGTCGAGGTCGACAAACTCCCCAGGGGGTACCGCACCGGTGCGCGCCTTGGCACGGATGCTATTCACCCACTCCATTAAATGCTGGTCGAACTCCTTGTCTTTACCAATGGCAGAATAGACTTTGCTTTTGCCTTCCAGCAGGCCCGGTAAAATATCGTCCATATCGGTAATCGGGAAGGCATCGTCAGCGCCGTACTGTTCACAGGCGCCCTCCGGCCCAGCGCGATAACCATCCCAGGTTTCTCGCTCTCTATCGCGCTCGCGGCAAAATAAAATAAACTGACCCTGTGAACGACCGGGGATTAATACCAGCACCGCTTCCGGTTCGGGAAAACCACAGAGATAGTGGAAGTCACTGTCCTGACGGTAGGGGTAGAGGGTATCTCTACTGCGGGTGCGCTCCGGTGCTGCGGGCACAATGGCAATGGCATCTTTACCAATCATTGCCATTAACTCTTTGCGCCGCCGAGCAAATTCATTGCTGCTAATCATCACTGCCTCTCAAGTAGATATTCGACTCAACACGCAGGCAGGCATTTAGCACCGCCACAATAATCCACGTGTTATACAGGGGTAATTTCAGCAGAAGATACCGTCATTACATAGGGTTAGATCTTCTCACGGAAAAGCTCGCCACCCAAGGGCTGGCTATGTCGCCCCGGCAGAGATTGTTTCTGCTACTCTGACGCTATAAAAACTGACAGGGACTTAACAATGTCGACAGCCGAACTTTACGATGAATTCGAACAGATGGTGCGCGGAGAAATATTATCCATGCCCCGCGATGAATTTCGCCAGCGCTGCGATGAAGACGACAAATTTATCTATTTGCATATTGCCCGACAAATCGCCAAAAAAAACCGCTGTGAGCTTATTATTCATGAAGATGTATTTGAATTTATCTGCCCGCCACCCTAGCCCCTCAGAAAACCCAGAGTCAGAATCAGGCCCGCGGCAAAGTCATGGCCGCGAGCTTTTATCGCACTGATAAAACGCCCGTCAATGCAGGGTTTTACCGGCGGTGTCACTCATCTCTTTGATCTCGGCATAAATCAAGGTCACCGCAACGCGGACATATTCAACCAGCTCAAAAAAACTGGCTTCGTCCTGTTCATCAATGGAGCTGGCATAGGGGTCGAGCTCATCATCACTGTTGCCACTATCGGCCATGGCGATGGCCGCAAGGTCGCGCATCGCTTCCGAAACATCGGTCGCCAGCGGAGCATCCCCCGAGAGACCCGACTGGCCGAGGCCGGAGAGATAGTTCTGACACCAGTGGCTCAATGTTTCAATGCGCTCATGCAACGAGTCGTCATCATCGGGTAGCAAGAGTTCAAACACCGCATTACCATCTTCGAGCTGTTCGACGGTATCTTTATAGAGTTGCAGCACCTCACTTTCTATCGCAGCCATGATGCTCGCGTTCGCATCGAGTAGATCGGCGGCGACCTCCAGTACCTTCTTGTCAGACAGGGGCTGTCCACCACTGAGCCGGCCACACAGTACGGCCTGTAATTCAGCAGGGTTTGTGGTCAGGCCCGCAACAGTGAAAGCGCGGCAGTAATGTTCAAAATCCATCGGCGGGGTTTTCCTCAAAAGCCTTATTCTATCACTGCCCCTGGTTAAAGCTGTCGATCGTCAACATCACTTTAGGTGGGGAAATCATTGGGGAAGCGTGAAGCGTAGCTGAAGTAAGGGATTATTTCTCGAAACTACATTAAGATAATTGACCCCTGCGCGCAATCGCCACTATAGTTCGCTGGCCTCTTCGATTATTTGATAACTTGAAAATACCGCTATGAGTAGTGATGCCCTATCCGATCTGGAACAGAAAATAGATCAGCTCGTCGAGCTGAGCGAACGTCTGAAAAAAGAAAACACCGGCCTGCGGCAACGTGAGTCGAATTTATTAAAAGAAAAAGGCCAGTTGATGGAAAAAACCGAGCAAGCGCGCTCACGGGTAGAAAGCATGATTACCCGCCTCAAAGCCCTCAACCCCGAAGCTTAATCACCCCTGAGTCCCCAGCCATGAGTACAAGCGATAACGTGACGATTCTGGTGCTCGACAAAGAGTATCAGGTGCACTGCCCCCCCGACCAACGCGACGCCCTGCTGCGCGCCGCCCTTGAGCTCGACCAGCGCATGCGCGCCATTCGCCAGGGCGGCAATGTCATCGGCCTGGAGCGCATCGCCATTATGGCCGCACTGAATTTGTCCTACGATCTGCTCGAGGCACAACACCGAGCCACGGAAAGCGAAGCCAATAGCGAAGACCTTGAGCGCCTCGACAATAAAGTATTTCAGGCGCTGCAGGCCCTCTCACCAAAGAGCTAGTCGGCGTCTTCAACTGATAACAGCAACACACCACTTAACTGACTTAAGACATTCCCATTCGACAACTCTAGGCTATAATGCAGCGACCTGGGGTGTTTGCCAGTCGAGAAGTTCTTGAGCCGATTTTTACACCTAGGGGGATTACCCGCGCTGCTGGTGTGCATATCCGCTTGACGGAGAGCCTAATGTTGTACGGCGTCCCCCACCTTGAACCGTCGGGTTCAGGGCCACATCGACAGCGGCACTCCCGGGCCCCGGCTGATAAGAGGTATTGAGCATCGTCAGAAAAGCCCCGACTCTTCGCTCCACCCTGCGCCAGCGTCGGCGTTCACTCTCCGCTCGTCAGCAACAACAAGCCACCGTCAACATCAGCCAGCACCTCGGCCAACTGTGGCGATTTAAACGGGCACGTCGTATCGCCTATTATCTGGCCAATGACGGCGAGATATCCCCCCAGGCCGCCATCGGCAAAGCGGAAAAACGTGGCCAAGATACTTACCTGCCCGTACTGCACCCGCTGAAATACAACCGCCTCTATTTCACCAGCCATCGAAACCCCTCAAGGCTACGCGCCAATCGCTTTGGCATTGCCGAACCCCTGTTAAATAAAAATCCAATTGCAGCAATCTGGACACTGGATATTATTTTGCTGCCCCTCGTGGCGTTTGATCGCCACGGTAACCGCATGGGCATGGGCGGCGGCTTTTACGACCGCACCCTCGCCCCACTCAACGGCAGCCCCATGAAGCGCCCCCTGTTAATTGGCCTCGCCCACCACTGCCAGGAAGTAGAACAACTGCAAACACAGAGCTGGGATATTCCCCTCGACATTATCGCCACGGATCAAAAGCTCATTCACATCGACAGTAGATAAAAAAACCGCTGCGCCAGCCTCCCAGGGAGACAGCATGAGAAAGACCAAGATTATTTGCACCATTGGCCCCGCGACCCATTCGCTAGAGATGCTCACTCAATTAGCCAAGGCCGGTATGAACGTCGCCCGCCTCAATATGTCCCACGGCGACCACGACTCTCACGCCGCCGTGATTGCCCGTATTCAGCAACTCAATGCCTCGCGGATACAGCCCATCGCGATACTGCTCGATACCCAGGGGCCGGAAATTCGCACCGGCACCCTGCCAGAAGCCCTCGAGCTTATCGAGGGCAGTATCGTGCCCGTGGTGGCCCGCAGCGAGGGCGATGTGCCCCTGGGCACCATTCAAGTGAATTACGACGACCTGGTTCACGCCGTTAATGTCGGCGACAAAATCACCATCGACAACGGCCTTATCAACCTTGAAGTGCTCGAAAAAGAAGGGCAAACCCTGCAGTGCCGCATTATCGACGGCGGCCTGTTAAAGAGTCGTTGTCACGTCAATCTGCCCGGCATTCGCGTTAACTTACCGGCCATTACTGAAAAAGATAAACGAGATATTGCCTTCGCACGCGCCCATCAGCTCGACTTTATTGCCCTGTCTTTTGTGCGCCACGCCGATGGCATTGCCCAGTTGCGCCAACTGCTCGGCGACGCTGCTGGCAACACCAAGGTCATCGCCAAAATAGAAAATCAGGAAGGGCTGACTAATCTGGAGGCAATTATCGCCGCCAGTGACGGCATTATGGTGGCTCGTGGCGATCTCGGTGTTGAAATTCCCATGGAAATATTGCCCCGGGTACAGCGGCGCATCATTCGCCAGTGCGCCATGCACGGCAAGCGCGTGATCGTCGCCACCCACATGCTGGAGTCGATGATCGACAACCCCATTCCCACCCGGGCGGAGGTCACCGATGTCGCCAACGCTGTGTATGAAGAGGCCGATGCCATTATGCTGTCGGGCGAAACCACCGTCGGTAAATACCCGCTGCGCTGCGTGGAAACCCTCGATCGCATTGCCCGCTCCACAGAACAAAGCCGAGGTTTATTGTTCACCGATGAATTGATTTTAGATAACGACAAACAGCAGATCTCGGCGGCAGCAGTACGGCTCGCCGAGGCCATCGGTGCCAGGGGGATTATCGTACCCACCCAAACCGGACGCATGGCCAACTTCGTCACCAACTGCCATCCGCAAACGCCGATTATTTATGCCTTTTCCTACGAGGAACACACCCACCGCCACCTGGTCTTAAATCGCAATGTGCGCAGCTATCGCATCGCCTATTACGACGACCCCGAGAAGATCCTCGCCGCAGCCGCCGCCATACTTTTGCAGCGCGATGATGCCAGTAGTGACGATAAAATGGTGGTTATTTCCGATACCTTAAGCCGCGCCAATGTCGACGCCATTCAAATACGCACACTGGGCAGCCTGACCAACTAAGCCGGCCGACTCAGCGCTTACTGCCCAAGAAAGAAGCGATAGGCATCGTTCTTGGTTTCTTCCTGATAGGGGTAATCGAGGGCGCCGAGAAAAGCACCGACATCTTTACGCTCGTTAACCGGCACCTGTAAGCCGACTAAGACCCGACCGTAGGCCGAGCCGTGATTGCGGTAGTGGAACATCGAAATATTCCAGCGCCCGCCCAACTTACCGAGAAAATTTGACAGCGCACCCGGCCGCTCGGGGAATTCAAAGCGATACACCACCTCGTCGGCAATTTCCGGGGCGCGCCCGCCGACCATGTAGCGAATATGCAATTTCGCGATCTCGTTATCGGTCATATCGACCACCGCATAATCTTTGGCGAGCAGGTCATCAACCAAAGCCTGGCGGTCCGCATCGGAAGTCACCTGAATACCGACAAAAATATGGGCATCACCCGCATCGGCATAACGGTAGTTAAATTCGCTGACCATGCGCTGGCTCAGAGACTGACAAAAACGCTTAAAGCTGCCGGGCTTTTCGGGAATGGTCACCGCCAGCACGGCCTCGCGCTTTTCACCAATTTCGGTGCGCTCGGAAATATAGCGCAGGCGATCAAAATTCATATTGGCACCGCTGTCGATGGCCAATAATGTTTCGCCGCTGCAGCCGCTTTGCTGCACATACTTTTTCAGCCCGGCAAGCCCCAGCGCGCCAGCGGGTTCACAGATAGAACGGGTGTCATCAAAGATATCTTTGATGGCCGCGCAAATTTCATCGGTTGATACGGTAATCACACCATCGATGGTGTCCCGCAGTATGCGAAAGGTTTCCTTACCAATTTGCGCCACCGCGGTGCCATCGGCAAACAGTCCGACTTCTTTGAGGGTCACCCGCCGACCCTTTTCCATCGCCGCCGCCAAACAGGCAGCATCCTCAGACTCCACCGCGATGACTTTGATATCGGGGCGCACATATTTCACATAGGCGACGATGCCGGCACACAAACCACCGCCACCGACCGGGACAAAAATGGCGTTCAGTGGGCCGGGGTGCTGGCGCAAAATCTCCACCGCCACCGTACCCTGCCCGGCAATCACATCGGGGTCATCAAAGGGGTGGATGTACACCAGGCCCTTTTCGGCAACCAGCTTCTGTGCGTGCTCGGCCGCGCCTTCATAAGTGTCACCCTTCAAAACGACCTTGGCACCACGGGCACGCACCGCATCGATTTTAATTTGCGGCGTGGTGCGGGGCATCACGATGGTCGCCTTCACACCCAGTTTATTCGCCGCCATTGCCAGGCCCTGGGCGTGATTACCCGCCGAGGCCGCAATCACCCCCGCCGCTCGCTCAGCGTCATTGAGCTGGCGCATTTTGTTGTAGGCACCGCGCAATTTGAAGGAGAACACCGGCTGTAAATCTTCGCGCTTTAACAGCACCCGATTGGCGATGCGTGTCGATAAAATAGGCGCTTCATCAATCGGCGTTTCTACCGCCAGGTCATAGATGCGTGCATCGAGAATTCTCTTCACATAGCTTTTTGGCATGCTGGTACTTGTCCGCTGTTTTAAAGGGTGTATCGGGCTCAGGCGCAATCGTAGTTTTTCAACCGGGCGAATACCAGCGTTAGCATCAGCCACCGTGTAAATTCTCCGCCATTGTATCGACAACCGCTTTCTTTGCTCAGATATACTATCGCTCTATTGCCGGAGCTCACCATGTCTAAACATCAAACAGCCCAAGATCAGCTCAAACAAGCCGCCGCCCAGGCCGCCATCGACTATGTACTCAAACATCTCGAAGACGATAGCTATCTCGGTATTGGCACCGGTTCAACGGCCAACTGTTTTATCGATTTACTGGCCCAGCACAAGGGCTATATCAAGGGCACGGTTGCCAGCTCCGAGGCCAGCGCCCAACGCCTGCGTGACCACGGCATCAATGTGCTCGAACTCAACAATACCGGTGGCGTGCAAATTTACGTCGACGGCGCCGATGAGGTGAACCCGGCACTGGAGCTGATTAAAGGCGGCGGTGGCGCACTCACCCGCGAGAAAATTATTGCCGCCGCCGCCGATGATTTCGTCTGCATTGCCGACCACAGCAAGTGGGTCGACCACCTGGGGCAATTCGCGGTACCGGTCGAAGTGATCCCCATGGCGCGCAGTTATGTAGCGCGGGAGATTTTTAAGCTGGGGGGTGAAGCCGTCTATCGCCAGGGCGTAGTCACCGACAATGGTAATGTCATTCTCGATGTCAAACGCCTGCACCCCATCGCCGCACCGCAGGCCCTGGAAGAAAAACTCAATAATCTTACCGGCGTTGTCACCAACGGTTTATTTGCCCTGCGCCCGGCCAATACACTGTTACTCAGCACCCCCGAGGGTGTCAAAACACTCAAGCCTTCGCACTAAAGCAGCAACAAATTCGTTACTAGAGAAGACTACGATAATGCAACTCACCGACGCCATACACAGCCGTATTTCAGCCAGGGGCTTTCTCGACAAGCCCGTGGCCGAAGCCACCGTTCGCCAGGTTATCGACCTCGCCCGCCATGCACCCTCAGGCAGTAATATGCAGCCCTGGCAGGTGCACGCCGTCAGCGGCAATCTGCTTGAACGCGTGATTAAAGAATCCCTCGCCTTTGCCGAAAAACACCCCATCGGCAGTCGCGAAAAAGAGTTTCAAACGTCCACCGAAAACTTTATTCAGCCCTATAAATCCCGCCGCTATGCCGTCGGCATGGGACTCTACGACGCCCTGGGTATCGACCGCAAAGACAAGGTCAGGCGCAACGAACAACTCCTGCAAAACTTTTATTTTTTCGGCGCACCGGTGGGATTGTTTTTCTCCATCCACCGCTGCCTAATGCCCGGGCAACTCGGCGACCTCGGCATTTTTATGGGCAATGTGATGCTTGCCGCTCGGGAGTTTGATTTACACACTTGTGCACAGGGTTTCTGGCAGGACGTGCAGCCGGTGCTGCACGATGTGCTCGATATTTCCGAGGACTACTTTATTTTTAACGGCATGGCCCTCGGCCATATCGATCCCGACCACGCGGCGAACAGTCTGGTCAGCGGCCGTGAGTCTATCGATGAGTTTTGCCAGTTCGCCGGTTTTGAGCAATAACATCACACAAGTACTGCGCTACAATAGCCACACATTTAAAAGTACTATTTTTAAGAGCGCTTCATTTTAAGAGTCCAGCATGCCCCAAGATAGCTATCGCCTGATCATTGCCTGCCCCGACAAAATCGGCATCGTCGCCGCTGTCAGTTCCTTTCTCGCCCAGGAGGGCGGCCTCATTACCGAGGCCAATCACTACCTCGACCCCGACTCCAGCTGGTTTTTTACCCGTCAGGTGATCGCCGCTCAGTCCCTGCCCTACGACGTTGAAGAATTACGCACACGCTTTGCCCCGCTGGCGAAAAAATTTGCCATGGAATGGCGCATTACGGAAACCGCCAAACCCAAGCGCGTCGCCCTGCTAGCCAGCAAACAGGCCCACTGCTTATCCGACCTGCTCTATCGCTGGCGCAGTAAAGAATTGTCCTACGACATCACCGGGGTAATCTCCAACCACAACGACCTGCGCAGCTATGTCGAATGGCATAACCTGCCCTACCACCACGAGCCCGTAAGGCCCGACACTAAGGCCGCGCACTTCGCCAGCATTTTAGCCCTACTCGACGACATGCAGCCCGATGTTATTGTCCTGGCGCGCTATATGCAGATACTGCCCCCCGAAATTTGCTCCCTCTACGCCGGGCGCATTATCAATATTCACCACAGTTTTTTACCCGCCTTTGCCGGTGCCCGACCCTACCACCAGGCCGCCGAAAGAGGCGTTAAATTGATTGGTGCCACCTGCCACTATGTCACCGATGAACTGGATGCCGGGCCGATTATCGATCAGGATGTGGCCCGCATTAGCCATCACGACAGCATTGATGACATGGTCAGGATCGGCAAAGATGTTGAAAAAATGGTGCTGGCCAGAGGCTTGCGCCACCACCTGGAAGATCGCGTATTAATCCACGGCAATAAAACTATCGTCTTTGAATAAGGCATACCCACACGCTTTCGGCGCGAATTCATTCGTGCCGCCGGAAAGAGCGCTCCATACAAAGAGGCCTTTGCACGAGAGATGATTTTGCTTTCAGGCAAGGCAAAAAAGCGCGCAGAGAGGGAGTTTACAAGTGTCAATGACCGATTGAGCACTTTTTTAACGCCGCATGGGAGCAAAATGGCTCTTGTGCAAAGGCCTCGTAAATAAGGAAGTAGTTTTGAGCGAATTACACAGCACCGACGTCGCTATTATTGGTGCCGGCCCCATTGGCCTGTTCAGCGTTTTTCAATGTGGCATGCTGAAAATGTCCTGCCATGTTATCGATGCCCTGCCCGCAACCGGGGGGCAATGCACGGCTCTGTATCCGGAAAAGCCGCTGTTTGATATTCCCGCCGCACCCGGCATTAATGCTGTGGATCTAATTGAGCGCCTCGAAAAACAGATCGAGCCCTTTAAGCCCGTCATCCACCTCAACCAGCAGGTCACCGAGCTGGAGAAGATCGGCGAGCACTGGCACTTAAGCACATCCACCGGCCTTAAAATTCAGGCCAAAGCCATTATTATCGCTGCCGGTGCCGGTGCCTTCGGCCCCAATAAACCACCTCTGAATAATATCGAGCAGTTTGAAAACCACTCGGTTCATTACCTGGTACAAAAGCGCGAAGACTTTCGCGATCAGCGTATTGTTATCGCCGGCGGGGGCGATTCTGCCGTCGACTGGGCACTGTCGCTGGCCGATGTGGCCGCCGAGGTTTATGTCATCCATCGCCGCGACCGCTTCCGCGCCATTCCCGAGTCGGTGGCACAAATGAAAGCCCTGGCCGATGAAGGCAAGGTCGAACTGGTGATTCCCTATCAACTGGCCTCACTCGAAGGCGAGGGCGACAAGCTCAAAACCGTCGTCGTCAAAACCCTGGATGGCGATGAGCGACGCATTGAAGCCGACCACCTGCTGTCGTTTTTTGGTCTCGCCACGAAGTTGGGGCCGATCAATGACTGGGGCCTGGATATTCTCAATGGCGTCATTAAGGTCGAAGCGACCACCTGCGCCACCAATATCGAGGGTATTTTCGCGGTCGGTGATATCGCCGACTACCCCCATAAACTGAAACTTATTCTCAGTGGCTTTTCGGAAGCGGCCCAGGCAGCCCACGCGGCTTATTTGATCGTTAATCCGGGCCAAGCACTGAACTTTGAACACTCAACAACATCCGGCGTACCCACTTTATAGCCGACCGTTTTATCTAAACAACACAACTAACTCAATGCACAACAACCCTGAGGAGATGCACCCAATGACAATCATTACCTTTATCAAGCCCGATGGTGAAAAAGTCGCCGTTGAAGCCACTAACGGCGCCACCGTCATGGAAGTTGCCAAAGACCAGGACATGCCCATGCTCGCGGCCTGCGGAGGTTCTTTAGCCTGCGCCACTTGCCACGTTATCGTCGACGAAAGCTGGTTCGAAAAATCAGGTGAAGTGTGTGAAGCCGAGGAAGACCTGCTCGATACCGCCCACGGCCTGACCAACACTTCACGCCTGTGCTGCCAAATGAAGGTCAGTGATGATCTTGAGGGTATGGTGATGACCCTACCCCCAATGGACTAATTGAGAATTTTGCACGAGAGCCATTGGGCTCCCATGCTGTGTTAAAAATGTGATCAAAACAGAACCCAATACCCGGCTTGCGGCGTAATTGACGCCCTCCCGGGTATTTTTTTGCCCCCACTTTTCCACGGCACTCACGCAATATCTACTTAATTCTTTCCCTTCGTTTTGACATCACCCGGCGTCGCCGCCATGATTATCAAAATAATAAAACGCCTAAACAATAAAAACGGAATATTAGGGAAACACCATCATGGATATCAGTGCGCTAGAAAAACGCATCACCGTATTGGAAGATATCGAGGCCATTAAACAGCTCAAGGCCATTTATTGTGACATCTGCGATGACAGGCATAACCCCGATCGCATTGCCTCAGTGTTTGCCGAAGAGGGTATCTGGGAAGGGGGTGATTTTGGTAAAGCCCAGGGTCACGAAGCGATTAAAGTGTTATTCAGTGATTTTAGAGAGCAAATCAGTTTTTCCCAGCACAATATTATGAACCCGATTATTAACGTCGATGGGGATAACGCCACCGGTTCCTGGTATATCGTTGGCCCCTGGGATTTCGTCAAAAATGACGAAAAGGTCTGGATGACATTACGTTACCGGGATGATTATGTGAAAGTGGATGGCCAGTGGAAGTATCAACACTTGCGAGCTGTGCTGCGCTTTACCGCTGGGCGATAGTCGCTTTTAGATAGTTATCCAGGGACTCTACTGACCTGCCTATTGTCAATCAACCGGGCTGAGCCCTTAATTATTTAATCGCCTAATATCCGACTTGCGGCGCATTGCGCGCCCCCGGATATTTCCCGCCTCGTTTCCACAGCACTCGCACAGTCCCTGCACAGCTTTTCCCACACTTATCCACAGTCCGTGGATTTTCTCATCAACTATCCGTTGGAACCTTAGCTCTTAAAAAAGCGCCAGTGGCGGCTCTTGCAGCACGGCATATTGCTCGCGCAGTTCGAGAATATGCTCACCCCAGTAGCGCTCGGTATTAAACCAGGGGAAGGCGCGGGGAAAGGCGGGGTCTGTCCAACGACGCGCCAGCCAGGCCGCATAATGCAGCATACGCAAAGTGCGTAGGGGCTCGATCAGGCGCAGCTCTTTGGGATGAAAGGTGAAGAACTCGTTATAGCCTTCGACCACTTCCGATAGCTGAGCGGTCTGCCGCGGTCGATCACCGCAGAGTAACATCCATAAATCCTGAATCGCCGGGGCCGAGCGCGCATCATCGAAGTCGACAAAATTCGCCGTATCGTCACGCCAGAGAATATTGCCGCCGTGGCAGTCGCCATGGCTGCGAATTAAAGTCAGCTCACTCACCTGGGCAAATTGCGCCTCCACGGCCTGCAGTAGATCGGTCGTCAGGGAAAGGTAGGACTCCTTTAGAGAGGCGGGAATAAACCGCTCGCCAACCAGGGCAGCACTGGCATGACCATAATCGTCGATGGTGATGCCCGGGCGGTGCTGAAAGGCTTTAACCGCACCCACGGCGTGAATGCGGCCCATCAAACGGCCCAGCGTAAACAGATTGTCGAGATCGTCCAGCTCCGGGGCATGGCCGCCGCGCCGCTCAAACAGGGCAAAGAAAAAATCGCCAAACACAAACAGGCTTTCCCCCGCTGCGTTGCGCCAGGGCGGCACCACGGGCAACTCTTGCTCAACCAGCTCGAAGCAGAATTCGTGCTCTTCGCGAATTTGCGCTTCACTCCAGCGCTGGGGGCGATAGAACTTGGCGATCATCGGCGTGGCGTCTTCAATGCCCACCTGGTAGACCCGGTTTTCATAGCTATTGAGGGGAAATAAGCGCCCATCACAATAAAAACCGAGGCTCTCTATGGCATCGATTAAAAAGCTCGGCGTCAGCGTATCAAAGGGGTGAGAGACCTCTTCCCCATCATCCTCTGGGCCCGTTTCATCTTCCCACTTATTCAATAGTTTGTACTCTCCACACAATAGTCTCTGTAATTAAGCATCCAGCTGCGCCGTGGGTGTCGACGCCGAGAGGCTCTTTTCTTCGTCATCCATGTCGGCCGCAATATCGCCAAACAAGGGCGTCGATAAATAGCGCTCGCCGGTATCGGGCAACATGCAGACGATATTACTGCCCGGCGCCGCAGCCTCGGCTACCTTCAGTGCTCCGGCCAAGGTGGCTCCGGCGGAAATGCCGACGAAGATACCTTCTTTACGGGCTAGCTCCCGCGAGAGCCGCAGAGACTCTGGCCCGGGAATGGTCAGCACCTCATCAACCAGCTCACTGGCGACGGCGTCCTGGGTTAACTGGGAAATAAAGTCCGGGGTCCATCCCTGCATGGGGTGGGGACTAAAGCTGCCGTGACTTTTATAGGTGGACTCACTCTCGCCCGCTTCCTGAGGTACATGGCTACTCAATAAAGCAGCGCTCTCAGGCTCGCAGACCACGACCTTGGTTTGAGGGCTTTTTTCCCGCAATACGCGGGCAACGCCCTTCAAGGTGCCCCCGGTACCATAACCTGAAACCCAGTAATCGAGTTTCTCGTCTTCAAAACAGGCGAGGATTTCCGGCGCGGTGGTACGAGAGTGCATATCGGCGTTGGCTTCATTTTCAAACTGGCGACACAGAAACCAGTCGTGAGTTTCGGCCAGTTCCACGGCCTTTTTCAGCATGCCACTGCCTTTTTGTGCCGCCGGGGTGAGCACCACCCTGGCACCGAGAAAGCGCATCATTTTGCGGCGCTCAACACTAAAGCTCTCGGCCATGGTCACCACCAGGGGATAGCCCTTTTGTGCACACACCATAGCCAGGCCAATGCCGGTATTGCCACTGGTGGCTTCAACCACCGTTTGCCCCGGCTTTAAGGCCCCCGATTGCTCGGCCTGTTCGATGACCGCCAGCGCCAGCCGGTCTTTCACCGAGCCCATGGGGTTGAAGGCTTCAATTTTGGCGTACAGATTGATGCCAGCCGGCGCCAGCTTATTAATTCTCACCAATGGCGTATTGCCAACAGTTTCGAGGATGTTCTCGTATTTTTTACCGCTTATCGCTGCCTTATCACACATAAAAATTCTCCCTATTATACAATCCGAGTCATCAAGCTCGGCACATAAAGTTCAATTAATACAGCACCACCGAGCGAATACTTTCACCCCGGTGCATTAAATCAAAGGCCTGATTAATCTCACTCAATGGCAGAGTATGAGTGATTAAATCGTCGATATTGATTTTACCTTCCATATACCAGTCGACGATGGTCGGCACGTCGGTTCGGCCCCGCGCACCGCCAAAGGCAACCCCGTGCCAGGAGCGACCCGTAACCAGTTGAAAGGGCCGAGTGGCAATTTCCTGACCGGCACCGGCAACGCCAATAATATAGGACTCGCCCCAACCCTTATGACAACACTCCAGGGCCTGGCGCATCACCTCGACATTGCCGATGCACTCAAAGCTGTAATCGGCACCGCCGCCCGTCAGGTCGAGAATAGCCTCCACCACCTGGGGCGTTTCTTTCGGATTAATAAAATCTGTCATGCCGAATTTTTTCGCCAGGGCAACCTTCGCCGGATTGGTGTCGACGCCGATAATTTTGCCGGCCCCGACCATCCGCGCACCCTGCACCACATTCAGGCCAATGCCGCCAAGGCCGAAGACCACTACGGTAGAGCCCGGTTTAACCTGTGCCTTAAACACCACGGCACCAACCCCGGTGGTGACGCCACAACCGATGTAGCAAACCTTATCAAAGGGCGCGTCTTCACGGATTTTCGCCAGAGCGATTTCCGGCAGCACGGTGTAATTGGAAAAAGAGGAACAGCCCATGTAGTGCAGAATCGGCTCGCCATCGAGGGAGAAGCGGCTGTTGCCATCAGGCATCACCCCCTGGCCCTGAGTTTCGCGTATCGCCTGACAGAGGTTGGTTTTAGGATGCAGGCAGAAATTGCATTCACGGCATTCCGGCGTGTACAGAGGAATCACATGATCCCCCGGTTTGACCGATGTCACCCCAGCGCCGACTTCACGCACAATGCCCGCGCCCTCGTGACCGAGGATGGCCGGAAAAGCACCCTCGGGATCATCTCCCGACAGGGTAAAAGCATCGGTGTGGCACACGCCCGTCGCCTTGATTTCGACGAGCACCTCCCCCGCTCGGGGGCCCTCTAAATCCACGGTGTGAATTTCCAATGCTTGGCCCGCTTTAAAGGCAACCGCAGCCTGGCTTTTCATTCCCTGCCTCTCCCCTATGGTAATTTTATGCTGAAATATCTCGTATTGAGGCCAGAGTATACGTTAATCACCGGCAACCATAGAGCGCTGAATGAAGCTCGGGAAAGTCTTTTCTGTCACTCCCCACAAGAAAACCCTGACCTTTAGCAGGCTTATGGCCTACCAGCACTATTCCAACCATTTGGCGAATTTAACAGCAATTTACTGAAAGTTAGCCGTATTTCAATGATTTTTACCATGAGAACTATAATTAGCCCCCGGCTCTTTGCCTAAACCCCGTCATCTGCCAATAACATTTTTCCAGCAACTTCTTAGCCAGATGGTCTATAGGTTTATTAAGCGATGTCTTGGTAGCGGATTATCTAGCCTCAACTTTTCCTGCCAGTCATCACACGCACCTCTTATTAATAGCAGGGGGACAAGGAGATGTTCGAGATACTGAGCCAATACGGCCTGTCAGACATGCATTTAATCAGCGACGAAAGTTGCGGACTGCAAGCCATTATCGCCATTCACGACACTAGCCTCGGCCCCGCTATCGGCGGTTGCCGCTACCTTCCCTACAGCTCGGAACAGGCTGCCATCGAAGACGCAGCGCGCCTGGCTCAGGGCATGAGCTACAAAGCCGCCCTCGCGGGCCTGCCCTTTGGTGGGGGTAAGGCAGTGATTATCAAACCGAAAAACGAGAGTCATCGCGAGCTACTCTTCACCCGAATGGGTGACTTTATCGCCTCTCTACAGGGCCGCTACATCACCGCCCTGGACAGTGGCTCGACCCTCAGTGATATGGACATCATCGCCACTCGCACAGCCTATGTCAGTTCCAGCAGTGAGATTGGCGACTGCAGCCTGTACACCGCCGAGGGCATTTACAAGGGTATTAGTGAAGCCTTCAAAGTGCGTTTTGCCAGTGACTCCATCAAGCAGGCGCGCATTGCCATTCAGGGCCTGGGCCACGTGGGCATGGCACTGGCCGAGCGCCTGCATCGTGGCGGCGCCACCTTAATAGTTAGTGATCTCGACTTCGACAAAACCGAATACGCCTGTCAGCGCTTTAATGCCAAGGTCGTTGCCAATGAGGCCATCTGCCGCCAGGACTGTGAAATTTTCTCACCCTGCGGGCTGGGCGGCATTATTAACGCCGACAGCATCCCGCATCTGCGCTGCGCCATTATCGCCGGTGCCGCCAATAATCAACTCGCCGAGGACAGTGATGAGCAGCTGCTGCGCGACAGGGGAATTCTCTATGTGCCCGACTTTGCCATTAACGCCGGCGGCCTGATTTACGCCTCCATGCGCTATGCCGGTGAAACCCAGGCATGCATCGATGAAAAACTTCTCGGCCTCCCCCTTACCATCCGCAAGCTGCTCGACCATGCCAAAGATCGGGCCCAAACACCCTTGCAGGCGGCGATAGCCATGGCCCAACAGCGTATCGCTGCCGGGCAACACCCCACATCGCCAAATGCGACACCGAGGTCTATTTCCAGCCAGCGTCAGCAAAGCCCGGTGATAGGGTAAGCCCTGCGGTTGCGGAGACAAACCATGCGCGGACGCCAGCAGTTTTCCATCCATTTTTTGCAGTACCTCGACCCCGCGGGCAAGCTCGACCTGCCCCTGCCCGAGTGGACGACGAACACCGCCTTATTGCTCGCCATTTACGAAAATATGGTGCTGGCGCGCCTGCTCGACCAGAAGGCTGTGGCCCTGCAACGCACCGGACAAATGGGTACCTACCCCTCGATTCTCGGCCAGGAGGCCATTAGTGTGTGCACCGGGCTGGCGATGGCCAAACACGATGTGTTAGTGCCCTACTACCGCGATGCACCGACACAAATGCTTCGCGGCACCTCCCCGGCTGAAATTTATATGTACTGGGGAGGTGACGAACGCGGTGGTAATCTCAACCAGGCATCGCGAGATCTGCCCATCTGTGTGCCCATCGCCACCCAGCTGACGCAGGCGGCAGGGGTGGCAACGGCGCTTAAAATCAAGGGCGAGGACGGCGTTGTGGTGACCACCTGTGGCGATGGTGCGACCTCGAAGGGGGACTTTATGGAGGCCCTGAACCTGGCAGGGGTCTGGGATTTACCCCTCGTCTTTGTGATTAACAATAACCGCTGGGCGATATCGCTGCCCCTGGCACAACAGACCCGCGCGGCAACACTGGCACAAAAAGCCATCGCTGCCGGCATCGACGGCATACAGATCGATGGCAACGACCCCATCGCCGTTTATGACGCCATTAGCAAGGCCATCCAGTCCGCTCGGGAGGAGCATAAACCGACCTTAATCGAAGCTCTGAGCTATCGCTTGTGCGACCACACCACCGCCGACGATGCCTCGCGCTATCGCGATGCCGATGAACTCAAGGCCCACTGGCAGGAGGAGCCCATCCTGCGCTTTCAACAGTTTTTACATCGGCAGGGCCTGTGGGATGCCGAACAGGAAAAAGCCCTGCAACAGCGTTGCCAGCAAGTGGTCGACGCCTCCGTGGCGGAATATTTGGCCGTCGAGGCCGAGCCGAACAGCGCCATTATTGACTATCTCCACGCCTTTTTACCCTACACCCTGGAGGCCCAGCGCAACGCGATCGAACAACAGAGCAGCATGGAAAGTGGCTATGGAGCCGGAAGTGAGCGCTAACTTGCCGTCAAAAAACAACGCTATTGATAGCCCTGACAGTACAGTAGCATGCGATCGCAGCGACGCGAGCACCGATGCGCGGACCGCAACCCAGGACTGCGTCTTGGTCGAGGCCATCAACCTGGCCCTGCACTATGAAATGGGCCGCGACCCCAGTGTCGTGGTGCTCGGTGAAGACGTGGCCACCAACGGTGGCGTATTTCGCGCCACCCTCGACCTCAAGCAAGCCTTTGGCAGCGAGCGGGTGCTCGATACCCCACTGGCCGAGGGCCTGATTGCCGGGCTCAGTATCGGCATGGCCACCCAGGGCTTGAAGCCGGTGGCTGAAATGCAGTTTATGGGCTTTATGTTTGCCGCGCTGGAGCAGCTAATTTGCCACGCCGCGCGCATGCGCAACCGCACCCGCGGTCGTCTCACCTGCCCCCTGGTGGTACGCATGCCCTTTGGTGGTGGCATTCACGCCCCAGAACATCACTCCGAAAGTACCGAGGCCCTGCTGGCGCACATTCCCGGCCTGCGGGTAGTGATCCCCTCCTCGGCGACCCGGGCCTATGGCTTGCTACTAGCCGCCATTCGCGACCCCGATCCGGTGATTTTTCTCGAGCCGAAACGTATTTACCGCGCCCAGGCCCAGCGCATTAGCAACGATGGCCAGCCACTGCCGCTGGATACCTGCTTTACCCTGCGCGAGGGTGGTGACATTACCCTCGTCAGCTGGGGTGCCTTGATTAGCGAGTGCACACAAGTGGTTGAGCAGATGGCCGAACAGGGCATCGCCGTGGAGCTGATCGATGTCGCCACCGTCAGTCCCCTCGACATGGCGACGATTCTGCAATCGGTGGCAAAAACCGGGCGCTGTGTGATCGCCCACGAAGCACCGAAAAGCGGCGGCATCGGTGGCGAAATCGCCGCACAACTGGCCGAACACGCCCTGCTCGACCTGAAAGCCCCGGTGTTGCGGGTCGGCGGCTACGACACGGTAATGCCCTATGCCAAAAAAGAAGCTCTCTATTTACCGGGTGTGGCAGAGATCCAGGGCGCTATTGCACAGGCACTCGCCTTTGGCTAAACAGGCCCCAATAACATCAGACCTGGATTGAAGAGACGAAAGGATGCCCGATGAAGTTTTTTAAACTACCCGACCTCGGCGAGGGTTTACAGGAGGCGGAGATTATTGAGTGGAATGTCGCGGCGGGCGATACGGTCAGCACCGACCAGTTGCTGGTGACCGTAGAAACTGCCAAGGCCATCGTCGAAATCCCCTCCCCCCAGGCCGGCATTATCGCCGCCACCTTTGGCCAGTCCGGCGATATTGTTCATCTCGGCGAACCTTTGCTGGAGTATGTCAGTGACGAGGCCGATAACGCCACGGTGGTCGGCGAGCTGCAAACCGCCAGCCCCCAGTCAGACGCCAATGAGCACTTTATTATTGGCTCACCCGAGGCACCGGGTCGTCAACAGGCCATCCGCGCCACCCCCGCTATTCGCGCCCTGGCCGAGCGCTTAAGAGTCGATATCAGCAAGGTCAGCGGTAGCGGCAAGCAAGGCTTAATTAAGGTCGAGGATGTCGAAAGAGTGGCGCGGCTCGAGAGCGAAAAGGGCCCATCAAAACCCCTCAAAGGGGTGCGCCGCTTTATGTCTCTAACCATGTCGGCGTCCCACGCTCAGGTGGTGGCGGTAACGATTAACGACGATGCCCGGCTGGGTAACTGGGGCAAACAAGAGGACGCCACCCTGCGGCTATTGCGCGCCATGGTCGCCGCCTGCCAGGCCGAGCCCCTGCTTAATAGCTGGTTCGACGCCGAGGCGATGACCTACCGCAGCCTCGCGACCATCGATGTCGGCATGGCCGTCGACACCCCCGGTGGCCTGTTTGTGCCGGTACTGCGCGATGTCGCCAGTCGCAGCGACAAAGACCTGCGCAGTGGTTTGAATCGCTTAAAAAAGGACGCCCTGAAGCGTCGCATTCCCGCCAGTGAAATGCAGAAACCGACCATCACTCTGAGTAACTTCGGCACCATTGCCGGGCGCTACGCCAACCCGGTCATCGTGCTGCCGACAGTGGCCATTCTCGCCGCCGGCGTGATTCGCGACGAGGTCTGCGCCATCAAGGGCAAGGCGAAGGTAGTACCGGTCATGCCCCTGTCACTGAGCTTTGATCACCGCCTGATCACCGGCGGCGAGGCGGCGCGCTTTATGGCGGCCCTAAAGGACAGCCTTGAGGGCTGAGATATAAACAGCAGCCCTCAAGACAAGACCCAATTAGCCCAGCACATCGCTAATCGACTGACGCAGGCGCTCGATAAACAAATCGATCTCCGCTTCGCTAATCGTCAGCGGCGGTGACATCACCATATTGTCGGCCACGGCACGACACAGCAGGCCATTTTCAAAGCACTTGTTATGGACCGGCACGCCTACACCCGTGGGGTATTTCGCCGCATTCGGAGCGAAGGTGATGGCACCCAATAAACCGTAGTTACGAATATCGATAATATGGGGGATGTCGCGCAGGCTGTGCAGGGCATCTTCCCAGTACTGGCCAATGGGGCCGGAGGCGCGGGTTAACAGGCCCTCACGCTCGTAAATTTCAAAGGCCGCGAGTCCCGCTGCCGCACCCACCGGCGCACCGGCGTAGGTGTTGCCGTGGAAAATCTCCGGCATGCCGCCCGGCGCGGCATCAAAAATAGTCTGCTGGATTTCTTCCTTAATAAACACGCCACCCATGGGCACCGTGCCGCCATTGATGGCCTTCGCGGTGGTCATCAGGTCGGGGGTGACGCCGAATTCAACGGCGGCAAAGGCCGAGCCGGTGCGACCGTAGCCCGTTACTACCTCATCGAAAATCAACAGAATGTCATGATCATCACAGATCTGGCGGGCGCGTTCCAGATAACCCTTGGGCGGCGGCACCATGCCACCGGCACCGACAATGGGCTCGATAATCAGCGCACAGATATTCTCCGCACCGCGCGTGGCGATGATTTTCTCCAGCGCGTCGAGCTTCTCCACACCTTTTTCAGGCAGGCCACGACTAAAGGCATTATTGGGGATGTCGAGCAGATCCGGCAAAAAGTCGACATTCTCCAGCGTCGGGAAGCCTTTGCGGTTATTGGGGATGCCCTGCAGTGAAGTGCTGCCAACATTGACCCCGTGATAACCGCGCTCGCGGGAGATAAAACGGGTTTTGCTGGCCTTGCCGCGAGCCAGTTGGTAGCGGTGGGCAATCTTCATTGCGGTCTCTACCGACTCGGAACCCGAGTTGGTGAAGAACACGCGATTCAGGGCCGCGGGGGCGTGCTCGACTAACTTCTCGGCAAAGCGGAAGGTCACCGGTGAACCAAACTGAAAGGGCGGACAAAAATCCATCGCCATCAATTGCTTATGCACCGCATCGGCCACTTCTTTACGACTGTGGCCAAGGTTGGCACACCACAGGCCGGCGGTAATATCCAACACATCGCGGCCATCGGCGGTGTAGAGAAAACAGCCTTCGGCGCGCTCAATTAGGCGCGGGTTGGCACGAAAACCCCTGACGTTGGTAAAGGGTTGCCACCAGTTTTCTAAATTCATATCGGGCTCTGTCATTTTTACGTCCTCTACCTCGTTCAATATCCACACTTACGCGTGTAGGCCCCAGCGTTAACACGCAGCGGGCAGTCTGAAAAGCCGCCATTCTACCGAATATGTCACGTTATTGATCTTGTAATTTATTGGCAACTACCGATACTATGAGGCCGATTTAAGTACCGCATCCAACACATTGATATTTAATAGGATTTAAAACGTATGCCTGCCTTTGGATTACAGGCAGAGGGAACTGCACCACACGAATATGGAGATTTATTGCTCAGCTACCTGGAGCAACTGGGCGTGGAATATGTTTTTGGCATCCCCGGTGGCGCTATTGAGCCTTTTTACAATGCCCTAGCGCGCAGCGAACGACGCGGCGGGCCACGCTCTATTTGCGCCCGTCACGAAGCCGGTGCCGCTTTTATGGCCGACGGTTACTGGCGCAATTCCGGTAAGCTGGGCGTCTGCTGTGCCACCACGGGCCCGGGGGCAACTAACTTAATCACCGGCGTCGCATCGGCCTACGAAAATAATGTGCCGATGCTGGTGATTACCGCCCAGACCGCCCTTTCAGGTTTTGGCACCTCGGCCTTCCAGGAGTCGTCCTGCACCGGTATCAATACAGTTGAGCTGTTCAAGCACTGCTGTCGCTACAGCACGCTGGTTTCACACCCGCAGCAATTCGAGCACAAACTCACTGCCGCGATTATGACCGCCTTTGCCGAGCCCATGGGCCCAGTGCATTTAAGTATTCCTATCGACATCATGCGCGCCACCCCCGCAAACGCCCTGCCTCGGGTCGATTTACCCGACCTGCTACGCAAACCGGCATTGTTTGATAGCGAGGCCGTGGGGCGACTCTACAGCGAACTGAAGCTGGCTAAAAAGCCCCTGTTTGTGATTGGCGATGGTGCTGGGGAGGCCATTGGCCTGATTCTCAACCTGGCGCTCGGCCTCAATGCGCAGCTGGTCGTCACGCCCCATGGCAAAGGCCTGGTGAGCCCCTATCACCCCCTATTTCGCGGGGTTATTGGTTTCTCTGGACACCAAAGTGCACAACACTTACTCACCGATCCCGAGATCGACCGTATATTTATTATTGGTGCCGAGCTCAGTGAATGGGCCAGTCAGGGCTGGGAACCGGAACAACACCAGCAGCGCATTATCGATATTGAGGCCAGTGAATCGAACCTGACGAAAACGCTGATGGCGAGCCTGCATGTCAGGGGTCGCCTCGAAAGCATTTTTGAAACGGTGCTGCAACGATTCGGCAATAAGGGCTTTAGCAAACCCTTCAAACTAGCCGCAGCAGACGAGACCCGTCACCCCAGCTCAAACGCTGAAGAATTGACCCGGCAGTTTTCGCTGGACGACGACGATAAATACCTCAGTGACGCCACTCCCATCAAGCCCCAGCGCCTAATGCGAGAGTTGCCCAATATCTTTCCGGCAAACACCCATTATTTAGCCGATGTTGGCGCCAGTTTTTCCTGGGCGACCCACTATTTACACCCCCATGATCGACGTATTTCAGGGCGCAGAGATGCCAAGGGCGGGCTGTTCCGCGCCTCACTCAACTTTGCCTCCATGGGTTGGGCTATTGGCAGCGCGATTGGCACCGCGCTTGCCCGCCCCGACAAGCCCGTGGTCTGTATTACCGGCGACGGTAGCCTGTTGATGAACGGTCAGGAAATGACCGTCGCCGTCGAAGAAAAACTCCCCGTCGTCTTTGTGATACTCAATGACAGTGCCTACGGCATGATTAAACACGGCCAGCGTATGAGTGGCGCCGAGGAAATAGGCTTTAGCCTGCCAGCGACCGACTTCGCCGCTTTCGCCCAGGCAATGGGTGTAGAGGGCCATATTATTTATTCTGCCAACGACCTGCTAAGCCTTGATTGTCAGGCCTTTTTCAAAAAGCAGGGACCCACTTTACTCGACGTGCGTATCGATCAGAATGAAGCCCCACCCATTGGTATGCGCACCCAGACGCTGCGACAAAAAACATGACAGCACAAAACGAGAAAGAACTCGAACAAATCACCACCGAAATTTGGCGCGAAGATGCCGAACCCGATAACCCATTTGCCGCGGCAAAAAGCTATTGCGCGGGCTTCGATGTCTACGGAGATTTGCTCGGTAAAATCAGCCTTATCGAATACCTCTGGTTACTCTTCAAGCTAGACCCGCCGAGTAAAAATCAGGCGCGGCTGCTGGAAGGACTGGCCGTCGCCTTGGCCAACCCCGGCCCCCGCGACCACAGTGTGCGCGGCGCGATGAATGCCGGTGTCGGCGGCTCCACCCGTGCCTCTGCCCTAATCGCCGCGATTTCCGTCGGCGCTGGCAATCTTGGCGGCGCCCGTGAAGTGTTTACCGCCATGCAGTACTGGCAGCAGTGCGGCACCGACCTCGAGCGCTGGCTTGAGATCATCGACAAGCCACCACGGGAAGAACGCGCCGATGTCTGGCCGGAGATGGAACACACACCCGGCTTCGACCCCAACGGCGCAAGCTGCCCGACACCCGTTAAACAACTGCTCGACCACCTCGTATCTATAGAACACAGCGAGGCACTGGTATGGCTACAGACCCAACGCCCAAGCCTTGAACAGCACACCGGGGCGCCACTGGCCTTTTCCGGCGTCGCGGCCGCCACCCTGTTTGCCCTCGGCTTCGAGCCCGAAGAGGCTGAAATGCTTTTTCTCTTGCTCAGATTACCCGGCGCCGCAGCACACGCCCTGGAACAAGAAAAATTGGGCTGGAACCGCTACCCCTTTTTCGGCGATGGACTGACGCTGACCGACGACCCAGGCCCGGTGAACAATAATGATTGAGAAAGAGACAAATACCCCCACCGGCCCCGAGCGACTCGCGGCCTACGAAGACAACTGGCAAACGGCAATGGGCGCCTGGTTTCCGGGTGAGCGGGTCGTTCTAAGGGGTAAGGATGTATTTACTGAACTTAACGATTTTAGCTGGATGGAATACATCGTTTATGCCGTAACTGGAAAACAAAACCCTACGCTCGCAAAAATTATCGAAAACTTATCACTATTAAGTACCAGTTACCCAGACCCCCGACTTTGGAACAACAGAATCGCAGCTCTTGCTGGTACGTCTCGATCAACAGGGGCTCTAGCATTATCTGCCGGAATTGCTGCTTCAGAGGCAACAATTTATGGCTTAAAACCAATCAAAGGCGCGCTCGACTTTCTCTATCGCGCCTCAGAAAAGAAGGGTGAAGGTATTTCGATTAAATCCATAGTAAAAGAAGAATTAAAAATTAACCGCTGTATCAGTGGCTATGGCAGACCTTTAACGAATGTCGATGAACGTATTACTCCCGCTTTACGCTTCTTATCGAAAATTGAAGTTGACGACGGCGACTTTATAAAACTTGCTTTTGAGATAGAAAATTATTTGAAGGAGTCACGCTATAAATACCGAATGAATATAGCTGCTTTAAACGCCGCAACAGTAGCGGACCTCGGCGTTTCAGTAGATGAATATTACTACACAAGCACCCTGGCATTTATTGGAGGGATACTACCTTGTCATTTAGACGCACAAAGTAAACCTGAGGGAATGTTTTATCCTTTAAGAGTTGATCGCATTAATTCTGCTGCCACTACCAAACGAACCTGGGCCAACTAGACCATGCTTACTAAAGGTTATTTACAGCTTCTAGTATCACTATCTCTACTACAACCTCTTGTAGCAAAAGCTCAAGAGGAAGATGAGCTTGCCAATTTTTTTGGCGGCGAGGAGTTTATTAGTATTGCAACAGGAATTGCACAACCCCTATCTAAAGCTCCTGCTGTCGCATCCGTGATTACCGCTAAAGAAATTTCTCAAATCGGCGCAACCGATATCGATGATATTTTAGAAACCGTTCCCGGCTTACACGTTTCTAGAAATATTGGCTATACCCCTATCTACAGTTTTAGAGGGATTCATACCGCCACCAATCCACAAGTCCTCATGCTGATTAACGGCATCCCTCTTACCAACCTTTTTCATGGTGATCGAAATCTAGCCTGGGGTGGGATGCCTGTCGAAGCGGTTTCTCGTATTGAAATTATTCGCGGCCCAGGCTCAGCAATCTATGGAGCCGATGCTTTCGCAGGTGTCATTAATATAATAACGAAAGCCTCACCAGAAGTTAATAGCACCTCTACCGGCCTACGTTATGGAACATCAAACACCAAGAGTTACTGGCTACAAACTGGCGGCTCAATTGGAAAATTGGGCTACATGGCTATTGCAGAAGGAAGAAAAACCGATGGTAATAGCGAAATAATTACCACTGATTCCCAAACATTATTAGACTGGCCCTCCAATACAAGCGCATCCCTGGCCCCTGGCAGTATCAATCTTGAAGGCGAGGCCATCGACGCCAGATTGGAACTTACTTACAGTAAATTTACTTTTCGTGCAGGCAGTCAAATAAGAAACAGTGGAGGCCTTGGTGCAGGTATCGCGCAGGCTCTAGATCCAAACGGGCAAGTCGCGAGCAAGCGTTATAACGCTGATCTTAGCTACGAAAATATTAACTTTACCAAAAATATCGATATTAAAGCGACGCTCAGCTATCTTCAGACCAGCCAGGAAGTAGATGACGACTTTATACTTTTACCACCTGGCACAACGGGTTCCCCTTCAAACCTGCTTCCTTACACCGATGGCATTATTGGCAACCCAGAGGTATACGAGCGCCACTACCGCAGTAATGTTATCTCCACTTTCCACAGTATAGCTCGGCATGAGCTTATGACTGGTTTCGGTTATTATTTTGGTGAAATCTACAAAGTAAAAGAGGAAAAGAATTTCGGCATTGACCCCGCAACCGGCCTTCCCATCGCTCCCGGCAGCCCTCTTGTCGATGTGTCTGACACTCCCTACACCTTCCTTGAAGAAAATGAACGTGAAAATAGTCATGTATTTATCCAGGACATTTGGCATCTGGCTGACGACTGGGAACTGACAACCGGTCTGCGTTTTGACCACTATTCAGATTTTGGGGACACCACCAACCCACGGATTGCACTGGTTTGGTCGGCACGACACAACCTCACAGTAAAGGCCCTTTACGGTGAGGCTTTTAGAGCACCTTCATTTGCCGAAACAGGTGAGCGAGCCAACCCTGCTTTTCTGGGCAACCCGGACCTGAAGCCTGAAACGCTAAAAAGTTATGAGCTGGCTTTTAATTATAAACCCAGCTACGACCTGACTCTCGACCTCAATCTTTTCCAGTATTACTGGAAGGATATTATTCAATTTACCCCCGACATGAGTGGCACCACCCGTACCGCACAAAATACGGGTGAGCAGGAAGGCCACGGCATTGAACTCGAAGCCGCATGGCAAGTGAATAATCATCTTTCAATATTAAGTAATTACTCCTGGCAAAAATCAGAGGATGAACTTAATAAAGCGGCAGCGGCCAATGCCCCAGAGCAACAGTTTTATATCCGCGCCAACACCTCCCTGCCAGGGGGCTGGAATATGACACTGCAAGCCAATCACGTGATGGATAGAAACCGCACCTATGATGATTCCCGTCAGGATATTGACGATTACACGGTCGTAGACTTTACCCTGCGCAAATCATTTCTAAGTGATCAACTCGAGTTATCGCTAATCAGCAAAAATATTTTTAATGACAATGCCCGTGAACCCAGCCCGAATGGGCAACCGGCGCCCGCGATCACCAACGATTTGCCACTGGACCGGCGTCGCATATATGGCGAAATTCGCTACCAGCTTTAAAGGAATAAATTACCATTGATACGGATACCGATGCATTTTTTTAAAATAAATAGAATCACAGGTTTGCAGCGAGTGCGCTTATTGTTGTTCACTCTACTGCTGTCTGTGCAATTATTACTGCCCGGCAAGGCTTTGTCCTCAGGTCTCCTTATTGTCTATCCCAAAGTTAAAGCCCCTTATCATAAAATCTATGAGGATATTATTAAGGGTATCAACGAGAACTATCCGGGTAAAAGCCAGGAACTGCAGCTGCCTGCCAATAGTGAAAGCAATATGCTGGCGGAATCCCTTAAACGCTATGAACCCGATGTCCTGGTGACTCTAGGCAGACACGCTCTTAACAAAGTATGCCAGCTGTCATCACCCCCTCCTATCGTCGCCGGTGCCATAACAAAAACCGAAGAAGTCGTATCTGGGGTGTCCATGAGCCCCGACCCGGAAGTGATCTTATCTCACCTAGTGGAGATGGCACCTTTTGTGAAACGGGTTTACGTTGTCGCTGATATCGAGCACCAGGCACAGCTCGAAGGCGCGGCGACCTACCTCTCTCAACAGGGTAAAATCCTGCAGATAGAAACAGTAGAGTCGGTGCAAGAAGCTGCCACTAAATACCTTAAAATCATCCATCAGGCTTCTGCAGAGAATGCCATTTGGCTAATGCGCAGCGCTAGTCTTAATGACCCCAGCCTACTGATGCTGATACTTGAGGCGGCCTGGAAGAAAAAAATTGTGGTTTTTTCTTCCAATCCCAGCCATGTAAAACGTGGGGCGCTATTCTCACTCTATCCAGACAATGAGAAAATGGGTCATACACTGGCAAAGATTGCCCAGCAGCTCGAACGCAAGCTTATTCCCGCCGATGCTGGCTTAACACCCCTGAGGAGTGTTCATCTTATTGTTAACAAGCGTACCAGTAAGCATCTCGGCATCATGCCTAATAAGATCAGTGGATTAACCATCCACCGACTGCTGTAGGGCTATTAAGCTATGTTTAAGCGCACAGGAAAAAAAATTCTCAACCTTCGCTTCAGCCAGCAGCTGATCATTGTTTTCACTATTGCGGTCATCCTCCTGTCAACACTGGTTTCCTATGCCGTAGGTCGAACATCTAGCGATATTCTCAAAAAGCAGATGCGCGCCCAGGGTTTGCAAATTACTCAGACATTTGCCACTCAAAGTAAGCTCGCACTACTTTATCAAAGTGAATACGCAGCTCAGGATGCCGTCAAAGCCATTGCCGGCTTTCCGGATATCGACGTGCTACAGCTCAAGGCCGCTGATGGCACGATGCTGTACCACCGTCGAGATATTCCCCGGGAGGCTGCAGAGACGCTTATCGACGCGGAGACAAGCATTGGAGTCTTCGAGAATAATCACGAATGGATTTTTTCTGTACCTGTCTTTTTCGAAGCGGGTTTTGATGAAGAATTCAGCGATATTTATCTAGACAAGGATGCAAGTAGTACCCTGTTGGGTTACGTAACGCTGTCGATGAGTAAGAAAACCCTGCACTTAATGCAGCGCAGAACCTACCAGACCAGCTTTATTGTCGCCTTTGCCCTTGCCATTTTAATTATCCTCACCCTGATTCACATTTCAAGGCGCGTTACCAAACCTTTTGAGCAGCTTGCCGTCGTCATGGGCAAGGCCGAACAAGGCAACACCGCCATTCGGGCTACCCTGGAGGGCCAACCCGATGTCGCAAAAATGCAGCATGCCTTTAACACCATGATGGATGGTATTGAAAGCAGAGAAGATGAGCTGCAAAGTGCCCACGATAAAGCGCTTGAAACCGCCAGGGTTAAGGGTGAGTTCGTCGCTAACGTCACCCATGAATTGCGCACGCCTCTCAATGCCGTACTCGGTATGATGGATTTACTCAGCGAAACGCGCCTCAATACTAGCCAGCTTGAATATATTGATATTGCCAAATCATCTGGAGAAAACCTGCTCGAATTAATCGAAGATATTCTCGATTTCTCCAAGATGGAATCAGGCAACATGGACGTCCATCTCAAAGAAGTTGATATTCGCGATATTGCAGAAGAAGTTATTCAACTCCTTTCATCTCAAGCATTGAGTAAAAAACTTAATTTTGGCTACGACATAGAGGATAGTGCCGCCGCAAGCCTGGTCTCAATCGACACCACTAAAGTGCGACAGATACTCATCAACTTACTGGGTAATGCTATTAAATTTACCGATAGTGGTGAAGTGTTTTTACGCATACGCTATAAACGCGGCACTCACCCAGAGCTCGAATTTGAAGTACGCGACACCGGAATTGGCATTCAGGAAGAAAGCCAGTTAAGTATTTTTGACGCCTTTACCCAGGCCGACTCCTCAACGACGAAGGCCTATACTGGCACCGGCCTGGGGCTAACCATCTGCCAACAATTTATTGAATTAATGGGTGGCGCTATCAGCCTGCACAGCGTGCCAGGTAAGGGATCAACATTTACCTTTAGCATTCCCGTCGAAAATATAAACCCCTCAGGCCAGGCCAATATAGGACTATCACTGGATGAGCAAAAGCATGCTCTGTTGATCACCTCCAGTGTCATCGTCAGGCTTTTCACCACATCGGCTCTACAAAGAAATGACTTTCTTTGTATTACAGCGAGTAGCTTACGTGCGGCTCAGCTAGAGATTGCTCGCCTTGAAAAGGCGGGGATTAGTTTCGAATTTATTATCATTGATGAGGAGATTTATTACCTCCATGAATCTGAGTTTCACCCCCTACTATCAAAACTGGCCGCTGAGCAGGGTGCAACTATTGCTATTTTGGTTAATCCTTTTAGACCACTTAAACTAAAAACCCATCATTTCTTTAGCATAGAAAAACCCTTATTACGCCCCTCTTTCAACCAGCTTATCGAAATAAAGAACAAGCCACCAAGCGATACCCCACAACAGCTCACCATTCGTGCGCCCAAACAAATTGCAAACCTAGAGAACAATAAGTATGTACTTATTGTCGACGACAACAGAGTCAATCAACAGGTCGCACGGGAAATGCTCAACAAGCTTGGCTATCGTTCAGATATAGCCATTAATGGCCAGGATGCAGTCAACAAAACCCTTCGCAACCACTACGACTTAATCCTCATGGATTGCAATATGCCCGTAATGGATGGCTATGAGGCAACACAGGCAATCCGCAAGCGAGACAATGAGGACTATCTGCCCATCATTGCCATGAGTGCCAACACCTCCGATGACGATAAAGAGAAGTGCTTGCTCGCTGGTATGGATGGCGCCATCGGTAAACCTTTACGGCTAAACAAACTTCGCGACGAACTGCTGAGCTGGATTTCCAGTTCTCCGCAGCACACTGCAAAACCCGCAATTAGTCCAGAACCCGTGAGTAAAACACCGCCAATCGAAACCCTGGCTTATGACCCACGGGTGTTAGAGGATCTCTTCGAAGGTATTGGTGATGTCGTTATTAAAATGCTCGAAGCCTTCCTCGAAGACTCACCCATTTATATCGACTCACTAAAACAGGCCCTGCAACGAGGTAGTTCTAAAAATGTTAGAGAACTTGCCCATACCTTAAAAGGCAGTGCCAGTAATTTTGGTGCAATTAATTTCCTCGAGACAGCACGAATCATTGAACACCTGGCCAACAATCATCAATTACACCAATGTGATATTTACATTGAGGCACTTGTCGATGACTTTGAAATTTTAAAGCGCGATATTGAAAACAATATTCTCAATCCACTTTCAAGCGCCGACAAGAATCACCAGGGAAAACACAAATTACTCATCGTCGATGATGATCGCACTATCCGTCTCGCCTTAAAAAATATATTTACCGAACAAAACTTTCTTATTTTCGAAGCTAGAAACGGTCAACAGGCGATTAGCTTTTGCAAGCAGGACAGTCCCGATCTAATACTCATGGATGCCATCATGCCTGAAGTGGATGGCTTCGATGCCTGCAAAAACATCAGGGCGCTACCAAACTTTAGCGAAACACCCATATTGATGATTACCTCTCTGGATGACGACAATGCGATTAACAAAGCCTTCTCCTCCGGCGCCACTGATTTCATCACCAAACCTTTAAACTTTACCGTGCTAAAGGAAAGAGTTTCACGCCTGTTACAGGCCAATCGTGTTGAGAAGCGTGTTAGAGAACTCGCCTATCACGACTCCCTCACTGGCCTGCCAAACCGCAGTAAGCTGATGCAGGATCTGCGTATTATTCTCAACCGGGCAAAACTCGACAACTCACAGTTTGCGGTATTATTTCTCGACCTCGATCATTTTAAAAATATCAATGATTCCCTTGGCCATAATATTGGCGACTTATTACTCAAGGCCGTCGCCGACCGTCTGCAGAGTGCCGTGCGGGAAAGTGATTTCGTTGCCCGACTTGGTGGCGACGAATTTACTGTCATCCTTGAAAACGTCGAAGGCCCCGATGCGGTCGGTGCCATTGCACAGAATATCTGCAGCTCCCTGAGCAACCCCTTTGTTTTTATTCAACAAAAAATGTTTGTTACGGCCAGTGTTGGTATCTCCATTTACCCCGATGATGGCGACGATATTAACGCCCTTCTCAAGCACGCCGACCTCGCCATGTTCAGTGCCAAAAAGAGTCGCAACAATTACAGCTTCTACCAGCAGGGAATGGAAGATAAAGTCGCACGACGCCTGGAGCTCGAACATGAATTGCGCCATGCCATTAGCCATGAACAACTGGTGCTTTACTACCAGCCCCAACTTGAGCTGAAATCCAATCAAATCATCGCCGCTGAAACCCTGATCCGCTGGGAACACCCGACACATGGCTTCATGAGTCCCGTAGAGTTCATCCCCCTGGCAGAGGAAACAGGACTTATTAAGGATTTAACTTTTTGGGTGATTCGACAGGCCTTCGAGCAAATTGCCGAATGGCAAAGCCAGAACTGTGATGTCAAATTATCCATTAATTTATCAGCGAAAGATCTCGAAACACCGGACGCCTTATCGGATTTCCTTGCCTATCAGCTGGAGAAAACTGGCATTTCACCGGCCCTTATCGAGCTTGAGCTCACCGAAAGCATGCTTATGGATGACCCTGAGAAAAGTAAAAAGGAGCTTCTGGCACTTAAAGACATGGGCTTCTTACTAGCCATTGATGATTTTGGTACCGGTTATTCATCCCTGCATTACCTTAAAAATTTGCCTGTCGACATATTAAAAATCGACCGCTCATTTATTAAAGAAATTGAAATTAACCCCGACGACAAGCCCATTGTCAAAGGCATCATCGCACTTGCTGACAGCCTGGGGCTGACAACCATTGCCGAGGGTGTCGAGAACGAACAACAGCGAAAAATTATTAACGAACTGGGCTGCGATACTATTCAAGGCTATCTCATCAGCCGCCCGCTACCCCGAGAAGAATTCGAGGAGCGCTATTTGAAGGAGTTCAAGGTGAGAGGCAAGTCACACAGAAAGAAACAACGGGACAAAGTAGAAACTGACAATCCTGATAATTCACGCCACTAATAAACAATTTATTAGTGGCGTGGTATAAAACCTTACTACGTGGTTCTCGCTTATTTAAAACCACTCATCCTGCATTTCAAAAGTTACGCTATTACCTGCCTGTAACAATTCGGCATACTGCTCGACCGCAGGCAGCTCCCATTCAATATAATAGTTCGCAGCCTGTAATTTACCTCGGTAAAAATGCTCGTCGCTTTCATGGGGTTTTGATTGCAAAGCCTCTGCCGCAATCAAGCCCTGTTTCAACCAGATCCAGGCACCAACAATGCGGCCGAACATATCGAGATAAACCGTCGCATTTGCCAAACCCTGATCGATATCTGCTGCCATTTGCTGTTGCAACGATTGCGTGGTTGTCTCCAACAATGCCACGGCGCTTTCGAGCTGTATTGCCAGGCTTTTAACCGGCTCTAAGGCTTTAGCTCGAGCAACATCTTCGGCGATATCTTCTTTGAAAAACTGGTAACCCGCGCCACCGTATAAATTAAGTTTGCGGCCCAATAAATCGAGGCCATGAATCGCTTCCGCCCCCTCATGAATAGGATTCAAGCGCTGATCCCGATAGAGTTGTTCAACCGGATACTCACGGGTGTAACCGGCACCACCTAATATTTGTATCGCCATGTCATTTGAGATACAACCATACTTTGATGGCCACGATTTAATAATCGGCGTCAATAAATCTAGCAATTGAGCACTGCGGGTTCTCTGCTCCTGCGTTGGCGCATGGTTCTGGTTTTCAAATAAACTGCTGCCAAACAGGCACATTGCCAGTGAGCCTTCAGCATAGGATTTTTGCGCCAATAATAAACGGCGCACGTCGGCATGCTCGACTAACATGACCTGTGGTGAGGATTGATCTTTGCAGGACGCCAAGCGTCCCTGAGGCCGTTGCCGCGCATAATCCAGCGAATGATTAAAGCCCTGATAGGCGATTGCCGCCGCGCCGAGGGCAACACCGATGCGTGCCTCATTCATCATTTGAAACATATAACCGAGGCCTTTATTCGCCTCGCCGACTAGATAGCCAATGGCACCGTCTTGCTCACCAAAATTGAGTGCGGCATTGGTCGTATTGCGATAACCCATTTTATGGTTGAGGCCGGCGACGACAACATCATTGCGCTCACCCGGTGTGCCATCATCATTAACGAGAAACTTTGGCACTATAAAAAGGGAGATGCCTTTAACCCCGGGAGGTGCACCCTTAATTTTTGCCAGCACCATGTGAATCACATTACCGGCGATGTCGTGGTCGGCACAGGAAATAAACATTTTCTGACCAAACACGCGGTAAGTGCCATCATCCGCCGGCTCGGCCATGGTAGTGATATCGCCGAGGGCTGAACCCTGGCCCGGCTCGGTGAGGCACATGGTGCCATTACTGCGGCCGTCCATAATCAAGGTTAAGAACTTTGCTTTTTGTTCTTCGGAACCAAAGGCCCGAATTAAGTTGGCGGAACCCGTCGCCACAAAGGGATAAGCCGCCGTGCCAATATTTGCCGCATTGACATAGGCCATCACCATGCGAAACACGACTTCGGGCATTTGCATGCCGCCCTCTTCGTAATCCTGGTGGGCCGCTAAAAAGCCGGCATTGGCAAATTCATCCCAGGCCACCTTGGTTTCCGGAATCATTTTAACGATGCCGTCTTCCAAGGTCGGTTCGTTTTCATCACCTTCGACTAAATGATTGGCAAAGTATTTTTCAGCGATGGTTTTTGCCGTGCGCAATGAGGCATCGAAGATCTCTCGCGAGTGTTCGCTATAGCGCGGTCGCTCCAGTAATTTTTCAGTATCGAGAAATTCATAGAGTAAAAATTCAACATCGCGATCATTCAACAAAGGGACTGACATAGTGAAACCTGTGGGTAATTTATTTAATCGGCTGACTCTAATTAAATTATAGAGTTAAAGCTTCGCATCATGGCAAGGCAGTCTAATTAATAGCTGTAGTCACTAAAGATGTCGCGCAAATCTTTTTTACTGACTTTGCCTGTTGCCGTGTGGGGAATTTCATCGACAAACACGCAGTCTTCAGGAATCCACCACTTGGCAATTTTGCCATCGAGATAAGCCAGTAAGTCTTCTTTTTTAGGTTCACTGCCCGGGCGCACAACCACAATTAACAGGGGGCGCTCCGTCCACTTCGGGTGGGGTACGCCAATCACGGCGGCCTCGGCAACATCTTCATGACCCATGGCGGCGTTTTCCACATCGATGGAGCTCTGCATAAAACCGTATTGATCGATGGTCGCCACATCGCCGGTATCAAACCAGCCGTCGGGCAAGTGGGCATCGGAGTCTTCCAGTTTGTAATAACTTTTGCAGATCCAGGGGCCACGCACTTGCAGGCGGCCCGAGGCTTTGCCATCCCAGGCTAATTCCTTCGCGTCTTCATCCACGATGCGCATTTCAACGCCGTAAATTAAGCGACCGGCTTTCAGGCGATAGGCCATTTTTTCATCGTCGGGCAAGTCATTCATCCACGGCAGCAGGGTGTTATAAGTGCCCAGGGGACTCATTTCCGTCATACCCCAGCCAACGTGCATGGCGACACCGTAGGCATCCATCGCCTCCATCAGTGAGCGCGGGCACGCGGCCCCACCCACCACTAGACGCTGCAGGGATTCAACCTTGCTACCCGAATCCTGTAAATAATTCAGCAATGCCAACCACACGGTTGGTACACCCAGGGCAAAGGTTACGCCCTCTTCGTTAATCAATGTCGCGAGGGTTTCGCCATCGCCCATTTTTGGCCCGGGGAAAACCAGTTTGGTACCCGCCACGGCGGCACCGTAAACACAGCCCCAGGCATTGACGTGAAACATCGGCACCACCGGCATAATGGTTTCGTCGGGGTCGAGGCCTAAGGTCGCCTTCGAATTGGTACCCAGGCAGTGCAGCACCGTGCTGCGGTGGGAATACAGCACACCCTTGGGGTTGCCCGTGGTGCCCGAGGTATAGCAGAGGCTACTGGCACTGTTTTCATCGAGTTCCGGCCAGTCGTAACTTTCTGGCTCATCCTCGATGAGCTCTTCATAGCAACGCACATTTTTTAAGGTGGTCTCAGGCATCGCGGCCTTACTAGTCAACACCACAAAACCGCGGACTGTTTTTAGTTCCGCTTGTAATTGTTCCAGCATTGGCACAAAGACGGGATCGACAAAAACCCACTGGTCTTCGGCGTGGTTGGCGATATAGGAAACCTGTTCGGGAAAGAGCCGCGGGTTAATCGTGTGGCAAACATAACCCGAGCAGCTAATCGCATAATACAATTCAAAATGGCGATAGTCGTTCCAGGCCAGGGTCGCAATGCGATCACCCGGCGCACAACCGAGTTTTGCCAGGGCATTCGCCAATTTGTGGACGCGAGTAAATGCCTCGCCAAAGGTGGAGCGATGCCGTGGGTTATCCCCCGTTACTGAGACTATTTCGGTATCGGGAAAGACCCGAGCGGCGAATTTCATAATCGAGGTAATGGTGAGGGCGTCATCCATCATTTGACCTAACATAGCATTGCTCCTGGCATTATTTTGTCTTGAATAGCAGCCCGGCAGTCTACCATAGCCCCGCCTTTCAGCCCGCTTCAAAAACCTGATGTTGGTTTAGTGAAAACGTGATTTCAGCACATGGCAGCCCGGGGGGGCATCGCGTATCATGACGCCAGCTGGCACCGGCGGCTGACCAGCGAAGACGAGAAAAAGTCGTTTGCTATGCAAACAAACTCATCACCCCTGCCGCAACTAACCAACGAGGATATAGCCTTGAATTCAACAGTCAAAATAAAGCTTATTGTTTCAGGTGCACTGCTGACGCTCAGCCTGAGTAGTGGCGCCGCGGATATTGCCGCGGGTAAAGCCAAGGCCGGCATGTGTGCCGGCTGCCACGGTAGCGCGGGTATTAGTGCCATGGATATGTGGCCCAGTCTTGCCGGTCAGAAAACCGGTTATCTGGCGAAGCAGCTTAAAGCCTTTCGTGACGGTTCGCGCAGTGATCCGGTAATGAATGCCCAGGCCAAAGCGCTGACGGATGCCGACATTGATAACCTCTCCGCTTACTACAATAGCCTCAAGTAAGCCCTTCGCGTCAATGCCTTAGTGGTGTTCAATTAACTGCTAGGGCATCGCTTGTCGCTATTACCGAGCAATCGTCGCTGCCATTCTATAGCGTTTTATTCTCGACAATCTCGCCAATAATTTGCTCGAGATATTCAAAGTCGGGAATCAATACCGCTTCGCCATCAACACTCACCAACATTTGCACACCGGGTTTATCACTCGGCGAACTCTCGAGTTCCATCTCCGCCTCTAAGCTAAGACGCAGGGCACGGGGGAAATTAGTGACGAGCAGTGCGTAAAACCCCGTTGCCGATGCTTTAAAAACGGCATTACAAATCACGATTTTCAACTCTTTATCGAGCGGCGGCCGCTGCCCGCTGTAAATGCTGTCAAAAGACAAAAGGGGGATAATTTGATCACGCCAGCTAATCCAACCATAACAGTGTGGACTGGTAGTCGCCTTATCCGGCAGTAAATCATCGGCGCCCTGCTCTCCCCAGTTCAAGACCTCAGCCACGGCAACCTGGGGCACCAACAACGCGCTATCGGCAATCGGCAGTAACAAGCTATTCACCTGTAACAAGGAGGCATCAGCCTCGGCGGCCTCCGCCTTCAGTACCATCTTATTCTCTACCACAAACCACTCCTCTGGACGGCACAGCGCCACGATCAGACCGGGTAACTAACAATTTAACGAAGGCTTCGCGCAATTGATCAACATTACCGCTCTGGTTAAAAGCACCGCGCTCAAGCACGGCCTCAGACAATGCCGGCACCGTGCAATCAGCCGGGGACTGGACTAGCACGCTGCCACCTTTTTCACGAATGGTACGAGATCCGAGAACACCGTCATCACCCATCCCACTAAACACAATCATGCCGCAGGCCGCCCCATATTCGCTGGCCAGCTCCGCTGCCACCCCATCAATACTCGGCGCGTAGGGCCCAGGCCAGGGTGATGGCAATATCCTCACTTTGCCATTGGGCAGTGCTATGCGTTGCTCGGGTGGCACCACGGTTACGCTGCCTATGGTCAGCAGATTGCCGGCAAGGGCCATCTGCGCTCGCCACTGGGTATTGCGGGTGATCATTTTAACCAGCTGATTAGCCTGCTCGGCCTCAATATGCTGGGCGTAGACAAAAGCCACGCCATGGAAAGAGCCCAGGCCCTCTAAAAATGTTCGAACAGCCTGTAAACCACCGGCGGAGGCCGCCAACAACCAGACATTTTGTGCGCGGCTAGCCTCGCATGATCGTTGATAATCGTGCGTTAAAGCCTTCAGATTTTGCTCCACGGAACGACGCCAAAGTACACTTTTTGAGATGCCAACCGGCTCCACCTTGCAAACCAGTAGTGGCTGCTTGGTAGATACCGCCACCTCGTCTTCATCCGTCAGCCAGGCATCGACCTCGGCTCCCGCCGCCCGCACGGCACTATCCCAGGTCAGCGCACTGCAGTGCGTAATGTTGAGCCCACAAGCTTCGACCACTGCCCGCAGCGCAGTACGTTGGCGCGTATCCGCCAGCACGATACCGATGCGCGGCAAGGCGGTGCAAGTGACCGCCTCGGGCTTAAGCAACGCCAAGATGGAGCAACTCATCCATTAAGCCCAGCAATTCATCTTCCTGGTAGGGCTTACCTAAAAATTTGTTAACACCAAGGCTCGCCGCGCGCTGCTGGTGTTTTTCACCGGTGCGCGAGCTGATCATAATAATGGGCAGATGGGCAAAGGCCTCCGAGTCTCGCACCACCCGCGCCACCTCAAAGCCATCCATGCGCGGCATTTCTATATCGAGCAACATGAGATCGGGCTTCACCTGAGTCAGCATATCGGTCGCCTCGACACCATCTTTGGCGGTGACAACGCGGAAGCCCTTCCTCTCGAGAACCCGCGAGGTGACTTTGCGCACGGTCACTGAATCATCGACCACCATAATCGTTTTTGGCCCAGTACTTTTACTGACGGGGCTTTCAGGAGAGTCTTCGTCCAGTAGATCGATGACCTGCTGCGGGCCTTCAAGTAGGGATATCTCCCCCTTTGAGCGCAATAGCGACGGCAGATCGAGAATAACCACGACATCGCCACTGGCGAGAATGGTCGCCCCCGCCACGCCCCGCACATTGCGGAACTGAGCACCCAGACCCTTAATAATAATTTCCTGCTTGCCCTCAATAGCCTCGACCTGGACCGCGTAACGGTAGTGATCGACCTCGACCAGCACCATCATCGCCTTACCGGGGAGCACAACAGGCGCTTCCTCCTCCCCGTGTAACAAACTGCCAAGAGTACAAAGCTGGTATTCGAGGCCGGCATATTCGAGTCGCTTATCCGCTTCATTATTGAGAGCATCAAGCTCTGCAGCACTCAATTGCGTAACGCCGACAATACTGTTTAAAGGCAGGGCATAGCGGCTTTCACTTTCTTTCACCAGCAGCGCATTATTGACGGAAACGGTAAACGGCAGCCGAATCGTAAACTCCACCCCCTGGCCAAGCGTCGACTCAATGGAGATAGAGCCACCGAGGTCATGTACCTCGGTTTTCACCACGTCCATGCCCACGCCGCGGCCGGAGACCTGGCTGACGCTCGTCGCTGTCGAAAAGCCCGGTTGGAAAATCAAGCGCAACAATTCGCTATCGCTCGCTTTTGTGTCTGCAGTGATCATCCCTTTATTGATCGCCTTGTCACGAATAGCGGCAACATCAAGCCCCTTGCCATCATCGGCGACGGTAATCACCACCTCACCACCCTCGCGCTGGAAGGACAGGGCAATATTGCCCTCATCGGGCTTGCCGGCAGCCAGTCGCTGCTCGCTGCTTTCTATGCCGTGGTCAATGGCATTGCGCAGCATGTGTTCAATCGGCGTAATAATTTTTTCCAATACCGAGCGATCCATTTCGCCTTCGATATTGTGCAGACCCAGATTGACCTGTTTACCCAACTCCTGGCCCACCTGCCGAACAATGCGCCGCAGGCGGGGCACCAGCCGAGAAAAGGGCACCAGCCGCGTCTTCATCAGGTTTTCTTGCAGATCCTGGGTAATACGAGACTGCATTAACAGCAGCCCTTCGACGACCTGGGATTTTTCTAACAGGGTATTTTTTAAATCCTGTAAATCCGAGCCCGACTCCTCCAGCCCCTGAGACAGTTGCTGCAGTTGCGAATAGCGATCCAGCTCCAGCGGATCAAAACCGGCGCTCTGTGAGGATTCAATTTGCTCCCGGCGAAACTGAATTTGCGCTTCCGTTTGACGACCCAGTTGACGCACCTGGTTACGTAAACGGGCGATCGTCTCTTCCATTTCATCCAGGGCGGCGGCTGATTCGCCCACCCCTTGCTCAACTCGCCCACGAGCAATACTGGCTTCTCCCGCCAGGTTGACCAAATCATCCAGTACCTGTGCGGGAATTTTCACCGATTCCTGCACGGCTACCGCGGGCTTGGCTCGAGCTGCCGGCGGAGCGGCGACTGCAGGCTCAGGTGCCGGAATAATCGTTGCGGGTAAGTCGACCGTTTGCTCTGGCGCAGTACTTACCGGTTCGGGCAGTGCTGCCTCTTCAAGCTCTGCTTCGACGGCCTTCTCTTTAAGTCTTTCGTCGTCGCGTACTGCATCTTCGAGAACGTTATCTTCAAGGGCTTCATCTTCAAGAACTTCGTCCTCAAGCCCTTCATCGCTAGGCAGTTCAGGACTGGCCAAAGGCGCCTGTGGCGCTATAGGCTCGGGAGCAACGTCAACAACAACTGTGGCTTCTAAGTCCTCCTCTGCAACAGGTAGCGCAGCACCCGATTTAACGCTTTCAACAATGCTAACAAGCTCGTCATAGCGGGCAAACAACTGGCCAAAGACCCCTGCCTCGCCACTCGCTAGCTGACTTTCCTCGCGTAAAATGAGTGATTCCAGGTCATGGCTCAGATCACCCAACAAACTCAAGCCCGCCATTCTGGCGCCGCCTTTTACGGTGTGGAGTGCTCGGTTCAGGGTCTCTCCCTGGCTGACATCACTGGGTTCATCCCGCCAAACTTGCAGCGCGTTTTCTATATCTTCGAGCAGGCCATCAACCTCCTCAAGGAAAAATGGCAGGGCGTCGGGGTCATGCACTTCACCCGCCATGCGACTGACCAGATCATCACCACTGATTGGCTGTTGAGCGACTGGCGCTGTAGTTTCGGGAGCTAGCGGCGTTTGCCCAGCGTCGACAGGCAGCGGAATTTCTGGCTCAATTTCTGGCTCAAGCACTGACAGCTCTTCGACAGCAGGTAGCGCATCACCAGACTTAACGCTGTCCAGCACATTGTGCAGCTCGTCGTAGCGGGTGAACAGCTGATCGAAGACCTCTGCTTCGCCACTGGAAAGCCGGCTCTCCTCGCGTAAAACCAGCGCTTCCAGGTCATGACTTAAATCACCCATCAGGCTCAAGCCGGACACTCTGGCGCCGCCTTTTAAGGTGTGGAGCACCCTGTTCAGGGTCTCGCCCTGGCTGAGATCACTGGGGTCATCGCGCCAGGCCTGCAAGGCATTCTCAATATCCTCGAGCAGGTCATCGGCCTCTTCAAGGAAAAATGGCAGCGCGTCGGGGTCGTGTACTTCGCCCGCCATACGGCTGCTCAGCTCATCAACACTCACTGCCTGTTGCGGCCCTGGCTCTGCAATATCGCCTGGGCCTTCAGCGGGTATTTCTACCAAAACCAGGGTCTGTAGCTGGGCAAGAAGGTCGGCCGGCGCGGGGTTAACTGGCTGTCCGATAGCGACCGTATCCATCATATTGAGCAATAATTCATGGGCTGTCTTACAGACTCGCAAAGCATCATCATCAAGCCCCTGCCCTGCATCAGCAAGAGTGCCCAGGACATTCTTAAGCTCATCACACCATGCCGACAAGGCGGATACACCCGAGTCCTCGGCTGCAGCACCCAACTCCACCAGCTCGTTGACAAGGGGTTCTATATCTTGGCGACTAAAACTTGCCTGGACAGACCACTGTTCCAGTAGAGTATCGGCAAGCAGGACATTGTCTAAACCGGTGACCATCAGTTGCTGCACGCGAGCAAGGCCCGTGGGTGCCAAACTGCTAGCTCTCTGCCCTTGCCACTGTGTTCGAGCAAGCTCGACACGGGAACGGTACTCCTGAAGAACAGCGCTATCATCACCCTCCCCGGCTTCAAGGCGCACCAGGGTATTGCGCAACTGCTCAACACCCACCATTAGCAGAGCAATAATACTGCTGTTAACACTCTGGCCTCGCGCGAACAGCTCGGTGAGGAAGTCCTCAAAGCTTTTCGCCACTTCCTGAACGGCGCCAATGCCGGCCATTCCCGCACTGGCCTGTAAGGTGTGTAATGCACGTTGCACCTCGGCCGGTGCCAGACGAGAGCCTTCATGGGGCTGTTGAAAGTCGTCCAGAAAGTTGGCCAGGGTATCGATATACGTGCTCGCCTCACCGACGAAAATCTCCACCACGGGCTGTATTTCTGCACTATCTTCAAGTTCTGCTGGCGCTTCGGTTTCTTCCGGCACTACAGAATTCAGCAAGTCGCTATCGAGCCCCTCCAGGCTTTCAAGTTCGACCGACTGCCCTTCTGACTGCGGCATAACAACGGGCTCGCCCTTCACCAGTGCCTCAGCTGCAGTAATAAGGCTGGAACAATAGGGTGACAGATGTTGGGTATCGCGCTCAAAATCATCAACCAGAGAGGGAATCAAAGCCAGTGATATATCGAGCAGCTCAGCGGTTTCAGGAACGGTAGACCCCGAGTTATCGAGAATCTTGTTGAGCATATTCTCAATCGCCCAGGCCAGGTCGCCAATAACATTGGCCCTAACCATTCGACCACTGCCCTTAAGCGTATGAAAGCCTCTACGCAGCTCATTGAGTGTCTTGTGGTCAGCCTGGTCTAAGAGCCAACCTGGGTAGTGTGTTTCAAGTTCGGCCAGTACTTCCTGGGCCTCTTCGATAAAGATTTCTTTGATTTCGGGATCGATGGCATCTTCGTCATCTTCCTCGCTATCGATCTCTGGCAGACCTGCATCGGGTCCTATCTCGTCACTAACAGTACCGGCACTCTGGGCCTCAAGGCTTTGGTCCGCCTCAAGCTCAACGGCAAAACCCAACTTTTTCATCGCCTGTGCCGTGAGGCGCAGCATGTCGTGCTGTTCGGCCTCACGGCCTTTATCAATGGCCTCAAGGTAATATTCAAAGCCGGTGATCGCATCGGCAAGCGCATCGAGTTCAGGCCACTCGGGAGGCTGCTCACTGTGCAACAGCTGCTGGCTAATATAGTTGCCGAGCTGCTCGACAATAAGCGCCACCCGCTTCAGGCCAATGACCTCAACGGCGCCAAAAATATGTTCAAACTGCTGAGGGATTTCGAGCAGAAACTGACCATCCCACTGGGAGGCGATGTAACCGACAATGGATTCTTTGATACTTTCAAAATTGTTGCGCACTTCGCGAATCAGTGAGCGCTGGGCATCGTCCACCACATAGGCGGTCTCACTCAGGAGATCACTAGCGAGGGGCGCATCGGCATAATTCAAGGCCCAGGCCTGCAAACTGTCCTGGATACTCTGTAAGCGCTTGCTCACCGTTGGTAGCTCGCTGCCCGAATTAGCCAAAGGCTGAGCAAGCCGCTCCGCCACTTCTGACAAGCTCTGGGAAAGTTTAATTTGACCAATCACCAGCAAGGTCGCCGCCAACCTGTCGGTCGAAAATTTGATGGCAGCCAGCGGGTTTTGCTCGAACGACCCCGTCCTTTCAAAAGCATCAACGGCAGCCACTAACCCTGCAATTTCTGCCGACAAGGCCTCACTCAGGGCAGTAACAACCGTACCATCGAGTCGTGTCTGCAAAGCGCCATCGAGTTCGGTTAAGACCAGGGAGGGAAAAGCCTGATCCAGAGCAAACTCTTCTTTTAGTGCCTTCAGGGCAGCACTGTCATCCGGTGCAAGCGCCAGATAATAGAGCAGATTGCGCAATAAATCCTCGTGCTGGGAGCCAGACTCTTCGGCATTGAGCAGGCGGCCCATGGCTTTATCCAGCTCCCAGAGTAGATAGCGAGTCGCCGCACTTTGACTAATCGTATTTTCCACCAGAGCGGTGTAAAAGGCGCTCGCCACACGCCACAGGGGCGCTAATGAATCGTCATTAAAAAGACCCTGCAGTCGTCGCAATACCGCGACAATTTTTTGCTGATTAGCGGCTGCATCTCGCTGCTTTAAATAACCCAGCAAAGCGTATTGATAGACTTTCTGTAGTTTGCTGAGCATCTCTTTATCGAACGCTGTCGGTGCCAGGTCAGACAAGACGACCTTCGGCATAAACAGGGCGCTTGAAGAAATTAACGCTTCCGTTCTCACCGCGCGCAACTCATTGACCTGTTCCATCAACTGAGCCAGCGTATCGTCGCTGCCATCGAGTAGATCACGCACATAATTAGGCAGGGCCAACATGGTCAGCTCAAGCGCTTCACAGGCATCGGCGACGTCCACCGAAGACTCGCCCAGCAACATTTGCAGCACCGCTTCCATTTCATTGGCGAGCAACACCGCGCCATAGCACTCAGCCATGGTCAGCGAACCACTGACCTGATGCAGATAACCCAGGGCAAAGCTCAATTGCGAGGCATCGTCTGGCTCTGCCTGAAAAGCGAGCAGTGCCTCCCGCGCCAGGCCGAGGCTGGTTTCAAGCTCCTCGACGAGCCACTCCAGGCCTCTGAGGCTATGTGTCATTTTCATGGTCATCACTTTCCAGCTGGCATCCCTTGCGGCAACAATTTCTCAAAGGCCTGAATGCCCGGGTAAGCCACGCGGCTTAAACCCTCTGGCTGCCAGTCATTGAGCTCCCCTGGGCCGACTATCAAATAGCCCCCCGGCTTGAGTTTTTCAACAAAGCTATTTAACAAATCTCGACGCCGCCAGTTTTTTAAATAGATCAGCACATTCTGACAAAAGATAACATCCACAGGACTGACGAAACCCGGGCACTGTTGGTCAAACATATTGCTCACGAAAAAACCGACCCTCTTTTTTAATTCTGCTTTAACTTCCATCGAGCTGCCTGGCAGCGCGTTAAAGTAATTATTGCGCAAGACCTCAGGCACACTTTCAAGATGTCTATTGGGGTAAACCCCGCGCCGGGCCGACTGAATCGCTTCGGCGCTAACATCGATACCGACAATGCTAAAGGCAGATGTTTGGTCAACAGCACGGTAGCTATCAAAGGCACCCATCGCCAGGGAATACACCTCTTCCCCGGTGGAACAACCAATACTGCAGACACTGTAGCGCTGCCCTGCTTGCCCCGACTGGAGGTGGGATATCAGGCGTGTTTTAAAAAATTCGTGTGAGGCCTGATGGCGGAAAAACTGACTTTCCTTAACCAGCAGGCGATCGAGTAGTACCCCCCACTCCCGACTACCGGCACCTGGCTGGGAGACCTCGCGAAAGTAATCGTCAACATCGTCAAAACCCAGCTCGTTTACTCTACGAACTATTTGCCGTCTGACAAAATCATCCCGGTGGGCCGCTATGCGCACCCCCGTTTTATTTTCGAGCATCTCCGCCCAGAGACGATACTGTCTGTCGCTCAACGGCACAGCACTGGCCTCAGTTGAGCCAGTGCCAGCACTGTCGGTGGAGAGCCCTCGCGGGTCTTTTATCATAATACTGACTAGCGTTAGATGCGGCCGTCATCCTCAAAGTCGATATCAAACTCACCCAGATCAATCCCCGCCAACTCCGTCTCCAGGTCGGAGACCGTGGTCTTTTTCAAGACCTCAGACTCACCTTCGAGCTCGGCAAATTCGTCTGTGGCAGAAAAGTCGGCGACATCATCGATGGCACTCTCGGAGTAGGCATCGATTTCATCCATCGCCGCGCTGCTGCTGGCCAGCACGCCTGCAACATGGGCCGGCGCTTTAGGCGGCGCAGGCTCACTGGCAGGCGCTGCTTGCGACGCAGTGGCAACACGACTGGTCACATCGAAGGTCTCATCCAGCTCAGGTTCAAGCGACCCGAGGTGCTCGTCGTTGAAGCTTTCATCGGCAAAACCGTCACTACTACCCTGATAATTACTGACCAGATAATCGACGGGTAATTTAAAGCCTGAAACCGACTCTCGCAATTCAACCGCCATATCGGTCAACTTGCCAACCGACGACGCCGTGCGGCTGGTGCCGTCGAGGGTCTGAGTGGTAATGTCCTGAATCACGTTCATGGTTTTGGAAACGTGACCCGCCGTCGTTGACTGGTGGCGGGCTGCGGTTGAAATATCCTGAATCAGCTCGGCGAGACTGGTCGATACCGTCTCAATTTCGCTCAGTGCAACACCCGCATTCTGTGTCAGGGATGCTCCGGCGACCACCTCGGCCGTAGTTTGCTCCATCGAGGAAACCGCTTCATTGGTATCCGTTTGAATGGTTTTCACCAGTGCGGCGATCTGCTTGGTGGCACCGGCAGAGCGCTCCGCAAGGCGCTGTACTTCGTCGGCAACCACCGCAAAACCCCGTCCCGCATCACCTGCCATCGACGCCTGAATAGCGGCATTGAGGGAAAGAATATTGGTTTGATCGGCAATGTCGTTAATCAGCGAAACAATATCGCCAATTTCCTGAGAGCTTTCACCGAGGCGCTTAATTCTTTTCGCCGTGTCCTGAATCTGCTCGCGGATACGATCCATACCACTGATGGTACTGCGCACCACCTCCGCACCCTTGCCCGCAATCGATACCGAACGGTCGGCAACGCCCGCTGACTCCACCGCATTGGCCGACACCTGGTCAATGGTAATCGCCATTTCGTTAATGGCCGCCGATGCCGCCGCAATTTCCTGCGCCTGATGCTCGGACAGATCCGTCAATTGCACGACGGTCGAGCGAGAGTCATTGGCGGAGGAGGAGACGTTTTCAGCGGTATCCACAATGCGCGCCACCAGCTCTCGAAGCTGGATAATCGCAAAGTTAATCGCGTCGGCGATGGCACCGGTAAAGTCTTCCGTTACCGTGACCTCGGCCCGCAGATCACCCTCACCCAAACCTTCCAGCTCATTCAGCAGGCGTAAAATGGCCTCCTGGTTGTCCTGATTATCACCCGCCGTCTCTTTTAGCTTGCTCCTCGTGCTGACGAAGGACATTAAGCTCAATATCCCGATACAAATAATGAGCAGGACGCCCGCCACCGCGGCCACGGTGTTATTGACGTAGCGACTATCGTCGAGACTATCTCGACCCAGCCCTTCGGCGAGTAAAGCGCTTTGCTCGACTAACAGCGGTATTTTCTCGCGAATGTCGATCAGTGCCTGGCGCGCCTCGGCAAGTGCCGGCGCAGCCGAATAAATACCTTCAATCGAGTTGCTGACGAAGCCAAAGCGCTCAACCGCTGCGGCGACGTGTGGCAGCGCGCGCTGGGTGGTTATTTTGCTCACCCCAATACGGCCATTGCCCTTTGTCATGCCGGTGAGGACATCGCCAAATTTTCTCGCATCGGTATTAAATTGATCGGCGGCGGCGGCCACCTCTGAAGCATCGCCGGCCAGCATTTTATCGATATTCCGACCGATGCGCTCCAGTCGCCATTTTTGTGCCTGGGCCACAGCAACCTGATCAGCGGGTGCACCAGCGCGCAATAAACTATCAACGATCTTACTCAAGTCAGCCTGCAGTTTAGGCAGGTTTTCATCCAGGGTTATGGCAACCTCGTTGAGGAAAAGACTCCTTTCCTGACGCTGTAGTACCAGATTGGCACTGGTCTCGATGCCTGACCAAACCTCATTAAAACTACTCGCCTGATTGGCTTCAAGGTTGAGCGATTCGCGCAGGCCGATCACGCTATCGATTGCAGCCCGCAATTGCGTAAAGGCCTCGGCGTTACCATCGGCGGCTTCATCCGATAAATCAGCGATGCGATACGCCAGCACTCTGACCTCTGAGGCCGCCTGTAAACTTGAGCTCTCCTTTTCAACACGAGAGGCCAAACTGACAAAGAAAAAGCCCAAATAAACGATCAGCACTACCATAACGACCACAAGCCCAACAACTGGCAAACTGGTTTTCGGCTTTCCTTGAATCATTTTTCTAACTCCTGGGTAACTTTATTTATTGGCTATTGATTCGATCAATCAGGTCGATGAAAGGGCGACATCTTGAAACAGGGGGTTTTCGATCAGGGCATCGGGGCTCAGCAACAAGGTGGCGGTACCGTCATCCGCCCGATAAAAACCCTGTATAAAGGGCCTTAAAGTCTCGTGAACGTCTCGAACATCGGTCTCGTGTGACTCCTTACTGAAATACCGCATGCCGTTAACGGCATCGACAACAAGGCCGACAAAAGTGTCCTGCCTATCCAGCACCACCAGGCGTTGTAAGCGGTGGGCAACCGATAATTGCCCGCCGAGAAACTGGGCAAAATCAATCACGGGTAATAATTTGCCACGTAGATTCGACACACCCAACACCCAGGGCTTGACCCCGGGCATCGGCGTACAATCCTGAATTTCTATCAACTCAGCCACCTGGTCGAGGTGTACCGCCCAGTCATGGCCCAGTACCGAAAAACAGATCACCGGTGTCAGCGGCACGTAATCCATCTGCGCAGGCAGTGGCCTCGAACCCGCGACAAAGCACTGATTCAGTTGATTCATAAGCGGTAGTATATTTTCGACGGACATTGCTAGATCCCGCTCAGTGGCGAACAAATTCTGCTATCGCCTCAACCAGATCTTTCTCCACCACCGGCTTGGTGAGATAAGCTCGTGCACCCTGGCGCGAACCCCAGACTCGATCGGTTTCCTGATTCTTCATGGTCACCATAATCACCGGAATATGCGCGGTGCCACTGGCCTTGGTCAGCTGGCGCGTCGCCTGGAAACCATTCAGGCCGGGCATCACGATATCCATTAATACCACGTCCGGCTGTTCATCCATTGCCACTCTGACGCCCTCTTCACCCGATTCGGCGGTCAATACCGAGTGCCCATTTTTTTCGAGCATTTCTTTGAGTTTAAATATCTCGGTCTGGGAATCATCTACTACAAGCACTTTGGCCATAATTTTTTCCATCAACCCTCTACCGAGGTATCTTCCACTGATTTGTTGGCAACTATCCTTTCCAGCACTTCAAATAACTCATTCTTGCTAAAAGGTTTAGTCAGATATTCATCGGCACCGACAATTCGCCCCTTGGCTTTATCGAATAAACCATCTTTACTCGACAGCATAATCACCGGCGTATGCTTAAATTCATTGTTGTTTTTTATCAGGGCACAGGTTTGATAACCGTCGAGGCGCGGCATCATAATATCGACAAAAATAACATCCGGAACCACATCGACTATTTTTGCCAGCGAGTCAAAACCATCAATGGCCGTCACCACCTCGCAACCGGCCTTGGATAATATCGTCTCCGCCGTGCGCCTTATCGTGTTGCTGTCGTCCACAATCATCACTTTCAACGCTGCAAAATTGACCGACATGCCTCCTCCTTCCCCAGTTGTCTAACAACAAATTTATAGGTGTATTTTTAAGGCGAATTTTTAACACAATAAAACGCTATTAGCCATCAACGCCGATGTTCTAAATTGATTTGCTAGACGGGCTTCGCAAATAAAAGGGCTTGTCAGCACCATCGCCCATCATTTATAAGCTAGGCCCCTACAACGTGAATCGGCAGTCAACCCTATGAATATTTCTCTTGGCGTGGTGATGGATCCCATTGATGGAATCAATGTCAAAAAAGATACCACCCTAACATTGCTGCTGGCAGCCCAGGCTCAGGGCTGGTCACTTTTTTATATGGAAATGAGCGACCTCGCCCTCGTTGACGGTGCGGCCATCGCTAGACAACGCAGCCTTAAAGTCTACGATGATCCCGAACACTGGTTCGACCTCGGCGAGCCGGTCGACCGCCCCATGGCAGAACTCGACTGTATCTTGATGCGTAAAGACCCGCCCTTCGACAGCGAGTTTATTTACGCCACCTATATTCTCGAAGCGGCTGAGCGCGAGGGCGCACTCGTGGTGAATAAACCCCAGAGCTTGCGCGACTGCAACGAGAAGATATTTGCCACCCAGTTCCCCGATTGCACACCCCCCTTGCTGGTTAGTCGCGACCCCGAACGACTGCGGGCTTTTCACCAGCAACATGGCGATGTAATCTACAAACCCCTCGATGGCATGGGTGGCACCGGCATTTTTCGCGCCCGCCAGGACGACCCCAATGTCAGTGTCATTATTGAAACCCTCAGTGAACTGGGTAGCAGAACCATTATGGTGCAACGCTATATTCCAGAAATCACCGAGGGCGATAAGCGCATTCTGGTGATCGATGGTGAAGCTGTGCCCTTCTGCCTGGCCCGCGTACCCGCAAAAGGTGAAACACGTGGCAATCTTGCCGCCGGTGGTCGTGGTATCGTTCAGCCCTTGAACGAGCGTGACCTGGAGATCGTTGCCCGGGTTGCCCCCGCTCTACGTGAGAAGGGCTTTTTGTTTGCCGGCCTCGACGTGATCGGCAACTATTTAACCGAAATTAATGTCACCAGCCCCACTTGCGCTCGCGAGATCGATCGCGAACAAAACACCCAAATTGGCGCCCGACTGATGGCCGCTATTAGCCAACGGCTCAAGCAATAGGAACTCGCAATCTCGTCATTAACGGATACTCATTTTCGACTGACTGACCCCAACGACGGTAGTGACCGTCTGGGGTTTGCTCTGTTTCTTGCCATCGCCATTCACGCCATTGTTATTTTTGGTATCGGCTTCGCGTTTATGCAGCGCTCCGCAGCCCCACCCAGCCTTGAAGTCACACTGGCGCAACGACCCACAGACCAGGAAAATGATAAGGCCACCCTATTAGCCCAGGCCAATCAACGGGGCAGCGGTGAATTACTTGAGCGCCGCGAGGTGACCACCGACAAACAATCGCCCTATGACGACAGCGTGCTACGCGATACCCAGCCCGCGCCACAGCCCCTACCCCCACAACAACAGGGTGAGCGCAGCCAGCAGAACCTCATCACTACACGTAGCGAGAGCCACGCCATTGACGATAGTCTGTCTGAGCAGGGCCAGCAGCAAAGCCGTCAGCGCGAAACACCGCTGGTCATGCCGATGGACGCGGTCAGCAGCCTTCACGCCCGGCTCGACCAACAAAAGCAGGCCTATAACAAAATACCCAAAACCCTGCGCTTAACCTCCGCCAACACCAAGGCCGCCGACCATGCCGCCTATCTCAATTACTGGATAGAAAAAGTCGAGAAGACGGGCAATCTTTACTACCCCGAGCGCGCACGACTGGGCAAACTGTACGGCGACATACTGATGGTTGTCACGCTATTGCCCGATGGCTCCGTGGAAAATATCGAGATTGTCTCGAGTTCAGGCCACCCCACCCTCGACCAAGCTGCCATCACCACCGTGAAATTGGCCGCCCCCTTTGCCGCCTTCCCCCAGCGCATGTCCGAGTGGAATAAAATGGAGATCACCCGAACCTGGCGCTACATGCCCGGCAATCGCGTCGTCACTTCAGCCAACTAAAACTCCGAGCCAGTCCTCGGCCGCAACTTGAAATTTCGGAGTTTTCGCCCAATACTGAGATCTATGGAAACTCTTATCCCAGATCAAGCTCAGTCCCCCTCGGCAGAAAGTAGTGGAACGAGCCTGCGCGGCCAGTTATTAATTGCGATGCCGGGCTTGCTCGACCCCAATTTTCTGCATTCCGTGGTGTATATCTGTCAACATTCTGCAGAGGGCGCGATGGGCATTACCATCAATCGCCCCCTCGGCCTGCCTCTAAGCCAGGTCTTCAAACAACTCGATCTGGATTATTCACCGCCCAACGGCACCCAAACATTGCTTTGTGGAGGCCCTGTCGAGGGGCAACAGGGTTTTGTACTACATCGACCCGCAGAAAAACGCTGGCAGGCAACAGCGGCCATCAGTGACGATATTTTCCTCACCACTTCGCGGGATATCATTGATGACATGGCCGGTGACCAGGGCCCCGACGCGGCTTTAGTTGCCCTTGGTTACGCCGGCTGGACGAGCGGTCAACTCGAGCAGGAACTACTCGAAAATGCCTGGCTGACCGTGCCACCCGACACCGACTTACTGTCACAGCTATTGTTTGACACGCCGTTGGAGCAGCGCGCCGACCTTGCTGCCGCCAGTCTTGGTATCAACCTCAACCAGCTCAGCAACAGTGCCGGGCACGCCTAAACTGAACACCAATAAACCCAGCTGTGTCATGGCCTTTGACTTTGGCACCCGCCAAATTGGCCTCGCCGTTGGCCAGACGCTCACCGCCTCCGGGCGACCGCTCGCTGTCCTTAAAGCCCGGGATGGGCAGCCGAGCTGGCAACAAATCGCCGATCATATTCAACAGTGGCAGCCCGACACGCTAATCGTGGGCCTGCCTTTGAATATGGATGGTAGTGAAAGCCCCTTTTGCCAAAGGGCGAGGAAATTTGCACGTCGCCTGCAGGGACGCATGGTGCTTCCCGTGAAGATGATGGACGAACGGCTATCGACGGCAGAGGCAAAATCGAGAAGTGAACGCCCCAACAGCTACCGAGAAAACCCGGTAGACAGTGAGGCGGCCTGTTTAATTCTAGAGACCTGGCTACAAAGCCCCGAGCTTGGGCTCTTGCCTTGAATGACTGTTGGCGCCCAGGGCGCTAACAGTCAAAATTCAGGTACAACGTGTTCTTATTGAAATAACTGATAGGACTCGCCGTCATCATCTTCTTCCACCATTAAGCCATCCGCAACTTCCTCAAGCTGCTCGACATCAGTCCCAGACTCTAGCTTAATCATCAAGCGCAGATCATTTTTCGAATCAGCCGATGCCAGCGCATCCTCATAGGTAATCACACCCTGCTCATACAGCTCAAATAGCGCCTGATCAAAGGTGCACATACCCAGCTCTTTAGAGCGCGACATCAGCTCTTTGATCTTGTGTACTTCGCCCTTGCGAATCATGTCGGAAACCAAGGGGGTGTTAATCAGAATTTCAACCACCGCTCGGCGGCCCGTGCCATCGGCCGTGGGTAATAATTGCTGAGCGAGTAAGGCTCGCAGATTAAGAGACAGATCCATCCACAACTGGTCGTGACGATCAGCCGGGAAAAAATGCTGAATGCGATCCAGGGCCTGGTTGGCATTGTTGGCATGCAAAGTTGCCAACACCAGGTGGCCCGTTTCTGCAAAGCTGATGGCGTGATCCATGGTTTCACGGGTACGTATCTCACCGATGAGAATCACGTCGGGGGCCTGACGCAGGGTGTTTTTCAAAGCCACATCAAAAGAGTCGGTATCAATGCCCACTTCCCGTTGCGTAATGATGCAACCGGCATGTTGATGGACAAATTCGATCGGATCTTCTATCGAAATAATATGTCCCTTGGTATTGCGATTGCGATAACCAATCATTGCCGCCAATGAGGTCGACTTACCGGTGCCGGTGGCACCCACAAAAATAATGATGCCGCGCTTGGTCATCACCAGCTCATCCAATATGGGTGGCAACAACAATTCTTCGGTGGTCGGTATCACCGTTTCTATGCGCCGCAGCACCATGCCCGAATGGTTGCGCTGATAGAAAGCGCTGACGCGAAAGCGAGCGCCCTTTACGGCATCGGTCTCAATGGCAAAATTGAGCTCTTTGGTCTCGCCATATTCGACCCGCTGCTTATCATTCATAATGCTTTCAACCAGCTCTAGGGACATTTCCCCCGTCAGCTTGGCTTTACCCACGGGAATGACCTTGCCATTGACCTTGATGGAGGGCGGCATGCCCTCGGTAATAAACAGATCAGAGGCCCCCTTATCGACCATTAATTTGAGCAGTGCATAAAAATCCATTAGATTATCCTCAAACTATCACTACGAAATAAAAGATACAGCGAATAAAACCCATCTCTGAAAGAGCTAGCGGACTGCCCACCCACCTTAAAAATCTTCGGGCACCTTGGCCTGCCCCTTTGCCGCCTCGGAGGTAACAATCTTTTGCTGCACCATTTTTGTCAGGCACTGATCCATGGTAATCATGCCGTGGCCGGCGCCGGTCTGAATTGCGGAGTACATTTGTGCAACCTTATCTTCGCGAATCAGGTTGCGAATGGCCGGCGTGCCAATCATGATCTCATTGGCGGCAACGCGGCCACCGCCGATTTTTTTCAGTAGGGCCTGAGATATCACCGCGCGCAGGGATTCAGACAACATCGAACGCACCATCGCCTTTTCCGCTGCCGGGAAGACATCGACCACTCGGTCAATGGTTTTAGCGGCGGAGGTGGTGTGCAAGGTGCCAAACACCAAGTGACCTGTCTCGGCGGCCGTCAGGGCCAGACGAATCGTTTCCAGATCGCGCATTTCACCGACCAGAATAATATCGGGATCTTCCCGCAGGGCCGAGCGCAGGGCCTCACTAAAGCCATGGGTATCTTTATGTACCTCACGCTGGTTAATCAGGCATTTTTTACTTTCGTGAACAAATTCAATCGGATCTTCAATGGTCAAAATATGGTCGTAGCGATTATCGTTGACGAAATCGATCATCGCCGCCAACGTGGTACTTTTACCCGAGCCCGTCGGCCCGGTGACCAGCACCAGACCCCGCGGCAATGAAGATATATCGCGAAAAATCTGCCCAAAACCCAAGTCTTCCAGGGTCAAAACCGTCGACGGAATGGTTCTAAATACCGCGCCAGCCCCGCGATTCTGGTTAAAGGCATTAACCCGGAAACGTGCCACGCCCGGCACCTCGAAGGAGAAATCGGTCTCAAGGAATTCTTCGTAGTCCCGGCGCTGCTTATCGTTCATAATCTCGTAAATGAGACTGTGTACATCTTTGTGTTCCATCGCCGGCAGGTTGATGCGGCGAATATCCCCATCCACTCGGATCATCGGTGGCAGGCCCGCCGACAGGTGTAAATCCGATGCCCCTTGTTTGGCACTAAAGGCCAGTAGTTCCGTAATATCCATTACTCAATCCCGCTGTTTTCGATAACCAGACCGAGTGCGATTCATTGCTCGCCGCCAGCCTATGTACATTATTCCCGACAACATAAAGCAGGTCTCGACCCGACTGCAACAAAGCGCGCAGCAATTCCACAGAAGTGTCGACGCGATCATGCTTTTGGCCGTCAGCAAAGGACAAAACAGCCAGGCACTGCGCCTCGCCTGGCAAGCCGGCCTGAGCAATTTTGGCGAGAATTATTTACAGGAAGCCCTGGAGAAAATGGCAGCCCTCGATGATATCGAGCCCTGCTGGCATTTTATCGGCCCCATACAGTCGAACAAAACACAGGACATCGCCCAGCATTTTAGCTGGGTGCACTCCGTAGAGCGGCTGAAAACCGCCCGACGACTGAACGCCCAGCGGCCCGCACCTTTACCCCCTCTCAATGTCTGCATACAGGTCAATATTGACCGCGAGACCAGTAAGTCGGGTATCGAGCCCGAGCACTGCCTCGAGCTTGCACTGGCCATTAATGAGTTACCTCAACTGAAATTGCGCGGCCTGATGGTGATACCCCAGCCGCGGGATCAGCACGACGATCAACGCCAGCCCTATCGCCGAGCCGCCGAATTACTCGATAATTTGAAAAAGAGTTCCGCCAGCCTCGCGAGTTTAGATACACTTTCCATGGGCATGTCCGGAGATATGACAGCCGCTGTTGCCGGCACGGCAATTTTCGGCCCCAGAACACAAACGAAAGCGTAAGCTCTACACCCTAATCCAACACTTTAAGCCAAACAGGAAATTATTCGTGAGCGAAGCCAAACTGGTATTTATTGGCGGTGGCAATATGGCCACCAGTTTGATCGGCGGCCTGATTGAAAAAGGCTACCCCGCCAACCTCATTGTCGCCTGCGACCCGGTCGTCGAAAGTGGCAAACGCCTGGAGGCTGCCTGCGGCATCGCCACCCACACCGAAAATAACACTGCTGCCACCGAAGCAGACATCATTATTCTCGCCATCAAACCCCAGGTGATGAAAGCCGTGGCCAGCGATTTGGCACCCGCGCTTGCTCACAAGCCACTGGTCATTTCCATTGCTGCCGGAATAACCGCCGCCGCCCTGCAGGGCTGGCTCGGTGCCGAAGTCCCCATTATTCGCTGCATGCCCAACACCCCCGCGCTAGTACAAAGTGGTGCCAGCGGGCTGTTTGCCACGGCGCTGGTGAACCCGGCGCAGCGCCAGCAAGCCGGCGATATTCTCGCCGCCGTCGGCACCGTTAGCTGGTTGGAGAGCGAAGACGACATCGACAAAGTCACTGCCCTTTCTGGCAGTGGCCCCGCCTATTTCTTTCTGGTAATAGAAGCGATGACAGAAGCCGGCGTTAAGCTGGGGCTCGACCCTGAAACCGCACGCCAACTCACCCTGCAAACGGCTCTCGGGGCGGCCCGTATGGCGCTAGCCAGCGATGTCGATGCCGGTGAGTTGCGCAAGCGTGTCACCTCACCCGCCGGCACCACCGAAAAGGCCGTTAACAGCCTGCTCGCCAACCAACTGCCTGAGCACTTTGAGCAAGCCATTGGGGCCGCTTATGATCGCGCCCGAGAAATGGCTGAAGAGCTCTCCGATTAACCAGGCAATTGCCTTACTCAATTAACGCAAAGAACACCACACGGAACACCCATGGATTCAATGACAGAAGTTAGTATTTACTTAATTCAGGCGCTTTCTAGCCTCTATCTGTTAATCGTTTTGCTGCGCTTTTTACTGCAGCTCTGCAAAGCCAATTTTTACAACCCGGTCTCCCAGTTTATTGTCAAAGCTACCCAGCTACTCCTGGGGCCCATCCGCAAAGTCATTCCCCCGGTCAACAATATCGACTTTGCCAGCCTGCTCGTCGCATTAGCCCTACAACTGGCGGCCATGGAACTCACCCTGCTGGTCGCCGGTGGCGGTCTTATCCCGCTGACAACGGCCCTGGTGTGGGCCTTAATCGGCATCGCGTCGATGCTGCTGAATATCTTTTTCTACGGGCTCTTTGCTGCCATTATTGTCAGCTGGATATTGCCCCAAAGCCACCACCCCGCCATCGCATTAATCTGGCAGCTGATGGAGCCGGTGATGGCGCCCTTCCGTAAAATTTTGCCCAATATGGGCGGCATCGATCTCTCACCCATCCTGATGTTTTTGCTGATTAATGTACTGCGAATCATCGTCGGCAATTTCGCCACCGCTACACAGCTCCACCCTGGCCTAGTGCCTGGGATCTAATTTAGGCTTGCCCCACTTTCAGTGGCACGATAGCGCGACTTTAGTGCTGCACTGCCACGTGCAGCCCGGTGCCAGCCGCGATGCATTCCCCGGCCTCTATGGCGAGCGGCTGAAAGTGCAGATTAGCGCGCCGCCAGTGGATGGCAAGGCCAATAAACACCTGCTGAAGTATATCGCCAAAGCCTTCGGCGTTGCCAAAACCCGAGTAACGCTTGTCCGAGGTGAATCGAGTCGTCAGAAAACCCTGAAAATTACTGATCCGCAGAAATTGCCCCCCGCAGCGCAGATCACTCCACCCTGAAAGAAAAGAAATATCTGCCCAGGGGCCGCCATACCTTGCAGTGCCCCGCCAGCCTCTTTAGACTCCCGCTTTTAGCGCTGAAATTTAATCCATGCCTGAGGCTTTTCCCGCCGATTCTGTCGGTCTTGTCAGTCCGCAGCACTTTAGCTTTGACACGCCACTGGAGCTCAGCTGTGGCCGCAGCCTGCAAAGCTACGAGCTGGTCGTTGAAACCTACGGCGAGCTCAATGCCGACAAAAGTAATGGCGTACTGATTTGCCACGCCCTCAGCGGTCACCACCACGCCGCCGGTTATCACTCCGCCGCCGATAATAAACCCGGCTGGTGGGATGCCTACATCGGCCCCGGCAAGCCCATCGATACCCGGCATTTTTTCGTCGTGTCACTGAACAATATTGGTGGCTGCAACGGTAGCACCGGGCCACGCACCATTAACCCGGAAACGGGACAGCCCTGGGGCAAACACTTCCCGCCCCTGCGGGTCCGCGACTGGGTCACCAGCCAGGCCAAACTCGCCGATAGACTCGGCATTGCGCAATGGGCTGCCATCGTCGGTGGCAGCCTCGGCGGCATGACTGCGATGCGTTGGGCCCTGGAATACCCCGAGCGCCTGCGCCACTGCGTGGTCATTGCCTCCGCCGCCGACCTGACCGCACAGAACATCGCCTTCAACGAACTGGCCCGCCGCGCCATTCGCAGTGACACCAACTTTCACGATGGCGACTACCTGGAACACGACACCATTCCCCGCAGCGGGCTGGCACTGGCACGCATGATTGGCCACGTCACCTACCTCTCAGACGCACTGATGGAAGAGCGTTTCGGCCGAGAATTGCGCTCCGGCACCTTTCAACAGGGCCTCGATGCACCCATTGAATTTCAGGTCGAAAGCTATCTGCGTCATCAGGGCGATCGCTTCGCCACCGACTTTGATGCCAATACCTATCTATTGATGACCAAAATACTCGACTATTTCGACCTCGCTCGAGAGTATGGCGGCAACCCTGCGAAAGCCTTTAGCGGGGCCCTGTGCAAATTTTTAGTGGTGTCTTTTTCCAGCGACTGGCGCTTTGCCCCTGCTCGCTCACGAGAAATCGTCAAATCACTCATCGCTGCCAACAAAGATGTCGCCTATGCCGAGATTGAGTCCGACATGGGGCACGATGCCTTTCTGCTACCCAATGAGCGCTACGAAGGCGTTTTCCGCGCCTATATGACCCGCATCGCCAAAGAAATTGGCGCTATTGACCCAGAAGAAGAGGTCTCTTGATGCTGCGTATCGATCTCGACATCCTCCAGCAGTGGATTCCCATGGGCGGCCGGGTACTCGACCTCGGCTGCGGCGACGGCACACTGATGTGTAGCCTGGCCGACAACCGGCAGGTCAGCGGCTACGGCCTGGAGATCGACGCCGAGCAAATCACCACCTGTATTAGCCGCGGTGTTAACGTCATCGAAACCGATCTCAATCAGGGCCTTGTTAACTTCCAGGATCACAGTTTTGACACCGTCATCATGACGTACTCGCTGCAGGTGATGCGTCGCCCCGACCAGCTGATTGACGAAATGCTGCGCGTTGGCAAAGAGTGCATTGTCACCTTCCCCAACTTTGGCAATATTCGCACTCGCAGTTATTTGATGCTGCGTGGTCGCATGCCCGTCACCAAACAATTGAGCCACCAGTGGTACGACACCCCGAATATCCACTTCTGCACGGTGCGCGATTTTGATGCCCTGTGTCGCGAAAAAGGTATTCGCATACTGCACCGCGAAGTGGTCACGCAACGCTTTCCCGACAAGCAGCTGAAAGGACTGTGGCCCAACTTATTTGGTGAAACGGCTATTTACCATTTGGCCAAATAGCCCGCCGGGGCTATAGTCGAGCTACACATCGATGGAAGTATTTCTCAGCCTCAGCGCTAGCCTCCAATCCTTCGCCGCCGACCAGCCCTTTAAGTCCTTTGGCTACTACAAGGTTTTTTACAGCGCCTTTAACAGTAGCTTTATCACCCCGGAAGTTGCCGCAAGCTATAACATCACCCGAGGTAAAGACTGGGGACTGGTGAATATCGCGGTGGTCAAAGACGGTGCCCAGGGCGGTTCCACGGCACTGGTTAAAGGTCATGTTGCCAATATCATCGCCCAACAACAGACCCTCAATTTCTTTGAAGTGCGTGAAGGCAAGGTCGTCTACTATCTCGCGCCCTTTCGCTTTGAAGACGAAGATGCCATGACCTTTAAAATCAGCATTAAGCCCGACCCCGATAAACCAGCTCACCAAATTAGTTTTCAGCGCCGTTTTTATCACGACGAATAGATTCGCCTCTCCACCTAAGTCGGCCTTTATTTTCCGACCCTGTTAGCTCGGTGCTGCTAAAATAGCGGCCCAGCCAACAAACAGCGATACAAGGGCCGACCCGGCATGCCAGCAAAAATCGTACTGGCCAGCAACAATGCTGGCAAACTCAAAGAATTCCAGCAATTACTGGCCGAGCGCCAACTCGATGTCCTGCCCCAGGCGCAATTTAATGTGCCCGAGGTAGAGGAAACCGGCCTCAGTTTCGTCGAAAATGCCATTATAAAAGCCCGCCACGCCTCGAAAATCGCCGGTCTGCCCGCTATCGCCGATGACTCGGGACTGGAGGTCGCCTTTCTCGACGGCGCTCCCGGTATTTACTCGGCGCGTTTTTCTGGCGCTGCTGCCAACGATGCCAAAAACAACCAGCAACTCCTCGAACGCCTGCAAGATGTACCCGACGAGCAACGTGGCGCCCGCTTTCAGTGTGTTCTGGTTTACCTGCGCCACCCGCTCGACCCCACCCCCCTGATATGTCAGGGCACCTGGGAGGGTCGCATTCTGACAGAGGCTCGAGGCGCCAACGGCTTCCGACCCCACAAGCGGTCTCTCATCCGCCGAATTGAGCAAGGCAGAGAAAAACACCCGCAGTCATCGCGCCAAAGCTCTGCAGTGTTTACTCGCCCAGCTTGGCCAATAAGCCTCATTGTCGTTTTAAACTCATGAATTCTCTGCGCCTTCCCCCCCTGTCACTCTATGTGCACATTCCCTGGTGCATCAAAAAGTGTCCCTATTGCGACTTTAACTCCCACACGAATAAGGGCGAGGCCCTGCCCGAAAATGACTATGTCGACGCACTACTGGAAGACCTCGCCGCAGAGACCAACAGCGAACACCTGCAAGGCCGGCAACTGGTCTCCATTTTTTTTGGCGGTGGTACCCCGAGTCTATTTTCTGCCGCCGCCATTGCTCGCATACTCCATGGCGCCGAACAACTGATCGGTTTTGCGCCAGCCATAGAAATCACCCTTGAAGCCAACCCCGGTACGGTTGAACAGCAAAAATTTAAGGGCTTTCGAGAGGCGGGGATCAACCGACTCTCCATCGGTATACAAAGCTTTAACGACGCTCACCTCGAGCGCCTGGGCCGCATACACAATGGCGCGGAAGCTTTAAGCGCCATAGACATTGCTCGACAGGCCGGCTTCGACAATATCAACCTCGATTTAATGCACGGCTTGCCCGAACAAACCCCCGAGCAGGCACTCGCCGACCTGCAACAGGCTATCGATCTACAGCCTGAGCACCTGTCGTGGTATCAATTAACCATTGAGCCCAATACGGCGTTTCACAGTCAACCACCCTTATTACCGCTCGAAAACACCCTCGAACATATTCAAGGCCGTGGCCATGCCCTATTAGACAGTGCCGGTTTTAGCGCCTACGAAATCAGTGCCTACGCGCGTCCGCAACGCCAGTCACAGCACAATCGCAACTACTGGCAATTTGGTGACTACCTCGGCATCGGGGCGGGAGCTCACGGAAAAATCACCGATATTAGCGGGCAAAAAATCATCCGCAGCCGCAAAACCCGCCAACCCGTGGACTACCTGTCCCGCCTTACCCAGGGTAAGACTTATCTTGCTGAACAATTCTCGCTGGATGAAGCAGAACGGCCCCTCGAGTTTTTGATGAACGCATTGCGGCTAAGACAGGGCGTGCCCATCAAGCTCTTCGCCGAGCGTACGGGCATGCCCCTCACGACGATCGAAGCCCACTGGCAGGCTCTCGAAGCCAAACAGTTAGTCCAGCCACTCACGACGGAAAGACTCAGCTGTAGCTCTCTTGGCCTGCGTTTTCTAGACAGTATTCTGGCCGAATTCTAAGCTCACCGCCCCTGTTAATGCTCAGTTTGTTTGCAGCAAGGCTGGGGTGTTATGATGCCAAAATTGCAGTTTAGCCTGCTATCAAATTAACCAACTGGGGAAATATTTATGGGCGACAAAATCGTTCACACTACCGATGATGCCTTTGAAGCCGACGTTATCGCCGCTGGCACACCCGTACTCGTCGACTTTTGGGCCAGCTGGTGCGGCCCCTGTAAAATGATTGCCCCTCTTCTCGATGAGCTGGCCGACGAATACGGCACGCAGATAAAAATCTGTAAGGTCGATGTCGATGCCAATCGCGAGATTGCCGCCAAGTACAATGTACGCAGCATACCCACACTGGTGATGTTCAAAGACGGCGCCCTGCACGAGACCAAAATTGGCGCACTATCCAAGGCCCAGCTCAAAGAATTTATTGACGCCAGCCTTTAAAAAGCGAATTAGGCGTAGGAACCAGGCCTGCTGCGCAATGAGCAGGCCGTTTCTACAAGCCAAAGAAAGCACTTGTTTTTTAACAAGCAGGTACTATAATCGCCCGATCAGCACCGACTCTTTCTAACACCCCCTTTTGCTAAACCATTTCCTGTGCGGCCTTTTCGGGTGTAGACATATAACAATTCCAAACTACGTATTCGCCAGTCGGCGCACCCTTTTCCTTATTGTATTCAAATAGTCCAAGCGGACTGAACCTCCCTATCTCATTAAACCCAGAACAACAATTTTATGAATCTGACTGACCTTAAGACGAAACCTATTGATGAGCTGATCAAGCTCGGTGAAGACAACGGCCTCGAGAATCTCGGCCGTTTACGCAAGCAGGACATTATCTTTACCATCCTCAAGCGTCACGCAAAAAGCGGCGAAGATATTTACAGCGATGGGGTGCTGGAAATTCTGCCCGACGGTTTTGGTTTTTTACGTTCAGCGGACGGTTCTTATCTTGCTGGCCCGGATGATATTTATGTTTCGCCGAGCCAGATTCGTCGCTTTAACCTGCGCACCGGCGACAGTATTTCCGGCAAAATTAGGCCACCGAAAGAGGGCGAACGTTATTTTGCCCTGCTGAAAGTTGATCAGATCAACTACGACCGCCCGGAAAACGCCCGCAATAAAATTCTTTTTGAAAACCTGACACCGCTGTTCCCCGATGAGCGCATGACGCTCGAGTCCGGCAACGGCAGCTCTGAAGATTTAACCGGTCGCATCATCGACCTGGTTGCCCCCATCGGTAAGGGTCAGCGCGGCTTAATTGTGGCGCCGCCGAAGGCCGGTAAAACCATTATGATGCAGCACATGGCCCAGTCCATCGTGCGCAATAACCCCGAGTGCTTCATCATCGTGTTGTTGATTGATGAGCGCCCCGAGGAAGTCACCGAAATGCAGCGTACCGTGCGCGGTGAAGTGGTGGCATCGACCTTTGATGAGCCCCCCGCCCGCCATGTGCAAGTGGCTGAAATGGTGATTGAAAAAGCCAAGCGTCTGGTCGAACATAAAAAGGATGTTGTCATCCTGCTCGACTCCATCACCCGCCTGGCTCGCGCCTACAACACCGTGGTGCCCTCCTCCGGTAAAGTACTGACCGGTGGTGTCGATGCCCACGCTCTGGAAAAACCCAAGCGCTTCTTTGGTGCTGCGCGCAATATCGAGCACGGTGGCAGCTTAACCATTATTGCCACCGCACTGGTCGATACCGGCTCGAAAATGGACGAAGTGATCTTTGAGGAATTCAAAGGCACGGGCAATATGGAATTGCACCTCGACCGCAAGATCGCCGAGCGACGCGTCTATCCCGCCATCAATATTCGCCGCTCCGGCACGCGCCGTGAAGACTTGTTGATGAACGAAGCTGATCTGCAGCGCGTGTGGATACTGCGCAAGCTGCTCAACGATATGGAAGATACCGCAGCCACCGAATTCATTATCGATAGACTGAAGAGCTTTGAAAGTAACGATGCCTTTTTTGCGGCGATGAAGCGCAAATAAAGTAGCCTTCGTTAGCGCTCACTTTTTAGCACAACAACAGCCCCATAAAAAAACCCGCCCATCTTGCGATAGGCGGGTTTTTTTATGGCCGACTCAAGGTCGACCCGCTACATCAAGACATCGTGCCTGACTTAACCGAGCTCGCGGCCAACAATCGATATAAAGCTAACACAACGCCCCGGTTGACCACCGAGATTGTGGGTTAAACCCAACTTCGGATCTTTAATCTGACGCTCGCCCGCTTCGCCACGCAGTTGCAGCCACATCTCGTACATCATCCGCAAGCCACTGGCACCGATGGGGTGACCAAAGCTTTTCAGGCCGCCATCGGGATTAATCGGCTGAGCACCATCGCCATCAAAGCGCCCCTCCATGACATCCTTCCAGCCTTCACCGCGCTCGGAAAAGCCCATATCTTCCATCAGTACCAACTCGGTTGCGGTAAAGCAATCGTGGACTTCCGCCATGGAGATTTCTTCACGGGGGTTGGTAATGCCCGCCTGTTTATAGGCATCCTGTGCCGAGACCACCACTTCCTGAAAAGTAGTGAAGTCATAGTCCTCACTGATAAAGCCTTCATTCGGGCCCGCCGCAACGGACAGCGCCTTGAGAAAAATTGGCTTATCGGTGTATTTATAGGCATCTTCGGCGCGGCATAAAATCGCGGCAGCCGAGCCGTCGGAAACCCCGGAGCAGTCAAACACGCCGAACATCCCCGCGATACGTGGTGAGTTGCAGATCTTCTCCAGAGAAACTTCTTTGCGGAACTGCGCTTTGGGATTCTTTGCCCCGGCCACGTGGTTTTTCCAGGCGATGTGCGATATCACATTTTTCAGTTCATCTTCACCGACACCGTATTTTTCACAGTAGGCAGGCGCCAGTAGTGAAAACATCGCCGGTGCCGTCATGCTCGACTCGGTGCCATCGCCATCCGGACCCGGCACGACCAGACCTGAATAACCGCCATCTTTGAGCTTCTCAACACCCACTGCCATGACCAGGTCATAGGCACCACTCGCGACGGCATAGGCCGCATTGCGAATCGCCTCGCTGCCCGTGGCACACATATTTTCCAGTCGAGTTACCGGCTTATAGGGTGTTTTCAAGGCCTCCGAAAACACCATGCCAGAAATACCACTGGCAAAGGTGCCGAGCCAGTAAGCATCGACATCTGCAGGGTCAACCCCCGCCGATTGATAGGCATCGCTCGCCGCGTCAATTAACATATCGGCGGCATCTCGCCCCCAGTGCTCGCCAAAGGGCGTACAACCCATGCCGACGATCGCAACTTGATCTTTAATTCCGTTACTTGCCATACATCACCCCCTAGCGCTGTGGCCGTGCTTTCCAGAAATAGTTATGAACACCCTGACCCGTGTAAAAACGACGGAAGGTCATTTCTAGCTTATCGCCAATCGCGACATCGCCCGGGTCAACATCCGTCAATTCGCAGGCGAGACGTCCGCCGCAGTCAAAGTCCACCACGGTGGAAACAACCGGCGGCTGCAAACTGTAAGCCAGATGGTCGAGTGTATAAGTGGTAATTTTACAGGCCGCATCGGCAAAGCGTTCGTCAACCATTTCATCGATGGAGCGACACTTGAGACAGACGCGTTGTGGCGGTAAATGGCCCTGACCGCACTGGCCACAACGACTACCGAAAAAGGCGTACTTCCAACGCTCATTGCGCTTCATAATCGGCGCCGCCGGACGATCGGGATCGGGTCTGCGCGGTGGTTCGAAGGGCAGTATTTCACGCCATTTCAAATAGGTATTGTAGGCAATCTCATTATTGCTCGACGCCAGCCAGTGATCGACACTGCGTTCGGGTCGCCCCTCGGCAATCTTATCGCTCACTTCCAGTACCATGGCATCACAACCATCGGCGGTCGACAGTACAAGGATTTTATCCCCCGGCTGCGCCTGGTCGAGAGTCCGCGCCAACACCAGCCCGGCATGGGCAACACCGCTGCGGCCCACAGAACCCGCCAGCATATCGGCCACTTGCTCGGGCTTTAAGCCCAGGGCCCGTGGCACGCCGGCAACATCACGACTATTGGTGGCATCGAGAATGACTGTTGCCAGTGCTTCTGGCGCCACATTGGCATCGGCCAGTGCGCGCTGTGCGGTATCAATACTCACCGGGCCCAAGACCTCTATACCAAAGCGCTCTTCCCACTGACGGGCAAAACGATCGGTCGGCAGGCGCCAGACATCGAGTATTTCTGACGTGGTTGATGCCCGACCCAGTACTCGGGCAATGGCATTTTCTTCCGGCCCGGTGACAAAGGCCACCGCTGCGTCGCCACTATCGCGCTCGCGGGCACCACCCGGTGCACCAATGACGATATCGCCCGCGCACACCAGTGAAGTGCGCCCGGCTTTACCCAGATCGGTGCCGAGTAATAAAGCAGCCAAGCCCATACGGCTATTGTTGGCCAGCTCAATCGTATTCATCTGTGACGGCAAGTCGAGCGCGGCGCTAATGGCTGCGGCATTGAGTTTTTCGGCATAGGGTGCGCTATTCGTCGCAAACACCAGCGTATCAATCGCCGGCTTGGCCGCTAAGGCACCGCGCCCCGCTTCAACCGACATTGAGACAGAATCTTCGTCATGACTGGCAATGGCGCGCTCGCCCCTACCACCACCGATGGCCTTACGTGTGAGTCGATAATACGGCACGTAAGCACCGTAACTTATAATTCCAGACACCTTACCCCCTTGCAAACCTTGTAATGATTGTTGTCGATCCATCATAGCCCACTCACTGCGAGAAACACCAAGCCTCTTAAACCCTCCGCCCGAGCAAGTTCGACTGCACGGTCATTTTTCAGGCAAAAAAAACCCGGGGCCGCTCTCAATCGAGCTGACCTCCGGGTTGCAGTGCTGAGCCGGCGCGTTTAACGCTCCATTTCATACTCACTGTAGTCGGGCACTTTCAGGTCATTGCGGAACTTACCTGCCGTCCAGGGCCAGGAAACGGGCACACCGTTCTTATCCAGATACCAGCTGTCACAGCCAGTTAACCAAACCGTACCTTCCATATTGTCCTTCATATCCTGAACAAAACGATCAGTAGCTCCGCGCTTGGGGCTGACCTTTTCAAATTCACGATTGGCCCACTTCTCAACGAAGTTCATGATGTAGCCGGACTGTACTTCCGCGATCGCAGCTAAAGAGAAGTTACCCACGGGGCTGTTAGGGCCCATCACCATAAAGAAGTTGGGGAAGTCGGGCATGGCAACGGTGCGGTAGCCATAGATGCCATCTTTCCACTGCTCTGCGAGGGTGGGGCCATCTTCAACGCTCATGGTCATCGGCATCATGTGCTCGCCAGCGTGGTAACCGGTGGCCAGTGCAACGACGTCAACTTCATGTAGCTCACCATCTTTGGTGCGAATGCCCTTGGCCTCGAAGCGCTCAATGTGCTCAGAAATCAGCTCGGCATTGGGCTTTTGAATGGCCGGGTAAAACTCAGACGACATCACCAGACGCTTACACATGGCGACATAATCCGGTGTCAGGGCCTTGCGCAGCTTGGGGTCAGTGACCTTATTCAGGTTCCACTGGCAGGCCTTGCCGACAATCCTTCTGGCCCAACCGTCTTTAATCACGCCGGTGCCCATAATGGTTTCCATAAAGTAACTAATGGAATGATGGAACACTTTGGAAATAACCGGGAAGGTCGTTAGCATCTTCTCGTTGAGCTTGGAGTACTTGCGGTTCGGTACCGGCACAATCCACTGGGGCGTACGCTGGAAGGAGTAAACCTTTTTGCAAATATCGGTCAGCGGCTTGATCATTTGAATGCCGGTAGAACCATTGCCGATAACGGCGACATTTTTGCCTGTCAGGTCGATATCTTTTTCCCAGCGCGCGGTGTGCAGGATTTTACCTTCAAAATCGTCCATGCCAGCAATTTCAGGGTACTTCGGCCGTACCAAAATACCGCAGCAGGCAATCAGGATATCGGCTTCGTCGGTATCGCCATTCTCCAGCTCTACGTGCCATTTTCCGCCACGGAACTCGGAGTGCGTTACCTCACTGTTAAACTTAATGCGCTCGAAAACATTGTACTTTTTCGCGGTATTTTCGTAGTACTGCTGAATTTCTGGACCGCCACAGAAGCGGTGGCTCCAACTAGCGCTAGGAGAAAAGCTGTACTGATAGTAGTAAGACGGCACATCACAGCGCAGTCCCGGGTAAAAGTTGGAGTACCAGGTACCCCCCAGGCCACCGGCCTTCTCGTATAAAGTCACGTCGGTAAAACCGGCTTCCATCAAGCGAATGCCCATGCAAACACCCGACAAGCCAGTACCCACAATAATTACCTTAGGATTCCTTTTCCCGCCGGCAACTGCAGCACCAATATTTCCACTCTCAGCAACGCCCATCTGTTACTCCCAATATCATCAAATTTATAAAAAAAAATTGTTAAAAACTCACTCTTCGGCCAGGCAAAAAAGCTACTGGCGAGTAAGCAGGCCGGCATAATCTATGTTTTGTGTAGTTATGTCAACAGCTTACAGATAAACGATCGTTTAATTAACGCCATATTCTGCAGTTTACGCCACTGCGTCCATTACTCATTGACCAGCGTCAATTCTCCCTCGACTTTTGAACCAAAGCCCCGTAGGACATACGCCGTGATATTGCGCGTATAAACAAGAAGATACCGCCTTATTGTCATGCCCACGTCATGGCTCTGTTATCCCACTGACATACTTGGCCATTAAAATTCCGCCCCATGGACAAGCAACCGCTCAGTAAATTCCGCCTGCTTAATTTCATCCGCACCGGTGACCTCATCACTTTTCACTGGTGTATGTGCCGTAAACGCCAGCAACAATTAGCCGATCTGAGCAAGGTGGTCTCCCACTCGGCCGATGGTTTTTACTATGTGCTTATCCCAGTATTTATGCTGCTCGTCAATCAGGCAACCGCACAATTAGCCTTCATCGTTCTGGCCGCCAGTTTTTGCATCGAACGCCCCCTTTATGCCCTGTTGAAGAAGGGATTAAAGCGCAACCGGCCCGCGGATATCCTTAAAGATTTTCACAGTTTTATAACGCCTTCCGATCAGTTCAGCTTTCCATCGGGGCACACTTCGGGTGCATTTCTCAGTGCCACCGTTGTCGCCACACTGGTGCCTGCGCTGTTCTGGCCCGCCTATATTTGGGCCTGTCTGGTGGGCGCTTCACGGATTTTACTGGGTGTTCATTTCCCCACCGACACCCTCGCTGGCGCATTGAT
>MAAC01018155.1_pt1 | contig 68258 bp, 44 predicted proteins | sample 1115981 | NCBI WGS metagenome assembly MAAC01 (sample SAMN04961126, study PRJNA320927) | seawater metagenome | isolation source: sample BD02T64 sea water enriched with oil for 64 days | place: USA:Gulf of Mexico | collected 2013-07-27
CAAGTAGAAGGACACGAATCTTGCTTTTATCCAAAGAAGTTTTGCTCATGAGTGTAAACCGTTAAGTTAGCGATACCGAAAAAAAGGGGTGCATATGTTATCATATTCTGCCCTGTAGGGGTGCGGGAGCCAAATTATTTCGTGACTGCCCAGATACTAGGTGTATTTAGAGCCTTATCCCTTTGATATTGATAGAAAATAAAGAGTAGATCTTATGACAGACCAGCAGCAAATCATTACTGATTTAACGGCATTAGTCGATGAAGGTCGGATAAAAACCGATCAGGATAGCCTAAAGCAGTTTGGTTGTGACTGGACAAAAATGTATGATCCTGCGCCGTTAGCGATTTTGTTCCCAAAAACCATTAAGCAAGTGCAAGCTATCGTGTGTTATGCCAATGAGCATCAAGTAAGTTTGGTGCCGTCCGGTGGCCGAACTGGCTTGTCTGCTGCTGCTGTGGCGGCAAATGGTGAGGTGGTTGTAGCATTTGATCTGATGAACGAGATTAATGACTTCAATAAAACCGATCGATCCGTGCGCTGTGGGCCTGGGGTGATTACTGAGCAGTTACAGCAATTTGCGGAAGATAATGACTTATATTACCCCGTAGACTTTGCTTCTGCGGGCTCTAGTCAGCTAGGTGGTAATATATCAACCAACGCAGGCGGTATTAAAGTTATCCGTTACGGCCTTACCCGTGATTGGGTGGCGGGGCTAACAGTTGTGACAGGTAAAGGTGACTTGTTAGAGCTCAATAATGATTTGGTTAAAAATGCCACAGGTTATGATTTGCGCCATTTGTTTATTGGTGCAGAGGGTACTTTAGGATTTATTGTTGAAGCAACAATGCGATTGGCTCGTCCTCCGAAAAACTTGAATGTGTTAGTGCTTGGTGTGGCAGAATTTGACGCCATTATGAATGTGTTGGAAGCGTTTCAAAGTAAGATTGACCTGACGGCATTTGAGTTCTTTTCTGAGCGAGCGGTTCAGTTAGTGACTGCGCGGGGGGATGTTCAGCGTCCATTTGAAACCGAAGCCCCTTATTATGCATTGATTGAATTTGAAGCGGTATCTGAACAAGTGATGGAAGAAGCCATGGCTTTGTTTGAATACTGCATGGAACAAGGTTGGGTTTTGGATGGAGCGATGAGCCAAAGTGATGCCCAGCTCAAAGCCTTGTGGCGCTTGCGTGAAGATATTAGTGAGACGATTTCTGAATTTACGCCCTATAAGAATGATATCTCTGTGGTTGTATCAAAGGTGCCAAACTTTCTGCACGATATTGATGACATCGTTTCCGTCGAATACCCTGATTTTGAAATTATCTGGTTTGGGCATATTGGTGACGGCAATTTACACCTGAATATTCTTAAACCTGCTAATTTGGATAAGGCGGAATTCTTTGAGCGCTGTCTGAAAGTAAATAAACAAGTCTTTGAAACCGTCGAGAAATACAACGGTAGTGTGTCTGCTGAGCATGGTGTTGGTATGACCAAAAAGGATTATTTAACCTACACCCGTAGTGAAACGGAAATCAATTATATGAAAGCTATGAAAGCGGTATTTGACCCTAATGGCGTGATGAACCCCGGCAAGGTATTTGATCTGTGAGTTATCTACATCGGTTTATTGATGGTAGCCCCTGTGATTTACCATTAGGGAAAGTGGTGTGTGTGGGAAGGAATTATGCAGCTCATGCTAAAGAGTTAAACAATCCAATACCCAGTACACCGATGTTGTTTATTAAACCTACTACAGCGGTGGTGGGTTTGGATGACGCTATTGTTATCCCTCAAGGCAGAGGGGCTTGTCACCATGAGTTAGAAGTCTCAGTGCTGGTCGGAGAGGTGTTAACAAATTCAAGTCCAGAAGCTGCCAAGAAGGCTGTCGTGGGATATGGCTTGGGTTTAGATTTAACCCTTCGTGATGTTCAAAACAGATTAAAAGAGAAAGGTCATCCTTGGGAAGCTGCTAAGGCGTTTGACGGATCTTGCCCGCTATCGGCATTTGTTCCGGCAGAACAAATTGCAGATCCACTAAATTTGGATCTTCAGCTTGAGCGTAATGGTGTGTTACAGCAAAAAGGCAATACGTCTGAAATGATCACGGGTATTTTTGATCTTATAGCGTTTATGTCTACACAATTTACGCTGTTGCCAGGGGATGTGGTTATGACGGGAACACCAGCGGGAGTTGGGCCGTTGAAAGGTGAAGATGAGTTGGCGTTGACACTGGGCAAATATTGCGAGTTTGCGGTTTTAGTGGGATAAGAAAAGAAGGGCAGAGGAAATATCTGCCCTTCTCTCAAGTGGTTTTATTAGGCTTTTGCGTTTTTACGAGCAAAACCAAGACTAATAAGGCCTAAACCGAATAGCGCCAAAGAGCTAGGCTCTGGGACTGGAACTACGAATTCATCGTAGGTGTAAGTCACGGTAGCTTCACCAAGCCAACCGTTGTTATTGTTCCACATGCGGCATCTGTCATCTGTATTATTACCATCACCACAGGCAGTAACTTCTGCGGTTAATTCTTTTTCAAATTCCAATACTAATGAAGTATCTAGGAAGTTGGCTAGATTAATGGAAGATACATCCAAGGAATCGTTGAAGATACCAGTAGAGCTTGAAGAGCTTGAACAAGAAGCTGAGTAACTACCGGATCCGCTACAATTACGGGTGACCGAGCGGATTTCATCTTCTGACGCGCCAGATGGGTTTGTTAGTGTTACTGACATTGTAGATTCAGCTGTGCCTTGTGCAGCAACTCTTTCGGTATTGAAAAACCAGCCTTGATCAATATTGTCCCAGCTCTCTATACGGCCGCCAAGTGACCAGTCAGTAATAAATGAGATTTCAACGCCAGTTAATGTACCCAGGCTGCTATCAAAACCATTAAGGTTGATGCTGGTAGAGTTGGATTGACCAGTAACAGCATTGTTGCTGCCTTGACGTTCGTGGTCATAAAAGTTATTTGTTCCGATAGAAAAGTTATCAGTTTGGGTGATAACCCCCGCGTATGCATTAGCTGCAAGGCTGCTCATGATTACAGCTCCCCCAAGAGCCTTCATCAAAAATGTATTTTTCATATTACACTCCATATTGGTTAATAAGAATGCTGCGGAATGCAATTATCATGCCTGTTAATATTTCCGTTTTTATTCAATGACTTACGATTGCTGGCTTGATGGTCTATTAATTTTTGTAAGCTTTGCCGACAGTGCTATTAGGCCGTTAGGCCGTATTTTAAGGAGTTTGCCATCATGAATTGGAGGTTTCGGTACTAATTGATGAGAAGTTAACTAATGCTACAGCAGGAGCCGCTAGGAAAGGCATTATTGGTTATGGCCTTGGTTTGGATTTAACGCTACGAGATGTTCAGGAGCGATTAAAAGAGAAAGGGCGCGCCAGCTGGAGTTGGGCCACTGGAGAGTGGTGATGAGCTGACTTTGACGTTAGAGCCGCATCTTAAGAGTTATATTTCGGTTGTTTAGAAAGCACATTTTTTGGAAATAAAAAACCCAGCATTAAATGCTGGGTTTTTTTCGAGTAACTTATTTGGGGCAGCTATTAAATCAATAAACCCACAAATAAGCTGTTCGATGAATTAAGATTGACGACGACGCGCAAAACCTAACCCTACTAGACCTAGACCAAATAGCGCGATGCTACCAGGCTCAGATACTGCAGTTGCTAAGCCAGTACCAGTGAAGGTGATCTGGTAATCACCGCTAGTGTAACCATTTTCATTAACGCCATCACGCGCATTAGCATCAGATAAAAAGAAAGCGCCAATTGCTAGGGTATAGTCACCCGCCGCCAAGTAATGACTTATATAAGAATCAAAACCGTGTGTTGTACCATCGGTCATGGCTGCAGCATTCCAATCATCATCATTGCTCGTTACATACGCGCCATTGACATCAGGCTGATACAGGTAGATATACGAGTCCAAGTTGGAGCCATTATAACCTTTTGCCCATACATCAATTGTCACTGTACTTGCGCTGTCCATAGTGAAGCTGAAGTAATCGACGTCTGTACTAGTATCAATTGTACCCGTTTCAGTAATAACCCCAGCGTTTACTAGTGATGAACCTGTTAAAAGCGCGGCCGCACATAATTTTTGATAAAGCTTCATAATATTTCTCATAAGAATTAAAAAATTTTATGAATGATAGATATTCCTTCTACTATCACTCATTCCATAAACACAGCCTATGCATGCAAAATACGGGCCTACCTATAACACATTGATTTCATAGCTTATTCTTAAAACGAATTATAGGCTTGTAAAAAAAGCCGACAACCTTATAAGGGAAAAGTAAACATTTGAAGTATAAAGAGTTTCCTTTTCTGGCTGGTCCGAATAATTGTCTTTACCCCCCTATAAAGCGGGTCAATCCAGTCAAGACACTTGCTTGTGACACAGGCTAGGATATTTGACCTTTGTAGAGCAAAGTAAGCAGGGCAACGTTATAAACAGTGGTTGTTAGCTATACTGTCGGTCTTGATATAGGAGTATTTACATGGGGATTGAGCAAAACTTAACGGCAATGGCGCTTATTGAAGCCTTGTTCCCTCAAGGAAAACGCCTGGATAAAGCTGAAGCGTCCAGCATTGCGAATAGTGTTGATCAGTATTTTGATTCAATCCCTGGCTTGTCCCAAGGGCTCACAGGGTTATTAACCTGGCTGAATGCTCGCTTTTTGATGTCTTATGGTAAGACTTTTGCGATAGCACCACTAGAACAGCGACAAAGCTTTCTTGCTAAAAATGCCGACTCTATTGTCACAGGAAAATTGTTACGTGCACTTGAAACACCTTTTCGAGCGGCTTATCTATTAGATGAACAAAATCTAAAACGTGTAGGAACCCATAATGGTTTGCGTGTGCCTTCAGAGGTTGAACAGCACCGTTGGCAGGCACAAGTAAGTAAAGCCGATGACCTAGAGTTTTCACAAACCTTGGATGCCGATGTGGTTGTTATTGGCACCGGTGCAGGTGGTGGTGCGGCGGCTTATGAATTAGCTAGTCGTGGTTTGGCGGTGGTGATCTTAGAAGAGGGTCAATATCACGGGCGTAAAGATTTTAATGGTAAGTTAACGGAAGTTATTCCAAAACTGTACCGTGGCTGGGGTGGTACCGTTACGTTAGGAAATGTGGTGATACCTGTTCCAGTGGGGCGAAGTGTTGGTGGTACCACAACGATTAATTCGGGTACCTGCATGCGTACGCCAGATTCGGTATTAAAGGCGTGGGCGGGTGAAGGCTTGGAAGAGTTTAGCTCTGAAATCATGGCTCCATATTTTGAATCTGTAGAGGCGATGATTAGCGTCGAACGAGCGGAGATAAAATTTGTTGGAGAGATAGCCGAAGTTGTTAAAAAAGGTGCTGATGCGGTTGGTTTTACGCAATCTCATGCGCTGATGAGAAATGCCAAAGGTTGTGATGGTCAGGGTTTGTGTCAATTCGGTTGTCCAACAGATGCCAAGCAATCTACCAATGTATCTTATATCCCACGAGCACTTGAGGCGGGGGCCTTTCTATTTACCGGTATGAAAGCAGAAGAATTTCACTATTCGGATGTGGATGCTGATGCAGGCAATGGAAAAAACACACGTGTTATCAACGGCGTAACCGCAATCGGTGTCGGAGAGGATGGTATTAGGCGTCACTTGCGAGTAAATGCCGATACGGTGATAGTGGCAGCGGGTACCTTTTTTACTCCTCAGCTACTGGCAAAAAATGGTATTAAGAATAAATGGCTAGGCCGTAATTTATCCATTCATCCTGCAGGAGCAGTGCTTGGGCATTACGCGGATAGGAACTTCAAAAACACTGCTTCTATACCTCAGGGTTATGGTGTTGCTGATTGGGCTGAAATGGGTGTAATGTTTGAAGGTGGAACACCACCATTTGTTGCTCATGGTTTGATGTCGCCATTTGTGGGAAATGCGTTTGTAGAGTTTGCAGAAAATTATCAGCAAACCGCGTATTTTGGCTTTATGATAAAAGACACGTCAAGAGGTAAGGTTAGAAAGGGGGTACATCCAGATATTCCATTGCTTACTTACAATTTAAATAAAACAGACTTTGCGTTGTTTAAAAAGGCGGCACATATGTTGGCGCTTATGCATTTGGAGGCAGGTGCTGATAAGGTAACACTAGCCAGTATGTCAGGGTTGCCCAGTGTGTCTAATCGAGAAGAGTTAGACGCATTATTTGCTAGAAAATTAAAACCTAGGGATTTTGCTGTAACGGCGTACCACCCCTTAGGTACTGCAAGAATTGCAAAAGATAAAAAACATGGCGTTTGTGATACAAATCATCAAGTGTTTGGTGTTGATGGTTTGTATGTTATGGACGGTAGTGCCGTGCCAAGTTCTTTAGGGGCAAACCCCCAGGTGACAATCATGGCAATGGCCACAAAAGCGGCAGCTCAAATAGCAGAACAAAAACTTAACTATGTATAACTACGTGTAATACTAAGAGTATAAATACGTGTAAACGTGAGGTGATTGATATGACAAACAGTGTAACGTTAAATGAAACAATGAGTGGTTGGATTCAAGCAGGACCAGATGGAAAATCAGAACAATTTTCTTTTACGATTACTGTATTTTTTGCCAATAAAATCAATCCCTTTGGGCCTCAACCGTTTAAAGGTATTGCACGATTAGAAGATCGTAATTATGAGGCATTGGTAGAGGGTGAATTATCGCTTAAGCCAACAGGCCCACGTTATGATTTAGATTTTAATCATCCAGAGCTAGGGTTATTACGAATTGCGGGTGAAAAAACCTATTCCATATTTGACCTGGTAAGATCTATGACAACCTGCCCGCTAACGGTGTATCAAAAAGGTGAGGTTATTGGTAACGCTGAGGTAGCTTACCGAGATTCTCTGGTAAAATTCCCATTTGAAGCGGTTGGATTTAGCTCAGAAGAAAGTGCCTTTTTACCCTATCAAGCGTGTTAGTAAGCAACCACTAAATATCTAAATCAAGAGTGCAGGATTATGGGAGTAAGGTTATGGGTGTAAATTTGTCGGTGGGAAAAGATATCCACCTCCCTCAGCGTCAGGCGCTTAATGGCGTTCGGTTTGTTGAAGGTTCTGGAACTGGGCATTATGAAAGTTATTTTTTGCGGGCAAATCATCCTACCAAACCGATCGCTTTTTGGTTTCGATATACCATATTTTCGCCAAAAGCGGGGAGCCAGGGTAATGGAGAGAAAAACCTTGGTGAACTATGGGCGATGGTATTTGACCAGGAGAAAGGCAAGGTAGTTGCCGCTAAAGAAGAGGTTCCTTTTGAGCAATGTTATTTTTCTGCAAATGGATTGGATGTCAGTATTGCTGATAATGCTATTCTAAAACCCGGTGTGCTTAAGGGCGTAGCGTCTAGCGGTGAAAATACCATTGCTTGGGATTTGGTATACGGTGGTGGGCAACAACCACTTAAATTGCTGCCAGATAATCTATACGACACAGCGTTACCTAAAGCAAAAGCGCTTGTTGCTAACCCATTGGTTTCATTTGTGGGAACCGTGACGGTAAACGGAGAGGTGTACACCGTTGATCGTTGGGTGGGATCAGAAAATCATAATTGGGGTAGCAAACATACGGATCAATATGCCTGGGGCCAGGTAGCGGGATTTGATAATGATCCCGATGCATTTCTAGAGTGTGGGACTGCGAGAATTAAAGTAGGGCCATTGAGAACTCCTTGGATCACCACATTAGTGTTGCGTTATGATCAAAAAGAAATAGCGATTAACAGTATATGGCAAGCAGTAAAAGCCAAAGCTAGTTATCGGTATTTTCATTGGAATTTTGATACACGAAATGACAATGTTCGTGTGCAAGGTAGTATCTATGGGCCAAAAGAGAATTTTGTGGGTTTGAATTATTATAATCCTCCTGGAGACTCGAATACTTGTTTAAACAGCAAAATTGCAAGTTGTCGATTGGTTGTGCAGGAGAAAGGAAAGCCGGAGCGTGTGTTCGAAACTAAACACCGTGCTGCGTTTGAAATTCTTACAGCAGATAAAGATCATGGTGTACCCGTGATCGCTTGATTCAAAAACCAGAAGCAATAAAAAAACCCTAATGAGTATTCATTAGGGTTTTTTTATTGCTTCTCGGTATTACTTTGTAATGGTTTCAACGCCATTTTCAGTGGCAAGTAATAACACGTCAGCACCCCTACGGGCAAACAAACCATTAGTGACAACACCAGTAATGTTGTTAATTTTACTTTCCATCGCAATGGGCTCATCGATCTGCATGTTGTGTACATCCAAGATGATATTGCCGTTATCCGTCACAAAACCTTCGCGGTAGACGGGGTCTCCCCCTAGCTTAACAAGCTCTCGGGCAACAAAACTGCGGGCCATGGGAATGACTTCAATGGGTAGTGGAAAATTGCCTAAAATAGCCACTTTTTTGGAACCATCGGCGATGCAAATAAATTTTCCAGATACCGCGGCGACTATTTTTTCACGGGTTAATGCCCCGCCACCACCTTTAATAAGGCATAAATTGTGGTCAGCTTCATCAGCGCCATCAACATAAACGGGGATGTCGTCGACAGCATTTAAGTCATAAACAGGGATGCCATGGGCCTCTAAGCGTTGTTTGCTGGCTTCTGAACTGGCCACTGCACCTTCAATTTTTCCCTTAATTTCAGCTAAGTAATCAATAAAATAGTTAGCGGTAGAACCGGTGCCAACACCTACAATGGCATCTTCAACAACGTATTTTATAGCGGCTTTAGCAACGGCTTTTTTTAGCTCATCTTGTGTCATGACTGTCTCAATTGGCGAATCGATAGGGGAGTCGCCTATTATAAGCCCTTCAATTCGCGGGTAAACCGCTATTTGTTCTACTACTATCGGGCCAAAGGATATATTCTAACGTTATTCAGTGACCTTTAATAATTGTGTTGTATTCGGATCCCAAACTCTATGCCTCTAAAAATCATCAAAAAGATCCTTCAAGCCCGTGTTTATGACGTAGCGCATGAAACACCGATTGATGCTGCACGCTTTTTGACAAAGCGGTTGAACAATCAAGTTCTGTTTAAACGTGAAGACTTACAGCCCGTATATTCCTTTAAGGTGCGAGGGGCATACAACAAAATTGTGAACCTCTCCAGTGAAGATCAGGCCAGAGGTGTTATCGCCGCATCTGCGGGTAATCATGCTCAAGGCGTAGCGCTAGCGGCGGCACAGTTAGGGATTCAAGCCACCATTGTAATGCCAACCACAACACCGGAGATCAAGGTATCTTCCGTCGCCGCATTGGGTGGTATTGTGGTATTACACGGTGATAGCTTTGATGATGCTTACGCTCACGCTCAAGTGTTGATGGCTCAACATGGGTATTGTTTTGTACATCCTTATGATGATTTGGATGTTATTGCAGGGCAAGGTACCGTGGGGATGGAGATTTTACGTCAAATCAGCGGCCCTTTGGATGCTGTTTTTATTCCTGTGGGTGGGGGTGGGTTGATCGCCGGGGTTTCTTGTTATATTAAATATCTACGCCCGGATATTAAAGTTATTGCTGTAGAGTCAGAAGATTCTGCCTGTTTTAAGGCTGCAATGGATGCTGGTAAACGTGTGATTTTACCTGAGGTGGGATTGTTTGCCGATGGGGTTGCGGTGAAGCAAATTGGTAAAGAAACTTTTCGTTTGGCGCGTGAATGTGTTGATGAAGTGATCACGGTAACCACCGATGAAATTTGTGCTGCGATTAAAGATGTATTTGATGATGCGCGCTGTATCACCGAACCTGCGGGGGCGTTATCGGTTGCCGGTTTAAAGAAATATGTCAAAAGCCATGGTGTGATGGATCAAACGTTGTTGGCTATTACCAGCGGCGCGAATGTAAATTTTGATCGTCTCCGACATATTGCGGAACGCAGTGAGCTTGGTGAGAAAAGAGAAGCTATTTTTGCCGTGACAATTCCGGAGGAAACAGGAAGTTTTAAGACATTCTGTAAAACCTTAGGTAAGCGTAGTATCACGGAGTTTAACTATCGTTATGCCGATGGTGAGCATGCTCATGTTTTTGTGGGGGTGCAAACTAAGTCGCCCTTGGAAGTTGATATATTACAGACAGAATTGGGTGAAAAAGGTTATTCGGTAGTAAACCTTTCCGATAATGAAATGGCGAAGTTACATATCCGTCATTTAGTGGGCGGTCATGGGCCATCGAAGAGGGAGGTGACGGGTAATGATGGCGCTGTTGTCGAGGAAGATTTGGAGTTGGTCTTTCGCTTTGAATTTCCAGAGCGACCGGGCGCATTGTTGGCATTTCTTCAGACTTTAGGCTCCCGTTGGAATATTAGTTTATTTCATTATCGCAATCATGGCGCTGCGTTTGGAAGGGTGTTGGTAGGTATGCAAGTTCCAGAAGGGGAGCAAAATACGGTAGAGGAATACTTCTCTGATCTTGGTTATCGGTATTGGGATGAAAGTAATAATCCGGCGTATCAATTGTTTTTGAAGTAGTTCAAATGGTTTTTGTATAAGGCGCCCGTAAAGAGCGCCTTATACAGTGATCAATATTTGTTTATGATGAAGTAGCCGTTTTCCTTACTGTCTGCTCTTCGCTAATTTCTGGGTTCAAACTCAACGTCTTATAATTTCCCAAAATCCAATCTTTTACGCCTGATTTATACCATTTAGAAAATCGGCTATCCGAGGGGCCTCCTGCTAAACACGTATGTAACCTACTTTCACTCATATCCGTAATAAGGCGAACGGATGGTGCAAAACTGGTGCTTCTACCGTTGCTCTCATAAATCTGACCTTGATGGGGTGTTGCTCTACCGCCCATTAAGGGGATTGGGCGAGTATCAAAACCGAAGATTGCAGGTAACTTGCCTTGGAATATTTGGTTTACAAATGAGACTTTGTTTTGTTCTTGCCACTGCATTGGTTTGGCTTGTTTTTCAAAAGTTTTTTGGGCTATCGCAAACGCTTCTAAGAATGTCTCATCTTGTGTGCGTGGGTTGTTTTTATTGGTAAACCAACCTGAACTTTCATTCAGTATCGCACGGTCAAAGTTTTGGTAAAAATCAATAAAGATGCCCGTTTTTTCTGTCAGATGATTAACAATTTCAGAACCTAACATCTCGTTGCCGAAGGTTTCTTTGCGTAACGCTGCGTAAAACATTTCAAACAAAGGGGCCCCAATGGATTTAAGGTCATATTGTCGATCCCAGTTTTCTAGAATGCTTTTTGCTTTGGAGTCTCCCTCTTGTTTAAGTAGTGGCAATAGAATATCTAAAAACAAATCTGCTTGTTGTGAGTAGACATCAAATTGTAAAGCTTTGGTGCTTTCCACCGTATGATTGTTGCTTGCGGCTAAAACAGACTCAATGCGTTTGGCTCGATAGTCGCCCATGGGCATATTGATGGGGTCGGTTTTGCCAAGGTGATTCAGATCTTGGTTAGCGGTAACCAGGTACCCCTCTTTTGGATTAAGGCTACGAGGTAGATCGCTCGGATCAACAAAGCCTTGCCAGTCATACGCCGGATCCCAGCCAGGAGCAGGACTAAAGCCATTCCATTGGGGGTGTCTAATGGGCATCAACCCTGACATTTGATAGGCAATATTCCCGTCGGTATCAGCAATAACCCAGTTCCACGCAGATTCTATTTCACCGAGATGTTTCATGGCTTGTTCAGCGGTATCAGCGTTAATTAACTGCATGCTTGCCATTAAGGTTTGGGCACCGGATTGAGCAGGAGACCAGCGGGTTGCGAGATATTTTCCGGCTTGGTTAGGGTTGCCGTCCAACACACCGTGTTGGTTTTCATAAAAGGTAACGTCTACATCGGCATGTTTTTTTCGTTTAATGGTTTCTTTTCGGACAGTGAATGGATGCCATTGATGCTCGCGTTCATAACTTCCGCCTTGGCAGTTTTCAATCCAGCTATCAACGGTATCCATAAAGGTATAAGTCGCACCCCATGCAACTTTTTTGCTGCGGCCAATAATGATACCGGGAACACCTGGCATACCCATGCCCAAGATCTGGCGGTCTTGCCACTGTATTGATTGTTCATACCACACGTTTGGAAGGCGATTGACTTCTAAGTGAGGATCGTTTGCCATAATGGGAGATTTGGACGCGGTTTTATCACCAGCGATAACCCAGTTGTTTGATGCCATCATACGAGGAATCGCTGATTTCCAAAGCACGTCTTTGGGCACAATGCGTTCACCTAAGGTAACGCCTTCGATTTGCTCTCTGTTAAGGTTTTCTGTACTGCCCGGAAACAGTGATTCGAGTTTCTCTGTGTCGATTCCAGCCTGTACCATTTCAACAAATAAACGTTCCACTTCCCCTTGTGACTGCGCAAGGGTGAGATAACCTGCCATACGCAATACCAGTATGGAGTTTTGAATAGTCCAGGGTTCGGGGCTGTAACCTAGAAAACGTAATACCCATGCGCGCTTGGACTGAAGCCCAGCATTCACACCATCACAGTATGCTTGGCAGGCTTCTAATGTTGCGCTATCAAGTAAGGCTATTTGTTCATCAATGTGTGCACCCCAGTTGGCACTGCGAAAAAAAGTATCAATAGCGACAGATTCGTCGTTATCGGACAACAATTCGCTGAGCCGACCTTGGCCCAAAATACGCATCATTAATAACTGAGTGCCACGATCAATGGCGTGACAGTACCCCATTCCCCAACTTATGCCCTTGGTATTGTTTGCTTGAATATGTGGAATACCGGCTTTATCACGTTTAATGGATAAGCCTTGGGGTTTAGGTCCGGCGATGAAGAGGGGGCTGGGGTTGTTCATGAGGCGTTATCCTGAAACATGGGTGCTGAAATATGTCCTGAAAAGCAATGATGTTACGTGGCAGGTCGAACCATAGTTGTTGCTTTTCTTTACGGTTATTGACTATAGCGAGCTTTCTTTACAATCACAATATAAATTCCCAAATGTGAGAATTTATATTGTGATTACTTCAGTTACACCAAAAAATACACACATATTGCTTGAATGTTTACCCACTGCCTCCCCGCAAAACAGGCTGAAAAAGCGAAAGACAATTAGCTGAACAAAGTATGGTAACCCTTCTTGATTAATTTGATTGTTTCTTAAGCGTTTACTTAAGCTATTGAATTTATTTCACTTTTTTCCACTTCAAGGTGCACGATTGGCAAAAAAACGACGATATATAACTATCGATATCGCGTTTACGCGATCACAAGAACAATTTGCGAATAACCATTGCAGTAGACATTGCACCAGGAGTAGTACCATGACCGCTATTATCGCCACTGAAGGATTAGGCTTATTTAACAGTTCCAAACAAACATTAGGAACGACAGGATTAGGATTTGGTGGGGCAGGGGATCAACTGCATGTCAATGCAGTTAACGGTAATCTTGTGGTGCAACGTCAAGACCAAGTGTTGGTGGGTCATGGTGTTGATACATCGCTTGTTCGCACCTACAACAGCCAAGCGGGTTTTAATGGCAATGACGGTGATACCTCCCGGTTTAACTTTCAACAAAAAGTTGTTCAATCCGGTGACCAGCTTACCCGCTGGACAGAAACCGGTTCACAGCAAACATTTACCCTAGCATCAGGTAACACCTATATCAGTGATGACATCGGAGTGGATGACAGCATCACCAAAGTGGGTGATCAATGGGTGTACCAAAACCCAGAAACCCAAGTGACCTATGAGTTTAATGCCCAAGGTGCAAATCTTGGCAAGCTGTCACGCATGGTTAATGGCGAAGGTCTAGCGCTAACCTATACCCACACCGATATCAGCGTCACAATCACTGACCCTGCCGGTCAAACCACTGAGATCACACTGGCTGCAGGTAAAGTAACCGCGATCAAACAAACCGATAAAGACGGTGTTGTGTTATCCAGTATCGGTTATGAATACACTGATACCACTAACCCGGACGTTTTAACAAAAGTATCGGTTGATCTTACCCCGCAAACCCCTGGGGATAATCGTTATTATGTCACCCAATACACTTATGAACCACGTAATGGTAACCCGTTACTGATTAGCGTACGCCAAGGCGAAAGTAACAATGCAGAGAAAACCTTAGGTGAAAATCAAGGCAGTGTTGTTAGCTTTGTCTATGACAATGGCGCAGATGGCCTCAGTACAGAACCTCGTATCTCGCAGCTCATCCAAGGAGAAGGGGAAAAGGCTAGCGTCACAGAATATGTGTACGGTGAAAATAAAACGGACGTTATTACCCACCAGCGATTTCGTGTTGAAGTGGATGCAGCAGCACCTTTAGGTCAACGCTATATTGCCGAGCGAACCAGTACCACTACTCACCACTACATTGAACGCACTGTTGAAAATGGCACCAATCAACGGATGATCAGCAAGATTGAGTCTGCTGCAAATGATAGCGGATTTCGAGCCGTCACCGTGTTTGGTTATACCGACCAAGGTGATGTACGTTTTGTGCAAGATGCCGAAGGCAATGTTACCCGCTATGGTTACGACTATGACAGTGACAGTGTGGTTGCTACCAGCGAAGGCTTACGTTTATGGCAAATGGACGGGGAAGGCAATGCAATACGTTGGTATTACAATAGCGATAACCAAGTTATCTCAGAGGTGCGTTATACCGATCCAGATTTAAACCCCAGTGATGCGATATTTGCCGCATCAGGTGATGAGGTTACCCGTTTTGTCTATGACTCGGATAAACGCCTAGCTTTTAGCATTAACCCTGCGGGGCAAGTGAGTGGTACGGAGTACACCGCGATTAATGCTGTGGATAATACCCGTAGTGTCACTCAAACGCTTTATAGCACCAATCTATTAACGGACATATCCCAAGAAGCAATAAACGCTCAAAATGCCATTAGCGTCGTATCAGGCACTATTGATGTTGCCTTATTAAGTACATGGGCTAATAACCAAAATGGCGATACACAACACAGTATTTCTCACCTTGATTATCGTGGCCAAATAAGTCAGACCGTTACCACGTACACCACGTACACCGCGTTAAACCTTGATGATAACAGCACCAATAACACCACCAGCACCACACATTTTATTTATGATCACCGTGGCCGTTTAGTACAGCAAGTTGCCCCCAATGCAGATAACAATGACAGCACCCAAGCCACCCATTATGTGTATGACGGATTAGGCCGCCTGGTTGCCACCGCATTAGTAGAAAATGTGCAAGATGATGGCTCAGCTGATCCGATCAATAACGATACCTTAACTATTGAACAACTAACCTCATTGCCAGGGTTTAATCAAGTCACCACCTACACGCAGGATGCTGACACAGGTGGGCAACATACCCGTACAGAATTTGCTAACGGCTTTATTCAAGAGCAAGTGTTTGACCGAGCAGGGCGACTGGTTTCTCAACATAAAGCCGATGGCAAATTCACGTTGGACTCCGCCGACGATATTGATCTTGGCACTACAGAATTTATTTATGATGCACAAGGCCGCCTACGTATCACACAAGACGCCGAAGGTGTATTAACCCACAGTGTTTATAATGATCGCAATCAAGTGGTTGCCACCATTGATGGTAACGGAGCATTAACGGAACTGTTTTACGATAACGCCGGACAAGTGACCCGTGTTATTCAATACGCAAACTATCTCACCATTAGTCAGCTATCTCGCCTTTCTGCCAATAGCGGCGATAGCATACGCGCATTGGACGTATCGCTAGAATCGGTACGCCCATCATTTAGTAACGATGACCGAATCACCCATAATTTATACGACGACGCAAATCGTTTAATTTACAGCATTGATGGCGAAGGGTATGTCACCGAAATCCAGTACGATGGTAAAGGCCAAATTACCAACACCTTGAAACACTCTACACCGTACCCAGGTTTTACACCACTAAATGACAGTGATATCACCATCTCCCGTCCCTCTCTTGCGGATGTGAGTGCATTTGCACAATATAATTATGCAACGGCAGAACATTTTACAGTTGATACTAAAACCTGGATACAAGGCACCCACAGCACAACGGATGTTGATTATTCTGTAGGCCTTGAATCACAGCGCCATTTATTAGATGCCCTTGGAATAACTGATTTTGCAGGCCATGGCTACAGTTATCAAACGTTGGGAGAAACCAATAGTGCATTAAATAACTCGGTTGTTAGCGCAATAGATTTGCCGTCGACTCGCGAATTAGATTTTAGCCAAAGCATAGAAGCGTTAGGTTTTTACGGCATTGCCTCCGATGTGATTGGATTTAATGGCAGTACCCTACAATATTTAGAAACCAGTAATAACCAGTTGTTATTACGCCCGGTAAACCAAGTGCTGGTGGGTGATGGATCCTATAACTCGTGGGATGAAATTACGTATCATCGTAATCAGTATTATGCCGCCAATCGTGATTTCAGTTTTAGTTTTAAAGCCCAAGATCTTGCTGGAATTTCTGACTACAAGCATGATTTTGTGGGTATCAGCGACGGTAACGGCAATCAGTGGGGGGTGCGTTTTTCTGGGCAGTACACTTTTGCCGCGACGACTGCTTATGGTGAAACGGGGTTACACTCTTTTGGAACTCGAAGCTTGGGTAGTACCTCACAAGTAGAGATCGAAGTAAAAGATAATATTGCTTACTTATGGGTGTATGCAGAAGGAACAGCTCGCCCTGATGTAAGTCAAGCGGCTCAATTAGATCTCAGTACTTGGGGCGATTTTGATGCGCTGCATACTACTCTGGAAATGGAAGGTACAAGCACCCAGCAACTTGCCATTACCGAGTGGATAGAAACCGGTGTTGCCATTGATGGCCCTTCGGAAGGGGTGTATTACCATAACGATTTTACTGACAAAGAAAGTAACTATGGGTTTAGCGGCTACACCATTGGTGAAGTAGATAATGCTGCCGTCAACAGCTCAACCGGTTCTTACTTTTCAGTTACCGAAAGTTTTAACGTGACGCAATTGGATGAGCTTGATGGTGCCAACGTCATGCGAGTGACCACCGTTGATACCACAGAAAATGTCGCTTATCGTGAGCTAATTGGTACAAAACGTTATTTGTTGGATGACAGTACACGTACGGTGGTTCGTTATGAATTTACCGGTGGTGTGAACAGCAGCACTTTTCGTGGATTTATGGGCATTACCGACGAGCTGGGCAATCGTTTTGGTATTAAATTATTGCGTAATGATGTGTATAGCGCAAATGGCGTATACGGCAATGATTTTGGACAAATTACATCAAACCGGTCACTCGATTTAGGTACAATTTATGTTGCTGAAATTGAAATTTCGGGTGGTGAATACCATATTTATTATTATCCAAAACCGAACGCCGATGCCGCTAGCGATTCTATTCTAGATCATAAAAGCGAGCGTATTTTAGTAGATCACGGCCAGTTGCCAGATACCATGGGAAGTCGATTAAGCAGTTACGTCCAAGCCTACGGTAATGACAACTGGTACTACAATGACAAGAACTTCTACATCACTAAAATGGAAGAATGGGGAACCGAAGGTCAGTGGACTACACAAAAGTTAGAAGATGGAAACGTCATCAGTGAAGGCGGCTTATCCTATAACCAGTTTTTTGATCTTAGTGACAGCACTGCCGATAACTACCTTGCTAATCTTCAAGATATCGAAAGCATTAAAACCACACTGACCCGTACTGATGTTGAATCTCATAGCCAAACCACAACAGCATCAGTCACCACCATTTTTAACCCGAATAATTATGATGGTCGTTTAACGCTGTTAAATGAGGGCACATTGGCGGACGGGCAATACCAAATAAACTCGACGGTCATCTATAACGCAGCATCGGGCATTGCCACTCAAACCTACACAGAAACCGTGGTGCAAGGCAGTTATCAAGCACGAACAGAGGCGATACAAGGTGAAGTCATTGATAACTTCTTTTCATTTGCCAATACCGAACCTAAACCTGACTACTATCTGGATATTCTCAATACCCAACAGATAAGCGCCGAATTAACCCATCGAGCGACCAATATAACAAGCACCGCCATCACAGATCTAACCTATAAATCCCTCTATAACGGTTACCTAACGCTAACAGACACTGTGCTTGCCGATGGTGTTTACGACGTTGTCGTAACCACCACAGATCTTGACGGCGTTGAAACAACGCACCCAACCTTCACCATGCAACAAGGGAATCGCTATAACTATGATCATAAACTCACCTTTGATTTTGATAGCATCACAAGTGATGCTGGTGACGATGCAACCTTTAGTGGCGTTAAGCAAGACAGTATTACCCTAACCTACTGGAAAGAAGACGGCGGTGAAGGAGAGCCAGAGGTTATAACCTATAGCGCCGCACCGGTGAATGGCGACTCCACAGTAGCCCACAAAGGGACAATAGAAACACAGTCCATTTTTGAAGCAACACTGACATCCTTAGAGCAAGGTGAGTACGGTTATACCCTCACCTATGAACAAGTTACTGGTGAGCAGTCCTCTATTAGCGGCAATTTTATTAGCGACCCGGTGTTAACCGAGACAGATGTATACCAACAACAAGCGGCAATAGAAGCCGAGCATAATTACACCTTAGGTGGAACCGAGGTGAGCAGTAACGGGCGATCCATTAGTGATTATTTAAGTCTGATCAGTACTGACGGAGGCCCGTTAGCCTTTTCTGGTGTAACCAATGCCCCAGCAAAAGAAAACATCGAAACACTGTTTGCCACCATTCGATACGCAGGTACCGAAATTGTTATCAGTACTGCCACCACAGATCGCACACAGTGGTTAAACAATCCCACTTATGAAAATATTTTACTGTTAACCGATGGCACGCCATTATCGGCTGGCGAATACGATGTCAGTGTGCAAGCCAAAGTGCAGGGTAGTGAAACCCTCGTGAACCTGCACGGTTTTACCTTACAAGTCAGCGACCAACTAGACGCTAGCAGCACACAATCCCAAGGAGCACAATTAACCTGGGAAGGTATTGATGCTGAGCAACTTGAATTACGTTTTGGTCAAGGCAGTGTTGGAGAGAATGAAGACGCCAGCTACACCAAAGTAGTACTAGAACAAACGAATGATAACGGCATACCAACGGTCACTGTCTATGACATGACAGAAAATAATGAAAGCTATGCCACCTCACCACAAGGCGCAAGCCTTACGGGATTGTTGGGTCAATACAATACATTGGCGGTTACACAACTAACAACACAGGCGTTAGAGAACCCAGAAAATACCAACTCACTTATTAACGCTGGTTTGGAAGATGCCATAACCCAAGCCTATAGCGACGTAGCCATTGACGTTACTCAACGTCACAGCTTAACCAGTGGATATCAAGCAAGTCATGGCGTGAGTTGGGATCAATACAGTCGAACGGTTAATTTAACAGAGCCCAATAACGGTTTAACGATCAGCGACAGCAAACGTGTTATTGCCGATGGTGGAGGCATACGTCTTATTCATGATGACATCACTCAGCCCGATAGCTGGGTCAGTGTTGCTGGAACTGTGGAATATGATAACAGCGCCCCCACGGCAACTGTTGCAAAACAAACTCGTGCTACCTACCAGTTTAATTCTGGCCGAATGGATTACACCGGATTTTTAGGTTTTGAAGGACAAACTGCAAACGGAAGTACCGAGTATGTCGGTTTAAGTATTCGTGATAACCAAGCCCACACTCTTACGCACTCGCTGAATGCCGATAGTAATCTGGCGACATTAAAAGCTAATACAGATTACACCGTCACCATCACTCTCAAAGGTGGTTATACCTCCATTGAATTACATGAAACAAACAATGAAGCGGTAAGTGCAAGTTACAGTGATCCTGGTGCGGTATCACTGATCAATAGCCACAGCTATATGGCGGTAAAAGGGGATGGGGAACAATTTGGTAATAGCCTGCTAGTCACCGGACTCACCGAATCTGGCGAACAAGTGAATACCACCACCACATTGGAATACCGAAGAGAAGGCGAGAGCGAATGGCAACAAGCCACGGTCACCCAAGAAGACGGTGTTTATGATGTGAACATTGGTGGCAAAACTGTCGAAGGTAATCACGTTGATTCATGGGAATACCGAATTAACGAACAACAAAACGGTGCAACCCTACGCAGTATTGCAAACGTGGTTGCCGCAGTAGAAACAACACCAAACGGTGTGCCGGTTGAAGCTACAAAAACCTTACAAGCACAGGTTAAAAGCGAGCAACTGAACGCAACCCAAGGTAGCCGTATAAATGGTTACCTGACTACCGCACAAATGACCGGTTTAGATTATGCCGTTACCACTATCACGAATGCAGACGGTGTTGTGGTGGATACCGTCACAACCTGGGCTAACTTGGATGCCAATTATAACGGCTATATCAATATCGCTGATAACACCCCATTAGCAGAAGGGCAGTATCAACTAAGTATCGCGCTGGTTAAAGACGGTGCCATTAACCAAACCATTGCTACAGATTACCAGCGAGATAATCAAACCAACGTAACGCAACAACTGACATGGGAAGTGAGCGGCGGGATACCAGCCGACAGCACCATTGAGTTACGTATTCGTCCACTGGGAAGTGATGAAGAACACCAAAAGATATCGATTACAGACACCGTTGTTGATGCCAGTACACAATACCAAGCTACCTTCGTTGGTGCTCCCAATAGCCAATGGGAGTTTGTGGTATTAGAAAAAAGCAAAACCCAAGGCACGATTCTATCGGCACGTAAAGGTGAGCTCACGTTAGGTGAAAAAAACGGAACAAGTCTAGATCACTACTTATCCATTCAAGATGCCAATACGATTAGCCATATTGTTGCTGAAGTAAAAAATCAAAATGGTGAAACCGTTTCAAATGCAACCACACAGGTTAACACCACCATTGGTTACACAGGACAAGTCTATCTGAGTGAAAATGAAACCTTAGATGATGGCAACTATGACATTGTGCTGACCACACACTTTGTGGATGGCAGTGTGTCGGCGAGTACCACAACAACACTCAATGATTTTATGGTTGGTGACAAAGAAAACAGTCAACATGTTGCAGCCAGTATTACCAATAATATAGACCCTTCTCATGGGGATAATGAACCAAAGGTAGTACTAGAAGATATTGGTAGTCACTATGTGATTCGATACCTTGATGCCGCCAGTACGCAAACCAATACCATTATTAATACCATAGAAATAGCCAAAGGGCTGGATACCAATACCTTAACCATTGAACAACTTAATGATAGTCAGTACGCCTACGGTATTGAATATAAAGATGCCGCAGGGCAATTGTATTCTCAAATGGATGGCGCGTTTATTGCGAATCATGTGGGTACACCCACTAGTGCAGAGTTAGCACAGTTTTATGGGCAGAGTGTGGCGGAGACGGTGCATTCGGTGGTGACGATTGATCAGGTTGAATCTGGGGCGAATCTGGTCATGTCAGGGTATCAGGCGAATGAAGTATTGGAGACGGAGTATGTTGAGTCTATCCCAAAAAGCGTGAAGTTGAGTTTAGCCGATTATGAAGTTCTGTCAGCGGATAAAGTGAAGTGGGTAAATGTAGATGTAATACTTAGTTCAGGGGGTGCTACACCGACAAATCATGATTTGGATAGCTATTTGTACGGGTTTGAATATTTTGGTGGAGTGATTGGGGAGACATATAAAGCTTGGGATTCAATTGATGGGTTAATGGCAACGGGAATTCAGCTGGACGGTGGTCAGCAAGTTAATAGTTGGGAGGCAATTAAAGCTTTTAATGAGAGCAACGAAGCAAGGGAAAGAGCATACCTCCCGATTTTAAAATATGACGATGCGAGAGTCGATTTGGGTGAAAACGAAGTTATTGCTTTTCACGTGATAAAGGATGTTGATCATCCTGATTTCGACATGTATTGGAGTGACCTTTCTGAAGAAAGTATTGAAGATCGTACATTTCATTTTAGCAGTAGTGAAAGTTATTATAGTAGTGATGTGCCATACCTAGTTGCAACAGCAGCAAATTATACTAATGCTACCGCAGATAATAGTATGTTGGGTAATGCAGTATGGGATAAAACCGGTATTAGGTTAGGGGAAGATTATATTTCTCTTGGCGATTTGAATCACATAAATAATATTGATAATTTTACGGTTGAAGAAAATGTATCCGGTTACGAATTTACAGAGGATCATGAAGGTTTTCCAGATACGATATCGGTTGATGGTCAGACAGCTGGGAAATATAGCATTTATACCACTTCATACAATGTGGAGGCTATAGGGTATGTAGAAAGTAATGGCGGATGGGAATGGAGCTATACCGCGGGAGATTACGTATACAAACCTAGCAGCCTTAAACAAACAATATCCTATGAAATAGGCTATGCCGCTACCATCGAAGTTAATAGAAATGACATTTTAGATTTCGAAGACAAAGGCGCAGCCTCATTCGAAATGCGTTATTTCTATGACGTGAATAATGACGGTGTTGTTGAAGAAATTAGTGCTCCCCATGTTGGTACCACAGCAACTGGGGAATTGTATAAGATTGACCACCAATATATTGAATTCGGTGGTGATGTTAAATACGCCCTTGTTGCTTATGACGTGCGAGGAAATGAAATTGGCCGATTAGGCTCTATCGCTGATCCATTAGCCTTTGCTACAAATGCTGCAGATGCATCAAAAGATACCGATGAATTTTCAGTTACAGCAAAAAAAGTAACGTTAAAAAACGTCGACACTGGCACCAACACTAACGGCGCGACTATCGAAATACCATCAGCAGATTTGACCGATGCTTACAGCCATATTGTTGTTGAAATTTTTGATGTGCTGGATAATGTTTGGGTAACGCAGCGTATTCCTGATAATGACGATTATGCAAGTTCTGCATTAAACCCAGATAGCGATAACTTTCTACAAGATCCAACCATCACCGATGTGCTTATGATTGATGGCTGGGGAGATAATGACATTGGTGGAAATCATAAAGCTAGCCTACTGACCGATGCGCAGTATGACCAGTTATTCAGTGACCCAAGCTTAAGTAAATACGTTGATGCTAGCGGTGGTTTAGCAAAAGGAAGAGAGTATAGCGTTAAGGTAAGTTTATATGGTTTAGACAATATACTTAAAGAAGAACTTCCGCTTTTCGAAGTCGATTTACGCGAAGCCACGCAAGCCCAAAAAACACCCTCCCTCCTATGGGATAACCCCCATCTCCCCGATACCACGGAAGTGTGGATACGTTATGCCATTGACGGTGCTTACGGTGACGTAAACCAAGGCTGGCAAAGTGATGTCGCTTTTGTTAATGCCGACGGTTTAATGGAGGCAAAATTATTCGGTTTAAGTAAAAATGAATCAGATATACTCCTTGAAGAAACAACGGGAGAGTACGAATTTGAAATCCTTTACGTTGACTCCCTCACTCATAAAGAAATCAGCAGTGCTCAAGGCACCTTTGATATCGCCTATGACGGCACATCCCCTGTTACATTAGATATTGAATTCTCTCGCAGTGTTGATGGGCGTGAAGCACGTACCTTTTATGATGTGAATGGCCAAATCCATGCCACACTGGCGACTGATGGCGCGGTAACGCAATTTATTTATAACGGCTTAAGTCAGTTAGTCGATACGGTTCAGTACAAAACCTTGGTATCGGAAGAATTACGCGCTAATGGCTCATTAAGTGAAGTGCTAGCTGCGGTAAACGGATCAGAAACGTTACACAACGTATCCATTTACGATGAACGTGGTGCTGTGGTTGCTACCGTTAATGCCGAAGGGTTTGTCACCTTATTTGAGTACAACCAAAATCACCAACAAACTGCGACGAAAAACCTGCAGCGCCAATTAACAGAAACCTATCGTAATAAATTATTTTCCAACCCTATTGCTGAATCAAGTCTCACTTTGTTGTTGTCTTACAACAGTACGGATGGCGGTGCGCTAATTTTTGATGCCGCTAAGTTTGGTGCCAGCGCCAGTGACCACTTGTCACAGGTTGGTTATACCTTACGTGGAGAAGTTGATCACAGCATTACCACTGATGGTACCCGTACGGACATTGATTATGATCTGATGGGGCAGGTTATCGCAACCCAAACCGGCTCTCGTAGCATTATTCAAGATCGTGATATTCAAGGGCAGGTTAAAGAAGAACGTCGTATTGGGGAGGATGGCAGTGAACAACGTATTGTGCATATGTATGATGATAATGGTTTACGCACTAGCACCACGATTCACTCAGGTAATGAAGATAAGCACGCTGAACGTACTACCCGTTTCTTTTACGATGCCAATGGTCGTTTAACCTTTAGTATCAATGCCAATAACGAATTAGCAGAAACGCTTTTTAACGCCTTTGGTGAAGTGATTGGTAGCCAAACCTATGCGACCCAATTAACTAACCTTGGCGTGAACACCTCACAAATTCAAGGCGGTATTACCAGCGGCCTGTTACTGCAATACTTCCGCAGTTTACGCACAGACAGTGATAACCGAAACCACCTACGGTATGACCGTCGAGGATTGGTTCGTCTACAAGCCGATGCATTGGGTCATCAACAACGTTTTGAATACAACGCGTTTGCAGAACGTACCCGCAGTATCCGTGATGCTAAAGGTGGTGTATTAGATGGTCAAAGCATTATCACCGAAACGTTTTATGATAAACGTGGCCGTGCAGAAAGCACCACCGAAGATGCACAGGGTGTGCGTCGAATAACTGCCATTACCTACGATAGTTTTGGGCGTATTACGGATGAAATAGATGGTAATGGTAATCGCACTACTTTCAGCTTAGATAAGATTGGACGACAAACCCATATCGCTCAACTGGATAAAGAAGGCGGTATGCTTACTCAGGCGATGATTACCTATGATGCCTTAGGTCGGGTGCTTACACAGTTTGATGGCGTTGCTACAATACAATACGTGTACAACGATGAAAATCGTAACGTTGCCATAAAAATCAATACCGGTTCAGAAACGCTCACCGAAACCACTATCAGTAATGCCTACGGTGAAACCCGCTTGGTAGAACAAGCCAATGGGGATCGAACCATTTATGATTACAATGATCTGGGCGAGTTGATTGCGGTATATAACAACACCGATGCATTAAGAAGCCTTGCGTCATTTTCAGAAAGTGCGATTCAAGGGTATATCGATGCTGTTCAAGCCGATGAGCAGCAAAAGGCCGATTCCGTTAACGAATATTATCAATCGGGTTTGTTAAAGATTGCGACAGATGTTAACGGTACCGAAGTAATGTATGAGTATGACGCAGCTCAGCGCCTTATTCGTAAAACCGTTGATAAAACTGTAGATAGCAGTGGCCTAAATCTTGTCACAGATTACCAATACGATGCTCAAGGCCGACAGATATCAGAATTTCAGTGGCTAGTTGCGCCTAGTGAAAGCGAAGTTGCCACACCGTCTAATGCCATTATTACCGTTACCGAATACGATGTTGCAGGGCGTGTTACCAGTGTTACCAATAAAGGCGTGATCCCTGGAAATGATCCAGAGCTTGAAGGTAAAAATGATGTTATCACTGCCTTTACCTATGATGATCTTGGTAATCAGCTTACCGTCAGTGCCGGTGGCGCACCCGCGGTTAAATACGATGTGGATGATAACAATCAGCTAACCCGTGTTTATGTGGCTCCCGCATCCAGCACCCGTTATGAATACGATGCATTGGGTCGTCGTGTTGCAGAAATTGTTGATAGCAGTTATATCGATGCAGAAACCAATCAACAGCTTTACCAAGGGTTGGATCTCACTACCCGTTATGTGTATGACGATAACAACAATGTGATCAAATCCATTAATGCGAATGGTGCTGAAACGTTGTTTTATTACGATGAAGCGAATCGAGAAGTGTACCGGGTGAATGGGGAAGGAGATGTGAGTGAAACCCTGTATAACACCCAAGGATTGGTTGTTGGTAAACGTCAATACGCACACCCGATCGATATTTACCATTTACAATACGGTAAAGAGAAGGTTATTCGCACGGTATCAACTCGTGATGATGTTATTGCAATGTTGCAGTTGGCAGATGCAACAGATCAGTCAGCCATCATGGCTGAGCATCCGACGGTGCAGTATGTGTATGATGACACGGGACGTTTAATCTATACCTTGGATGCTTTGGGTCAGGTCACGCAAAACGTTTATGACCAGACTGGTCGTGTAATACAAACCCGTCAATTCGATATTAAAGAATACGGTGCTGCCAATGCGGCAACATTATCGACACAATTAATTGCAGAAAGCTTTACCGGTAATAACGCGGTTAATCATGTTGCAGAGTTAATTGATAGCAGCATTAGCGCCGCCCATATCCAACAAACGGTATATGACACCTTGGGCCGAGCGTGGATTCAAGTGAATGCCTTAGGTCAGGTAACGGAAAATCAATACGACCGAGCAGGGCGTTTGTTGGTACAAATACAATTCGCTGATGCCGTGACGGGGTTTGATCACAATACGACGCAAAGTGAATTGGAAGCGTTTATTAAAACCCAACGTATTGCTGATATTGCCTCACAAATTCGCTCTTATGAGCGTAACACCCAAGAAAGCACCACCAACCGGTATACCTGGTTTACCTACGACTCGATTGGCCGACAACATACACAACTTGATAGCTTGGGTTACATAAATGAAAGTGTCTACGATGCCGCAGGGCGTGTGGTGCACAGTCGTCGATATTCTGAAGCGCATACTTTGGCTTACTTATTTAAAGATGACATCCTAAATCCTAATGGTGAGGTGTTAAATAACCTATCAGAAAGTGCCTTTACCGCACGGTTGAATAATATTATTACGGCGTTAAATACGTTCTCATTAGCAGAGCTTGAGGCGACAACCTTGCAGTCTGCCAATAAAGTGCTAATTCCTTGGGCTAATGAATTAGCAGGTACCTATCAAGACTGGCTCACGGCAGTTAACGAAATTGCCCATGGGGATACCAGTACGGCTTACGCAAACCATGCAAATTATTTACAACAAACCACCACAGAATATGACAATGCTGGGCGAGTGATTGCCATCATTGATGCCGAGGCTAATAGCAAAAGTAATAACCCTACAGAAAAAGAAACCTACGAATACGATGCGGCAGGTAACCGTACGGTATTGACCAATAAGAATGAAATCAGCTGGACATCGGTTTACGATAACGCGAATCGTTTGGTGCGTGAAATCACACCCAGCGTTGCTCAAATGGAATTGGCGGGTGTGTTGAGCAGTATGGATTTTGCGACAGCCGATGCGAGTTTTAATACCAGCAGTTTAACTGCTGATTATGGCGTTTCTAATGGTGCTGGTGTGCGTTTGTATAACAACGGAGCAACGCCTGAGACAGCACAAATCAGCCTGGATGATGCCACCAGCGATATTTGGGAAATGACGCTGAGTTTTAGTAAGGAAGTGTTAGCAACACAACCTACCGTATTTTATACCGGCACTAATGACAATGATAAGCCTCGTGGAATTAAACTTGAATTAGGCACCGATAGCACAAGCGTGTCGTATTACAACGATGCCAACGAGCCAATCACTCAATCACTCACGGATAGCAACGGAGATGCCATTACCCTTACCGGTGGTGTGAACTATGTGATGCGCTTTGAAGTTGAGCGAACCTATAACGCAGAACCGTCCACCGTCAGTTTGGATATTTATGAATTAAATGCTAGCACCCGTTATCACGTAGCCAATGTACAGTATGAAAGTGACTGGGATGCCAGTACAAATACATCGAAAGACTCAACGGCCAACTTAGGTGTGACATTAAATGCCGCACCTGCCAATACACAAACGGTAGTCATTCACAGTATTGAAAACGTCATTGAAGATGTGCGCTGGGCGCAATGGGCAACCGAAACCCGCTCCATTGAAACCGAGAGTCCCATTGTCACGACCTATGCTTATGATGGCTTAGGTAACGTTGTTCAAATGGTGGAAGGTGCTGGTACCTTAAGTGAGCGTGTTACCGGCTTTATCTATGATGATGTTGGACGGCAAAGAACAACGATTCACCCAAGTGTCAGTGTTTATGATGAGACGGAAGATATTGGTGATATGAATGGGTTGGGTGTTGATCCCTATGCCAATGAAATTCGCACCGAAGATTCCAGAGCCCCGAGTGAAACGACCTATTTTGATAGCTTAGGGAATGAAATCGCGCATATTGATGGGCGTGATGTAAAAACCTTTAAAGTTTATGATGCCGCTAACCGTCTTGCCTATGAAGTGGATGGTGAAGGTTATGTGACAGGTTACGCTTATGATGGTTTTAACAATATTGAAACGTTAACCCGTTATGCAACTGCATTGGATTTTGATGCCGTGGGTATGGCGGAGGTTCCTGTGGATCATCGTTTTGGTATGACGTTAGCGCAGTTGTTAAACGGATTAAGCACTAACCCTAATAATGACCGAGAATTAACCACACACTACGATGCACTAAACCGCAAAATCAGTGTTGTACAGCCCGCAGTGGACATGTTGATAAACAGTGAAACCGCACTGACAACGAAGACACCAATAACCGGCACAGAATACGATGATTTTGGTCAGGTGATTGAAGAGTGGCGAATGAGTGTTGATAACGAAGGGGCTGATCTAAAGGTCAGTACTTATCATCGTTATGATCAAGCCGGAAACCGTATTGCCACACTGGACTCAGAAAACTATCTCACCACCTTGGTGTATGACAAAGAAGGTAATGTCACTGAACGCACAGAGTTTGCAGCAAAATACACCGGTACCGCTACCGACTTTATGGCAAGCTGGATACTTAACGATCAGCCCATTACTCAGGCCAGCGCGAGTGAGTTACAAGATAATGATACGTTATTAAGTGACATTGGTTATGACCGAGAATATCGCTATACCTATGATGTGATGAATCGACGTGAGTCGGAAACACAATTAAATGTGTTTGTGGACAGTGTGGTGTTTGGCCCGCAAGTTAACAACACACAAACCAGTGATTTGACCCGCACCTTTGCCAGCAGTGTTTTAATCAGCGAAACCGGATATGACGCATTAGGCAATGTCGTTGCATTAACCACAACAAAAGATGGGACGGTAGATACCAAAGTCACCACACAAACGTTTTATGACGTGCTAGGGCGGGTAAGCGCCATAGTAGAGCCGGAAATACTATCAGCGACTCAAGACTCTTCAGAGCAGTTGGTGATTACTCACAGTGGTAAAGGTACGAGTGATGCACAACTTGAATGGCGAAACCCTCAGCTAGCCGGTATCGATACCGATAAGGTTGAATTTGTTTATCGCAAAGTGGGTGATACGAATTGGAGCACGTTAACGGCACAGGTAGGCGAGGTAACCACTACAGTTAATGTTTCGGGTCGATCCAGTGACCGCTATGAATACCAAGTGAACTACACGCGTTTGGGAGATACCGAAAAATACGGTGTGGCGCGCGGTGAAATTGATATTATTACTGACACACAAACATCACCTAGCAACAGTGTGAGCTGGATAGAGCAAAATAGTACCGAAGTGAAGGTGCATGTGATTACGGCAACCACGGCCGATAACTTACGCTTAGTGGTGAATGGTGCCGATGTTCCCGTTGTGACGTTGACAAGTAAAAATAGCTATCACCATATCTTTACGGTCAGTGCGGCTGATGCTGAAAATGGATTATTGTTTGCACGTGGTGGTTATCAATTTTTAGTGCAAGATACCAGTGATAACCACACTGTGTTAACCCGTGGTCAATATCAAATTACTCAGGCAAATAACAAAGAAGATCTACAAACGGCATTTTCTTTTGTGAATTCTACCTATGACGTCAATAGTAAAATTCAAAATCAAATGTGGTTTCATGATAAAAAAGATAAGTGGCGTCATGAAAACCGTTTTTCTGTTGATTGGTCTTCTACCAAACAGTTAGGTGATGGGGGATTGAGTTGGAGCATTACCGTTGAAACCAGTAATGCGTACGGCGATAGGCATAAGAAAACATTCTCCTCATCCAGAATGGTTAATGGAACTTGGCCTCATTCTAATACCCCTGCTCAGAGTGGTAAGTCCGTGCCTGCACCGGGTTATGGTGTTGGAACGGTGCATTATGGTCAAAACGGCCTGAGTTATAGTAATACCCATGATAAAACCTCTAATGGCCGAAGCGCACGAATTGAAGGTGTGCTTGCCATGACGGTTTGGAAAGAGGTTGATGGCGTTAAGATAAAAGTCATTGATACTCGTCGTGATAAAATCAATACCGGAAAAACCTGGGGCGCTGAGATTAACAAACTCGAACTCCTCAATGTTAACGTTGCGGGTGAACCAAAACCTGAAGCGCTCACCTTGCGTTATCGTATACCGCAAAATGCCGAAGACGGACAATTGGAAACCTCCACAGGTGTCGTAATTGATACCTACGAATCCTTATGGCAAACCATCGAGGTACGTAAAAACTCTGATAACACCTACTGGGCGAATAGAGACGGTATACCGGCAGGGCAATATGAATTTGAATTGCTTAATGGCGATGACCTAGTCAATAGCAGTGCAACCCATGGGCTGATGGTGATAGGGGGAGGTGTTGATAGCCAAGCACAAATCGCCGCCGGAACCGGGCAATTTGTGGCACCGATGACCGCCTTTGCGTATGACGCGGTGGGTAATCGTATTCAGCAAACACAGTTTAGCGGTGGTGCTAACCGAGCCATGTTAGCGGAAGGGAAATTTGTTGCCGATAAAGTGGTTGCAAACATTGATGTGGAAAAAGATCAAGTTAATCGTTGGCGCTATGACATGGCGGGCAACCGTATCCAACAAATTAACGGTGAGCACAACACCGTGTTTTTTACTTATGATGAAAAAGGCAATTTACGCAAAGAATGGACAATGACCAAAGACTATAACGGTTATCGTCAAACCCAAGGGCAAGTGTTCCGCTATAACGATGTTGGCCAACAAACCCATACCATTCAGCTGCGACCGACCTTAGATTTGGATTATACCCGGCTAAAAGATACAGAAAAGCTTGTGGTTACTGAAACGCGTTATAACGCCTTTGGTGAGATGGTAGAGCGTGGTTTGGTTAAAAGTGAGGTGTTGTTTGATGACACATTTGAGTCTACAGCGTTGGATGAATATTTTGATTACAATGACATTGGCCAAATTGTTAAAACCAACCAAGATAATGGAGTGGATCGTTTTTATTACTACAACCGCTTAGGACAAATGGTTCAGCAAGTTGCAGAAAGTGGCATCGGTTGGACGTTAGATGCTGCTAATGATACCCAAGCGGATTTTAACGATAAAACAGCTCAAGATGTTTTAAACCTTACGGATCAGGTGCGTAAAACCCACTATCAATACGATAATTTAGGGCGAACCCAACAGGTTGTTGCTCCTGAATTCACCACGGGCACTCCCGGTGCATTAATTACCTACGCTCAACTAACAACGCAGAAAATTGATCGTTGGGGTAATGTCATCGAGCTTGTTGAAGGTGATCGTGATGGGGTGGTTGGTGAAAATGGAATAGAAAGCTGGACAACCACGTATCAATATAACCAACAGAACAAAGCCATCTACGAGCAAAAACTCAAAGGCGAGCAGCTTAATCTTTGGCAGCAAACCGGTGATGTGGTTGGTAACGAACAGGTTATTGCTCAACAAGGTGTGACGATTGATAACCATTTTTATGTGGATTTACAAGGTCGTCAGTTAGGTTCTGTTGATGCGAATGAAAACAGCCAAGCAACCTTGTATAACAACCGAGGTTTGGCAGAAAAACTCGTTGCAGCCGATGGTGGTATTTCTCGTAATGGTTATGATGCGTTAGGTCAACGTCGAGAAGCGACCAATGAAATCGGTCATAGCCATTATTATCGTTATGATAAAGCGGGAAGAATGTCTAATCACTACACCGCAAGTGGTGGTGAAACCCGTTATAAATACGATAATGCTGGCAACCGTGTGTTAACCCGTCAACTGATCAGTGGTACCAAGAGCGCTAACAATCAACAGTGGTTGGAAACACACCAGCGTTACAATGCGCTGGGTAAAGCGGTAGAAACCATTGTTGGTGATATGAATGGGTTATCCCAAGCCGATCGTACACGAACCACCATGTATTACGATGAGCGAGGCAATCAATCTGCCGCAGTATTGGTGGACGGTGGTGTCGCGATATTTGATTATGATTACTTTGGTCGAATGCAGCACAAGCGTGATTATGGCGGTGTTGATACGCAGTTTATTTATGACGAAGCAGGGCAGTTACGTCGTCAGTATCAATTACAAGAACGTAATACCTATCGTACGGGTAGTGAAACGGCTGATCTTAATTACGGCTATACCTCCAATGTGCAAGATATTCGTTATGAGTATTTAGCCAATGGTTTGGTTGGCGTCAAAGATGATCTTGGGGTGGGATTACACACAAGTTATGTGTATGACCAGAAGGGGCGTAAAATTCGTGAAGTCAATGTGGGTGAATCGTATCAATTAGCAACGGTTAATTTACCTCTCACGTATCGAACAATATGGAACCCCATCTCAGAAATGTTTGAATCGAAAGGGTTTCAGTTCACCGCCGAACGTTCACTAAAAGTGACAACGGAAATTACTACGGATACAAAGTATGATCGATTGGGTCGTATTCAGAACGTGAATTCAATCAGTCATGCCGACCCTGTGACGATTTTACGAAATGGTGAATGGCTTACAACGCCAGTCGAGGAGCTAACGGATTACGGCATTAATCTTACCTACGAATACGATGCAGTAGGCAACCGTCGTCACGTATCTGATGGTGTTGCAGAGGATGAGCTTTGGTACAGCTACGATAAAAACAATCGATTACTTGCGACACAAGGTGCACGAGTAATAGACGGTACCGAGAGTCGTATCGGTTTGCACGCTACCAATGATCGTAGTGCATTGCTGTCCTATGATTTAGCAGGTAACAGGATAGAGTCAGAGCGTGCTGGTAATGATCTCGAAAAGTACTTTTATGATGCTGATAATCGGCACATCGCTACCACAGTAACGGACTCTGCAAATGCGGGTAATACGTATGTGAGTCAAAAGCACTATGACAAAATGGGACGTGCCATTTATCAGTTTAATTACAACTATCAATCAGCGGATGAAGATAACAACAGTACCGCAGTGGGTGACCCGAAAGAACTTGTCGCTTACACCTATCAAGGTGATGGTCAGTTAGCAGGACAGGTTGCTTATGGGTATACAGAGGCTGGATTACCACAAGTGCATACTGCCAGTGATAAAGCACTGTGGCGTTATGTCAACAATGATGGAACGATTAATACTGGTGGGTTGAAGAAATCATATAAAGTAGATTTTAATTATACCGGATATGACTCGATCAAAACGCAAACGACTACTGGTTATGACAGCAACGGTACAACGGTTAGTTATACGGATAAAATCACCAATTCCTATATAGGATTTGATAGTTTTAAAGTGATCTCTCGTGCAGGTAGGCGTCAGTCAGATCAATCTAAATACAAACCAGGAACCACCACACAATATTACGATGCCAATGGTAATGTAATAGCGACTCGTGATCATCAGAAATCGGATAATGACCGTGATTTCTACCTGAACTCACAAGGTGAAATTATCCGTAAACGTAACTTAAAAACGGATGATATTAAAACCCAGTACTTCTACTACAGCAACGGCAAAGGCATCGCTAGTGATGGTCAGTTAGAAGATAAAGACCTGGATTATAACTTCACACCTATCAGCGATAACTACCCAGCACCTACACCGAGTGCGTACACGGTTCAATCCACTAACGAAAGTTTGGAAACGGTAGCCGCACAGGTTTGGGGTGACTCATCCCTTTGGTATTTGATCGCAGATGCGAATGGCTTAACAACATCCGGTGGTTTAACGGTTGGTCAGATACTGGTAATACCGAATAACGTCACCAATGTGCAGAATACCAGTGAGACGTTTAAGCCCTACAATGCGTCACAGATTATTGGTGATACCACGCCGACAATGCCGATTGCACCGCCACCTAAAGAGGATGGTGGAGCGGGTTGTAGTGCAGCACAGATACTGGTCATTATTATTGTGATCATTGTTATTATTTATACAGCTGGAGCAGCGGCGAGTGCTGCGGGGTATGGAACGGCTGCTGCGGGAACTGCGGGTACAACTACTGCTGCAACTGGTGTGGCAGTTGGAACAACAGGTACAGCGGCAACGGCAACTACAGCGGCGGTAGCAGGCACAGCAACAGCAGCGACAACAGTCGGCGGTACAATGGCCTTAGGCGGTGCAGTGTTGTCTGGTGGTGTTGGTTTTGGAGCCGCGTTAGGTATAGGGTTTGTAGCAGGAGCAGCTGGAGGTATTGCTGGTCAGTTGGCTGGTATGGCCTTAGGTTTACAAGACGAATTCTCATGGGAGGCAGTAGGTACCAGTGCACTAACAACTGCATTTAGTGCCGGAGCAGCTTCATGGATGCATGCTGGTGGAACAGTAGGTACAGCATTTAAGAATTCTAAAACACTAACAGCCATTGTTAATGCCAGTACAAGCTATTCAGCCAGTAAGGTTGCAGGTCAAGACGCTCACTTCACATGGGCGAATGTTGCAGCAGCTGCGATAGTAGCGGAAGTTCCTGGTATGAAGTCACCGAATGTAGGCGCTCAGATTGGAGAGAATATCGTACGTGGTGTTGCCCGTAGAGAGATCTCAAGAATGTTTGATGATGGGGGCAAGCAAACCTTAGCGGATATTGTTACTAATGCCTTTGGTCAGGTAATTGGTAACACGATTGTTGATGCTATCAAGTCAGACCATGAAGCGCCGTTGTTGAAGATTGGTAGAGAAAGGGAATTAGCGAAGCAGAGGGAAAGGGCTGGGGCGAGTGAGATGGCTAATGGTAGAGGAAAAACGGGCCCTGTTAAGAATTCCTATTTGTTGGCGTCGAATAAATATGGAGGAAATACATTTCATCCAAACATGGAAGAGCCTAGAGGCACTGATAGGCAACGGGTTCAACGATTTAAAAATGCAAAGGGAGGATTTTCTGGAGCGGCGTTATATGATCCAAAAAACCCAACATTTGATGGGGCGCTTAAGCCAGGGGCAGCATTTCAGCTAAACGATGATTTGTCAGGCTTTGTTGAAGGTGATGGCCATTATCAGGTGTACGCACAAGGCGAGATAAATGGTGAAGAACTTCTTGTTGATCACTATGTTATCTATAATGCAGACAATAAACGAAATGAGTGGATTGTCGGATCCGATTACTTAGATTACTTTCAAGGCAATCCTGGTCGTCATGCATTAGCCGCAGGCGCTCATTTTGGTATATCAGGTACCCCTAACTCATACGCCGCTGGAGCCAATTTGGCAATCACTAAGTTGAATGCAGGCGACGGTTGGGGAGCCTTAGGTGCCATAGGTGAAGGGTGGGTTAAATCATGGTCGAATCCTATAGATGCGGCTTCAGGTATAGCAGGGTTTGCTGCAGCACGAACTATTATGAAAGCTGTTCCAGACAATATACCATCAAGGGTTAATCACTCTGACCTAGGTGAGTCAATAGGAAGTGGGGACTTTAAAGACGTTTACCCTTTAAATGACAACCTTGTGGTGGGAGTTGAGATATATGGGGATCGAGCTGCTTTAAAGGCTGAGATTGAGCTTTTGGATCAGCTGGAAAGGAAGGGGTTTCCTGTTGTTAAAAATCATGGAATCATTGACGTTGACGGGGTTCCTGGTTTAGGAGATGGAAGCCCGGGGATTGTTTTTGATAGAATGGCGGCAGGCTCTAAAGATATTGCTTATCCAATGCACGGAAACAAAGTCTATGTTAGCTCGTTGGGAGATAGAAGTATGCTTAATGCATCTAGTGTGTCAGATTTGCAATCAATTCGCTCAAACCTAATATCAAATGATATGCATATAGATGATTTGCAGTTTCTATTTGGCAAAAATGGTAAGACAGTAGTCGCTGATCCATTGGGGCATGGGAAGGGGGTTGATCCGGTTAACATTAAACTGATCGATGCGTTAATTGACGAAGCTAAAAAGAACCTATGAGTGAGGGCAATGACGGATGAATATACCAGTAGAAGAGCTCCTTTCGGAGTCAAAGAGTCTATTGCAGGCGATAAAGGGTAAAGTTATAAAAAGCGTATTTCGGGACAGTGTTTGGCCTGCTGAAAAAATTGCGAATACGTTTGGTATTGATGATGAACTTGTTTTTCCTTATACAGCAGGAGCACTGATCATTGTTTTTGAATGTGGAAGAACTATTGGGTTAGCGAGTAATCAGAAAAAAAATTCGCTAGTTATATGGATTGAAGAAGGTGAATATGAATTAGAAAAGGATAGCCACCCTATTGATTGTCAAGATTTTAAGTATAGCAATGAACATTGGGCTGCTATGATCGGGAAAAGTATAGAGAAAATGGCCTTGCTAAAGCATAGGAGAACTGATCACCGGTATAAGCGATTGCCAAATGAGGTCGGCCTATGCTGTCAGATGACAGGCAACTTGGATTTCATCATATCCCATGGAATTAGTAGCAGTGTACCGAGTCATTTTGCTTTAATAAGTAAAGATCAGATTGATAGCGATGTTGCTGAAAATTTGGAATACGTCGAGATATAAAAGAAGAGGTATTTTCAGCTTAGCTCGCCCTAAATGAGAAGAGGCAGGTAGTATTTGGTTCAGGTGTTCATCTGCAGAGAATGCAACCCTGCCTCTTCTTCAAAGGCTGTGCAGGGGCTTCTCAGGTGTTATACAGGGTCTGTGAAGGTGTTGCAGGGTGATCCAGGTGTGAATGCCCTTGCGAATGCATTGAGATATTGAAAGCCTTGGTGGGAAACTGCTGGGGCTTTTTTTGTTATCGTTGTTGAAGAGATAAACCTCAGTGGTGAGTGCTAAGCATGTATGAAGAAGCGGATTTTCCAGTATCTAACGACGTGAAAGCGTTTCGCCGAGACTGTGATCGTGCCAGCGAAAGTCGAGCCGTAGAGGATGGTTATGTATCACCTGAGTGGGTGTTGGTTTTTCAGGAACATAAAGAAGTATTAGAACCAGCGGCACAAGTTGGTGATATGCACTCACAATACAGTATTGCTGTTATCTACATGTTGAACTTGTTGCACTCTGATATGGAAAGCGCCGGGGCGGTACATGAAGAGGATGCCAAAGAATGCACCAGGTGGCTTCTTATGGCTTCTGAGCAAGGTTTTTTAGCAGCATTGGATAACTTGCTGAGTGTTGGTGTGGGGCCTGAAGCGGATAGAATAAGGGCTTTATCTAAAACAATACCTCGTTCACCTGACCTTGATAGCGGTGATGTTGATCTGATGAGAAAATCAGCAACGGAAACCATGAAGGAATTGTATCGCTTAGCTTTTGAAGGGGAGTGTTGATCCTTGGAATTGAAAAGCTTAAAGACATTGCTTGAAAGAAAGAACCAGAGGTTTGTCTGTACACCAGCGGGTAATCGTACTGATGGTGGTTCTGAGTTCACTGTCGCTATTAGACATGAAGTTACTGCACCTTTGAATGATGATGAATTGGAGCAGGTAAGTGGTCAAATGGGCCGTAAGGATCAACTCTTAGATGTGTTTTCTCAATATGGCAGCATTAGATTGTATTGCGATACTTTATCGAATCAATCAGCATGCTATATCGCTCATCCCAAAGAATGGCATGTGAAAGAATAACCTGGAAGAAAGAATAACCAAAGAATAACCTGGACGAATAACCTGGAAGGACGAATAACCTGGACACCCACCCTAGTTGACACAAACCCTTAACCTCTTTACACTTTATTTGTACTGTTAATAATTACAGTTATTTAGTTTGAAGAGGTTAAGGATGACCAGAGCAAGAAAAGAGCTAATAAGTCTTGAGGCAACACCTTATTATCATTGTGTTTCCCGTTGTGTTCGTCGTGCTTTTTTGTGCGGGCAGGATAAGTGGTCGAGGAGGTCTTATGAGCATCGGCGCGAATGGATTGTAGATAGAATCAAATTGCTCTCCCGAGTATTTTGTATTGATGTGTGTGCCTATGCGGTCATGAGTAACCACTGGCATATTGTGATGCGCGTTGATGTAGATAGGGCTAAAGCACTAACGCAAGAGCAAGTGATAACACGTTGGCGTTCAATTTATTCGGGGAATGTTCTTGTTAATCGGTATCTAAATAACGTTGATTTAACCCAAGCGGAAATTGATGAGGTGGGCGAGACTACGGGAAAGTGGCGAGAGCGTTTAACCGACATCAGTTGGTTCATGCGTTGTGTTAACGAAACTATTGCCCGAGAAGCTAACGCAGAGGATCAGTGCACGGGCAGGTTTTGGGAAGGACGATTCAAAAGCCAAGCTTTGTTGGATGAGGCGGCTATTCTTGCGTGTATGGTATATGTAGATTTAAACTCAGTGCGCGCTGGTATTGCTGAAACACCAGAAAATTCTAATTTTACTTCTATTCAAGACCGTATTGCCTTTTATGGAAAAAGAGTAAAGGAGGTAGGAGCAGATGGTGATAAGCGAGAAACACCCGATTATCTGGCTTGTTTTTCGGGTTCAATCAGTAAAAATAAAAAGCAGGGAATCCCTTTTGGTTGGGTGGAATATTTAAATTTATTGGATTGGACAGGTCGAGCCATTTGCGTCAATAAGCGTGGTTATATTGCTGCGCATCATACATCAATAATAGAAAGACTCGGATTGGATGAAGAGTTGTGGTTGAGCGGCATAAAAAATCTTTCATTAATGACGCAATCCAATTTACATGTAAACAAGGTTTTTTTGGGAATGAGTCAAAATGCTGCTTAGTGCTAACATTGACATAGCCAATGACTATGTCAATAACTAGGACAATCACCTCCGTACTTTTGTCCACTTTAAAATTCTACTTTTTATAAAATAATATTCAGTTTCCCTAGAGAATCATATTCAACGAGTAAATTTGGTGTGAAGGAATTCTTATAGGGTGGATTTGGTATTTTTCCTGCGATTTTGAGAGTGTTGCCGACGATACTATCTATAAGGCCTTGGTATTAAAGGTGGGTCTAAGTCGACGGTGTCTCTGCGCGTATTGTTCGTGATTCAGAATATTAATGATTAGGGTCATATGCAGTGTGTTTTTTTGTGGTAGTATTCGCGCTGTTTGGACAAGGACGGCTCAATCACCTTTGTTGTTGGCGAAGTATATTCAATGGATATACTTACCTGACGACTTTTATTTTGTTCTGGGTATTTCCTGTCTTTTTAAATAAATCATTTTAAGTGTTTTATGGGTCATAAGGTAGGTTGCTGTGTTTTATCGTAATAAATTATTTCTTCTTTTATTGTCTGATCGGTTTTATTCATCATTAAAGTTGTTAGTCATTGGTTCTGTCATTGCTTTTCTTTCTGCATGTGGCGGTGGCGGCGGAGGAGGAGGTGGCGACGAAGTGGCTAGCCCTACTCGGGGGCTTAAAAACAATGTTTACTTACCGAATAGCGCTAACTCCTCTTGGTATTATAACAATAGCTCTGACGCCACTGTTTTTTCGGGGAGTAAGAGGGTAGGAGGTGATTCGTTAGACGTACTGAATTATCCAACAAACGGGAAGGAATATTATTTTACCGATAGTAATACCGTTGGATTACGTGGGTTTTATTCACCTTATATTTATGTGCGTGGTGTCGGAACCTTTAGTGCAGACTTTGTCTTTGATAAGAACCTTGTTCTTTGGCAGCAAGGCCTTGCAGAAGGTGGAACAACTACCATTAATACCCAGGGAACCGTAAATATCAGCCCTACTTACGGTGTTCGCTCCATTGACGTAAGTGGCACCAGTACTTTTAATGGTGTTGAATCTGTCACCGTTCCTTATGGGACTTTTGAGGCTGCACGAATTCGTTTCACTCTGAATATCAGTGCCACTATAGAGGGTGCTCAAATAAGTATTCCATGGAAAGGGGAGATGTGGCTTGTAGAGGGTTTCGGAATAGTAAAGCGTATTGAGAACGGGGTAACTTTTCAATTAACTAATTATGAAGGGGAAGATTCTGATGGCGATCTAGTTGCGAATATCGTAGATGCGTTTCCTAATGATGCAGATGAGTATTTGGATACTGACAGTGATGGTATCGGCAATAATAGTGACCCAGATGATGATAATGATGGGATTCTTGACGAAGAAGATCACTTCCCTTTGATATATTTGACACCAAATGATTGGGATGGCGATGGTGTTAATAATGATTCTGATAACGACGACGATAATGATGGTTATGAGGATGGGGTTGACTATTATCCTAATGATCCTGCGTATACCAAGCCTTTGGTTGTGGATAAAACGAAGCTTAGCTTTAGCCCCATACTAGGATCTAGTGAGAAAGAACTTCAGGAGTTCACAATTAGTGGAGACAGCTTGGGTTGGTCACTAACCACACAAGTCCCTTGGCTTCAGGTTAGCAATGATGCGGGAACCGGTGGGGCGAGTGTATCTGTCGTTGTAGACGGCAGCACTTTGTTGTTAGGAGAACATGCTGCGACGTTAACGTTAACGAACCTTTATGATAATGAAGAAATAGAAATAGATATTTCAGTAACAATGTTGCTGCCCACGTTTAGCTTTACGCAAGAGCTTATCGAAATTGATGGCTCTGATGGTTGGGAAAACGCCGTTGGATTGATTGGGGTTTCGCTTAACACAGGTATAAGTACATATGATTTAAGTTCAGATATTATTTTTTCAGTGGATGATACGGTTAGTCTCACTAGTCCCAGTGTAGTTAATGAAACCATCGAAGATATAACGGTGACTGTTGACCCGAAAACCTTATCAAAAGGTATGCACGAGGGGCAGTTAACGCTCTCTGCGAATGTGAAGGGGCATGTTGTAACGACTACGGTGGACGTTAAAGTGTTGGCTTCTGAGCATCTTATACTGGTACCTGATAGTGGCGTAGCATTATCAAAATTTGTTACCGTGGGGAAAGTATCACATTCGGTAGACATACTTGATAGTTACGGGTTTTCTGATACTCGTTGGAGTGCTGTAACTGAGGCTTTGTGGTTGAATGTGACGGCAAGCGGTTCTACTTCTGATGTGTTGGTTATCACGGCAGATGCCACGGGTTTGGAGAAAGATGCATTTTACAGTACAACAATATCGGTTCAATCAAACAGCGATGTAATTGATAATGTCGAAACAATAAATGTTGGTTTTTGGGTCGGAAGTAGTGACCCCTCAAGTGTGGCAGAGCTTTCGGGCCAGTATACTGAATTGTCTACAGATCCTGTTCGACCCTATGTTTATATGCATGAAACTGGTGCTACAGGTATTGATGTGTATAACGTATATGATCAGTCTTTTGTTAAGCGGATAGAAGCAGTAGGTTTAGTTCTTGGTGACATGGAAGTAAGTGCTAATGGCGACTTTTTGTATGTGGCGGATCTGAATGGTTCACACTCAATAGTGGTTGTGGACCTCAATAACCCGTCAAATAGAACCATGTGGTCAAGTGAACCTATGTTGTTTTCTGGGTTTTCGTTATCACGAACTCAAGGTAAGGATTTATTGCTGACACCTTTCTTTGGCAATATTCATGATGCAAAAACTGGTTTCGTTTATTTTGATGGGGCTGGCCATATGGATAGCTCAACTTATATGGATGTTAGCCTTTTTGGGAATCGTTATTGTCAGTTGAGAGATTCCTCGGGGATATCCTGTTATGATCTAAATTACGACGACTATCATAATGAAGTGTCGGTTTCGCTTATTGGAACTATTACCGCTGGTGGGGGAAGTCGTGGTGTTGATATTGCGCTGAGTAAGGATGGTGGTATCGCCTATGGTGCTGAGAATGGGTATTGGGGGTACTCAATGATTGATGTATCAACCATGTTATGGAGTAAAATGCTTTCTTCAGATCGTCAGACGTCGATTGCAATTGAAATGGGCCCGGATGATAAAGCGCACGGTGTTTCTGCTAAGTGGGAGGGCAAGATATTAGATTCGTATTCATTAGGCTTGTGGATATATGGGAGTGATGGTGAGTTAGACTTATCTACTCTAGGTATTGCCAATTCTTACTCGGTTTATGAACAAAAACTTGCAGTGTCTGGTGATGGATCTGTGTCGATTATACTTGCGGATGATCCCGGCGTTGTATTTTTGAATAGTTTTGATTGACCCTGAAATAGATTGACGGTTTTTGATTGAGCCGGTTGCGAATGGCGACCGGTTTTTTTGTGTGGGCAGGATAAGTGGTCAGGGAGGTCTTATGAGCATCGGCGTGAATGGATTGTAGATAGAATCAGATTGCTTTCCCGAGTATTTTGTATTGATGTGTGTGCTTATGCGGTCATGAGTAACCATTGGCAGATGGTATAAGCGAGAATCACCCGATTATCTGGCTTATTTTTCGGGTTCAATCAGTAAAAATAAAAAGCAGGGAATCCCTTTTGGTTGGGTGGAATATTTAAATTTATTGGATTGGACAGGTCGAGCCATTTGCGCCAATAAACGTGGTTATATTGCTGCGCATCATACATCAATAATAGAAAGACTCGGATTGGATGAAGAGTTGTGGTTGAACGGTATAAAAAATCTTTCATTAATGACGCAATCCAATTTACATGTAAACAAGGTTTTTTTGGGAATGGGGCAGAATGCCGCTTAGTGCTAACTCCTACTTACCTCTTGGCTGCTCAGTGATTTAAGGTGTCAGTTTTTGAAAATGGATAAAAACTAAATTAAACAATAAGTTATGAGCAATGCTGTAGGCTAGGTTTAGGAGTATGCAATTTGTATCCTTTAGGATACAATTAAGGAGTGTTATATATGGTAAATGTTATCAATGAATATGTTGATGAAAATGGAAAGAGCCCATATAGCGAATGGCTAGCCGGACTTAGGGATGTGAAAGCAAAAGCTTATTGGCAAGAATATAGGCGGAGAAATTAGGATGGCACGTAACGTTAGAGCGACACACAATGAACACTTGCGTGATTCTGAAGTGGCAGCAGAATATCTGAACGAAGCGTTAGGAGACGGAAGCCCTGAAGTGATTTTAATGGCGTTACGTAATCTTGCTGAAGCTCAGGAGAATGGTATATCAGGTTTGGCTACTCGTTCAGAGTTAGGTAGAGAGAGCATGTATAAAATGCTATCAGAAAAAGGGAACCCTAAACTTGCTAGCTTTACCAAAGTTATTCATGGTTTGGGGCTGCGCTTGCGGGTGGAGAAAGATCCAGCATGCAACGGTCTGAATAATTATTAGAAAGTTTGTGTGCCGCCCTAATTTTTATTTCAAATAGAGACGCTGAGAAACGAAATAAGGAGGAAAGATAACGGTATTAATAACAACGGCTTATGTCGCATGGCTTACGTGCGTAATAAACGTGACATACTTATTCACCAGCGCCGACGAAATTCAGTAACTCGCTGAAATCATGCCCGTCAGCCGCTCGGAGTGCTGCAATATATTCATTTCGTCGATCATTCATACTTTCTAATCGATAACCGCCTGCCCAGTTGATAGCAGGTTCACTTAGCAATTTGGTCAATACAGCATCAGTAATAATTCGAGCATGACGGACATTACCATTAGGAAACGGGTATATATAAACCAACTTGTGATGAAACCTGGCCGCCAGCTCTTTTGGTGGATACGTAGAGTATTCAACCCAATATTTTGCATCATCTAGCAGCTGTCGTAACTGAGTTGCTATCTGAAATGGATCAACACCAATATTTTTTTCTGTTTTGCGGAAACTACCTGCCCATTTCCACACGTCACCAAACAAGCGTTTGTGAAGCTCACAAACAAAGGCCTCGGATAAAATATCTAGATTTTTCTGTTTATCCGACCATTTCATACCGTTTGTAATTCCAGCTTGTTCTAATTGATCAAGCTCCCCCCGCGTAGAAATATGCTTGAATTTCAGGCCCTCCATCTCATCTGGGTCAAGGGGTATAGCTCCATCAGGGTAATCCATTACGTCAGTCATTAATCATTCCATAAGTCTGCGGGCATTTTGTCCATGATTTGAGCCGCTATACGCTTAACTTCAAAATTCAGCTGTTCTTTATTCAACGATTGCGCTTCAAGCGCCATATGGATAGATGCGGCTTTTACTTGTATTCGAGCCTTATCTATAGCGCGCAGCTTGATGACTTCTTCTACATTCTGTTTAGGCACTACCGCATAAACAAACTTACAATCCATCGCCTCGGCCATGGCCTGCATCGATTTAAGTGTAACGCTACCGGTAGGCTCATCTTGCTCAGCCTTTGAAACTCTCGCCTTTGTTACACCAAGTCGTTTGGCAAGTTGAGTCCCAGACATGCCAAGAGCCTTTCTGACCGTCCTTATCCAGCCCTCTTGGGGAAGTATAGGTAAGCTGCCAAATTGATTAACAGCGTGATTTACTTTATCTCGATATTGTTTGGCGACTATCTTTTCTATGCTCATTATCAACCCTTCCATTGATCATGATTGCTTGCGTGTAAACATATTTGTATACTAAAAACATCGTGCTGTAAATATATATGTTGACCAATAAGTTTGATCAGACCTCTTGTTTTTTATTGGAGGTTATAAAGTTAGGGCTGAGTTAATTGAGCGTGTATGTGAAGGCATTTAGAACTCCGGTAGCAAATACATAACCTTTTGCCCTTGTACTTTATATATTGTGACCCGCTTATTTGTAACGGTTCGTTTCACTTTCCTTTTCCTATTTAGCGTGTTAATTTGCTGCCATACCTTAGGTTATGCGGCTACTTGCCTGATTTGACGAGAAAAATAATAAATTAGTCATTTTTGTGTACAAAATGTGAGCTACCACTCACATACCTGCTAGCTTAGGTGAATTCTTGCACTACACTGTTTAGTAGAATATCGCGATTTATCGCTCAATCAGCGTAAATACGGTATAGATGTGAACAGTTCGGTGCGAAAGTGAAAAACTGTGATTATTTACTTGTCCTTATAGATTAATAAATAATCATTTGACCTAGTTCTCAGAATGCTTTAGCTAATTGAGATATGCTGGGTTCATATTAAGGCGTTATAAAAATAAGACACGTAAAGGAAACCGTTAAATACGTGCGCACTGTTACTTTGTTGCTAGGAAGGCCGCTATTAGATTGTCGAATTGGCAATTAAGCTTATTGAGCTGGTAGATGGGTAACGCAACTATGAGATGTTACGATGAAAAAGAAGCCTGATTTATTAGTAGTACTGATGTTTATTTTAGGAATGGGTGTTGTGGTGAGTGGTTATACACTTGATCAGCCAGATCCTGAGATGGTTGCGAGCCAGTTTTCAATTCGCTAAGACAGAACAATGCTTCCTTATAGCCTGCGCGAGTTAGCTGCCGTAGGTATGACTGCCCGTCACTATTCCATTCATTGTAATATCCCAAGACTCCAACACTAATTCCTCTGTTTTTTGACACTCGTGTGCAGTGCCCATGAGGTAAGGTTTTCGTGGGCGTGTATTGCCCTTAACAAAAGCAAAGGTACGATCGTAAAACCCTCCACCCATTCCCATTCTATTTCCCTGCACATCAAAACCAACAAGCGGTGTTAATACTAGGTCCATCATCCACGACGGTGCCCTTGTGTCATAAGGCGAGAGCGGTTCAGGTATGCCAAAACGGTTTTTGGCTAAGTCCTGTCCTGGATCATAACGCATAAAAACCAACTCACCTTGTCGAAAGGGGTGTAATACCGGCAAGTAAACATCTTTGCGCAGAGACCAAGCAAGGTGAATTAGTGGTTGAAGGTCTATTTCGCCATCATTGGAGATGTAAACAGCGAGCTTTTGGCTGTTGATAAAGCGCGGGTGCAGTAAAAGCTGTCGGCATAACCCGATGGATGCGGCACGTTGTTCTGGGTAAGTAAGTTTGGTACGAGCAAGGCGTAAAGATTGGCGTAATGATGATTTTGAGGCGTTTTTAGAACCGGTGTTAGAAGACAAATAGAGCTCCCCGAGTAGTCGCTATCAGCTTGGTCCTTGAACCCAGAGGTTCAAGGTGGTGGCATCAGTAAAGCATCGGGCTTTCCGTCGAGCGGACATGCACGCCAGCAGAACGCGTTGCCTCCAAAGGTAATACATCGGCTCAGGGACGTAGCAGAATCACCAGCTACCCAGGGAGCAATTACAGTATACCTAATTATTATCTGATTGCTCTATAGGTATGTTGAATTGCTAAGGTAAAAATATAAATATCTTTCTGTACAGTCAATAAAACTTGCAAAATCAGAGGGTTATAGTTCCATTTGGCGGGCTTGAGCCAATGCCTGTTCAATTTTTTCCTGAATTCTCTCTAGTTGTTTTTCTGTGCCATCAGAGTGCAGAGCAAGTTCATTTTGTACTTTGATAAGCTCATGGGCGATGTTTAATGCTGCCATTACCGCAATTCGATCCATTCCCACGATGGTGCCGGATTGACGGATCTCTCGCATTTTACTATCGACCATACGTGCAGAACTCAGTAGCTCCGCCTCTTCATCGGGTGTACAAGATACCCCGTATTCTTTGTCAAGAATCTTAATGTTGACGGCTTTCTGTTCCCTGCTCATGAGTCTTGCTCCAAGGCTTTAAGGCGGGTAATCATGCCTTCTACTTTGGTTCTTGCCATATCGTTTTTCCTTAACAGATTGGATCGCTCTTCATTGAGCTGGCTTTCGCGGGTTCGCAGGCTAGTGTTATGACGTTTGTACTCATTACATAGCGCAACTAACTCATCTACTTGAGATTCTATGGCATTTAATCGTGTTTTTAGGCTCATATTCCCACTTCGGTATCACTGGTGTGAAGGGCTTTTCAGTGCAAGTTGCCATGGTAACCTAGCGACTAAGAACTGAGAAGGGTTGCATCTATAAAGAGTAGCAAATCGTGAAGCAGTTTATCGATTGTTGTCATGATACAATCCCAGAAAATCCCCTGAGGCATGATAATTGTCTTAATTAAGTAGGCGACCTCCAAGTAAGGGGATGCCTTTTATCGATCAGAAGAGTAGGTGTGCGGTGTGAGCGAAGATTTAGTGAAAGAACAGGTGCTTGATTACTATGAGTTGCAAGCAGAATTGAAAAAAATGGACGCAGCATCAAGTACAGAGGAATCCCACGGTATATTGGTTGGCCAGTTGTGTGGAGGGAATCGGTTAGAGGGTTTGAGCTGGTTAAAGCAATATTTACCCGACGTAGGGGTAAAACGTGATCCTTGGGATGATACACGTGAATGGTTTTATGCATTACGTGAATGGACGTTAGAAGATTTAAAAGACCCTGAGTTTACCTTCCAAATGTTATTGCTGGATGACGATGAGTCATTAAGTGAACGATTAGAGGGTATCGGAAATTGGTGTTCAGGCTTTTTGGCGGGCTTTGGTAGTACAGGCGAGCGTAATGAAAGAGACTTCTCTGAGGATATCCGCAATACCTTTCGTGATTTGGTGTCCATTAGTCAGGTTGAATCTGAGCTTGATCCGGAAAACGATAACGAAATAACGGAAGAGCAAGAGAAGGATTACTTTGAGGTGGTTGAGTATATTCGAATGGCATCTATCCTCATTTATAATGAATTTGTTGGCCAATTTGATATGGCTGGATCAGCAGCGAAATCTGAGAAGGATCGCCGCGGTGATCAAACGTTGCATTGATCCGATACATTTATCGGGCTGCAGTTCACCACTGTATTAATACTTAATAGCTACACTTAATGTCTAGACTCTAATTATTACAATAACTACAACGTAAACCCTATGGATGATTCTCTGTGACAAAACCGTATCCTACGCCAAAGTTAACCAAAAAAGAGTTTGCCGAGCGCCGTCAACAGTTAATGGACATGATGGAGCCAAACAGTATTGCCATTGTACCGGCTGCATCCATGAAGGTGCGGAATCGCGATTGTGAATATGCTTATCGTCAAGATTCTGATTTTTATTATTTGTCAGGTTTTGAAGAACCGGAAGCGGTACTGGTACTAGCTCCTGGTCGAGAGCATGGTGAATACGTTTTATTTTGTCGTGATCGTGATCGGGAAATGGAAACATGGAATGGTTATCGATCAGGTCCAGAAGGCGTGGTAAAAGATTTTGGTGCAGATGATGGGTTCCCCTTTAGTGATTTAGATGACATTTTACCGGGATTAATTGAAGGTCGTGAACGTGTGTATTATGCCATGGGCAGTAAACCGGAATTTGATCGTCAAGTGATGAGCTGGGTAAACACAATTCGATCTAAAGTGCGCACCGGAGCGCAGCCTCCAGGAGAGTTTATTGACCTTGATCACCTGCTACATGATATGCGTTTGTACAAAAGCAAAGGTGAAATAAAGCTAATGCAAACCGCTGCGGACATGTCGGTTGCAGCACATATTCGGGCGATGGAATTGTGTGAGCCAGGTTTGATGGAATATCAATTAGAGGCAGAGTTTTTACATGAATTTACCCGACGTGGTAGTCGCTCTGTGGCTTATACATCCATTGTTGGGGGTGGTGCAAATGGTTGTATTTTGCATTACATAGAAAATAATGCAGAGCTAAAAGATGGTGATCTAGTATTAATTGATGCTGGGGCTGAGTATCAATATTATGCCGCAGATATTACACGCACCTTTCCGGTGAACGGAACGTTTTCAGAACCTCAGCGAGCGCTTTATGAGCTTGTGTTAAAGTCGCAAATGGCCGCGATTAAAACCGTAAAGCCGGGTAATCATTGGAATGATCCTCACGAAGCCACAGTAAAAGTTATTACAAAAGGATTGGTAAAGTTAGGGCTATTAGCAGGTAAACTTGATGAGCTCATCGAATCTGAAGCTTACAAACAATTTTATATGCATCGAGCAGGGCATTGGTTAGGGATGGATGTTCATGATGTAGGTGATTATAAAGTAGGCGGTGAATGGCGTGTGCTAGAAGAAGGTATGGTGCTAACCATTGAACCGGGTATTTATGTCTCGCCGGATGATAAAAGTGTTGATGAGAAGTGGCGAGGAATTGGTATTCGCATAGAAGACGATGTATTGGTGACAGCCAAAAATCATAAAGTGCTTACCGCAAAAGTTCCGAAAAAAGTCGATGATATTGAAGCGTTAATGGCAGCAGCAAAGAAAAAACGGCGCAAAAAATAATGATAGAAAAGCAAAATCAGCAAGGCGAGGTCTGTGAATCTAATGAGGCCAGCGGAGTTAATGAACCAGTGAGTCTCTCAACAGATATTGTGATTGTTGGCGGTGGAATGGCAGGATTAGCAACGGCTTGTTTAATGGCTGCCAGCGGTAAAAAAATCATAGTGTTAGAAAAAGCGCTGCCAAGTGGGCCTGACTCTTGGGGTGAGGGTTTTGACCCTCGGGTAAGTGCGATTACCCGAGCATCTGAAAATATTTTACGTCAATGCGGCGCATGGGATTTTATTCAAACGCAGCGAATATCTCCTTATACTGATATGGATGTTTGGGATAGTGATGGTACGGGAAATATACAGTTTCATGCCAGTGACGCCGATGTGGCATATTTGGGGCATATTATTGAAAACCGTATTACCCAATATGCATTGTACTTGGCATGCCAGAAGCATAAAAATATTGAAATAAAAGCGGTAGGTTTACGAGCGATTAAACCTATTAGCAAGGTGTCAGAAGATGTTATTGATGACGCTAGCAATGATATTTGTGGTGAGGGCCTATGGTTAGTTGATTTAGAAAATGATCAACAATTAATGGCTGCACTCGTTGTTGGTGCCGATGGTGCGAACTCATCGGTAAGAACATTAACAGGGATAGCGACGCGGGAATGGGATTATGGTCATACCGCGATAGTAACAACTGTGGAGACCGAAAAACCGCATGACGGCATCGCTAGGCAACCCTTTTTAACGTCGGGCCCGTTGGGTTTTTTACCATTACGAGCGAATCAACAGGATGAACAATCCTGCCTTTCCTCGATTGTATGGTCTGCGAACGAAGACTATACCAAAACACTAATGGCAATGGGTGAGGCAGAGTTTAACCTGGCGCTTACCCGAGCAATGGAAGGGCGTTTGGGTAGTGTCACTAAAAGTGATACACGGTTTAGCTTTCCGTTACGCCAACGGCATGCGGTTGATTATGTGTTACCCGGCTTGGCGTTGGTCGCAGATGCGGCTCATACATTACACCCTTTAGCGGGGCAGGGTATTAACATGGGCTTTTTGGACGTTGCGGTATTAGCCGAAGAGGTGTGTAGCAATGTGGCCAAAGATCTACATCCTGCTGAGACTATGGGGTTACGCCGATACCAACGTCGTCGCAAAGGTCATAACCTATTAATGATGAGTGCAATGGAGGGGTTTAAGCGTTTATTTGGTGCTGAGCCCATGCCTGTGCGTTTGTTGCGTAATACCGGAATGGGAATACTCAATGGCCATTATTTGGCGAAAGGCCAGATACTCCAGCATGCCATGGGCTTTGGTGGTGATTTGCCAGCAGCAGCCAAGCCCAGCTCAGAGGTAAGCGCGGAAGTAACCGTTGAAGTAGAGTTGTAGAACAACACTAGACAGCTTTTTTTAAAGCATTAATAATGGCTCTTATATTGTAAAACCGAGGAGAGTACCGATGGCAAAGACCTTTGTAATCCGAAACCAAGATGGGCAATATCTTACGAAAAAAGGCGAGTGGGTTTCTGGTAAAGAAGCGACAGGGCTTTATCATCAAGCTCATAGTGACCAGGCTCTGAATCAGCTTATTGAAGTGAATGCTAAGGATATTTATCTGCGAGGCAACATCATTGAGCTGGAGTTGTGTGAAAAACGTCGACCTATCGTGCTTGAGTATGGCCCAGATCCAGAGCAGCCAGAGTTGTTGTCTGCAGATGCCGAGTCTGAAGGTGCCGAGATAGAGGAGGCTGCGTTAGGCGGTGCAGAGTTAGAGGGCGCTGAGGCAAAAGAGGTCACTAAAGAGGAGTTTACGGGGTTTATTCGCCCTCTTAATGTTGAACCGAGAATGCCTACTAAAAAAGTCGAATCAGAAGAGATTGTTGATGAGACGTAGCCCATGTCATTTTCCATTTTATTACTGAATAGCATATAAAACTATTCCTTATTGGTTAATGGAATAAGTGGTGTCAGGCTCTTTTACTACACTGAATAGAGACGCCTATTGGTACGCCACTTATCCGAGGAATAATGACAATATTTTTCCGTCTTGTTTGTATGTTTTTCTTATTGAGTGCACATACTGTGAGTTCTGCAGCTGCGCCACTAATGAAGGGCGTTTCAAAAAATACAATATCATTACCTGAATTGATAGATCATCCTATAAAGCCACAAGTATGGTATTACAAGGATGAAGCCGGAAATGCAACTCTTGAGAATGTAAGGTTATTATTTGAATTGGGAAAATTTAAAGAAATTGATGCCAATTTTAACTTTGGATTTGAAAATTCCCCATATTGGGTGTATCTCCCTTTTTCGATTAATGATGAAAAAACTGAATTTACGTGGAAAGATATTCTACTAGAGTTTAATTATCCCCACCCGGATCATATTGAAATATTTAGGAGTGTTGGTGACAATGCACCAGAACACTTTATGACGTTGGGGGATAGGGAGACATTTTCTAATCGCCCAATTCTTGATAGTGTTTTTGTGATTCCTGACGCCTTAAAAATAAATGAAAATTATCAGTACTGGATAAAAGTTGATACAACGTCTTCCATGATGTTGTTAATATCAATATGGGACAAAAATAATTATATAGAAGAAAAAAACAATCGATTGTTGGCGTTTGGGATTTATTACGGAATATTACTGGTAATGATTCTTTATAATGTGTTCATCGGCTTTAGCATTAAAGATCAGTCTTATTTATATTATGTGGGTTATATTGCTTCATTTACATTATTTCAAGCATGTTTGTTTGGTCATGCTTATCAATATCTATGGCCAAGAATACCGGATCTTAATGATATTATTCTACCCTCGTCAGTTTTGCTGTCATTGTTTTTTGCCCTGGGTTTTTCCCGTTCTTTTTTGCGGACGGAAAAGAATAATCCGATTTTTGATCGTATTCTATTGTTCTTTATAATGTGTAATGTCATTGCTCTTTTTGTATCTCTATTTGCAGGATATAGAATAAGTATTTTGATTGGGATAGTTTTGGGCATAGGGTCTACATCGTCGATTTTTCTCGCATCTATTAATAGTATAATTTCTGGATTTAGAGGGGCGAAACTTTTCTTCTTTGCATGGATAACGTTGCTGTTTGCAGCGGTTATCATGGGGTTGACCGGTGCTGGTATTCTTCCATCAAACCTATTTACTCGGCATGTGGCGCAAGTTGGTTCAGCGATGGAAGTGGTGTTGCTTTCTTTGGCGTTAGCGGGAAGAATTAATCGAATGAAAGCAGAAAAGCATGCTCTTGAAAAACAATCAAAGAAAGAATTGGAGGAAAATAATAGAGAGTTGAATCAAGCACTAAAACTTCTCACAAAAAATAATATGCTAAAAGATGAGTTTTTAGCAACCATTAGTCATGAGTTGCGCACACCGATGAATGGTATTGAAGGATCTTTACAGGTTATTCAAGACGGCATTTTTGATGTTTCTGTAAAACCTCATGTTGATGCGGCGGCCCAAAGCGCAAATAGAATGACGCAGTTAGTGGATAGTTTGTTAGAATATTCAGAGATCCAGTCTGGGAATTGGCATTTGCATGAGCAGCCTTTTGTTTTAGATAGGATTGTTGAAAAATGTGAAAAGATGATTGAAAGCGACTGTGCAATAAAAGGCATAGCATTCTCGGTTGTCAATAATACGAATCTTCAGTATCAGCTACTAGGTGATTCGTTACGACTTCATCATATGTTATTTCAATTACTAGATAACGCGGTGAAATTTACTCATCAAGGAAGCATTACTTTAACAATAGATAGTCATGAGATAGAGGGTGTTTACCATTTAGGTTTTATGATTTGTGATACGGGCATTGGTATTGCTGCTGATATGTTAAAGGATATTTTTGAAAGTTTTCGTCAAATGGATGGGTCATTCTCGCGTCAATATGGAGGTTTGGGCATTGGGTTATCATTAAGTAAAGCAATTGTGGATAGAATGGGAGGGGCTATATCCGTTGATTCTGTATTAGACGAAGGGACAACTTTTACTATAGCGATTGATTTTCAAAAAGGAAGTGTGATTAAAAATGTCAAAAAAGAGAGTAAAGGATGTTTGTTGTTAGGGAACCCGCTGATACTAATTGTTGAAGATAATCCTGTTAACTTGATGACACTAACCGCAATGGTTGGGAAGTTAGGGTGTCGAGTGGAAAAGGCTAGCAATGGGAAAGAAGCCGTTGATCTGGCAAATAAAAAAGACTATGACTGCATACTAATGGACTGTCAGATGCCGATTCTGGATGGTTTTGAAGCAACCAAAGCTATCAGGGCGTTGGGTTGTAGAAATTCAGAAACACATATTATCGCAGTGACCGCAAATGCAATGAGTGGTGACCGCGACAAATGTTTACAGGCTGGTATGGACGACTATATCAGGAAGCCGGTGAAAAAAGAGCTTGTTGCTGAAAAGTTGCATTACTGGTTGGTTCGGGATGTTACCTAAATAGCCTTTAGATAGAACTTTCCTTTAATCGGAAGGGTAAATAATAAAAATATTGTACCTGCGATGAGCGGGAAGTTTTTTGTTACTGGCCCAAAGGGGTGTAACCATTGGTCTGGCGCAATGAATGCTATAGCAACCATATACCCCAGCATCATCGTTATTTGAATACTGTAAATCCATCGCAATCGGTAATGTTTTATCATCATAATCCCTAAACTAAAATCAACAATAGCCCCTGCATAGATTGCCGTTGTTGCCTGCCAGCCGCTAAAGCCACCAGATGCCATTAGTGCATAACCAGAATCGAGATCAAAAAATGCAGATGTTAATCCGGTAAATATCCAAATAAATGCGATTGACCAAAACATCATAGGATGTACGGACTGTAATCGAGCGTACCAGGTATCGGATTTTGTTGCAGGGTCTAACCACAACGCATCTTGCAGTGGTTTTGGTGGAGTTGCGTGATAAGTTGCTTCCGGCGTTCTGGCGTTTTCTAATAAGTTGAGTGTGCCATTGTTAAGTAAACCCTTACCGCCGATTTTTTCATTTAGGTTTGCTAATGGCCGAAGTAACGGTAGGGGGATTTTTATAAATCGAATATTGGGTAATCGTAACCACTCTCTTGTAAGGGTATATAACTCTGTCATGGTGAGTATATTGGCCCCCATCAGTTGGTGTCGTTTTTTTCCGCCAGGCCAGTGTTCTATCATATGAACCAAAGAGGTGATGGCGTCATCGATATGAATAGGCTGTATTTTTTGTTGCCCATCGCCAATCAGGGGTGTAATGGGTAAGGCCGCCATGCAATTAAATAACGCTGTACTGGTACCACCACGTCCGATAACAATTGATGGGTGCACTATAATGGACTCAATAGAGAGGGTGTTTAGGTGGTTGTCAGCATCCAATTTTGTTCGTAGAAAATTTTCTTTTACGTCAGGATCATCGGCGCCTAAAGCGGATATTTGAATCACTTTTATATCTAAGGAATCAGCGGCATCGAATAACGCGATAGGTGTTAGTGTTTGAACGGTTTCAAATGTCTGGTTTCCTTGTTCCTCAATAATACCAACAGCATTAACAATAACATCAATACCTTCTAATCGAGGCCGCCACATGTCTGGGGATATGTCTTGGGTGAAGTCACAATGAATCCACTCAACGTTAGGTAAGTAATGCTGTAACGTGCGAACTCTACGTGTGCAGCCGACAACAGAGTGTCCATTTTTTATTAATTGTTTTAAAAGATGAAAACCTATAAATCCACTTGCACCTGTAATTAAAATTCTCATTCCACTTTCCTTTAACTAATGCTCTAACTGTATTTTTTAAATGCCCATTTCCACAAAATAAGCCTTCTAGACTAGCCAGGGTTTGTAGACCATTAATACAAAGAGTGAGATGACAGCAAATCCTGCGGGAAACCCTAAGGAAATCCAGCGTTTAAATAAAGAGTGGTAACGCGCTGGTAACGCATCAGTAGTATTAAGGTTTTTAGTAAGTTTTCGCATTTGATCTTGCAAGTAGACAACAGGAAACCAGGCAATAGCCATGATGCTATACAATGCTGCTACCACTAAAAACCACTGTGATTCAAAATCGTAATGCAGAGCTTTCATTAAAAAATAACCGGATATTGGTTGGATGATAAATGCTGGCGTGGTGAATAACCAATCGGCAATAACGACATGTTTGGTTGTGCGTTGAATGGTTTCCGTGTTGTTGGACAAGTGTGCCATCACCATAAAAAAAGCAGTGCCAACCCCAGTTCCCCATAAAAATGTAGAGCTCAAAATATGAATTAGTTTGAGCAATTGATAATCGTAAAGCATAGTTTTCCTCGTAAAAAGCTGTTTGGTTATCGTTTGTGTATTTTCTGAAGCGTTACACCATGCCGGGTTTGTAAACCATCAACACAAAAATCACTAAAACAGCCCCAAAGGCCGGATACCCCATATAGGTCCAGCGTTGCATTAAGGTGGTAAACCGGTCCGGAAGTGGTTCATTATCAGGAAGATCTTGCAGTATATTTTTCATCTGGATCTGTATCCAAACAACAGGCAACCAAAGAAAACCAACAAATACAAATAAGCTGACAATAGCGATAAACCATTGGGAGCTGTAGGATGCGCCTAATAGGTTCATCAATAGGATGCCGGTGATAAACTGAATAGGTACGGCAGGGGAAGTAAATATCCAGTCAGCGATGACCACGTTTTTTGCTGTGACCTTAATGGCTTGTACATTTTTGCTGCGGGTTGCCATTAGCATAAAAAAGAAGGTGCCCAAACCTGTGCCAAATAACAGAGTAGAGCTGACAATGTGAATGGTTTTAAGTGCTTGGTAATCCAGCATTGAGGAAGCTGCCCCTGTTGATGAGTGTTGCTAGTTATCGCGGTGAGACATCAACGTTAGGGCTTGAGAGGGAGATATTCTTCTCAATTTATAATTTTACGAGGGTTTTTAGTGGGTTTATGGTATCTTTTGCTGGATTTTTGACCTATTTTGTTTTCGGAATTGTCCAGGCGCTAATCCGGTGGCATCCTGAAAAGCTTTGTAGAATGTTGATGATGAGCTAAAACCTACCTCAAAGGCAATGTGGGTGATGGTGTGTTTGTTGTCAGAACACAATAATGTCTTGGCTTCTTCTATACGGTAACCTTTGATAAAGCTGTTAAAGTTGGTGTTTAAATGATCGTTTAGCAGCTGTGAAAGCTGGTGTCCATTTAGGCCAATGTCGGCGGCTAAGCTTGCAAGGTCGATGTTTTCATTTCGGTATTGTTTCTGTTCCGTCATTAATTGCGTTAGGCGAGAAGTGACACTTTCGATATCCACTTGTTTTAAGTGCGACTGTTCATACTTTTTCTTTTCAATCGTTTCAAGAATATCATCGGCCACCGTGGTTGTAAGTTCGGGGAAGCGGCCACCTACTAAGTAGGCGCTTATCATCATCAAGGTGATGGTGCTGGCATAAAGTTGGTAAAAAGTTGAGCTGTTTAATAACCCTCCTACGGAGGCAATGATGGAGACAGCAACGCCGACGGATATGATGATAGATAATAGGGTGAATTCAATTTTTAATAAATGGTCTGAATGGGCGAAGCGACGTAATTGGGCTAATAATAAGTACGCGTATATTGCGCCGGAGCTGAAGCAAAAAAGATATAACCATCGGCTCAACGATAGTTTCTCTTGGCCATCCCATAAAATAAATTCCATCACTGACCAAGCCAAGATAAATCCAGCGGGAAGAAGGTGACGTTTTATCATTGGCGTTACGCTGGGTGGATCTAGCAAACTATGGGCATAGATATATAACAGTGGGCCTGGTAAATAGAGGCAAGGCTGGTGTAGAAAGTAAATTAATGCATGATGTTTGATTGGGTTACTGAAATTCCCTAATACCTGTAGCCATAACTCCCATTGAATAAATGCTAGAGATAGTAGAATTGCAATGAGGATAGTTGAGCTTCTACTGCGTTTGGGCTGAATCAGCAGATTAAATGCATGCATCCAACACAATGCTAATCCAAGGAAAATCCAATAAGAGGTCATGGTCATAACCGTTTGATTAGGGTGAGTTTATTAGTCTGTGATGGGTAACGGTACCATAAAATATTGAAGGTTGTGGGTTGGCAAAGAATTATTTTATAGGCCTGTCAAATTCTGATTCTGTGAATAGGAACGGATATCCCACTATTGATATTCCATGGCAAGCTGTTTACTCTTTTACTCTTTTTTACAGGTACTGTTTTCCCTAACCTGGGAAGGCATGGAATGTAACTATTCATGGCATGTTGAATGTCACTACCCATTGGATATTCACTGGAAGGACATTTGGAGTCAGTATGATCAAACCACAAAATCTTATAGCGGGTGTTTCCCTAATGCTACTTTGTAATCAATCAGCACTTGCTGTTGACGCGTTATGGAGCGTGACTGAGGTAAAGGCGGTTGTTGCTAACAAAACAGCAACGTCAAGCGTTAAGCAAAGTGTGTCGTTAAACCAATTGCTTATGAAAAAAGTCCTGAGTGATGCTCCGCTAGAAAACACGGGTGTGCCGGGTGTTGTGATTAACGTACCTTTATCCAACGGTCAGGCTGTTGATCTTGAGCTTTTTGAATCTCCGATCATGGCTCCTGGGCTTGCGGAGAAATTTCCAGATATTAAAACCTTTAAAGGTTTTGGTGTAGGGGATACATCAGTGAGTGCCCGGTTTGATTTTACCGAAAAAGGATTTCGAGCGATTATTTTTAGTGACGGCGAAACCTATTATTTTGATCCGGCTTCTACGGTTGATGCCTCACAATATCAGCGTTATGCTCGCAGTGAATATATTGGTGAATCTTCTGAAAAGAGTTTTACCTGTACGGTGGTTAGTCCATTACAGGGTATTACTGAAGCTTCTCTAGCAAATAATGATCTGCTAAATAAAAGCTCAGCACAAAAAACATCAGTATCAGGAAGTGTATTACATACTTACCGTTTGGCTGTTGCTACAACGGGTGAATACACACAATTTCATGGTGGTACCGTCAATGCAGGTATGGCGGCAGTAGTTACTGCGATAAATAGAATTAACGAAGTGTATGAGCGTGAGCTTTCGGTACGTTATACCTTGGTAGGGAATAACAATCAGCTAATTTATACCAATGCGTCAACAGACCCTTATACCAACAATGATGGCTATAACATGTTGGCAGAAAATCAAACCGCCATTGATTCTGTTATCGGTAGCGGGAATTATGACATTGGTCATGTGTTTAGCACAGGTGGTGGCGGTATTGCCGCGTTGCAATCTCCCTGTTCTTCTTCAAAAGCTGAGGGTGTTACTGGAAATAATTCTCCGGTGGGTGATGCGTTTTGGGTTGATTATGTCGCCCATGAAATTGGTCATCAAATGGGGGCAAATCATACCTTTAATGGTAGCGAAGGAGCCTGTGCTGGAGGTAACCGATCTGCGTCGACGGCTTATGAGCCTGGCAGTGCTTCAACCATTATGGGTTATGCGGGTATCTGCGGCAGCGATAATATTGCCAATAATAGCGATGATTATTTTCACGCAAAAAGTCAGCAAGAAGTAGCATCATTTACCAGTGGTTTTGGCAGTAGCTGTGGCACACATGGTAATACGGGTAACCAGCTTCCTGATGTAAATGCTGGAAGTAATTATACCATTCCACAACAAACGTCATTTGAACTAGCCGGTGTGGCAACAGACTCTGACGGTGATACCTTAACGTATAACTGGGAACAGTATAATTTAGGGGCAAGTTCTGCTCCTGGAATTGATACTGGATCTGGGCCAATTTTTCGATCATTTCCCGCAACCACGAATTCCGTACGTACGTTTCCAGCTTTGATAACATTAATTAATAACACGGCCCCTGCTAAAGGGTCTGTATTACCGTCGACTAACCGTACGTTAACGTTTCGCTTAACGGTGAGGGATGGCAAGGGCGGTGTGGTTAATGATGATGCAAACGTTGCGGTTACCACTAACGCCGGGCCATTTGAAGTAACATCTCCCAATACACCATTAAACTGGATAGGCAACACCATTCAACAAGTTCAGTGGGACGTAGCAAATACCAATAACTTTCCCGTGAACTGCGATAACGTGGACATCCTTTTCTCTGATGACAACGGTTTCACGTTCCCAACTGTGTTGTTAAATTCGGCGCCTAATGATGGTAGTGCGAGTGTGTTGGTTCCAAATGCTGACGTAAACCAAGCTCGTATAAAAGTGGCTTGTTCAGACAATGTCTTCTTTGATATGAATGACGAATCGTTTTCAATCACTGCGGGGCAAGACCAAGCAATTACTAACTTAAATGTGATTATGGTGGGGGCAACAGGAAAGTGGCAAAACGGAAAAATCAACATTGATGTTGTTGTTGAGAATGGCAGTGAAACTACTGCTCATAACCCTGAGCTTGTGATCACATTACCAGAAGCCGTGGAATACGGAGAGTATGTGAGTGAAACAGCATCGTGTGCAATTGATGGTGTGACGTTGACGTGTTCTCTTTCTGACTTGCAGGCTACTGAGCAATCTACGGTTAAACTGACGGTTTTGACGTCTAAAACACTCACTAAATTTGATTTTACTGCAGAGATAAGTAGTGATGAGCTTGAGGTTGATGTAGAAGATAACAGTGTAACGCAAAAGTTTGGCGGCGCACTTAATGTGTTATTACTTGGATTGTTGGGTTTGTTGGCGATACGTCGTCGCAGACAGGTTTAACCAGAGGTCAGGGGTTACCTTAAAGGGGTTCCAACGCAGATGTGTGGGAATCCCTTTTTACTTCTTAAGGGAATGCTCGTAATATAGCGGGATATTGTAACGTTAATTGGCAGGTTCAGGAGATTCGCCCATTAACGCCCATCTTTACCACTATTTTACCACTACGAACGAGCGTAATGATTATGAAACTGATTGCATTGTTTCCTATGGTTGCTTTACTTGCGGCTTGTGCCACTCAAGCGCCAGCGCCTAAACGTGTTGATGCCCAGCATTCAATGGAAGCCCAGCGAGCAGCGCAACAACAAGCACTTGCTGAGGCAGAAGAAGAAACACTGACTCTAAAACGAAAGATAGCTATTGGTCGATTAACCAATGAAACGTCTTATGGTCGATCATTGCTAAGAGATAAACATAATGATGTTGTTGGTAAGCAGCTCGTGGATATGCTTAGTAAGGCCTTAACGGAATCTGGTAACTTTATTGTATTGGAGCGACCTGATATCGGGCGTTTGCAGGAGGAAAGTAAACTTACCGGACAAAAAATGAATTTAGTGGGTGTTGATGCGCTTATTCTAGGATCACTGACGGAGTTTGGTCGTAAAACGGTTGGAGAACGTGCTTTCTTATCTGCGACAAAAAAACAGGTCGCATTTGCCAAGGTTGATTTTCGTTTAGTGGATGTTAAAACAGGGCATTCTTTCCATACATCAAGTGGTGCGGGTGAAGCTTCTATTGAAGCCGGTAGTATTGCAGGTTTTGGCTCAAAGGCTTCTTATGATGGAACGTTAAACGATAAAGCCATTAACCAAGCCATTTCTGAAGCGGTTAATATATTTTCTAAAACCTTACTATCGCGCCAATGGCATACCTATATTTTATCAAAAGAAGAAGGTCAGTTGTTTATTGCTGGTGGCAAACACCAAGGTATTCAACCAGGAATGGTATTTGACGTAAAAACAGCAGGTAAAACCATTGTGTCAAAACAAAGCGGGTTTCCTATTACTTTACCGGGGAAAAAAGTTGCCAGTATTAAAGTGTCCAATGTGTTTGGTGACAGCGTGATAAATGAAGGTGCTGTTGCTACTGTAATTTCTGGTTCAATAAAATCGTATCATATCGATAAATTGATTGTTACCGAACGTCCACAATAGAGAGCTGATAACAATGAAACTTTTTATAATCGCAATTGTATCGTTAATGCTTTTTGCTTGTCATCAAATGCCCAGTGAAACGCGTGTGGTCAGTGATAACTCGGCAGGTTTATCGTTTAGTTTTGCTGTGGATGCCCCTGGGAATGATTATCAGGTTTTTATCGATGGATTATCGATGGGGAATGTAAAGCAATTCTTAAAAGATCAGAATATTCTGAAAATTGTTTCTGGTAGTCATATTATACGTGTTGAAAAAAATGGCCGTGAAATACTAAAAGAAAAAATTTATGTGTCTGCTGGTACTAATAAAGTACTGGTAGTTTCTCAGTGAGTTTGAGTATTACTGAGGTTCGAAAAATAATGCTGACCAAAAAACTACTTCTCATATCATTGGCAATGTTAATGGTGACAGGCTGTTCCAATCGATTGTATGACTGGGATGGTTATAATGATCATCTTTATAACTATTATAAAGATCCAGCAACAGCAGATCGGTTCTTAGAGCGAATGGAAACTCATCTTGAGCAAGTAGAAGAGAAGGGAGGTAAGCCGGCACCAGGGTTGTACGCTGAAGTGGGAACCTTGTATTTGCAAAAAGGGGATCAACTTCAAGCCATCTTTTTTTACCAAAAAGAACATGATACTTGGAAGGAAAGCCAATATTTTATGGCGGCATTGATTAAAAATTTGAACCAAAGGACGGAAGATAAATAGTGAGGGGTAAAAATAGTATTGTAGGGTTACAAACGCTTCTAATAGCATTTTTAATATCGCTGTTGGCATCCGTATTTGTTAGGGCCGCTTATGCTGAAGATACCGTTGAGAGTATATTTGACGAAGTTGCCCCTTCATCAATCCTTATTGTTCCTGTGGTGAATAATTCTCTTGATGTTGATGCACCAAATTTTATGCTTTCGACATTAACTATCCCGTTAGCAGCACGCGGATATTATGTTTTTCCTGTGAACACAACCAAAATCGTATTGGAGCAAGAAGGGTTTTATGAGCCGGATATGGTTCATGCTGAAGATCCAACAGCCCTTGCTGGGTTATTTGGTGCCGATGCGATTTTGTATGTCACGATTAATCGTTGGGATGCGCAGTATGCGGTACTCTCAACCGAGGTGACGGTTGCCTTTAGTTATCGAATGGTGTCCAGTGCGGGACAGCAAATGTGGATGGCGAATAAGACCATGCGATATACGCCTAATAGAAGTAATGGTTCGGGTAACCCTCTGGTAGATATACTTGCATCAGCTGTGCTTGCCGCAATTGATAATACTGTTCCAAGGTATATGTCGTTAACGGAAAAAGCGAATGATGCAGTCATTAGACGAGGCCACCCTAAAATACCTACTGGCCCCTATTATGGTAAGAAGTGGTAAATACCAAGTGGTGCTATGTGACCAGTAATGTAGCCATTAAGGTATTCACCGTATTTATGCTCGCTATACCCCTATTAAATCTGCTTATTGTGCCCCTTCCATGTAAAATTACCCGCAAATTCCCGCATTAGGGATAACATTTGACCAATCTATTTGGTACACTCGTGCCAAAATGACGAATGAGAGAACTTTTCCATGACAAATAAAACTGTTTTATTTGATAAGCACGTAGAAGCGGGTGCCAAAATTGTGGATTTTGGTGGTTGGGATATGCCCATCAACTACGGTTCGCAGATAGAAGAGCACAATGCGGTACGCCAGGATGCTGGTGTGTTTGATGTCTCTCATATGACAGTTGTGGATATTACAGGTGATGATTGCCAAGCCTATTTACAAAAACTGTTGGCAAACGATGTCGCTCGTCTAAAAGAAGATGGAAAAGCACTTTATAGCGGTATGTTAAAAGAAGATGGTGGTGTGATCGACGATCTTATTGTCTATCGTATGGCCGGTTGGTATCGCGTTGTCGTGAATTGCTCAACCCGTGAAAAAGATTTGGCTTGGATGGTAAAGCAGGCTGAAGGTTTTTCTGTTGAAGTAACGGAGCGACCTGAATTTGCCATGGTGGCCGTTCAAGGCCCTAATGCCCGTGAAAAAGTAGCTGAGATACTTGGCGGCGAACAGGCAGAATTGGTTCGTGGTTTAAAGATCTTTCAAGGCAAAGAGTCTGGAGATTGGTTTATCGCTCGAACCGGTTATACCGGTGAAGACGGTTTGGAAATCGTTTTACCAAACGAGGCCGCTCCAGCGTTTTGGCAGCAGTTGTTAGATGCAGGTGTTGCCGCTTGTGGGCTGGGAGCCCGTGATACCTTACGCCTAGAAGCTGGCATGAATTTATACGGTTCTGATATGGATGAGTCCATTTCACCATTAGCCGCTGGCATGGGCTGGACAATCGCCTGGGAGCCAGAAGATCGAGACTTCCTTGGTCGACAAGCGCTTGAAGCACAAAAAGCGGCGGGTGATTTGCCTAAACTCGTGGGTTTGGTGCTTGAAACTCGCGGTGTGCTTAGAGGCCATCAAAAGGTGGTAGCTGAAGATGGTAGCGAAGGTGAAATCACCAGCGGTACCTTTTCCCCGACCTTAGGCTACTCTATTGCCTTAGCAAGAGTGCCAAAAAGCACAGGGGATACCGCTCACGTAGAGATTCGTGGTAAATTACACGCCGTGAAAGTAGTACGCCCTCCTTTTGTGCGTAATGGCGAGCGTGTTTACAAATAACTGTATACTAAACAACCTAGATTATTTCTGTTTTTGAGGACCAAACAATGAGCGAGATTCGACCTGAACTAAAATACCTTGTTAGCCATGAATGGCTACGTGTGGAATCTGATGGAACCGCATTTGTGGGTATTTCTGATCACGCCCAAGAAGCAATGGGAGACCTCGTATTTGTAGAGACTCCTGAAGTAGGCAGTACTGTTACCGCTGGCGAAGAAGCCGGTGTTGTTGAGTCTGTTAAAGCGGCTTCTGATATTTATGCACCAGTTTCTGGTGAAGTTGTTGCGATTAACGAAGAGCTTGAAGAAACCCCTGAAGCGGTTAATAACGACCCTTACGGCGACGGTTGGATGTTTCAAATCAAACTATCTGATCCAGCAGAATTAGAATCTTTAGAATTACTTTCTGCAGAAGATTATGTTGCTAAAGTTGAAGAAGAAGATCAGTAAGATCGGTTAAGTTTCTTAATTACATCTCTAAGTAACTTCTGATCCAAAAGGGCGCTGAGTGGACGAAAGTCGATTCAGCGTTCTTGTTTTTCCAATGACAGTTTTTGTACCTAGTTTCTTATAACCAGAGCTATTCCAGCACTATAACCAGCACCTAAATAACGTGCATTGAGGCCTGCTATGCCCTATATCCCTCATACTGATGAAGACGTAAAAGCCATGCTAGACACCATTGGTGTTAATAGTATTGACGACTTATTTGATGAGATTCCAAAAGATATCCTTGCCAAGAACTTTGATATTCCTGAAGGTATCAGTGAAATGGAAATGATGCGTTTGATGTCTGAGCGTGCAGCGGCGGATAGCAACGTGTCTTGTTTTATCGGTGCGGGTGCCTATGAGCATCATATTCCAGCGGCGGTATGGGATGTTGTGAGTCGAGGAGAATTTCTCACGGCTTATACACCTTATCAAGCTGAGGCAAGCCAAGGAACGTTGCAGGTCATTTACGAATACCAGACAAACATGGCTAACCTTACCGCGATGGATGTGTCCAATGCCTCGTTGTATGACGGTGGCTCTGGTATGGCGGAAGCTGCGTTAATGGCAATTCGTGCTAATAAAAAATCTAAGTCTCGAAAAGTATTGGTTCCTCGTACGATCAGTCCTTTGTACCGTGATACGGCGCATAATATTGTCACTAACCAAAATATTGAATTGGTTGATGTTAATTTTGATAGCGAAGGTGGGAACACCACGTTAGAAAATCTTAAGCAATATGAAGGTGAAGACTTTGCAGCGTTAATTATTGCTCAGCCAAACTTTTTTGGTGTGTTGGAAGATGTTAATGAGCTAACCGATTGGGCTCATGCAAACGGCATGTTAGTGATTGCTGTTGTTAACCCTATATCACTTGCGTTGTTAACACCTCCGGGTGAGTGGGGAGAGTCTGGTGCCGATATTGCTATTGGTGAAGGTCAACCTTTAGGTGTGCCTTTGTCATCGGGTGGCCCTTATTTTGGTTTTATCTGCTGTAAGCAAAAGATTGTTCGACAGATGCCTGGTCGCATTATTGGTCGTACGGTGGACATGGAGGGCAAAGAAGGTTTTACATTAACTCTTCAAGCTCGTGAGCAGCACATTCGCCGATCCAAAGCGACGTCCAATATTTGTACCAACCAAGGTTTGGTAATGACCGCCTCAACAATTTATGTGGCCTTGTTGGGTGCTGATGGTTTATCGCTTGTTGCAGAGGCCTGTCACGAAAACACCAATCAATTATCAGTATTGCTGACGTCGTTAGAGGGTGTTGAAACCGCCTTTAATCGACCGGTATTTCATGAGCAAGTACTTCGGCTTCCAGTGTCTTCTGAATCGGTGCTAGAGAAGCTGGCAGAAGCACGGATTCAAGGTGGTATTGATTTATCGACTTATTACCCTGAATTAGAAAACTGTGTGTTGTTCTGTGCAACGGAAACAAAAACAAACGATGACCTGGTTGCTTATCAGCAAGCCTTAGCATCTGTATTGGCATCCTAAGAGGGGATAAAAGTTATGTTAATTTATGAAAAAAGCCAAGCCGGTCGTCGTTCAATATCTCAAGCGCCTATTACAAGTACAACCAATACAAAAGTAAGTGATATCCCAGAGGGATTGTTGCGTAAGAAAAAAGCCGCATTAGCAGAAGTAAGTGAAATGCAGGTTGTGCGTCATTACACGAATTTATCTCGTCGTAACTTCTCTATTGATACCCAATTCTATCCGTTGGGATCATGCACCATGAAGTACAACCCTCGTGGTGCCCATAAGTCCGCGATGTTGCCGGGATTTTTAGGTCGCCATCCTCTAGCGCCAGAATCACAAAGCCAAGGTTTCTTGGCGTGTATGTATGACTTGCAAGAAATTCTTAAAGAAGTAACAGGAATGAAAGGTGTGTCGTTAACACCAATGGCAGGAGCACAGGGTGAATTTGCCGGTGTTGCAATGATTCGTGCCTACCATGATGCCCGCGAAGACTTTGAGCGCACTGAAATATTGATTCCATCTGCGGCTCATGGAACAAACCCTGCTACGGCGGTTATGTGTGGTTACAAGGTTCGAGAAATCCCTGTAGATAAAAACGGCGATGTAGATTTAGCCGCGCTAAAAGAAGCAGTAGGGCCAGAAACTGCCGGTTTGATGATGACCAATCCATCAACTTGTGGTGTGTTTGAGCGTAGCATTAAAGAAATTGCATCAACGGTACATGAGGCTGGTGGGTTGTTGTATTACGATGGAGCAAACCTTAACGCAATTCTCGGTAAAGTATGCCCAGGGGATATGGGGTTTGATGTAATGCACATGAACTTACATAAAACCTTTGCAACGCCTCATGGTGGTGGTGGTCCAGGAGCAGGCCCTGTTGGTGTAGGTGAGCGATTATTACCTTATATGCCAACACCGATCGTGGGTAAAGAATCTGTTGACGGTAAAGATGTATACCGTTGGTTGGATGAAAAAGATATACCACAAACCATTGGTCGATTATCTACCTACATGGGTAATGCTGGTGTGTTATTGCGTGCTTATTACTACGCACGATTATTAGGTCGTGAAGGAATGCATCGAGTGGCGGAATATTCCACACTAAATGCAAACTACATGATGAAGCGATGTGAAAATGCTGGATTTGAATTGGCTTATCCTGGTCGTCGTGCAACCCATGAATTTATTATTACATTAAGTTCACAGGCAAAAAATCTTGGTGTGAACGCCATGGATTTTGCGAAACGGTTGTTGGATTACGGTTATCATGCACCAACCACATACTTCCCATTGTTGGTGCCAGAATGTTGGTTGATTGAACCCACAGAAACAGAATCACCGGATGAATTAGATGGTTTTGTTGAAGCGATGATTCAGATTCAGAAAGAATCGGAAGAAAATGCCGAGATGGTAAAAGGGGCACCGTATAATCAAACGGTTCGACGTTTGGATGATGTAAAAGCAGCTCGTGAGCTAGATTTAAAATGGAGCCCTGCGCAAGAGTCGTAAGGCTTACGTTGAAGCGCTATCTAGTCTGCTAGATAGCGTTTTGGCCTTTTTTCAGCATGTTTAATGTTTTCAAGTAACGTGTTGATGGCAGATTGGTCTTCTGATTGCTCATGGTAGAGCTGATCTAGAGTATGTTTTGTTGATCTTATTTCATCTTTTAGTTGATCTTTTTGTTTGTAAAAAATAACTTTTTCTAGGTTACTCGTTTTGCTACTGATTATGCCTGCACGTGCTATCTCGAGGTCATGTTCTAGCGTTGTCATGGTATTTTCAGCATCGATGATGTCGTCGTTAGTTTGCTTCAGGTGAGTGTTGATGTCGTCAATTTCACCTTGATAGCCGTTTACTTCCTGTAATAATTTGTAGCCTTCATTAAAAGAAAAATGAAGTTTGCTTCTCAAATGTTGTGGGCAAATGCCAGGGAAGGCAGAGCCATTTCTACCAAGGTTGTAAGCCGTGTCTGCTGTGCAGTATATTTTTAAGCCTTGGTGGTGTTGGCTCAGAAAGTTCGGGTGGATATTGCTTGGACAAATGCTTGGTAGTGTTTGCCCTTGAGTACCCATTTGGTACGCTTTTTGAGGAGAGCAATATTGTTTGAGGCCTTGTAAGTGCCCTGCTTGATAAGCATGTAAATCGGGAGTGATGCCGTATTCTGCACAGGCTTTTCGATAGCCCCCAATAGTTAACGCACTTTTGCCTTTTAGACCTTCCTCCATGCCAACCGTGCGCCAATCAGCAGCGACACATTCGCTTTCATTCATCACAGCGCAGTTTGAGAGTAGCAATAACAAAAGTAAGGGGGTTAAGTACTTAAACAGCATATTGGCTCTCAATGTGTTCGCAGAGGTTAGTGGTGTTTATATTAGGATAGGCCGGATTTTTCTAATAATCTATGTACGGACTTTTTGGGTGTTTTGCTTAACTTTTGAATTAAGGAAAAGGACACCGTTGGAATAAGGTATTGATCAGAAATATCGTCCAACATTGTCAGCCACAGCTTGGCGGTCATCTCTGAGTCATATAACGCCCGGTGAAAACTGCCATTAGAGGCAATGTTCTTATATTTAATTAGAGTGCC
>MAAC01011266.1_pt1 | contig 68129 bp, 56 predicted proteins | sample 1115981 | NCBI WGS metagenome assembly MAAC01 (sample SAMN04961126, study PRJNA320927) | seawater metagenome | isolation source: sample BD02T64 sea water enriched with oil for 64 days | place: USA:Gulf of Mexico | collected 2013-07-27
AATCAGCTGCTCTAGCCAGCTGAGCTATATCGGCATAAAAAAACAGTCCCACAATTGCTTATGGGACTGCAAATTTATAAAACATTTAATTACAAACAAACATTGTGAAAGTTTTTTCTGAGAATTAACTTCTAACCTTGTCTTTGTGTTTCATCAAAGATCTTCTCAACGCCTCAACAGAAAGGTCTGCAGCTTCCTCAAATGACTTACACTGTTTACTCACCATCAGGTCTTTTCCTGGAACGTTTAACTTAATCTCACAAACTTTATTGTCTCTCTCTGAAGATCCTTCTACTTTAAGATAAACATGACCGTCTAAAATATGGTCATAATATACATCAAGCTTATCCATTTTCTTTTGGATGAAATCTAATAACTTCTGATCTGCATTAAAATTAATTGACTGATAATTTACCTTCATAATTTACCTCCATCTATTTTCCACCCCTTGGGTGGTATGATTTATATATTCGTTTCAGTTTTTCAGCGGAATGATTCGCGTAAATCTGCGTAGCAGACAAACTTGAATGCCCCAACATAGTTTTTATAGAGTTAATCTCTGCCCCTCTATCTAAAAGGTGCGTAGCGAAACTATGCCTTAGCTTATGAGGACTCTTAACCTTCCCAATCACTCCTACACTAAGGTAGTGTTTTACTCTACTATAAACAAACTTAGGGTATAATTTATTGCCCTTATTAGTCAAAAATAACCAAGGCTCCGAGCCTGAAAACTCTTCTCTTCTCAAACTTAAATACTTATATAAAAATTCATTCATCTCCGGAATCAATGGAAGCACCCGCTCCTTTCTCCCCTTCCCCAAAACACGCATTTCGGCTTTCACCAAATCAATATCCAATACCTTTAACGATATCAATTCTGCTCTACGAATCCCAGTAGTATAGAACATCAACAACATGCAATAGTCTCGAAGCCCTACAAAACTCACTTCAAATAACCCGGGATCCAAGACCCGCTCCATTTCCTTTTCATTATAATTCACTGGGAGCTTACTAGGCGTCTTTAAACTCTTAACCAATCTAGCAGGATTTGACTCCCTCAATTCTATCGCAACCAAAAAATTATAATAACTCTTCAGGCAAGCTAACTTTCTATTAATACTAGTTTCTACAATCCCATCCTCAAACAAAGAAACCAACCAATGCCTAATATGCCTCTTTCCAGCATCCGGAAGCTCAACTTTAAAGCTGAGCGTTATGAATGCTTCAAATTGGCTTAAATCCTTTCGATAGGCAGCAATTGTATGTTCACTACAATTTCTTTCTTTATATAAATAAGTAAGAAATGACTCCAATAGTTTAGTATTTAAATACCTTCTACTAAGGTAAAATTAGGGCAAAAAAAAAGACAACTAAAATTACTAATTTTAGTTGTCTTTATATCTAAAGTGAAATACTTTCTAAGATTCCTCTTCTTGTCTTAGGCGCTGTACGTATGCAGCTTTTAAGATTTGTTCTCTACGGATAACAGATTTCTTAGTGAATTGCTTACGCTTACGTAATCTCTTCATAGTACCTGTTTTGTCAAACTTTCTCTTAAAACGCTTAAGTGCTCTCTCTACAGCCTCGCCTTCTTTTACTGGTATGATAATCATAGTAATTCTCTTTATTAAAGTATCGTACGATAATTGTTGTCTCAAAAATTAAGTCTATTAGACCTAATCGAGCTGCAAATATAGAACTTTTTAAATAAAAGAAAACTAACTACCTCAAAATATGTTTAGAAATTACCAATTTTTGCATTTCTGAGGTCCCTTCCCCTATTGTGCAAAGCTTTGCATCCCTATAAAATTTCTCAACTGGAAAATCTTTGGTGTAACCATATCCTCCAAAAATTTGCACAGCTTCATTTGCAGACCTACAAGCAACTTCTGAGGCATAGTATTTCGCCATCGCACACTGCTTAGTACATTTCTCCCCTTCCATCTTCAAGTAAGCAGCTTGATATATCAACAATTCAGCGGCTTCAATCTCCGTTGCCATATCAGCCAATTTAAATCCAATCGCTTGGAATTCACTAATAGGTTTTCCGAACTGCACTCTCTCTTTAGAATATTTCAAAGCTGCATGGTAAGATCCCTTAGCTATACCAAGACTTAATGCCGCTATAGAAATACGACCGCCATCCAAGACTTTCATTGCTTGAATAAATCCATCACCTTCTTTTCCTAACATATTCTCCTTAGGAACACGGCAATTGTCAAATATCAACTCTGCAGTCTCTGAAGCTCTCATCCCCATTTTATCTTCCTTTTTACCAGAATAAAAACCAGGTGTTCCTTTCTCAACAACAAAAGCACTCATACCATGAGAATCTCCCTTCTCTCCTGTTCTAACAATTACAACAGCTATATCCCCAGATATTGCATGCGTAATAAAGTTCTTCGCTCCATTGATTACCCAATGATCACCATCTAGTACAGCAGTAGTATTCATTCCTCCAGAATCAGAACCTGTATTGTGTTCAGTCAATCCCCAAGCACCAATCCATTCAGCAGTTGCCAATTTCGGCAACCATCTTTGCTTTTGCTCTTCATTCCCAAACTGCAAGATATGGCCAGTACATAATGAGTTATGTGCAGCAACTGACAAGCCTACAGAAGAGCATACTTGTGAGATTTCATCTACCGCAGTAATATATTCATTATAACCAAACCCTGATCCTCCATACTCTTCCGGAACCAAAATCCCCATAAATCCAAGTTCTCCAAGCTTCTTGAATACATGAACAGGGAATTCCTGACTGTCATCCCATTTCATCATATCAGGACGGATATGTACATTACTAAAATCACGGATAGATTCCGCAATCATCTGTTGAGTTTCCGATTGTGCAAAATTCATTTAGGAAATGTTTAGGGTTGATATAATTTTATTTGAATAAGAGGCTAATTTTTCACGACCCGGCAAAAAGGAAAGCTCCATTAAAAAGGCATAAGCCAATTCTCCAGCCCCTGCTCTTTCACAAAGCTTAGATGCTGCTAAAGCAGTTCCTCCAGTGGCCAATACGTCATCATGAATTAAAACACGCGCCCCTTTAGGGATAGCATCTGTATGAATCTCCAGACTATCTGTTCCGTATTCCAATCCATAAGACTCTTTAAACGTCGTAAAGGGTAACTTTCCTGACTTTCTCAAAGGGACAAATGGCACGCCCAACCTGGAGGCCAATATAGCACCAATAATAAATCCTCTACTTTCGATTCCAACAATAATCTCAGGATCAAAATCAACAATATCTGCTAACATAGCTTCTACTACTGCTGATAGACAGTCGGGATTGGACAATAAAGGAGTGATATCTTTGAATACGATGCCAGGCTTAGGGAAATCCTTAACATCCCTTAAATTGGCCAACAATAATTCTTGAAGATCTGTTCTAATCACTTAGGTATGGTATTAACTTTTTAATCTCGGCTTTAGAAAAGCCTCTTAAGTTATTCAGATCCTCGGGTTTCATCCCTTGAGGTAAACCTGATCTAAATACTACTATTGCCTTACATTGCTCCTTACTTATATAAGGATGTTTTGAAAGCGTTTCAAAGGTACTATTATTTAGCGACAATTGTTTCACCTTTGAATAGTCAAAATCTTCCTTTTTAGCCAAAAAGCCACCTAATTTATCACAGGAAAAGTAGTACACTTCGCAAAGCTGATTTAGCGCATAAAATCCCCCTAATAATCGGCGATAAGCTATAATACGATTTGCAACTTTTTTCGAAACCTTAAACTGCTTTCTGAAATCACCGGAAGTCATCACATTCAAATCTAAAGATATCTTAGTGGTGGTTTCCACCACATCAACGACCACCTCCTTTTCCCATATCATCGAGCTACCTAATCGATCAAGTAATTTATGCTCAAAGTTATATAAGCTGTACAAATCACTCCATTCTTTTATCGGCCGTACCTTATTTTGAAAATTATCTATGGTATTTATTTGCCTTTCAGAAAGGCCAAACGCCATTAATATACTAGGTGGTACCCTCGAAATATGGAAACATTCAAAAGAGTCTATAATACCCTGCTCCACTTCGCCAGTCAATGGCATATATTCCTCCTCAAATTCAGAAGGCGTAAACCTATACCCTATAAAAAGTAGACAAAAAAAAGAGAGAATCAAAATTCCCCTTTTTTCTTTCGGTCTGAAATAAAAGAAGGATTTCAATTCTCTCCAAAACATAGTTATATGTTGTTTTCCTCTCTTAAGAGGATATTATGGTTAATTATTCAACACCTTTCGCTCCTTTGATAGCGTCCAGGTACCTTACCAACTGTTTCTTAACAACTGGAAACAAGAAGAACAACCCTACCATATTCGGGAAGATCATAGCAAATATCATAGCATCTGAGAATGCCCAGATTGAACTCATATTAGCCGCTGCACCAACGATAACAAACAATAAGAATAACATTTTATATACAAGATCAGCCAATCTTCCACGTCCAAATAAATATTTCCATGACTGTAATCCATAATAAGACCACGAAATCATAGTTGACACAGCAAACAATACTACTGCTACTGTCAAGAAAATATTAGAATATGGAATATATTGGGCAAAAGCTTTAGATGTAATACCAGCTCCTTCATATGATACACCATCAATTATTACAGCTCCAAGACCATCACCTCCATAAGCGAAAGCTCCACTGAAATTAAAGATAATAATTACAAGGGCAGTCATGGTACAAATAACAACCGTATCGATGAATGGTTCAAGTAAGGCGACCAAACCTTCCGATGCAGAGTATTTAGTTTTTACTGCAGAGTGTGCAATTGACGCTGAACCAGCACCTGCCTCATTCGAAAATGCAGCACGCTTAAATCCTACCAAAAGAACACCAATAAATCCTCCAACACCAATCGCTGTTGGATTGAATGCCTCAGAAATAATCAAACTAATAGCGTCATCAATAAGAGAAGCGTTACTTAAAATAATATACAAACAAGCCACAATATACATTACAGCCATAAATGGAACAACTTTCTCCGTTACCGAAGCGATTCTTTTGATCCCTCCAATAATGATAACACCAACTAGGATCGCCAATATTACACCAATCCAAAATCCAGCTCCAGGATTTTCAAATCCTAATAATTCCTTCAATACAATAGTAGCCTGATTAGACTGAGCAGCATTTCCACCACCAAAAGACCCTCCTATACAGAAAAAGGCAAACATAGCAGCAGCTATCTTCCCAAGAACCCCAAAACCTCTTTCTTTAAGCCCTTTTGACAAATAATACATTGGACCGCCATACACTGCACCTGTTGAATCAACATCCCTGTACTGAACCCCTAATGTACATTCTACAAATTTTGTAGACATACCAAGTAATCCACATACTATCATCCAAAAAGTAGCACCAGGACCTCCTAGCGCAATCGCCAAGGCAACCCCAGCAATGTTTCCATTACCTACTGTTCCAGAAACCGCCGTAGCCAAAGCTTGGAAATGTGATACTTCACCTTCTTGACTTTCATCTCTAATAGTATCTCGTATATCACCATCTATGGTCATTGATGTTTCAGAAGCCTCATGACCTCCTTCAACATCATCATACTTTCCACGAACCGTATTGATAGCCATTCCAAAATAACGAATATTTGGGAAGCCAAAATACAGCGTAAAAAACACTGCACTAACCACCAATAAAATCAATACAAATGGAGTCTCAAAAACTTCGAAAAAAATCAATTTAGAGAAAAAGTCAGATACAGGCATAAAGGCCTGATTAATCTGCTCATCGATTCCAACTTCTACCGTTTCTTGCGCTTTTGTCAAGAATGGGAAAAGCATAATTAAAGAAAGTAAAAACGATCTTTTCATAAATGGTGTATTATTTTGATGTTTGGTTAACATGATTGAGCTGCTCTTCTATTAGAGATAAACTTTCTTTGAAAGGAGTAGGCTTGAATGATAATTCATTCATGGCCTTATCCAAAACAAAACCAGTTCTTGAAGGCCTATGTGCCTTCTGCCCTAGTTCAGCAGTAGAAACAGTACCGATAAGCGATTTATCTAAGTCCCAATGGTCAGCTACAATTTTTACGAGGTCCAATATACTAAAAGTTTCAGGACCTGAAATATTAAATATACCCTCTGCACTATTATCCATAGCCAATTTACAAGCCATGGCTAAATCTTCCGCCAAGGTCGGCGACCTAAATTGGTCATCAACGACATTGATAGAAGCACCTTTTTCCAAATTTGACTTCGACCATAAAATAAAATTACTGCGAGATAAATCCGGTAAAATACCGTAAACCAAGATGGTTCTAAGGACACAATAATGAATTCCAGAATTCATTAACACCTTTTCAGAATCCAATTTACTTTGTCCATAAACACTTAAGGCGTTAGCCTCAGCATCCTCCGCATAAGGTCCTTTTAAACCGTCAAAAATAAAATCTGTGGAAATATGGATCAACTGAGTAGCCGTACCTTTCAATACATCAGCAATAAAGGCAACCGATTGAACATTTAATAAGTCACAAGCCTCCTGCTCATCTTCACAGGCATCTACATTTGTCATTGCAGCCGTATGAACAACTACATCAGGCATGAAAGATGTTATCACATCCTGAACGGCAGACTTATCTGTAACATCCAACTTCTGATAATTAACTTTATTCTCTAAGGGGATTCTACGTTCTCCTCTTGCTGTGGCCAAAACAGTGTATTCCGTATCTGAAGACAATAGCTGAACCAACTTTTGCCCCAACAGACCATTTGCGCCTGTTATTAGTACTTTCTTCATTAAACTTTTTCTAACAGGAATACCTGATTTAGTTTTTTAATCTGATCTGGAGTTCCAAGTACAAAAAATTTACTATCCGGAATTAAAACAGTATCTGCACTGGGGTTTATTACATAATCTCCTTCTTCCGTCTTAAATCCAATAACGGTACATCCAGTTTGATAACGGATATTCATTTCACGAAGGGTTTTGTATTGGTAGTTTTCAGGAATTTCAGAAAAAGTGATCTCTTCCAAATTTATATTATTGCCACTCCCCATACTGATGTGCTCAATAAATTCAACCACATCTGGAGTAACAACCAAACTAGCCATGTGTGAACCACCGACCTTATCTGGCATTATTACATTATCAGCACCAGCAATACGCAATTTCTTCACTGATTGACTACTTGAAGCTCTTGAAATGATGATCAAATCTTTATTGATTTGACGAGCTGATAACACTACGTATAAATTTAATGCGTCACTAGGCAATGCGGTAATTAATGCCGAAGCTTGTTCCAAATTTGCACTTTCCAATATTATATCTGAAGTAGCATCCCCCTCTATAGTGTGAGGAAAGCCATCCTCTTTTATTGTATTTATTAAATCTGGATTGGCCTCAATCACTACAAATTCTTTATCATGTAGCCTCAATGTTTTGCTTGCTTGCTTCCCATTTCTACCATAACCACATATTACAACGTGCTTTTTCAATTTGGTAATTTCCTTTTGCACCCTTTTTTGTTTTAATTTCTTTAATAACTCATAATCCCCAAAATACCTTGAAAATGCAGAAATTGCATAGGCATAGGTTCCAATACTAAAAATAATAAGACAACTTGTAAATAACTTCCCTTCAAGCGATAGCTTTTGGACTTCTCCAAACCCTACTGTTGAAACCGTTATTACACTCATGTAAAATGCATCAACCCAAGAATAGTTTTCAAGAAAAACATACCCTATAGTACCTATTAAAAGAACAAATAGTACCAATCGTACGGCAAGTTGTAACTCGCCAAGTTTAATAATTCTTCTCATGAAGCTATAAATCGAAGACTGAAGGTTTACGGGATCGTATATAATCCTTCAAGCGAAGGAAAAACATTAAAACCAAATAAACAATTAAAGGGGACCCCAACGTGACAAAACTCAAATAAATAAAGTACAATCGAACAGTACTAGCCTTTATCTCAACTTTATCCGCAATCCGAGAACAAACTCCAAATGCCTGAAACTCCATATATTTTCTAACCTTCTCTATCACCTATTTCGCATAATTTTATTTCCTACCCTGCAATTTAAACATTTTTTCGAAATACAATACTTTTGATTCAACTGCAAAAGCGCTTGACTATGAACAGCATTTTCATTTACAAAACCATTATACACCATAGACCGTAAAACGGTATTGTTTTCAGGAGAAAAAGCGCTCAGCTCATCCAATAAATTATCCCAACCATTCAACTCAACAGACCTTCGCCTGGCTAAGAACATTCGCAAAGGAACAATTGCGTTTATAATAATATTAAGCGCACCAGCAACTCCAAGCCTTTTCGGTGATTTTTTGGAATCAATATCAAATACATAATGGCTCTGCCAAAAATCGCTTACCTCAATAGTTTTCAAAAATCGAAAACACTCCTTTAAAGACACTACTAATAACTCCTTTTCAAAATCATACACCCTATAGAGCAAATTAGCCCATAATGAAATTCGAATAGTTGGAAATGCCTTAGGTCTTAATTGAAAAAAATACCAACATCTTTTCGCTATTGGGTTTAACGTATGAAGGGTACGCAAATAAGCATATTCCCTACGCCAATAGTCAACATTATCACTAGGCACAGGACTGATAGGCAATAACCCAGATTGACCAAACAACAGTGCTTCCATTTGATCAATATCTTCTCTATACTTTCTTATAATCTTCAGAGGGGTTTGTTCTGCAAAAACGGAAAAGGCCTCTCTATTTACTTTCATTCCCCACGATCGGGCAATCACTCTATAGATCGTTTCTTCCAAATTTTGATTGCACGAATGATAAATATCTTCTACAAATTTCAATTTCCCTTCAAATCGATCAACCAGCAAAGATTCATAATAGATCTTCAACCATTCTACATCAAAATTGACCATATGAGACTTACAGGGAAGCATATCCTGCTCAAACCTAAATTGCTCATATTTTTCAAGATGCTTTATAGGTATACGTCCCTTCAGACTCAATGTTGGTATATTCAACTCTGAGACAACCTTCTCATCCTTTTCTATAGAATATACTACATGAAGAATCACATTGGAATAGCGTTCGTCAAATTGATGTTTGTGCAGATACCAATCTGAAGGTTTCATATGAAACTCAACAGAGCCAAACCACAACTCACTACCGATTCTAATTTGTGCTTCCAAAAAATCTGGGCCTGCATTGGTATTATAATTTCCTTTTTTAATTATTACAATTTCTTGTCCCTCCAAATCACATAAATCAAAATGATTGAACAAGGTATATCTCCACACATAGTGTAAAAATTCTTCATTAACTTTCATTCAATTTTAATATTATATTCACTTAAAGGTATTTCATTCTAGGTAATAAAAAAAGTGCCTTCACACTAAATGAAGGCACTTTTTTCTACAACTAATAAGACTTAATATGTCTTTTGTTATGTACTAATATTAGAATCTAACCTTTGCAACAAATAACAAACCAAAGTCATTATCTGTTATACTTCCATCACCCATATCTGTCAGTCTCCACACACCTTGAACTTGTAGAAATTTGAATATATTATCTATCCCAGCTCCCACTTCAAAGTATCCATCTTCTGGAGCATACGCCTTTAATTCGTTCCCATCTTTCATACCCGTTACAACATAACGACCATCAATATCTTCTTGTATATAACTATTCTTTTTTGAAAATCTACCGTACAAACCTTTAAAGGATACAATTTCTCGCCAATTTAACTTTCTAAATAAAGGAAGATGATTCAAAAACAAACCTTGAAAGTTATGCTCTACAAACAAAGACACATACTCATCTGAAACAAACTCGAAGTAGTTCATTTGATTAAATCTCGTTGGAGAAAAAATTCTAGTTTGGTTCCCGGGAGCTACATCTAGCAATGGATAGGGCACATCACCAAAAGTTTTACCTATGTTAAGTTGATACACCAATCTCCCAATTGGGTTTAGCATAATTGGATGCTTATAACTAAAATATAATTTCTGATAATCATATTGACTATCCAACAAACCAGAGAATCCAATTTTAGTTCCCAGAATAAAACTGGCTCTATCAGACATGGTAATTCTTCTTCTTTGTAATTTATTCAGGCGTACATATTTCGCCTCAGGGTAATATTGAAATTCTAATCCAGCCTCACTCGTATTCAGATTGTCAAAACGAGATCCTCCTTGACCTTCCAGAAATTCAAACTCTAAACTCCCTCTTCCTTCTATTTTCCTTTTTCGAACATAGGTCCCTAATGTAACATCTCGAAAAATATCCTTCTGCCAGAATAGCTTATACTCCTCTACCATAGCCAATTTATCCTCGGCAGAAGTAGCGAATGCACTTGACAATAAATTACCCGTATTCAGCAAAGATCTTCCCGACTCAAACAATTGTCGGATATCATTACTGTAAACAATTCCTACTTCATTTCTACCACGCGTTGGTAATAAATGTCGATAGGAAAAGGATCCTTTTAATTGCTCATCGCGAAGACCATAGGCTAAATAACCAGAATATTCCTTTTTATCACTGAACCTAATTGAACTTCTTCCTCCCAACCTGACTCTTGCGCCTTCTATATCATTAAAGGATAATACAGATAAGATAGGACCGAAATCAAAATTGTCATTAAATTGATAATACCCTGTAAGAACCATATTGATAATATCCAAATAAGTCCTAAACTTTGGGATATTCTTAACAGAATCAACCATCATATAAATACCTGATTCCTGCTGAGAAAGTTCCAAATGCCTTTCTTCTTGTAATATTTGTTCTAGCTCTTCTTTTTCTAATAAACTGGAGGCAACCTGAGCCTCTTCTAAATCATCAAAAAACACATCCTCTAAAGGATAGTTTAATTTGTAATTTTTATAACTAATGGTCCGCGTACCAAAAATACCTAATTCGTCCTTAGATTTAAAAGCTGAAAAATCTAGAAAAATCTTATCCTCAGCTATTAACCATTTTTCCTCCGCATTATCATTTGAATATTTCTGCTCAATAACAAGGTCATTTACGAAATTTAGATTGGCATCCTTAACCTTTCGCATATTGACACTCTCAACAGCCCAACTACCACTCTGAACCCAAAATTGGCCATAAAAAGTCAATTCATGTTTTCTTCTTGGGACAAACTGAAGCATATATGACTTCACTCCCTCCACTTCTACACTGTCTGTTAAAAAATACTTGTAAGTTAAATAACCTGATGTGGCAAGTGGACTCGCAAAGCCCTTATTGAATAAATTGATGTAATTATCATAAATATTAACCTCCTGATGAAGTGCATCCATATACTGATTGACACTTTGATTATCCTGAAAACCTGCTACCTTATTTGCTTTAAGTATACTGATCTCTCGCCTAGGAGTCTTTCGGAAATAATAATCATACATGGATTCTGTTATGAAAACAGGTAAAAATACCTTTCCATTTATCTCAGAAGTATCTGAGCTTTCAAATATAAATTGGAAATCCTTAAAGAGTTTTTTCTGTTTGAATTCATCATCAATATTATTTAAATCGAATTCAATTTTTTGATACATTTCGTATTGTACAGAGGATAGATTTTCGGGTAAGTTATTCTTCTTATTTTCCCAAATCTTCTTCATCATCACATAAGCCGGATCATCCCTCTTTTTCTTCTTACTTTCCTGAAGTACAATTTCACCAAGGATTTCAGTATCCTCTTCAACATAAATATTAATGGTCTGTTTTTCTCCAGGTTTAACTTTCTTTGCAACCTTTTTATAACCAATATAGGAGATTTCAATATGTGTTACATCTTCAATACTTTGTATAGAGAAACTACCATCAGCCCCAGTTATGGTCCCCATGCTAGTCCCCACAAAAATAACATTAGCAAATGGTATTGGATCCTTAGTCTCTTTATCAAATACCTTCCCCTTAACAAGAGTTAATTGGGCTTGAACAGTAAATGAAAAAATGGAAAAAAAGCACGCAAATAGGGTGAAGTACTTTCTCATATAGAATCAATCTAATAAATTATTCAAGTAATACTTGAAATAGGGTTGCCGTAAATGATCAATAATGGATGAACGTTAAATATCATGATAAATTATCCCATCCTAATTACGAAACTAATAAATATTAGCTTTTGACTATCACTTAATTTAAGAAATATCTAAAAATATAACAAAGTTTTCTAACCGTATTTTCAATCATTAAACAGATCAATATCAAAGCCAAGCCAATTTGGGTCATGTCCTGAATTCTCTACTAAACCTTTTGCATAATTTCTGTTTCCATTCTAGCAAGCGTCTCCCTTAAATCTAATCCTTTAATTAAGGTATAACTTTCTCTAGGGTGCACACTTTTTAAATCCCTAAACAATTCTTTGTACCGCTTAATTTTACCAATCATTGGGTGCTTAATAAATTGGGCATGTTGATATCTATTGACAATCCCACCACATAAAAAATAATTCAAATTCGGTTTTCTAACAAGGTAGTATAGCCTTCTAAACAAATTAGGATTTTTAAACATTGTCTTTAGTCTATCTTCCTCCATAACATCACTAAAGTACTGATCATAAATTACCACTTTCCCTTTATATATATATTTATACTTAATGACTAACTGCCCCATTAAATAGTCCATCATTTGAATACCCAATCGATAAATATTCTGCAATCCATTGGAATTATTTTTACTTACTTTCCAGTTATTCAAATTGAAGAAACGAGGAGAATTTTTTAAAATGACCACTTCCCTATGGTATTTATTTTCCATCATCACCTTCAACCCATACAATACTAAATCCTTTCCTCTATCATCCACTCCGGCAACTGAAATAGCCATCCCCTTTTTCCTAAATAAGGATTTGAATTCATCAACAGCGTAACTAATAATATTTGTAAGTCCGGTAATCCCAGTGTTTTCAGAACTCGCCTTCACTACATTCAAAATTCTATTTCGAGCACTACTCGAATATTGGAACAAATCTTCAAATCTCGATAATTTTAAATCATATTTCATTTTTAAATATTCATAGGCCTTTTCTCTTTCTACCGAATTCATATTTTCCTCAATCGAAAAATACCCATGATATTCTTTTGGAATGCTCCGATTATTTAATGTATAAAAGAGATAGACATGCTCTAGGTCGTATTTATTTCTAGACCTATCCTGAGCATAGGATGAATGATCCGCGTTTATCAATAATTTTTTTCCATCCAAAAACACCAAACTCTGACATTTGAACCTAAATATTAGGTTGATAGAAATATAAGAAGCATCCTTGAAAAACAAATCGACCGTCCATTTATCAGACTGTTTGAATATTCTACTTTTGACTAACAATGCATGAGCCTTTAAAAAACTATAGGTGCTTTGTAAATCTTGTTCCAATAAAAAAATATCAAAATCAGATAAATTTATGGGAGAATAAATCCTATCGTTGGAGAACCGAAGAACAGCGTGAGGGGCCTTTTTTAATTTAATATAAAATTCCTCCACAAAATAATCTTTATAACTTCTTTTAGAGACAACTGGACAAATCTCCATCAATGCCTTTTCCCACAAATCCAGTTCGTATTCATTTTCTAAACAGCGTTGATCATTTACAAGATACATTGATAAATTATAGCTGATCGAAACAATCAAGTACACCTTATAATATTCCTCATGGTTGATTTCATAGTGACTCAGAAGATTCGCAATTGATGGTTCTTTTAAAGCCATCTGAATACTATGTTGAATAGCCGATAAATCTGAGTGATCATTTATCACAGCTCTTTTAAAGTGAAAATGGAAAAAATCATATAAAATTGGTATTTCTTCCTGACTAAACCTCCAATCAGACAAATATAATCCTCCATCATTCAATTGGATATTTGAGCTTTGAAAATTAAAATGAGCGAAGGAAAAATACAGCTTTTCACGCAATGGAATTTCACTGCGCAATCCTTTTAATAATCGTAATATCCTACCAACTTTAGGGATATGCTTGAATTCCGCTATATAATTAAAATTATCTTTTACTTTTTGGAAAATATCTGTATCGTATATCTCCTTTTTCACCAATGTTTTCTCTAGTAATTCAACCAAAGCTTCACTATGCCTTGAAGAGAATCCACTATTAGATTGTTTTCCAGTAAAATTAGTGTGTGACAATATCATTGAATCACCTCCCTCTTTATCAAGTGGCGAAGGTCCTCTCACAGAGTCAAACAAATCCCCATAGGTTGCTAGAAGTCGCTCCCCCCTTTTAAACATCAATTTAGCCTGAGAACTAAATGGTTTTAAAATTGAATATTTTAAATGTTCCTTTTCATACAAGGAAATTACAACATGTTTATAAAAAGAATTCGATTCGAAAAGAACAGAATAGGTGTCAAAATTCAAATTCTGAAAATCATTCACAAAACATAGTTCAGCCGCAGAATACACCTCTAAACTGAAATTACCTTTATCCAAGCCCCTTAAGAAAAACGAACCGAGAAAACCTTTCCAGCCAATTGAAGTATTCGAATTCAAACAAGATATTAAAGATGATATAGAGCCATTACTAAAACAGTTCCCTTTAAAACTAAACGATTTAAAAGAATTAATAGTCTTACTATTCGTACCAGAAAAATCAAAAATCATCTTGTAATCAGAAGAAGGAACAATAGGGCTTTTACCAGAATTTGATAAGATAACCAATACTTTTGGACCATTAGTCAAATACTTTGAAAGCAAAACATTTTCAGGATCCCGCAAATATAACGCTGGGTCGTAAATGGATAAGGTATATTCAAAATCAATAAATAATTTTAGAATTAATTCAATATCTGAAGCAAAATATAATTTTTTCATAATATAATTTTCAGATATAGAGAAAAGGTTATGCCAAGAACCAAAAACAGCCCACAACCCCATAGGGTAAAGAGCCACAGACAATTAAATGAAAATTAATCTAATTAAAAATATTATTAATACAGGAAAAGATTCTCATTTTGGCACTAATAAACTGTGATAAAACAAGAAAGAGTCAGAAAAATAGTAAATTAAAATTCACCAATATCTGACTCTTTTTTCAAGAGAACGACCACTTGATTTTTATACTATATATATTACCTATACATAAAATAGGTAAGAAGTGATATTCCGACAACCGCACAAGCCGCCATTACATACTTCAATCTTTTCAATTCATTGGTTTCCTTTAGAAGCTCATTATAGTTTGAAATTCTAGATATCATGGTTTTCACCCTTTTCATTGCATTATCATTCTTCTCTACATAATCGTAGGCTCCAAATTTCAACGCTTGAATAGCCACTTCTAGTTTTTCTTGAGCTGATAAGAAAATAACCTGCACATTAGGATGCGTAAGCTTTATTTGCTTTAAGACCTCCAATCCATTCAACTTACCTAAGCAATAATCCAGAATAACGATATCAGGATTCTTAGACAGGTTACCTAAGCAATCTTCACCAGATTTATAAGTTTCCACATGGCTAAATTTCGCAGCCTGTAATTCCTCTGCCAAAATATTAGCATAAAATCTATTATCTTCAACGATAAATATATAAGGAGAATTGCTCATTTTATTCATTTCCTAATTACCTGGATAATACCTCCTTTGCCATAAACATACCAAAGCCAACACCCCTTGAAATACAGGTACTTACAATTAATACTTCAAGCCTAAAAACATCATTCAGAGACTATTCTCCCAAAATGGGAGACGAAAGAAGCCATTTCGCAATTCTAGTCAAAAAAAAAGACCCTAAAATAGGGTCTTAATTTGTATTAGAAAAGAGGAGCAATTTTTATTTATTTAATCTTAACATCCCCTAATTGTCTTAATAATATAACTGAATTTTCGATCAAATCATTCGCCAATCTAACCAGTTCATTATTGGTAATACCATCACGTCCAATTTCATTCACAATCTTAATCATGGACTCCTTGGCAACGTGGGACAAAGAAGGTTTGATTCTATGAACCACAGAACGTATCTGCTCATAGTTCTTACTTGCTACAGCATCTTTCAATTCCTGCATATCCCTAGGCGTTTCTTCTAGGAATATTTCAATCATTTTACCAATGAAATCTTTATTACCAGAAGCGACCTTTTCCAACAAGGTAAGATCATATAATTGATTCGAAATCGAGGATTCTAGAATAAATTCTTCCTCCTTAACTTCATAGACATCATTCTTAACAGCGATGATATCAAGCCATTTAGCCATTTTAAAATTCAGATCCTTCGGATCAAACGGTTTAGACAAATAATCATTCATCCCTACCGCTTTACATTTTTCGCTTTCTCCCGTAATAGCATTGGCTGTTAATGCAATTATAGGGACTGTCAATTTCAATTCATTCCTAATGATCTTGGTGGCGTCAATTCCATTCATATTTGGCATCAACATATCCATAAACACCAAGTCATATTGTTTAGCCTTTAACTTCTCGACGGCTATAATTCCATCTTCAGCATGATCTACTACACAATTCCATTGCTGCAGTAAAGTGGTAGCCATAAATCTATTTATAGCATTATCCTCCACTAACAGGATCTTTTTACGCTTAAAGTTTTCAATTTGGATTAATTCCTCTCCAATTTCTGTAACTACATTTCCACTTCCCTTCTCAAACTCCAAACTAAAGTAGAATTCCGAACCATGACCTTTCTGGCTTACAACCTCCAAATCACCGCCCATTTGTTCAACAATTTTTTTACTAATTGCTAAACCTAATCCTGTACCTCCATATTTTCTTGTTGTAGAATTTTCCTCTTGAGTGAAACTATTGAAAATAGAATCCAATTTATCTTCGGCTATTCCTATTCCAGAATCTTTAACGGAGAACATTATTCTAGTAGAATTCCCAATATCTTCAACCTTTTTCACAAAAATAAGAACGGAGCCAAAGTCTGTAAACTTCACAGCATTACTCATCAAATTCAGAATAACCTGTCCAAGTCTAGTAGGGTCACCCATCACAGCATCATGGATAGTATCTTCAATAGAATAATATAATAAGATACCTTTCTCTTCAGCTTTTAGCTTCATGATTCGGTAACTCTTATCTATAATTTTTTGAAGGCTAAATTCAACAGATTCAATGATCAAATTACCCGATTCAATTTTTGAAAAATCAAGAATATCATTGATAATTACTAACAAATTGTCAGCAGACACCTTAACAGCATCTAGATATTCCAATTGAGTAGAGTCTAGGTCGGTTTTTTTCAAAAGCCCTCCCATTCCTATTATGGCATTCATCGGAGTTCTAATCTCATGACTCATATTTGCCATGAATATTTCCTTAGCCTTCATTGAATTTTCTGCAGCTTCTTTCGCGAGGTACAAATCACGCTCCATTTCTTTACGTTTGGAAATATCCAAATGAATACCAATAGATCCAGAAATTTCGTCATTCTCATCATAGAACGGTGCACCACTAATTATAACCCAAATTCTAGATCCATCCTTTTTCATTATCTGAACCTCGTAAACACCCGGGATCCCTTCTTCTCTTTCCCGACTCTGCTTAGCAAGCAATGCTTTAAATTCAGGAGGCAATAAGGCATCAACTGCACTTTTACCAACTAAATCCTCAGGTACATAACCAGTCATTTCACAAAACTGAGGATATACTTTTATGATTTCACCAACGGTATTTACCTCAAGAAGACCTAACTCAAGGTTTTCAATAATCCCTCGATACTTTTCTTCACTACGTTCTACTTGTAAATGGGCATTCTTAATTTCGGTTATTTCCGTACCATATACATTTACGTAGTCGTCTGAAGAAATAGGAACACTATTAAAAAGGTAACTATTCCCCTTAATAATAATTTCTATATTGGAAATCTTATTCGTTTTAAAGGCCTGCCTGACATGATTTAAGAACACATCCTTTATTTCCGAATATCCACCACCCTCCAAAAAGGAAACAATTTGACTCCCGGCCTTATTGAAATAAGTAAAGCAATCTTCACTAATAGAGTACCTAAGAACAGGATTTGGATTTTCCTGCGGTAGCTTACTCAACGTTTTAATAACATTTTGAGCTTTCTTACGTCCTGTAATATCCTTTATTAGAGCCAAAAATGCTTCATTACCTTCGTAATCAATCTCATTTTCAGATATTTCAACATCAACTACTTTTCCATTCTTTAGTTGATGTTTCCACTCCTTTTTAGATTTTGAATTGTAGTTTGGCTCAATATCATTGTCACCGAAATTTAGATCTCTATTTTTTTTGCCTAAAAATTCTTTCCTACTATAACCATAATACTCCATGGCTGTATTATTGACGGCCAATATCCTCCTATCAACTTTACAATAGATAATCATTGGCAATGGGTGATTATCAAATATTATTCTAAGTTGGTTTCTATCCTTTACAGATTGTTCGTGTATAAGGCATGCCTTTATGGAATGCGTAAACCTAGAAACAACCTGATCTAACTGAAATAATTCCTTTGACGAAAAACCTTCATTACTTTTCGAATGTGTTACCAACAATCCTACATCTTCCAGTACAAAAACAGTAATGGTTCCTGTAGTAATATCACCCGGTAAAACCCAATCCTGATTTGTATCAACATCGATATTAAACGATATCGATTCACCACGAAAATTTTCAACCTGAGTATTTGAAATACTTGCCAAGGATTTTTTCGAAATTTGTGGTACGGAATATTTTAGAACATTGGTTTCGCCTTTTTTAAGATATACCCAACAGGAATCCAAGTTCTTTTTAGACATCAATAAGCGAAGAAAATGATCACAATTTTCATCAAAGTCTAATGATTTACCCGGCATCAAAGCAAGATCATATAATAACAAAATATCTTTAATAACACTGGCCTTCATTCAACAGTAAAATTATAATTGTGGAATACTAATAATCTAAAACAAATAATAATGTTTCTTAATTGAAGCTTCGAGGAAAAACAATTCAATCAATTATAAATTTAATAATCTCCTCCTAAATAAGAACAGCAAAATAATCAACAATACTTAATTTTCAAAGTAATCAGGCGCCTCTTTCATCATACGGTATATAGTTGACTTACCGATATCCAACTTCTCTGAAACCCTCACTACATTTCCATTGTACTTCTCTAAAAACAAACGCACAATTTCCAACTCATATTCTCGGAGTGTCATTTCATTATAGAGTAGGCTACTGGTGTTATCTATTTCTTGAAAATTAACATCATCTTCCGATACTAATTCCCCTTCTGACAATACAATTGCAAGTTCTATTACCGCTTTTAATTCCCTTACGTTTCCAGGATAAGCATACTTTGACAATTTTGAAGCTGCTTCTTTACTAAGCTTTTTAACGATCTTATTTTCCTTACAGAAATTATCAATAAAATACTTTGCTAAAAGTAATATATCTCCCTCACGCTCTCTTAAAGGTGGAAGCTCAATAGGCAAACCTATTAACCTATAATAAAGGTCCTGACGGAAATTACCATTTTTGACTTCTTCGAGTAAGTTTTTATGCGTAGCAGTTACAATTCTACAATTTACTTTTATAGATTCATTACCCCCTACTCTTGTCAATTCTTTTTCTTGTAAGACACGAAGTAACTTGCTTTGCAAATGGACATCCATTTCTCCAATTTCATCCAAAAATAGGACTCCATTTTTTGCTAATTCAAATTTTCCAACTCTTCTAGATACAGCGCCAGTAAATGCACCTTTCTCGTGACCAAAAAGTTCACTTTCCATTAGCTCACTTGGGATTGAAGCTACATTAATTGGAATAAAAGGATCCTCCCTATTTATAGAATTGGCATGAATAGCCTGTGCTACTAATTCCTTCCCTGTTCCTGTTTCCCCTGTGATAGAAATATTAATATTGGTTTTAGCACCTTTTTCGATGAGTCCATAAACCTTTTTAATTCCTTTACTGTTTCCACGGATTAGATCTTGGGTATAGTTTCGTTGTTCAATTTTTTTCTTCAACTGAATAACCTCTTCCTTTACATCCAAATGATCTTTTATGTTCAAAATGGTATTCCAAAGGCGTTCCTTTGTTTCTTCATTTTTCACAATATAATCGTAGGCACCTCTTTTCAGAAGGTTAATGGCTGTTGAAACATCTTCCTGACCAGAAATAGCAACAACAGGAATATTAGGCTTCTCCTTTAAAATACAACCCAATAATTCTTCTCCATTCATATCTGGTAAAGAATAATCAATCGTTACGATATCAGGATTCTTACCCAATGCAGACAATAAATCACCTCCTGTTCCAAAAACAGATACTTCGTAATCCATATTTAATGAAAGGTGGTATTGTAAAATCTGAGAATACCATTTGTCATCCTCAGCTATAAATATCTTGAATTTAGACATAGTCTATCTTTGTAAAAACCGAATTAATAAAATTAAATGCCATATAAGTTGTCAAGAGTATTCATTCGGCAAAGTTTGAAATATACAAATTATATATGCTTACTTCAAACAGTCATCCTAGAATTGCTATGTTTTAATTTATCATAGCCCATTTTAAATTAATTAATCTAATCTCTCAAATTTACAAATAACTATTGTTATTCAAAACATCTCAAACAATATTGCAAAATAGACGAAACAATAAAAATCATCAAATATGATGCAGAAAAGAAAGACCTCCTTATAAACTTATAAGAAGGTCTTGTTCTTTTGGGAATAACGTGTAATACTTAAAATACCCTAAGGAAATACTATTTCGATATTTAATTCAATTCTTTAATTATTCATGAAGCGTAAATATTAAAATTAACTATTAAGTTTCATACAAACGTTAATCAAAATTCCCTAACATATTTTTGTTCCCAGCCTAAACTCTAAACACAATATGAAGTTACGAAAAATTACAGCGAATAACAAATCTCAATAATCTTAATTTCAACAACTTGCAACCGTTCCTTTTCAAACAAAAAAAGGCTCATTATTCAAAATAATGAATAATGAGCCTCGAAAGCCGTATAACAATATAGATTACTTTTTAACTTTCTGGTAAGCCTCTAATCCGCATTTTAAGAATTCCTCATAATCCTTTACATAGTCATCTGACTCAGGATTATACCCCATTGGCGCACTTAATAACACCTCATCTGGAGTTAACAAACAATACCATGGTTGTGAATTATTACCGAAGGTTTCCGTTTGAAGAGTAGCCCATTTTTCACCAATTGTTTTGATTCTTTTGACTCCAAAACTTTTGGTTTGGTAATTCATTTGATCAGCTACAGGTAACTCTTTTTTATCATCGACATATAAAGATATCAATACATAATCATCACCAATTAATTTCTTAACAGCTGGATTTGGCCATACTGTTTCTTCTACTAATCTACAGTTCACACATGCATAGCCTGTAAAATCCAATAATATCGGTTTATCGACCTGCTTTGCAAACTCTAAACCTTCATAATAATCCTTAAAGCAATTGAAACCTTGAGGACAATCTGAAGGGTAGAACCAACTATATCCAGCAGAAGGCGCCAATCCACTTAATAATGTTAAAGGCTCATAGGTAGTAGTTTCCTTATTTAATCTAAAACCTGTTGCCATATACACGACAAAGGCCAAACTCGTTACACCTAATAGAATACGTAATCCTGATAATTTCTTGATTGGACTATCATGTGGGAATTTCATTTTACCAAATAGATAAAGTGTCAATCCAGCTCCACAGATGATCCAAATTCCTAAGAACACTTCAATTTTTAAAATCCCCCAGTGAGAAACCAAATCCGCATTTGATAAAAATTTGAAAGCCAAAGCCAATTCAGCGAAACCTAATACTACCTTCACTGAATTCAACCAACCACCTGAACGTGGCAAACTATTAAGCCATCCAGGGAAAGCTGCAAACAAGGCAAAAGGCAAGGCCAAGGCAAAACCAAAACCACCCATTCCAACAGTTAATTGCATTGCACCACCATCTCCGGATAGAGAACCCGCTAGCAAAGAACCTAATATTGGTCCAGTACAAGAGAAGGATACAAGCGCTAAAGTTAGCGCCATAAAGAATATTCCAATGATTCCACCAACATTAGAAGCTGAATCCATTTTGTTGGTAAACTTACTTGGAAGTGTAATTTCATAATAACCAAAAAACGAAATCGCGAAGACAATAAATATCACAAAGAAGAAAACATTCAACCAAACATTGGTTGAAATACTATTCAGAATATCTGGTGATACCTGATCCATTAAATGGAAAGGTAAACTCAATAATAAATAAATTAAAAAGATAAAACTTCCATAAATAAATGCATTGGCTATACCTTTTTTCTTATCCTTACTTCCCTTCGTAAAGAAACTTACAGTAAGTGGTATCATAGGAAACACACAAGGTGTTAGAAGTGCAATTAGCCCTCCTAAAAATCCAAGCCAAAATAAATCAAACATATCATTATCCGAAGCGGGTTTTGTATCGTTATTAGTACAATCCGCAACAGGGTTTTTTAAATCAATAGAACTTCTATTAAATGGATCAATAAACCCTTGATTATCTGTCGCTATCAATTTTTTGATCCAGCCCTTTCCCTTATTCAGGTCATAAATAAAGTCAATGTACTCTGGAGGTAGACACTGCTTATCATCACAAACCATAAAATACACATATCCAGTAACCAAACTGTCAAGGTGATCTACTTTAATGTTCATACTAAAGTCAGCATGGTTTCCAAAGAAGCTTAATTCCATGTCAAAATTGGGATCAAACTCATGGTGCAATTCACCAGACTCAGATACTTCACCAACCATTTTGGCAAAATCATGTTTATTAAGCATTATTTCCGTTGCAATTGGTCCCTCATCAGATTCCAATTTTTGAGAATATAAATGCCAATTTTCCTTAATGTCAGCATGAATCTTAAGGTTATATTCTAAATCACCTTTCTTTTCAACATCAAACGACCAATTAACTACTTTACTTACCTGAGCGGTAGAAAGTAGCGTAATAAGAAATAAACTTATGCTTAACAGCCTTTTCATAATTTTCCTAATTTCAGTTTTTCTATTTCCTGATTAACTGATTTTTCAAAATCAGTTACTTTTTGTGTACCGATAACGTATTCTAATCCTTCGTCATCTATTAAAACTAAGGCATCAACTCCTCTATTATAAAAGAGTATACGGCCTTTTCTATGCAAATTAAATACGGGGTTTTTCAAGTAAATTGGATTGTACTGAACTTGATAAACCTCTCTTATCCCTTTTAGATTAATCTTTACTTTCCTACTAGTCCACAACCCATCAAGAACAACGGATCCATTATCTACCGTTGTTTCAAAATGAAGTACCATGGTCAATGCTCCACTCAGAGCAACCAAAAATATTCCCAAGAACAGAAACATCTTATTTATGGTCTCGTCTCCATAATCAAGTATATAATAGGCGCCAAAGCAAAACGCTATTATTACCAATCGTAAAACATTAGAATACTTGTTGAATCCTAAAAATTGACGTTCTTTAAAGTTGCTCATGATCTATGAATTTAATTCCCAATCTATCATTTGTATCTCCCTTAACAACAAACCTTGCATCTTGTCTATGACCAATAACATGCATAATCTTATCACCTGAACAGATTAACCAAGTATTTTCCTTTTCAAGTAAACTTAACTTTAGATCGGCATAAAAATCACTGATTTTCTTCTTTCCATGCATCCCTTTAGGATAAAAGTAATCACCCTGTTTCCAAGTTCTTATTGTAAGTGGTAAATCAAATGTATCACAATCAAATTCAACATCAAAATTTTCATCAACTCCAAGTTTATCGCACCTTACAATCCTAAAACTAATTGGGTCAGAATAGGTACTTTCTATTTCCCTTACGGTATACTCTTTATTCTTTTCTGCTAATTTAGCCAGTAATAAATACTCCCTATGACGTATCAATCGATAGTCCGGCGAAATCATCTGCTTCCCGGAACCTGAGTTTAGCAACTTTGCAATCTCAATCCCAGAAGAAAATCCATAAGGAGCGAATATTTTTGATAAAGTCCAATTCAATGGTTTCAATGCCAACAAGCCTTTCATTGGTATTTGCACACCAAATTTCACGTCGCTGAATAAATCCTTTCGAATCAATTCAATTTGATGATTTACAAATTGATCGGCATGCTTAATATTCTCCAAGGATTTACGAAACCGTATATCAACATCTGGAAATATCTCTTCAAATTTGGGCAAAATTTCTAACCTTAATTTATTCCTACTATAGTCCGCTTTAAAATTGGAACTGTCATTTCTAAAGTCAAAATTATTTGAAGCGAGATACTCCAATATCTCCTTTTTAGTAAAAATGCTTAATGGTCTAAGAATAGATCCATTTACAGACGAAATACCCGTTAATCCACGTAAATCTGTCCCTCTACTAAAATTGAATAGACTTGTTTCGATACTATCATTCAAGTGATGTCCTGTAAAAGTACCTGAGCAGTTCTCCTTCTCTAATAATTCTCCAAACCAATGGTACCGTATATTCCGAGCAACCTCTTGAATATTACCTTTACTCTTCTCAACCAAAGAGACTGTATCAAATCTTTTAACCTTCAAATCCACTCCATACTTTTCACAAAGCATAGTTACAAATAGCTCATCCTGTTCAGACTCTTCAGCCCTTAATTGATAATTACAGTGCGCAGCTATAAACTTAACACCAATACTTCTCAATAAATGGAATAAACAAACACTATCCCCTCCACCACTCAAAGCCAAAATATAGGGCCTCTCATTCTGAATTTCAAGATGCTTACAGTATGTTTCAAATCGAGTTTCAATCACAGTGCTAAAGTACTTAATTTTCACATTGAGGAAATTAATTCTCTAGTGCCTGAGTAGTCGAGTTCTGTTAAAGTATGTTAATTAGATTTGCATTCAGAGCCTTTAAAACACCTTGAATTTTAATCAGGCATTCTTCATATTCTCCTTCCGGAGAAGAATCTATCGTTATTGCTCCACCAACAGGAAAGGATAAATACCTCATTGTAGGTCTATATAAAACTGATCGAATTATCACATTAAAATCAAAATCTCTGTTTGGAGTAAAATACCCCATAGACCCAGAGTAAAAAGACCTTTTAAAATCCTCATATTTTTCAATCAATTTAAGTGCACTAATTTTTGGGGCTCCAGTCATAGACCCCATGGGGAAAGTTGACATTATCACATCAAGGTGATCCACTTCTTCCGCCATGACACAACGGATAGTAGAAATCATTTGATGAACATGCGGAAAAGAATAAACACCAAATAAATCAGTAACTTCTACAGTAGATTTCTTGGCTATACGAGAAAGATCATTTCTTACTAAATCAACGATCATCACATTTTCATTTCGATCCTTTTCACTTGATCGTAATTCGTTTTTGAGGTTCAAATCTTCCAATTCAGTCTTCCCCCTCATTCTAGTCCCCTTGATTGGTTGGGAGATAATATTTTTTTTTCTTTTTGAGATATAACGTTCAGGACTGGCTGAAATTAAATGGAAATCCCTGTATTTAAAAAATGTAGAAAAGGGTGCGCTTGAGTTATCATTTAACCTTCGGAAAAGAAATAAAGGGTCTATATCTACCCCATCAGCATAAAAATTTTGACAGAAATTCATCTCGTAAATATCACCCGCCTGAATATCCTTTTTTATACTATTAATTTTAGAAATATAATTCGCCTTGTTTAAACTAGATTTGACTTCAATTCCTGATATATTTGAACTTGGTAATTGACAAGTTTGTATCTCTAGAATAAGATCAGCAATATCAACTTCTACCAATGACAACAAAGTCAAGCAACCATTTTTTGTTTCAAAAAGGAACTTAGGGACAAAGAAATACATCTGTTCTAATCCCAGTTTATCCTCATTATTGGAACATAATTCCTCCAACTCATTTTTCAAGTCAAAAGACAAACCTCCAAAAACCCAATCATTATCTTCCTTATCCAAAAATTCAGATAAGCTTTCAAACGATTTTCCAGGTCTTAATTTTAACTCTCTAACCGCTTCTACAGCCAATTTAAAATCAAAATCAGAATTATATAAAGGGTCCATTTCCTTATGAGCATCAAGAAACATATAAATTTCATACCTCTGTGCCCATGCCAATAGTTGGTACTTACCTATGGAAGGTAGTTTGTATTCAAAGCGCATTACAATAAATCAATTAGTTCTTCCAACTTAATACCACGAGATCCTTTAAGGAATATCAAATTCCCATTTAATGGAGAATTGATAATAATATTTTTTAATTCTTGAACAGAAGCATGTACGGAGACTCCTTGATCCTTGGCTACTTTGCATTGTTGAAACTCCTTCCCTACTAGGTGACAATGTGCAAAAGAAGATCTCTTTGAGCTAATTTCATTCACCAATTTTTGGTGCTCAAAATCACTAAAGGATCCTAACTCCAACATATCCCCCAAAATCAAAATCTTTTCTTGTGCACTTTCCAAGTTAAGAAATTCACCTACCGCATTCAACATACTACTAGGATTAGCATTATATGCATCCAAAATCAGGTCATTTGATGAGGTAGATACCAACTGAGATCTATTATTACCAGGTTCATAATTCTCTATTCCCTGTACAATACCTTCTTTGGAGACATTCATTTTGATAGCTAATGCAATTGCACAAGCTATATTTTCACCATTATAGCCTCCAAATAATTTAGAATCCACCTTAATTTTATCAAAAATAACTCCAGCACAAATCTCATTGGAGCCCAATTCGTAGAAGAAGTCGGAGTTTTTAAAGGTCCTACTATAGCTAAAAGTGATTTTATAATCCCCTATAAGATTAACTAATAAAGTGTCGTCTAGATTATACAAAATAGTTCCTTTAGCATCAATGACACTCGAATACAATTCATTTTTGGTTAAAACAATGTTAGCAAAAGAACCGAACCCTTCCAAATGTGCTTTACCAATATTAGTAATGATCCCAATGGTAGGCTTGGCTATCTTACATAAATCAGCAATTTCACCTTGATGATTTGCCCCCATCTCTATAATTGCCAAATCATGTCCCTGTGTAACTTCCAATAATGAGAGCGGGACACCTATATGGTTATTTAAATTCCCTTTTGTAGCATAACATTTGAATTCTGTACTTAATACAGCATGACACAACTCTTTGGTTGTTGTCTTACCATTAGTTCCAGTAATACCAATAATTGGAATATTCAATTGGTTCCGATGATAACTTGCAAGGTCTTGTAGTGAATTCAACCCATCATTCACCAATATGAATGAATCATTATCTAAGGAATCTGCAATATCTGCATCGTCAATCACAACTACCAAAGCTCCTTTTGACAAAGCATCAGATGCAAAAAGGTTTCCGTCAAAATTGGCACCTTTCAAGGCGACAAACAAAGAACCTTTTTTCACTTTACGAGTATCTGTACAGATTCCCGTAGACTGCTTAAATAAAGAATATAATTTTTCCATAGATCACAATACTATACGAGACCAAAATTATCATTTCTCTACAAGCAAAAAAAAAAAAGGCCGGTTATTTATAAATAACCGGCCTTAAAATTGAAGCTTTTAATGCTTATACTATTTGATAGCTTGTGAACCCATTCTATCGATTACACAACGGAAACCAATATCATCAGTTGCTAAGTTCTCATCTAGAAATCTTCTAGTACCTGGTGTTAACCAGTATAATCTATCTTTCCAAGATCCACCCTTGAATACTCTAGTACGATCATTGATCAATGATGCATTTTCATCATACATTGGAGCATCCCCTTGAGTAGCGCCTTTTTGGAAGTAAATAGAAGATTGCATATCACCATCTTTATAGCTAATGTTGTTAGCTGCAGTATAGTTTCTTCTATTGATTAACTCTTCGTTTGATTCCAATTCAGTTGGAATGTGACCTAATGAATCAACGTCAGGAACAAATCCGTCCTCATCTCTAGACATTTTAGTAAACACATTACCACGGAATGGCATTAAATCATCATAACCTTCAGTGTTATCACGGTATACATCAAGTACCCATTCACTCACGTTACCAGCCATGTCATAAAGACCGAAATCATTTGGAGGATACGTCTTAACTTCAGAAGTACGTGCAGCACCATCATTTAAGTATCCAGAAGTACCCATATTATCTCCTTTACCTCTTTTGAAGTTAGCTAAGAAAACACCCGCTGTTTGCGTCAAGTTACTTCTCATTCCTCTTAGACTTGATCCAATACCTCCTCTTGGGAAATATTTACCATTGTCTATATTTCCTTCAATAGAATTCCCAATCAAACCTAAAGCAGCATATTCCCACTCAGCCTCTGTTGGCAATCTATAACCAGGAGTAATAACACCGTCTTCCATTCGACCTGCTCTTCCATCCTTACTATCAGGATTTCTCAAATCTTTGAAACCGTTATCTTGCTCACCTATATATTTACCTTCTAAGTAAGCTGCAGTATTAAAGTTATCATCATCATACTGATCAGGATTCCACTTTAATGCTTTTCTATCAATTAAATGATATTCATTTACACGGTCCGTTCTCCAGCTACAATAATCCATAGCTTGTTTCCAACTAACACCAACAACTGGATAATAGTTGAAACCTGGATGGCGAAGATATGTTTCTACCATTGGTGAGTTAAAACCTAATCTACTTCTCCAAACATTTTCATCTGGTGAAGCATTACGTAAAACCTCTGGGTAACTTTCTCCATAAACTCGATCCAACCAATACAAGTATTCACGATAAGAAATATTGGTAACCTCTGTCTCATCCATAAAGAAGGAAGCAACTGTTGCACGCTTTGGCAAATTGTTGTTATCCGACATTGGATCATCTATAACTCTTCCCATTACAAACGTACCCCCTTCAATAAAGGACATACCAGGTAACACGTATTGAGTTGTATTTAACTCGGCTTCAAAACCTCCATTCTCAGAACTGTTGACTTCCCATCCCGTTGCGGAATGAATCGTTTTACCGCTTCCGCCTCCACAAGAAGACATGGATACACCCGCTGTTACAAGAAGTGCTCCTATTGCAATTCTACTCTTCATCTTTATCGTGCTCTTTAGAATATGTTTTTATTACTCTTTATCAAACAAGTCCAAGTATTAAAACTTAGGACATAAAATTGGTTGAAGTTTCTTAGGCTTAACCTTACAAGGTAGTTGAATTCTCAAAGAGATTTCATGTGCACCACCAGTAGCATTACTCAATTCAGATACGGTATAATCATAACTATAACCAATAATATATTGGTCAATTGAATATCCCAATATCATCATTACAGCATCAGAATTTTCGCTATTCATCCTATACCACAATCCACCTGATAAACTTTTGTTTGTCAGAGACAAACCTAAATTCATTTGGTCAGCAGCTCCTTGTTGTTGATAAACAAAACCTGCAGTGATATATGGACTATCTCCAATAATTCCCTTTCGAACATTACCATTGGTAGGAATATTAGCCCCACCATGGATAGTTGTTTTAACTGGCACCTTACTTACACCTTCTACCACAACACCACTAACAGAATAACTACTAAAGAAAGTATCTGATGGTTTATTTATGTGATGGAATGCAGCACCAAGATAAAATCTTTCAGAAAAGAGGATAGCCCCTAACCCGAAATCAACGAAGGTTGCATTATCATTAATGTTCGGATCTTCAGCCGATTGAAACACTACACCTCCAGAACTAGTAATCTGATCCCCAAAGACCAACTTAGATCGATCTAGGAATTTATGATTAACAGTTACTTGCGCCCCTCCAGATACAGAAAATTTTCTGTTAATCTTAAAACTTTTAGCGTAGATACCTGATACCTGAGAATAATTTAATATTCCTTCACCCGCTCTATCATAAACAGCTTGGATCCCATATCCACTATTAATGCTAGGGATATTCTGATCCAAAGAAAATGAGGTTGTAACAAACGACCCTGGTATGTTAGGCCATTGGTCTCTAATGTTCAAGTGCAATTTAGGACAGTTAGCTGTCCCAGCAAACGCTGGATTCAAATACATAGGATTTGAATAAAATTGCGTAAAAGTTGGATCCTGAGCATAAGAGAAGTCGATTGATAGACAACTCATGATAAGCGAAACAACAAAAATAAGTTTTCTTTTACCCATTTCTAAATTCTATTTTCACATCACAATTATACAAATAATTTTTAATTAAAAAAGACTGTCTCACAATTTTGTTATATCAAATCAACCTTTTTTTGCAATTTGCACAGAATTCGTTAATTATTCGAAAGTCTGATAATTGAAAACCCTTCTAAACATGCAGCGAAGCATTCATTTTTTAACTTTATTCTTTTTACTTACTATACAAATTGGTTATAGCCAATCTGTTAAAGTAAATATCGATTGGAATCCAGCTTCTGAAACCATGGATAAAAATCAACTATTTTCATTTGCTGAAGCCTATTCCGATGGTTCTTCTGTCTTTCCATATCAAAGGAAAAGAATAAAAATAGGTAATAATCAAGAACTATCAAATATACAAATTAAAAATAGTACACTATCTAACTTTAATCAACAACAAAGTCAATTTGTTATAAAAAATGCTCATGATATCCATCAGAAAATTCAATTTAAGGCAAATACTGTAGACATTAATGGTGTTCGATACCTCGATATTCTGATTTATCCAATAACCTCAAAAGGACTCATAAACAATATTGAGTTTCAATATTCCCTTAAAACAACTTCTTTAAGTTTTAAAACTGTAGAAAATTTCGCAAATGAATCCGTTCTAGCCGATGGTCAGTGGTTCAAAATTGCCACAGTAGATAAAGGGCTCTATAAAATTACTGCTTCGGACCTCTCAGATTTAGGAATTTCAACTTCAACTATTGACCCAAAAAAAATAAGAATATTTGGTAATGGTGGTGGATTACTACCGGAAGTAAATTCTGATGTTAGACTGGATGACCTAATTGAAAATCCAATTATGGTAGAAGGTGAAGATGATGGCACCTTTAATAGTAGTGATAAAATCATCTTTTTCGCTGATGAAGCTCATCATTGGGATTACAAACCTAGTACCAACACTTTCAACAGGCAAATACATTATTATACCGACACCACTTTCTATTATCTTAATATAGAACAACAGCCTGGAAAAAGAATAAATACGGCAAATACCATTTCGGACTCTCCTACTTATAATACATCCAGCTTTGATGACTATAAAATAGTAGAAGAGGAAAAATACAACTTGGTAAATACAGGAAAGAAATGGTATGGTCAACGTTTTGAAATTACAAAATCATTCAACTATAATTTTGAATTCCCTAATAGAATAGAATCAGATTCTGTCGATATAAGGCTATATGCTGTTGCAAGAGCATCATCAACAACCAAAATGAATATAAAACATAATGGTAGTACTCTTTTCCAGTTTAACTTCTCAGCGACTCAAGGGGATAATTTCTTCGAATCAGCCTCAGGGAGCACAAGCATGCTACTTCCCAACGAAGACCTTCTTTTCAATGTAAATTATATTGAAAACATCCCGAGTGCTACTGCATATTTAGATTTTCTTGAAGTAAATGCAAGAAGAGAATTGAAATTAGTAAATGGACAGACTTTCTTTCGAGACGGGAAATCTATAGCTTCAAATGCCATTACATCCTTCAATATCTCAGGCTTCAATGCTAATATAAAAGTCTGGGACATCACTGATTTGGAGGATATCAAATCCATGCCGATAACTAACGGTTCATTTAAATCTGAAACCAGCTTACTTAAAGAATTTGTCATGTTCGATGGATCGAATTATCTGTCTCCAGAGAATTTCAAAAAAATTCAAAACCAAAATTTACATAGTATCGAGCAGGCAGACTTCATTATAGTCACCAACCCACTTTTCCTAGACCAAGCTGAAAGGCTTGCTGAATTTCACAGAGAAAAAGATAATATGAGTTGTACGGTGGTTACAACCACTCAAGTATACAATGAATTTAGTTCTGGAAAACAAGACATTACTGCAATTAAGGATTTTGTAAGAATGTTATACGAACGTAATTTACCCAATGATCTTGAACCGAAGAACCTTTTACTTTTCGGAGATGGATCATTCGATTATAAAGACATTACAACGAATAATAGCAACTTTGTACCTACATGGGAATCGCTGAGATCGAATGATATTGATTTTTCATATGCTACAGATGATTATTTTGGATTCTTAGATCCAAATGAAGGAGCTTCTAGTAATATTAAAAGTGAAATGGTCGATATAGGAATTGGAAGATTCATTGTACAAAATAATGAAGAAGCCAAAATAATGGTCGACAAGGTTGAGGAATATTACAAAAGTACCTCATTTGGAAATTGGAGAAATAAATACATCATAGTAGCTGACGATGTTGATGAAAGATGGGAAAGGAATTTAGCTGTTCACGCCAACAATCTGAGTGAAACTATTATAGCGAATTACCCTTCTATTAATGTCCAGAAAATATTTACGGATGCTTATGTCCAACAATCATCAACTGGAGGGCAACGTTATCCAGAAGCCGAAAATGACATCAATGGGGGTATTGAGAATGGATCTCTTATAGTGCATTATTATGGACATGGTGGAGAAGTAGGTTGGGCAAGTGAGCGTATTTTGGAAAATGAAGACATCCTGGCCTATGAAAACATCAACAATATGCCACTCTTTATTACTACCACTTGTGAATTTTCCAGATATGATGACAAGGATAGAATATCAGCAGGTGAATATGTTTTACTAAATGAAAACGGAGCGGGTATAGCATTATATACCACAACCAGATCAATCAGCATAGGAGACGCAAATGGAATTTCCAATGTATTATATGACTATATTTATGAAAAAATTGATGGAAGATATAGAACCCTTGGGGAGATAATTCAAATAACTAAAAACAATTTATCACTTTCGAATAAAAGAAAATTCCTTTTACTCGGTGACCCAGCCTTAACCTTAGCCTATCCAAAAGGAAATGTAATAACTACGAAATTAAACGATATAGATTTCAGTAATTTTCAAGATACCCTAAAGGCGCTTTCCAAAGTTAAAATTGATGGTGAAGTACAAGATGATATGGGAAATCTAGATGCTAATTTTAATGGAATAGTGATCCCAACCGTTTACGATAAGTTCCAACAATATCAAACCTTAAACAACGATATACCGGAGCTGGCTTCCCCTGTAAGTTTTAAAATGCAAAATAGCATTCTATTTAACGGTAAAATTCAAGTAACGAACGGCCAATTTTCATTTGAATTCATCGTACCAAAAGATGTTAAACTGGATGTTGGACCAGGGAAAATAAGTTATTACGCTTATTCTACAGATACGGATGCAAATGGAGCCACAAATACAGTGAAAATTGGATCCATCAATCCTAACCCTGACAACGATACAGAAGGTCCTACAGTACAACTATTCATGAATGATGAATCCTTTGTTAAAGGTGGGTACACCAATAACTCCCCAGACATTTATGCACTGGTAACTGATTCTAATGGGATCAATACTTCAGGTACAGGAATTGGTCATGATATTGCAGCTGTCTTAGACAATGAAACGAGTAATACCCATATATTAAATGATTTTTATGAAGGTGCTTTAAATGACTTTACTTCGGGTTCGGTTCGTTTTCCGTTGAGCGACTTAGCTAATGGACCTCATAACCTACAATTCAAAATTTGGGATACTTACAATAATTCAACTACAGCGAACACCGACTTTGTGGTTGAAAATGATGCAAAGATGGCATTAAAGAGGGTCCTTAATTGGCCAAACCCATTTACCACAAACACTGATTTCCAATTCGAACACAACCACCCAGGAGAAAACATCGAGGTTCAGGTACAAATATTTACCATTTCAGGAAAATTAGTTAAAACCTTAAACCAAAATATTCCAGCTGCTGACTCTAGAATTCATAATGAACTGAAATGGGATGGGTTAGATGACTTTGGAGACAATATTGGTAAGGGAGTATATCTTTATAAAATTGAAGTTAGAACAGAAAATGATAAAAAATCTGACTCAAAAATTGAAAAGCTTGTAATATTAAAATAAATTTAGCGTTTCACTTTAGGACCAGGCATTTTCAAGCCTATATTAAATTATGATATATAGGATGGAAAAGAGTACATTTGCGTGTATAATAGCCGACTCTGTGAAATCTATTTACATTCTTTTTGAAGGATGGAAAGGTGAAGAATTGGATAAATCCATTGTCTTTCAAAAGGTTAAACAATTGACACTTAGAAAAAAATACCAAATGAAAAAAACAGCACTTCTAGTAGCGCTTTCATTTTGCCTGTTGGGAAATAAAGTAAAAGCTCAAGACACTAGAGTAATTACTACAGCGGTTCCCTTTTTAATGATTACTCCCAATTCAAAAGCTGCTGCTATGGGAGAAGCTGGGGTTGCCACTACACCAGATGCAAATAGCATGTTTTGGAACGCATCCAAACTTGCTTTTGTTGAAAAAGATGCAGGAATTAGTATTTCATATGCTCCCTGGTTACAAAATTTGGTAGACGATGTAAACCTTACTTACATTTCTGGATTTTATAGATTAAATGATAAATCTACGCTTGGTGCTAGTTTGAAATATTTCAGTTTAGGTAGTATTACTTTTAGAGAGTCTGCAGAGGTACCAGGATATCACTTCAACCCAAACGAGTATGCATTTGACGTCGGTTATGCGCTTCAATTGTCTAAAAGATTATCAGGGGGACTTGCCTTTAGGTTTATCTATTCTGACCTATTAGGAAATACACAATCCTCAAGTGGAGATGCAGCTTCTGAAGGAACCTCTTTGGCAGCCGATATTTCAGCATATTACACGAGTAAAACATTTGATTTACAAGGTAAAGATGCTAGGTATAAACTTGGATTAAACATCTCGAATATTGGAAATAAAATTACCTATTCCACTTCCGGAGATGAAGACTTCATACCAGCAAATCTTCGTATTGGTTCATCATTGGAAATAGACATTGATGAGTACAATGCTGTGAATTTCGCCTTAGATTTCAACAAACTATTAGTACCAACACCACCTTTGAATTCTGATGAGGAAGATCCATTTGGAGATACAGGAGTTATTGAAGGAGTCTTTAATTCATTTAGTGATGCTCCAGCAGGAGATTCAGAATTGAGAGAAATCAACGTTTCACTGGGTGCTGAATACTGGTACAATAAGCAGTTTGCTTTTAGAGGTGGGTATTTCTATGAGCATGAAACAAAAGGGAATAGACAATATCTAACGTTCGGTGCTGGATTAAAAATGCAAGTACTTTCTATAGATGTTTCGTACTTAGTACCGACAACTACAGATGTACATAATCCTTTGAAAAATACTATACGATTCTCGCTTAACTTCGATTTGGATGCTTTCAGATCTAGTAGTGAGGGATAATTTTTAAAGCATGATGAAATCTATTCGAACGGGTATTGGATTTGATGTCCACAAATTAGCCGAAGGCGCAGAATTTTGGCTAGGTGGTATTAAATTGGATCACCACAAAGGTGCGGTAGGTCATTCAGATGCAGACGTACTAATTCATGCTATTTGTGATGCTTTGCTGGGAGCAGCTGCCTTAGGAGATATAGGGAAATTATTCCCAGACACTGATGCAAAATACAAAGGCATCGATAGTAAAATATTACTTAAAGAAGTCATTAGGAGAGTAAGAGAAAAAGGATACGAAATATCCAATATCGATTCAGTAGTAGCTCTTCAAGCTCCCAAAATCAAACCTCATATTCCTACGATGTGTGCGTGTTTAGCAAAAGAGCTTCAGGTCGACTTAGACCAAGTATCGGTAAAAGCTACCACAACAGAAAGAATGGGATTCGAAGGAAGAGAAGAAGGAGTTTCTGCTTACGCTTCCGTACTAATATACAAAACCGCCAACTAGGCGGTTTTTTTTTGCTATGAAAAGAAGGGTCCAATCATTCAGACATGCGATTAACGGATTAATGGAGGCCCTAAAACGTGATCTGAACCTGAGAATCCATATCGTAGCTACACTTTTCAGCCTAAGTCTTGGATTCCTTTTGAAAATAGCTCCTTTAGAATGGATTGCTATAACATGTGCCATAGGCCTAGTTATCATATCTGAATTAATCAATACAGCAATAGAATCCATCTGCAATAAATTCCACCCGGAAAGAGATAGTGAGATCGGTAAGATAAAAGATATTAGTGCAGCAGCAGTATTAGTAGCTTCAATCATTGCTGCTTCAATTGGAGCAATGATCTTTTTACCAAAATTATTTTAAAGAAGATTCCATTTTACGCCAAATAAAATGCTGTGATTCCTTTCGAAATTCTCACCCAATTCTACAGCCCAATCTACTCTGATCATCTTAAAAATATTCTCAATACCGATATGAGCTTCTTGATAGGGTTTCTCTCCTTCTTCCAATAAGGCATCAAATCCTGCTACCAATTGCCATTTTAACGAGCGCAATAAAGGTATCTTATTTAAAACAAAACCATTAAAATGATGTGAGACATGGGCCTCTATAAATGTATCATCTGTACTTCGAGAATGAAAAGGCAACAGATGAAAACTCTGAAGGATAGAACCAGAATAAGCATTGCGTTTATCCCCACGAAGCAAAACCGTCTCATTCCCTACAAAATGAACTTTATCAATATATTGTAGATTTCTTTTATTCAAAAATGAAGATCCTTTAACATCCCATGCGGTTGTCCCTAACATTCGTAAGTCCATTTCTTCACTAATTCCGAATTGTAATAAGGAATAATTTGAACTATTATCTCCCATACCTAAACCTTGTTTAAACCTAAGGTAAACATCAGGATTTGGGTTGGATAAAATTCTTTTCCCGTATCGGGGATTGGATTCATATTTCTGATTGTGTCTGTAGACCAATTTAATATCTGCAGATGCCATTGTATTATTCTTCCATTCCTCAGGATTATTCAAAGCATATTCTGAATCTCTAAATTTCCAGGAATAATTGGTTGCATTAGTCAGGCTAGACCTATGTACAAAAGATAAGGTGCTACTAATGTAAAGTCCATTTAATGGGATATCCTTATACGATAGATCTACACCATCCGCTCTGTACAGCTTTCTGTAATGCTCTTTTTCCAATAATGAAAAGTAAGTAGACATCAGACTACTTAATGGTTCCCGGTCGTTTAAGGTTCGTAGGTCCGAAAATAACGAGGCACCAAATTTTAGTGGCTTAATTCTATTGGGTATATATAAAAAATCAACTTTGGCCTTCAATTTCTCATCAGAGATACCATAGCCTATTTGCGCTTCCAAACTATACTTTTCTTTTGATTCTTCTAAATCATACTCCTTCAGATAACTTATTTTGGTTCCCAATCGCAATCCTTCAACCGGATTAAATGAAATGCTACCTAATAAACCATCAATATCAATTGTCCTATGCTCCTTCCTTTTTCTAAAAGAAACTCCACCATACAGTATATCCATGAAATCTACATGTTTACGAATGGCATCTAATGAATCCAAATAAACATCACTTTTATAATAGCGTTCCAAACTATCCTGCTCTACATAATCAGACACTTCAATAGGCGTTAGAGCCAACGGACGGATACCATTCCAAAAGCTAGAATCCTTATCGGAAACATCCTCCTTCGCTGAAAAAACTTCATTACCAAAAAACGTATCTGAATAGTCTATATTCAAAACATAATCTGAATAAAAATTTACAACATCATAGTTCACACTAAACCCCAATAATCCCAATTGAATTTGCATATTATTGGAAAAGAGTAACCAAAACCCATCCTGAAAAATATATTGTTGATCGAAATGTATATGATCCGCAAATTCCATTGGGACAGGTTTATCCAAATTCAAATCAACACTGTGTAAAACCCACTCATCATCTACTACAAACAAATGTCCGTTAAAGCAAGGATCATTCTTCCGCTTAGCCTGTACACGGATTTTATGAATGGTTCTCCCCGACTCATAAAATACCCCTTCTAATTTAAAATTATAATAACCAAAAGCTTGATTTGCTACTGGTGATATAAATGGTCTTTGACTTATTCCTCCTATTTCGATATAATCATCATAGAAATTAATATCCATGTCGGAGACACGATTAAAACTTACCCCCTTGCTCTCACCAGACACTTTAGATGCAATCATCTTTTCTTTATAATCATCCGGGGCTCGCCAATAATAATCTGATAAAGCCTCTGACAGGTACAATATCCCTAATTCTGAAGAATCGATAGGCTCATCTTGAGGAAGGAAAAATGGTAACTTTTCAGGAATAGAATCCAGTTTCATCACACTTTTTATGTAGGCTCTATTCGAATAATTGGTCAGTTCGTTATTTAAATTATCCTTTTGCTTAATCAGTTTACGCATTATCCTATCCGCCGGATTATCCCCATCAACAAGAACAATATCACTAAACTCATAACTTTCTTCAGAGAGAACTATATCTACAGCAGTCAAAAAATGTTCTTCACCTAGTACAATTCTATGAGATTTGTACCCAACAAATTGAAAAATCAAAACACCTCCCTTTAGTGATGATGAACACTTAAGCTGAAAATCTCCATTAACGTTTGAACTAGTTCCAATACTTGTATTTTCTATATATACATTTACAAATGGTAAATCCTCCCCATCCTGATCGGAAATGTGTCCAAAAATTATTTCTGAGGCATAAACGGAGCCAAGCCCCAAACAAAGAAAGAATACTACTAGTAGATTTCTCATTATTGTGTTTAGTATGAATTGAATTCGAATATATAAATTAATGATTTCCCTGGTTATTAATCAATATTATAATAGGTTAACGAGGGTTAAACCGAAAGTTTAGCGCAAAAAAAAAGTTGCTCATATTGAACAACTTTTTAGCAAGCATATCACTTACTAATATCTTTTATACTTCCTGATCGTCTGAATCCGCTTTTGATTTATCCACAAAATAGGCGCCAATCCATGCTGGAATAATTCCCACCATAAATAACATCATCCAGAAGGCCATCAAGAAAATAACAACAAATGCAAGTACTCCGATAAACATAATTTAGTCTTTTTGATGTGCCAAATTTAGTGTTTTTTTTATAAGTAGTCTTGATGATTAGCTTAAATTTAAAGAAAATTAATTCGCTATGAAATTCAGCACGGAAGTTCAACTACCAGAATATACATTTGAGATCGATTACCGAGGTAAAATATTCAGTATTGGATCCTGTTTTTCTGACCACGTTGGTCAAAAACTCCGAAGATTGAAGTTCAATTGTGTTAGCAACCCAGCTGGAATCCTATTTAACCCTGTTTCTATTATTAATCAATTAATGAATGCATTGAAACAGGAAGCACCCAATCCAAATAGAATTGTAGAACGAGATGGATTATACTTCCACTATGATTTCCATTCTCAAGTTTATGCAAGATCGGAAGAGGAATTAATGCATAAAATATACAACATCAACCAAGGCATAAGAGAACAACTGATACAATCCGATCTATGCATTTTGACCTTAGGAACATCTTGGGTCTATGAAATCCAAAATAAAGTAGTAGCCAATTGTCATAAAACCCCCACTAAAGATTTTCAAAGAAGGCTGTTGGATTTAAATGAAATGTCTGCTTCTTTTATTGAATTTTATGAGGTACTCAAATCACTTAATCCAAACTGCCATTTTTTACTTACTGTAAGTCCCATTAGACATTGGAAAGACGGTGCCAGCGAAAATCAAGTAAGTAAAAGTAATTTACACTTACTAAGATATCAGCTATGTGAAAGGTTTGATGATGTACATTACTTCCCTTCTTATGAAATAATGATGGATGAGTTGAGAGATTATAGATTTTATGCTGAAGATCTATTACACCCCACTAAAATCGCTTTTGACCACATTTGGGATAACTTCTCAGAAGCCTTACTACATAACAAGGCGAAAAAGCTTTCACTAACCGTTCAAAAACTTCTTACAGGACTTGAACATAAGATATTATATCCAGAGGCTCAAAGTCATTTAAAACACCTGGAATACCTGAAAAAAGAAATTCTAGCCTTACAAAAGCAATCCATCACATTAGATGAAGAATTGACTGAAGTCAGTACTAGAATTGAAAAAATAAATAAGACATAAAAAAAGCGATTCAATTTGAATCGCTTTTTTTATTATTTATTTAACTGATTTGCTGAATAGTTAATTTTGTACTGTTGTACTTCTCTTAACTCCTCTTTAATATCAGTTATGATACCCATGTTCACATTTTTATCTGCCTTGATAGAAGCAATCAATAATTTGACTTCTTTCTCATCAGCAGCATCACGGAATCCAATTACCCAAGATTGAATATCTGAAATATCTGCTAATGCATCATTCAGCTGAATTCTTGGTTGATTTCCATAGGTTGCTTTATCTAAGGGTTCCCCTACAAAAATGTAGTTTACCCTAGACTTATGCTTGATTTTCTTAGTTTGCAAAGCGCCTGGCAAACTATTCTTTACCTTCATACTACTATCACGCATTACAGTCGATACCATAAAGAAGAACAGCAGCATGAAAACGATATCAGGCAATGAAGCCGTAGACATCTCCGGGGTTCCAGTGGAACCTTTCTTTTTAAACCTACTCATAATTATTCTCCTTTAACTGGTTCAGCCTCCGAAATATTCATCGGTATTGCCTTTTTTATCTCCTTAGCCTGATCCTTCGGTAAATCCTCATAATTTCTTGCAAAACGCTTTTGAGATTCTTCATTTCTCAACTCCATATACGCCTGTGTCAATGCATCCTGAACCGAAATATACATATCATAACTTGTCAACCTATTATTCTGTAAGGAAACTACTGCTTTTGTAGGACTTTCAGACAGGTTATTCAAGTTATTAGGATTCATGACAAATTCCTTAGCAGCATCCTTCAACATACCAATATGCATCGGCTCCTCTTCCACCAACAAATCATTATTGGCATTCACCATTACAATGAAGATATTTCGTTGAGGGATTTGCGGAGGTTTTTCGTTTGTTTCTTCAGCTTTTGGAGGAAGCATTCTAGCAATTCCACGGTCAGTGTTCATCGTAGTGGTCACTAGAAAGAAAATCAATAGCAAGAAAGCAATATCCGCCATAGATCCGGCGTTAATTTCTGGTGTTTTTCTTCTACCTGCCATACTGATCTTTATTTAAATGCTTTAGCAATTTCAGAAAAAATTGCAACCGCAATTGCCATTCCCGCTAACCAATAAAATCCGATTAATCCTGTACCAACCCATCCAGATTGAGTAGATGTGATATCATATGTTTTATATGAATCTAATACGGCATCCGATGACATTCCACCAGCGATGAAATATACCACAACCAAAACACCTACTCCGATTGCTACTGGAACCAATTTCTTAGGGTTCCCTAACAAGGTTACCATAGAAGTTACAACAGTTATAACAGCCGTCAGAATTACGAGGTATTTTGTGTATTCTAAAACAGGTCCGGCATACTCACCAGCCTGCGCCTCACTTTCCGCACCCATGATCTGTACAATATAGTACACACCAATAATACTAAGAACAGCGACGATAGCTTTTAAAATCTTCTCGTTCATAGGGTCTTATTTTTTAGCTTTTGCTTCATACTGAGCCAACAAGTCAACTAGAGATACAGATGCATCTTCCATGTTGTTTACTAAACCATCAATCTTAGCGATGATATAGTTATAGAATACTTGAAGGATCATTGCTACGATCAAACCAAATACAGTTGTCAAAAGGGCTACTTTAATCCCCCCTGCAACCAATGATGGCTGGATATCACCTGCTGCCTCGATAGCATCAAAGGCACCGATCATACCAATTACGGTCCCCATAAATCCAAGCATTGGAGCCAAAGCGATGAAAAGAGAAATCCATGAAGTATTACGTTCTAATCTACCCATTTGAACAGATCCATAAGAAACGATTGATTTCTCAACCATATCCAATCCTTCATTAAATCTTTCTAATCCTTGATAGAATATTGAAGCAACTGGTCCGCTTGTATTACGACAAACTTCTTTAGCACCTTCTAGTCCATTCGTATCTAATGCTTCTTTTACTTTCTTTAGTAATTTATCTGTATTGGTCGTAGCCATATTAAGATAAATGATACGCTCAATTACAAGAGCTAAACCTAAAATCAAACATAGAAGTACAACTCCCATAAATTCAGGACCACCTTCAATAAACTTTTGTTTGATTATTTGGTGAAAACTCTGGTTAGCTTCTTGAGCAAATGTCGGTGCTACAGTTAATAGTGCAGCACTTAGAAAAAACAGTTTTTTCATTTTTGTCTGGTTTGATGGTTTTGCTTTTACTTTTGTATTTTCAGTAAAAAATATTAACAATTTTCAGCAGAGAGGAAGGGATTCGAACCCTCGATCCCCTCACAGGGAAACACGCTTTCCAGGCGTGCGCCTTAAGCCACTCGGCCACCTCTCTATTTTCATTTTTATCTATTCAAACTCCACATACTCGAGGTGTTTCCAAGAACAGTCGCCAAATTACAAAAAAAATGTTTAAACCTTGTGTTTTTTTTGTTAACAAGTCGTCATTTCTCCTCTCAGATCTTGAATCATATATGCTTTTCGCCTTTCTGGATCCGTTTCATTTGCCAAAACAAACATTAATTTTGTTATAGCTGCCTCAGAGGTTAGATCGTATCCACTTAGAACACCGATCTTTAACAATCCTTCAGCAGATTTGTACAAATTATGGTTCACTGATCCTCCTAAACATTGACTTACATTGACCACAAGAAGTCCTTCTTTAATTTTCCCTGCTAATAATTTGTAAAACCATGGTTTCGCACCGATATTTCCAGCTCCAAAGCTTTCTATTACCAATCCTTCCATTTCAGAGTCGGATAGCAACGCTAACAAATTCCGTTCCGAAATTCCTGGAAACATCTTTAAAACGGAAATTTTTGAATTCAATTGCGTATAAACCTTCAGTGGCTTACCATTTATCGGGAGAATAGCCTCCTTATTAAATAGTATGTTGACACCAGCTTTAGCCAAACAAGGATAATTTCCAGAGTCGTATGCTTTAAAATTCTCAGCATCCGTTTTTACAGCTCTATTACCTCTATACAATTTATATTCGAAATAGATGGCTACTTCTGGGACCTTAGCCATTCCATTCTTGTGCGTAGCCATCGCAATTTCCATTGCAGTAATAAGATTTTCTGAAGCATCCGTCCTTGGGACCCCTGCAGGAAGTTGAGAACCTGTTAATATTACCGGTTTTTCTAAATTCCCTAACAAGAAACTTAACGCAGAGGCAGTATAAGCCATGGTGTCGGAACCATGCAGTATTACAAATCCAGTATAGTCATTATAGTTATCCCTAACTACTTCTGCTATATGAATCCAATCTTCAGGTGTTATATCTGATGAATCTATCGTATCAATAAATGAATGGACATCAAAAGAACAAGACAAACGTTTAATTTCTGGGATATGCTCAAGTAAGGTGTCAAAGTTAAACGGTATCAAACCTCCTGTCTCAGGATCTTGAACCATTCCAATAGTTCCTCCAGTATATATGAGTAAAAGTTTTCCTATAGTATCCATTTCTACACCTTATATATATGGCACAAAAACTTCCAAAGCATTTGCTCCAGTAATTTTATTAACCTCTTCAGTTGTTATTCCCTTAATAGTGGCTAATTTCTGAGCCACGTAACTTATATATGCAGATTCATTTCTTTTCCCACGAAAGGGAGTTGGCGCCAAATAAGGCGCATCTGTTTCCAAAACCAGATGCTCCATACCGATATTTTCAACCACCTTATCTAAACCCGCTTTCTTAAAAGTAAGCACACCACCAAGACCAAGTTTAAAGCCTCTTGAGATAGCTTGCTCTGCCTGCTCTACATTTCCTGTAAAACAATGGAAAATTCCGTGTGGATTTTTATCCTTTGTTTGCTCAAGCACCTCAAAAACTTCATCAAAGGCATCTCTAACGTGTAATACAATGGGAAGTTTAAATTCATTTGCCCAATCTATCTGTAATGCCAAAGCATCCATTTGAGCTTGTCTGAACGTCTTATCCCAATATAAATCGATACCAACTTCACCTATAGCAGCAAATTTTCTAGCCTCTAACTGTTTTCTTACAAATGTCAATTCTTCATCAACATTTTCCTTTACATGACAAGGGTGTAATCCTATCATTAGTTTACACCATTCAGGGTCATTCGATTCCATTGCAAGCATTGAATCGAAATAGCTACTATCAATGGACGGTAAATAAACAGAATTTACTCCGGCATCCTTTGCCCTTTGTATCATTTCTGCCCTATCCTCATCAAATTGATTTGAATACAAATGAGTATGTGTATCTATTAACATAGATTGTATTTTTTGCGAAATTAATTAATCTATTTAGATACCATTTTAAAATGACCACATTATTCTAGAAAAAAGATACTTTTTTCCTGAATTCAACAAACCTTCATCTTCATTATTCATAAGTTGCGTTGAGACCAAAAAACTTATATCCGATGGTAATTCCACCTTTGTATAAGCTCCAAGATAATATCGTTCTGTATCCAAATAAGCAATCCCTGTAGCTCCAATACTCCAATACCGGTTAATAGGGTATTGACCTAAAACGGCAAAAGAATAGGTATTAAACGTAATATATTTAGAACTTAATGGCTCAAAAAATATACTAACGAAATTTTCTTCTATGTTTTGAGGATTGGAATTATAATTGAATTCATAATGTAATACCAATTTAGATTTAAACTCATAAAATGAGGCCAGAGTTCCTATAAAAGCATCATTTTGAGCAATATTGTTTTGATCTTTAAAATAGCTAAGCTCTCCGGAGAAACCAGTTGCACGAATATAGGTTGTCCATCCAAATCCTAAAACATAATCTTCATGAACCTTACCTACCATTAATTGCCATTCATTCTTTTGGGACTTATACCGATATCTACCAGCATAGATACTCTCTGAAATCAGATCCTGTGGAGCATACCCCAAATGAATACTAGATTTTCCGTACCGATCTAAATTGAACGCTCCATAAATAGCATCTATTCCGGATCGCGTTGCATAATCGAAATTTAAAAATGAATAGGTATTGAATAAATCATTAGGGTTCCAAACAATGGTTTGGCTCCAATCGATCCTCTGCTTTCCCAATCGAACTATACTATTCTTCCCTCTATATTGATAATACAATCTATCGATAGCCGTATGTAACAATGATTTTTCATCCTCTACAAACACCCAATTCATATCCACCAAGTTATTACTCGTCTGTAGAGAATTGGCGTATTCGGATTCTTCATTTTGAATACTTTCACCAAAGAAGAATCTATTGTGTAAACTCATGTACATACTTGAATTACTATTCAGCTTCCAATCAAACTTCAAATTTGAATGCAGAATATTCTCAGCAACTCGATCTGTACTCCAATCTGTAAATCGAAAATAATTAGATGATTTCAAAAAGCCTGAAATTTCCAACTTCTGATTTGTCCCATACCCAGAACTTGAGGAGAATTTTGTTCTCCATTGCCCTAACACACCTGAGCTATATAATAATAGAATTGAAAACAATACTTTTTTCATCTCTGCCCTTTCATTTCAATTGGCAATTTAGTGCATATAATTTAATTATCCAGACCTTTATTTTCACTACAATTTTTGTTAGATCGACGATGATATTAATTCCTTTATCGATTGTTTTAAAAAAAACATTAGAGTGATTTCTCTTTTTCATATATTTGTCTACAATACTAAATATCACCGCTTAAACTTTATAAAATTCATCGACGTGGAAAACAAATATGACTCTCTAATAAAACTCATTCAACTCTTTGATAATTATTCTAAAGAAAAAGAAAATGTTAATCTAGGTGATTTTGCTGACTGGATGAAAGGTGAAGTTGCATTCACTGACTCTACAGACCAATTCAACCGAAAGAATGATACTAAAAATCAGTCTCAAGAGGAAATCGACTTTAAGATTGCTAATTACTTAATGTTTATGAATAAGCACCTTAAACACTATGGTAAACAAGCTATTGACAGCACTGAACTTTCGAGCATTGAAGATTTCACCTTCTTAAACTCACTGATAGAAAGTGGTAGTCTTCGAAAAATGGAATTGATAAATAAACATTTTATGTTTATTCCTTCCGGTATTGAAGTTATCAGAAGATTACTTAGAAAAGGCTTAATAGAAGAGCGAGTTGATCCTCAAGACAGAAGATCAAAACGTGTCCAAATTACGGATCTTGGTGTTGACGTATTCAACCAAGTTCGTCCAAAAATGCTTCAAATTACCAAATTCTTAGGAAGTGAACTTTCCAATGAAAGAAAAAATTACCTTCTTATGATGCTTAGAGAATGGAACAAACACCATGCTTTACTTAGTGAAAATGAGAAAATTTTGAAGTTTCAAAGTTAAAGAGAACGCAAAAAGAAATCAAAAGGGCTACCAATAATTATTGGTAGCCCTTTTTTATATTAATGAAATCGATCTGATCTAAATTCAAAGGTTTTTAAAAAATTTGCTTCATGCTCTAAAAACTCTTGCCACCTTTCTCTCACCTTCACCTTTGCAAAGTAAGTCTCTGCCAATTTTATAAATATGGTATAATGTCCAGCTTCAGAAACCATAAACTCGTGATAAAATTTTTTCAAATCATCATCACTAATGTATAAGGACAATAATCTAAATCGCTCACAACTTCTTGCTTCAATCAAAGCACAGATCAATAAGGCATCCAATAACCTATCATCTCTTGACACTCCCGTTTTTCGAAAATCAAGTAAGCTCTGAACATACTCATCCTTTCTAGGCTTTTTTAGACTGTAGCCCCGTTTCTTCATCTCTCGCAATACTCTGCGAAAATGTGCCCATTCTTCAGCTACAATAGGAGAAACTTGCTCCACCAATTCTTCCCTTTCATAAAATCGAACAATTAATGAAATACAAGTTGTGGCAGCCTTTTGTTCACAATATGCATGATCTATGAGAATATCTTCAATCGATTTCTCCGCAATATTGACCCAGCGAGGATCTGTAGGCAATTTTAAACCTAAAATATTTACTGGTTCCATATCAAGCATCTCCATTAATTATGGGAACTTTGGATATTGCTGGAAGTTTGGTGCTCTTTTTTCCAAAAAGGCATTCTTCCCCTCTTGAGCTTCATCCATTAGATAAAACATCATGGTAGCATCACCTGCCAATTGCATCAATCCATGTTGACCATCCAACTCTGCATTCAAACAACGCTTCAGCATACGAATTGCCATTGGAGACCTCTCCAATATTCTATCGCACCATTCCATTGTTGCGTCCTCTAATTCATCAAATGGCACAACTCTATTCACCATACCCATTTCTTCTGCCTCTTTAGCAGTATACTGCTTTCCTAAGAACCAAATTTCACGAGCCTTCTTTTGTCCAACGTGTCTCGCCAGATAGTTAGAACCAAATCCACCATCGAAACTTCCAACCTTAGGACCCGTTTGACCAAAAATTGCATTTTCAGATGCTACTGTTAAATCACAAACAACATGTAATACATGTCCACCACCAATTGCATATCCATTAACCATAGCAATTACTGGCTTTGGCAATTCACGTAATCTTTTATGAATATCCAAAACATTCAATCTTGGGACTCCGTCGCCTCCAACGTATCCCCCAACTCCTTTCACATTTTGATCACCTCCACTACAGAATGCTTTATCTCCGGCACCAGTCAATACAACTACACCTATAGCATTGTCTTCTCTACAAATCTCTAAAGCATCCAGAATTTCCGTATTCGTCTCAGGACGAAAGGCATTATAAACTTCTGGTCTGTTGATCGTAATTTTAGCTACTCCTTCAAAGAAATCAAACTTAATATCAGTATATCCTTTGATCGTTTTCCACTCTCTTTTTACAGACATTTTATCTAGATTTTATTCTTATACAAATGTATACTTTCCCTCGCATTTAATACACCTTCAATGAATTAAATAAGCCCTTAAGCGCCGTATCATTATTTTCCTTTGGCGTGAAAATTTCTAATATTCCCCTATCCGGTTTATTTAAAAATTCTCCTAATTTTTTCGTTAGTTCAACTTGATCATGTACGGCCATATAATCATATTTATACATATGAGCCAATGAAGACGCATCCAAGGCATGCTCTGTTTCAAAATAAGTCTCCAACGCGCCTGTAGTAGCAGGCCCAGGAATAATTCTAAATATTCCTCCCCCAGCATTATTGATTACAATTATTTTGAAATTTTTTAACGCTTCATTATTCCACAATGCATTGCTATCATAAAAGAAACTAATATCACCGGTGATTAAAATATTCTTAGATTCTGATGCTGAAGCATATCCTATAGCAGTAGAACCCGATCCATCTATTCCACTGGTCCCCCTATTTGCGAAAAACTTAAATTTGCCTCCGTGCTGAAATAATTGAGCATATCTTACTATGCTACTGTTACTAAGATGAACAATAGCCCCCTCTTTCAACTGATCAAATAGCGTTGAAAAAACGGATAAGTCAGAGTACTCACAATTGGACAAATAAGCACTTTGAATCTCCTCTTTGGATATACTTATTTTCTCAAATTGACTATAATAACGAGACTCCTTCTTTACTATTTTTGGCAACAGTTGTGAAATCACAATAGAAGGGTCTAGGACAATTTCATGGGTCAAATGTTGATAGGTATCTTGTTGAACTTGTTTAATTCCTACATTCCAATGTTCGAAAGAATCCCAAGCTCTTAATAGCTCTTTAATTTTTTTTGAAACAATTGCACCTCCAAAGGTTACTAACAATTGGGGTTTCAAATTATTCAAATCAGATTCCGACAACAATATCAGTTTATCAATACATTCGAAAAATCGATCATGGGGAAGATTCGATAAGGTCTCCGATAATACTATCACACTATCATCCTCAGACAATTCGTGCAACAAATTAGTTAATTCTTCATCTGGACATCCCTGTCCAATGAGGATCATTTTTTTGTCGTATTTATTCCACTTTGATGTTAAATCATTCAAATCTTCGTCAGAAAGAACAGATTTTGATGGTATACGGTGGATTATTTTAGGTAAAACCGGCTTTGACTCAATAGTATCATAAAGGGGCTCATCTAGATAGACATTCAAATGCACAGGGCCGAAAGGTTGTTCCATCAATCTATTTAAGGCAAAATTGACTTCCCTTTGCAAGTACCAGAGGTCCTCCTCTGTTTTAGCGTCTCCATCAACAGAAATACTTTTTACAGCATGTGACGACAAAGTACCGTCTTGACGTATGGTTTGACCATTACCCTGATCGGTCCAAGATTTTGGTCGATCTGCCGACATTACCAACAAGGGTAATTCCTGATAAAAGGCTTCAGCAACTGCAGGAAAATAATTTAAAAGAGCCGATCCCGAAGTACATAATACCACCACAGGCTTTTTAGTCTTCAGAGCTCTTCCCAGTGCAAAAAATGCAGCAGACCTTTCATCTACAACAGAAAAACAGTTGAAAAATGAATCGTTTGAAAATGCAACAATAAATGGGGCATTTCTTGATCCCGGAGAAATAACAATATCTGTTATTCCCTTAGCTTTTACAATTTCAACTATTTGCGCTACGGCAATTTTCTCTGGATACATATAATCTTGCTTATATTTCTTTAAGGCAGTCCAACAAGGTCAAAGCCTTGTTTTCAGTTTCCTTCCACTCATCTTCTAAAACAGAGGCCTTTGTAATTCCACCGCCTAAAAATAAAGAAACCTTATTTTTATATAGGCTCATACAACGTAAATTTACAAATAGACTCACTGAAGATATTGAATAAGGCCCTACAAACCCACAATAATATTTTCTATTATGAGTTTCATTTTCCAAAATAAAATTCCGTGCTTCTATTTTGGGTGTTCCACAAACTGCTGGTGTTGGATGTAAATCCTGACTAAGGTTAAACCAGTTCATTCCACCATTCATGTCTCCAACAATGGGTGTCATTAGATGAAAAACCTTACCAGCCTTGACTGTTTGCCTTTCTCCAACATTTATATTTAGACAGCCTGCATTTTTTAAGGTAGACTCTATATACTCTACCACAAACTGATGCTCATCAATTTCCTTTTGTCCCCAAAAAATTTCCGAATTATTATCTGGCATTTTAGTACCAGCCAAAGCCATTGTTTGAACTTCCTGATCTGAAACTTCCAATAAGGTTTCAGGACTCGCAGCCAACCAAACACCAGCTTCAGGATGACATAATAAATACACAAAATTCTCTGGATATTTATTCTTCATGGTTTTGAACAACAGAAAAGGATTACCCTCCCATTCTTTTTCCATCACCCGTGACAAGACCAATTTTTCCAGTTCGGAATCAGAACTTAATTCTTCATGAAATATGGAAAAAGTACTTACATATTGGTCATATGATTCTTGTTCCAACGGTGAATAAACCAGTGGAAGTTCAATATTTGAGAAACCATCTAATTCCGCATCCTCCAACAATGAACTATAACTAGACGAGATATAAATGGTTGAGCAATCATCAGTATCCGTAAAAGGACTAAAACAAAATCCCTTTTCAGGTATCGTTTCTTCCGACTTAGACTGAATATATAATTCAGACTGAAATTCCCCAGGTTTACTAAAAATACAGAAAGCAAAAGCTTCCCTCAATTTTTCACCCACTAAAGACAAATCAACGCTATTCAATCTAATTATTTTTTATCTAAAACAATATTGCTAAGCTTACTGATAGCAATTAATCGATCCGAATTATCATACACACGAATCTCCCATAAATGAATGGTTCTTCCCTTATGCTGAATACTAGCTTTCGCACGGATAAGTCCCTCTTTCACACTTTTGAGGTGATTGATACTCAATTCAACTCCTTTGACAATTTTATCCTTTCCATCTAAATTTAATATAGATGCAAGACTCCCAACAGTTTCTGCTAATGCAGCTGTAGCTCCACCATGCAATATCCCCATTGGTTGATGAACAGCAGGTGTAACTTCCAAGGTTGCTTCAAGGAACCCATCACCAACATCCGTATATCGAATACCTAAGGTTTCCATTAAAGTGTTTTTACTTGATTTGTTGCACTTACCCAACAATTCCTCTTTAGTTAGATTCATTCGTTGGAATATATCTGGCTGACTCATCCTATTTTATTTTGAACAAATTTAGTGAAATTTAAGAATCATTCTCTAGGATCATAAAGCTTTATAAAACTTCCATCAAAAGTTAATAAAAAGAACATTATCACCACTAAAAAACACCTATAACATTGTAATTCAAGCCCTATATTTTTTGTACATTCTAGTCATATAATATTCAATTTTAATACAATATGAAACGGTCAATATTACTCATACTGCTGATTTTCGGTGAAGTTCATTCCCAAAATAGCAGCAAATTCGCAGGGATTCATGTTGGAGAATTATTCAATTTTGGAAGTTCTGCTCTATTTGGAAACTTTGCATTAGCACAAGCAAACTTTGCTAGCAACCTATTCTGTTCTTTTAGCAACAAACATGAAATCGAACATCTGAATCAATTTAGACTCGCTTATAGCAAGGCATTGGAAGATAAAATTATTGGATTTACCTACAGCCTAAATCAAGAAAATAATTGGCATAAACATTCTGGAAATATTGGGATTCAATTGAACTACTCCAAACGATGGTTCTTTGCTCCCTCTATAGATCTTCAATTGACCAATTATCCAAGAATTAAGCACTCAAACGAATATAATGCTTCAGCATCATTTGGCATAGCTTATCAATACAATTCAAATTGGAATTTTGGACTTCATGCATTCAACCTAATTGCGAGCCAACAGGCTTACCAATCTTTTAAAATCAACCCTTCCATATATTATACCTACGAAAATAATTTACTAATTGGCATTCAATCAGAAGTCAGTCAAGCTAAATCAATCATCAATAACCGTCTTCATTTCTTATATACAAACAAATCGGGTAGTGCCATTTATGTGCAATACAGTGTGGAAGGGAATTATTTCACTCTTGGATATTCCAAAAAAATGACCAAGTTTGGCTGGAATATTTTACTAAGTTACCATGACACATTAGGGTACAGTCCTAGTATCGAACTCAATCGCTTTTGGCATGAGAAGTAAGCTAATAATAATACTGCTTTCATTGCTATTCATAGAAGGTTTTAGTCAAGAGCTTGAAGAATTTGAAATAATATATCAGGAAATTATTAGCAACCTACCCATAGAAGAAGATATCCCCTCGGAAATACTATATGAAAACCTTCAAGACCTATTTAATCATCCAATCCCCATTTCATTACTTTATGATGAACTAAACAATATACCATTTCTTAATTCTTTGGAATGTATTTCTGTTAGGCGGTATATTCAAAAAAATGGCCCAATCATAAGCCTATTTGAATTCAACTCCATAAAAAATTTAAGTCCTGAAAAAGCTAAATGGTTAAGCAAAATAGTACAAATTTCAACTAGACGCCCCATCACTAGTTTTCCAAAAACCAACTGGTACTTTGCAATGAAGAATAGTGCGTGGAATTCAAATCAAAAACTAAACAATTTTCTTATTAGACAAAAGTTGGACCTACGATTAACCAGTCAATTAAGGCTGGGGTTCCAAGCAGAAAACGACCCAAATGAAATAACATTCTATCGCCAAAACATTTTCGATTTCACCAGTTATTTCGGTCAATACACTTCGACTAAAACGAAAGTAATTCTGGGTAATTTTCATGTGAATTACGGACAAGGGTTACTTAGCTGGACAGGCTGGTCATCTTACAAAAACATAGGACTAAGTCAGATTCAAAAGTTGAATTTTGGATTTAGCCCATACACCAGCTTTGATGAGAATAAATACTACCATGGAATATCCATTGAACAGAAATTACGAAAATTAAAGGTCTTCGGCTTCTATTCAAGTAAATCCCTTGACGCTAGGTTGAAAGACGAAAAAGGAAAACCCATTATCCAATCCTTTCCAAAAACAGGAATTCACCTTTCTGAAGGGGAACGAAAATCAAGGCATACTATAACTGAAAAGTCTAGTTCAATTGGATTTGAATACGGAATACATAACTGGAAAATTTCCCCTTACTATATCCTATGGAAATACCCCTACCCCATAAATTCCCCTCAATTACCCTTTAATAAAAATACCTTTAACCAATTCGGACTAAACTGGGCACATTCCACAGACCAATCCATCATTTTTCAAGAATTGAATTGGTCAGATAAATTTAATTTCTCGACCATTGTTGGCGCACAAAAACTAGTACACTCCAGAAGTTATCTATCTGTGTTATATAGATATATTCATCCCGAATACGCTCCTTTAAAGGCAGATTTCTTCTCAGATATGGGATTGCATCCAGGAAACTCCATCTACCTCAGCTTAGACCTAATGAAAGCAAAAAAAATAGCCAAATTCTATCTGGAATCTTCACATTATTCCCAGATAAATAGGGACGGGTATAAGAACAGAAAGATTGAGGCTGGCATACAATTTCAGACAAAATTGCCGGACAGAGGTCAAATCTCGATTTTACTAAAAAGAAAACAAGAGCGGGTAAACGATCATTTAATTCAACGCTCCTATCGTATTACTCATTATTACCATACAGCATTCAAGAGTAAATTTCAGATTAGAGCAAGGTTACAATGGCATCAAGATGTACAGGTGAAATTTGGTAATCGAAGAGGATGGTTTTATGCTACTAGAATGAATTATAATCTAAACCAATGGAAAATTAAATCAGGTCTTGGCTTTTTCAATCAAGACAAGGCGGCCTTCTATACCTATGAGTCTGAAATATTAAGTTTGTCCTCCTTTCATGGATATTTTAATAATGGATATTTCCTGTATGCCCTAGTCTCTAAAAAAATAAATAATCAATTATTTAATATCAAATACTTCATTGAAAATTCAGGCCAAAGAATGATTCATAAATTGAGCATTGGATGTAAGCTAGAATTCTAACAAAAAAAGGGACAATTTTCATTGTCCCTTTTTTCTATTTTTCAAGAAGCTACTTATTTAATAACTCCTAGTTCTTTTCCTACCTTTTCAAATGCCTTGATAGCCTTATCCAAATGCTCCTGTTCGTGAGCGGCAGATAATTGAACTCTAATTCTAGCTTTATCTTTAGGTACTACAGGAAAGAAGAATCCTATTACATAAATTCCTTCGTCCAACAATTTATTTGCCATTTCTTGAGACAATTTTGCATCGTACAGCATAACCGGTACAATAGCAGAATTACCTTCAACAATATCGAAACCTAACTTTTCCATTCCTTCTTTGAAATAGTTAGTATTCCATTCCAATTTATCCCTAAAACTAGTAGTTTCAGACAATAATTCAAATACCTTGATCGATGCACCAACTATTGCCGGAGCTAATGAATTCGAGAATAAATATGGCCTGGATCTTTGGCGTAAAATTTCAATAATTTCTTTTTTACCAGTAGTATAACCACCCATAGCTCCACCTAGTGCTTTACCCAGCGTTCCTGTGATAATATCAATACGTCCCATCACATCACATACCTCAGGAGTACCTCTACCAGTAGCACCTAAGAAACCTGCGGCATGACACTCATCAACCATTACTAAAGCATCATATTTATCTGCCAAATCACAGATCATATCCAATCTAGCAACGATACCATCCATAGAGAATACACCGTCTGTTACAATAATCTTAAATCTATGTCCTGCTTCACTTGCTTTAATCAATTGAGCCTCTAGGTCAGCCATATCATTGTTTTGATATCTGTATCTAGCAGCTTTGCACAATCTAACACCATCGATGATAGAAGCATGATTTAACGAATCTGAAATAATAGCATCTTCGGCAGTTAACAAAGGTTCAAAAACACCGCCGTTGGCATCAAAAGCCGCAGCATATAAGATGGTATCCTCTACACCGTAAAATTCAGCAATCTTTTCCTCTAGCGTTTTATGAATATCTTGTGTTCCACAGATGAAACGAACGGAAGACATCCCAAATCCATGGGTATCCATAGCATCTTTAGCTGCTTGGATTACGTCCGGGTGAGAGGATAAACCTAAGTAGTTATTTGCACAGAAGTTGAGAACTTCTTCACCAGTATTTATTTTGATGGCAGCACCTTGCGCCGAAGTAATAATCCTCTCTGACTTATACAATCCAGAATCCTTAATTTGCTGTAATTCCTCTTGAAGATGTGTTTTTATCTTTCCGTACATGAGCTATAGTTTTTCTTATTTTATCTATTCGATCCAAAAGATTTTAGATTGAAAATAGAAACAGCCTCAAATTTAATAATTTTGAGGCTGTAAATTGGAATTAAAATCCTTTTTATCTAGGTATATTTTTAGGGCTAAAACTTGTACCCAAAAGTAAATACGTAATTATTGATGGTACTTTTCATATCTACATTTCTATCTTCTAATATTCCTGCATCGTAAAGCTCTATTGATTCATCATAAGAGGTATGTTGCAAAGCCATATCCAGAAAATATTGCTCCCATCTATACCCTAAGCCAACTGATAAAACATCTTTCTCTAGTGCATCTGAAAACTTCAGAGGAGATTCCACATGGTTATACCCCCCTCTAAAACTCAGGTTTTCGTATCTCCATTCGGCACCAATTTTAAAAGTACCAGCTGAGGTATAGGTTTCATTTATAGCACTGTTTTGATCATCAATCGCATCCTCTTCTTCTAAAGAAGCAAAATCATCTAAACTTGAATATTTTAAATTTCCATAATCACTATAATTGTATTCTATAGAAATGATTCCCTGTTTTTTAAGAATGAAACTGGTCCCAACGACAAATTTCCCTGGTGTTCTCAAATGATAACTGTACAATCCATTAAAACGTTGGTTAATTGGGTTGAATGAACTGAACACACTACTCACTTCATATGAGTATTCCTCATCCAAGGTATAGTAGGTTGGTGTATGGATTGCCATACCCAAACGCCACCAAAATACGGGTTTGGCAATCAACCCAAATTTTGCATTTATCCCTGAACCTGTTGTCTTCACGGCCTCATACAATCCTAATCGTTCAAATTTAGTATCTATACCGTCCAAAGTTAGATCAGCAGGGTCATCGTAAGCAAATTCAGAAAATAAACTTTCCATCTCATAATTTACGATTGGTATATTTACACTGGCTCCAAAAAACACCTTATCATTATAACTTGCCCCTACACTTAAATTCAGTTCTGTAACGCCTCCGCGCTCTTCTTTTATGAATCTTTGGCGTTGTCCTTCACCATCTATCCAACTAATATAGTTCCCAGCACTTGTAGTATCTAAAGCATAGGTGTCAAAAGCTAAATAGGAAACTAACTCATTATAGTATAAATCATCAATGCTATAACCTTGAGCCTTGTCTCTTAATGTATTCAGAAAAGATAATTTTGAATGCTGACCGGAAGTGACACTTTGAGAAGAGAATCCTTTCAGCCTCGTTAAACCAAAACTCAAGTTGAGTCTATTCCAATTTGGGTCTCCCAAATCATCATCTACACGAACCAAGGAAAAATTAGGGATATTGAAATTTGAAATTTCTTCTTTTTCGCTATTATTAAAGTAATTACTTTCTGTAGTTCTATTTTGGATAGCCATGGAAATCCCAAATTCATTGGTCCGATAAACGGCAGCTGCAGCAGGATTATCCTTTATACTCGATAAATCACCTCCAAGAGAAGAAAACGCCCCTCCCATGGAAACATATCTAGCCGTTCCTAAATTATCCTGTTGACCATACCTTAATGCATCAACTTCATTTTGTGCTTCCATTTGCAAAGCACAAAGGGCGAATATACTTAGTACAATTTTCTTCATATTATTCATTTAGTTATCTTCTTCCACTACGCCCTCTACTACTTCCAGACGACGATCTTGATGAACCACTACGATTCCTTCCCGAACTTGATGGTCGGCTATAAGAGGAATTTCCTCTATTGGTAGAAGAACTTTTATACGAACTTTTCGAAGATTTTGATTTTGAACCTTCCTTATAACGAGAACCAGAGCTTCTTCCGGTTGATTTGGAAGATTTAGATGAACTTCTATATCTATCTGAACTTGATTTAGAATTCGATCTGCTTCCACTATTTCCAGCTGGTCTGCTATAGGATCCGCGATCTTTAGATTGCGAATCATATTTACTACTCCTATCTCTTGATGTATTTGATCTATTTTTTGGACGAGTATATCCTTCATCTATCGACCTATTTCGGCTTGAAGGTCTACTTACACCATCAGGTCGATTAGTACCTGATGATTTATTTATGCTATTTGGTCTATTAGGATTACTATTAACACCACCTTTAGAAATTGATCGATTAACACCATTCAACATTCTATCCTGTTTTACAGTGGCTCTTGTTCTGGAAGTTATGGACCTAGGTTTATGCACTACTAAGGATCTTTCACCTTTTACAGTTCTAGTCTCCACCCTTGCAATACTTGGACGGCTTGACGTGGCATAATTATTCCCTACTCCGCCTCCAGTAGTATTTCTAGACCTCCAGTTATGATGCCTAGGTGTATCGTAATAATTGTGATAAGACCAATAATCGTGACAGTGGTGATTGTTATACGACCAGGCATAACTATGCCAATAAGCTCCATAATAACCATGATGCCAAGAATTGAAAGGAGACCAGTAAATATACACTCCTGGATACCTCCAAGTGTGCCAAGTCCAATAAGGAGTAAAAAATGCTACTCCAAAATCCCAATAAGGGTCATAATCCCAATATCTTGAGTAATAATCGAATCTGTACGCCCCTCTGTGAAACCTGTAAATCCTATCACTATAATAGTCATCATCTTCTTCGTAAAAATCATAATCAGATTCTTCCGTATCATCTAGATATTCATTTTGATCTTCCTCGTAAAAGGTGGGCGTGGAATTATCATCCGAATCTTCATCATAATAAATATCATCATAATACTGTGCAGAAAGACTAGTAGCAGCAAAAATCAGGAGTAAGGATAATATCTTTTTCATAGCGGTAGTATTAGGATATAAATGCTTAACTCGTTTTTATTGAAAGAATCCAATTAAAACCTTTAGCTTTGCATTTATTATACAATATAACGGTGATCTGTTATATGTAAAATTACAAAATCCGTACCAAATACGTAAAACATGGCGAAGAAACTAACTTCAAGGAAAGAAGATTATTCCAAATGGTATAACGAGCTGGTAGCTCGTGCTGACCTAGCTGAAAACTCAGGGGTTAGAGGATGTATGGTAATCAAACCCTATGGTTATGCTATTTGGGAAATGATGCAACAAGAGTTAGATAAGAAATTTAAGGAAACAGGTCATGTAAATGCCTATTTCCCTCTATTTATACCAAAATCATATTTTTCAAAAGAAGCTAGCCATGTAGATGGTTTCGCAAAGGAATGTGCAGTTGTAACACATTACCGCTTGAAAAATGACCCTAATGGGAAAGGGGTTATTGTAGATCCAGATGCAAAATTAGAAGAAGAACTTATTGTAAGACCTACCTCTGAAACTATCATTTGGGATACTTACAGAAAATGGGTTCAATCTTACAGAGATCTTCCTATTTTAGTAAATCAATGGGCAAATGTTGTTCGATGGGAAATGCGTACACGTCTATTCTTGAGAACAACCGAATTCCTATGGCAAGAAGGTCATACGGCTCATGCTACAAGGCAAGAGGCAATTGTAGAGTCTGAACAAATGCTAGACGTTTATGCTGACTTTGCTGAAAACTTCATGGCAATCCCAGTTATCAAAGGATTCAAAACTGAATCAGAACGATTCGCCGGAGCATTAGAAACCTACTGTATCGAGGCAATGATGCAAGATGGGAAAGCGCTACAGGCCGGTACTTCTCACTTCTTAGGTCAAAATTTTGCAAAGGCATTCGATGTGAAATTCCAATCTAAGGAAGGGAAAATGGAGCATGTGTGGGCTACCTCATGGGGTGTTTCAACTAGATTGATGGGAGCATTAATCATGACGCATTCTGACGACCATGGACTTGTACTTCCTCCTAATTTGGCACCTTACCAAGTTGTATTTGTTCCTATTTATAGAAATGATGAGCAATTGGATCAAATTACTGAAAAGGTAAATGAATTATCTGCTCAATTGAAAAGTCAAAATATACGTACTCATTTTGACAAAAGAGATACCCATAAACCAGGCTGGAAATTTGCTGAATACGAATTAAAAGGTATTCCTATTAGAATTGCTATTGGACCAAAAGACCTTGAAAACGGCACTGTTGAATTAGCTCGAAGAGATACTTTTGAAAAGGAAACAGTTTCACAAGACACCTTGGCCAGTACTATTCCTACTATGCTTGAAAACATTCAAAGTACTTTACTGAACAAGGCAAAAGACTTTAGAACAGAGCATACGTTCAAAGCGGATACTTATGATGAGTTCAAAAATATCATCAATAGTGAAGAAGGTGGTTTTGTATTAGCTCACTGGGACGGAACTGCTGAAACGGAAAATAAAATTAAAGACGAAACTAAAGCAACCATAAGATGTATTCCAATGGATGCTAAGGAAGAAGAAGGAACTTGTATCTATACTGGGAAGCCTTCTAATAAAAGAGTGCTATTTGCGAAAGCTTATTAACAATAGTTTCAAAACAAAAAAAAGCCGTTAGTCTATCTAACGGCTTTTTTTTTTAATAAAATCAAAAATACAGCATGGAGTAATGCCCTATTTTTAAATGATTTCACCTATTTGATAAGAAAAGGCTCCCTGGACAAGTGCTCTATAAATTGATATATTTCAGAGAACTTTAAATAGGTCGTTCAAAAATTATCCCAGGGAACCCATTCCTTAATAATTAAGATTCACTGCTAAACGGAAACTTGATTAGGGAAATATTTCTCTATAATTGCCTCAAATTTCTCTTTCGACAACGATTTATTTTCAAAACCGGTCACTTCGGGAAACCTACCTGCCTTAGATCTATCACCTGGATTCATAGAGGTGGTTAACATAACCAAAACCACTTCAGCCTTTAATTGCCTATCTAAAAATTCATACTTTTCTAAAAATTCCCAACCGTTCATTTTAGGCATGTTTATATCCAATAATATTAAATCTGGCTTTATATTTGACTCTTCCTGTAGATATTCTAAAGCCTCTAATCCATTTTCCACAATTGATATTACCTCTACCAATTCCGTCTCCCGGATAACTATCTCATGGATGAAATTCGTTGCTCTACTGTCATCTACCAATAATATATGCTTCAATTTCATGCTCTTTTTTTTTAATTATCAATAGTTAAATAAAAAACACTTCCATGTCCATACTTGGATTCCACCCAAATATTTCCTCCATGCCCATTTACAATTTTTTTACAATGCGCTAAACCAATTCCAGAACTGATATAATCTGAGGTTTTATCAAGGGATTGAAATATGTTGAATATTTTAGAAAAATATTTTTCTTCTATACCGATACCATTATCTACTATTTCAAACATCCATTTTCGATTGACAGTCTTTGCCTTAATTTCAATAATGGGAGAAATATTTACTTTAGCATACTTAATTGAATTAACAATCAAATTCTGAAATAGCAACCTTAGCTCTGTATTATTCCCCTGAATAACTGGTAGGTCATGAACAATAATTTCGGCTTTTGACTGCGATATTTGAAGCGAGAGATCATCCATAATATCAAAAATCAGTTGCTTACAATCCACAGATTCAAATACTTTTTGACAACCTAACCTGGAATAATCCAATAAATCCACCACCAGCTTCTGCATTTTTAATGCTGCAGAATTTATAAACTCTAATGAGGCAACTCCTCTACTATCAAGTCCTTGAGAATAATTAGAATTAAAAAAATCAGTGATAGATATAAGAGTCCTAATGGGCTCTTGTAAATCATGAGAAGTGATATAAATATATTGTTCCCATTCCTTATTTAAGCTAGATAGTTTATTTATTTTATTTTTAAGTTCACATATCTTAGTACGACGAATTGAAGCCATAGCCAATTGACCATTCGCAATAAGACTAAATCCCATTTCAACCGCTATTTCATCTCCATTTTTTTTATTTGCTGTGATATATTTACCACGATCTAATATCTGTTGGTCTACCTTTTGATAAAATTTATTACGATACCAATTAATAACATTTTTAAATCGTGGAGGAAACAAAAAATCAATTGTTTCTCCCTTCAACTCTTCACGGGTATATCCAAACATTTTTGTTGTTTCGACATTCAAGGAGATAATTTTTCCTTTTTTATCAATTAGAACAATCGCCTCAGGTGAATGCTCGAAAATTTCTTCATAAATTTTTTGACTTAAAATCTCTTCCATAAAAAATTCTACGCTCCTTGAATTGGAAATTAATAGACATAACATATTCAAAAAAACAATCCGTTCTTGAAAAATAAGAGGAGCGAAACTAATGAATTAAATCCCTGATATATAATCATTTCATCCTATGCAATTTCTAATATCTGAAATCAGGAATTATTTTTGAACAATAATAACCACAAAGTGAATAACAACTCAATACGAATGCAAAAATCAAAAAGGTATCAGTGCTTGAATATTTGTAGAACTATTCAAACACCAATAAAAGGAAACCAATGAATCGGCACAAATACCCTATAACAACTAAAAGTCAAACAAACAATAATGACAATAAAGGGAGCGGTAACTTATATTATTATGTAATCATTTGAAAATACTCCTAACTAACGAACAAAGTTAATTTTGAGATGATAATTTATGAAACAACTCAATTATCTAAAATTACCAGGAGTAACATTTTCAATACTTTTAAATGCTCTATAAAAAGCGCTGGAAGATTTAAAACCAACCTCTTTACCTATTCCAACAACGGATAATTTTCGAGCATCTCCATTTTCAGACAATAACCTTTTAGCTTCCTCAACTCTAAATTTATTTATGAAAGCATTGAAATTCATATTTCCCTTAGCATTGATCACAGTTGAAATTTTCTTTGGGTGAACATCTAGAATATACCCTAGATCAATTATAGTTAAATTTATATTTTTAAAACATTCTGTATTTATTATTTCCATCAGAATGCGAGAATACAGTAAATCCCAATCACCATCATTCTTCCCAACTACCACCTTTTCTTCTATTGGATCTTCCTCCAAACGTTCCATTTCCCGATAAAATATGAATGGAGCATATACCTGACGAATTCCCAGAATAGAAACCCAATAGATTAAAATTAATTGCAAAACATTTAGTAGAATAAAAGCACAGAATGCAATTATAAGATAGGTTTTATTGAAAGAAACTATAAATGGAATTAATTGAAATACGGATCCAAAACCAATTACAAACAGAGAAATGAAAACTAATTTCTTTATCCACAATAACAATTTACCATCAACCTCTACAAAAAAGTTATTAAGCTTGACATGATACTTTTTTATTAAGCTGAAAATTTTAATAAGATAGTAAATAGAAAAAGCATTCGCTGAAAGATTGTAAGCTCTATAAAGGTTATTATTCATTTCTTGACTGAGCCAATCTACTTTTTGTTCAGCTGGAAATAAAAACAATATTAAAAATATTCCGAACTCCAATGCTGCAGGAACAAAATGATTTTTTTTCAATACTGCCTCTTTACCTAATACCATTTTCAGGACATAGCAATATAATAATGGCTCCGTTAAAAAATAAAATCGAATTGGAAATAATTTTAACCAATGCTGGCTTTCTGAAATATATGGGTGTTGAAGAATAGAAGGTATAAAATTACATCCTATTGCAATCAGATACAGACCCAAAAACAATGCAGGTTGCTGCTTTTTATTTCGTTTATATACCAATAGGAGCCCAAGAACAATACCATGGAGTAAGCCCATGATATCTAAAAAACCTACAATGGTCAAAATACTATCCCTCCCCTCCATGAATAAGCTTTATATCACTACTGTACCTATTCAAACAATTCTCTTCAGTAAAAATTGAACTACTGATATTCGATAGATTTGTAGCTTTTAGAATATTTCTAAAAAAACAAATATATCTAATTACACAACCTTGTCATATAACCTATTATATTTCAACACATTTGATATATCTAATAAAATAAATACAAAATATCATTTTTGAATCCTTGAGTTTATCGCAAAAAAAAGAAGGAATAAATTCCTTCTTTTAATACTATACCCACGCTCTAGGTTTTTTCAATACTGTTAGTAAATCCTCTTCAGGACTACCAAGCTCAGGATGGTGATTATATTCCCACCTTACTTGAGCCGGTAAGCTCATCAATATAGATTCAATCCTTCCATTCGTTTTAAGACCAAATAAGGTGCCCTTATCATGAATAAGGTTAAACTCAACATAACGCCCTCTTCGAATCTCTTGCCACTCTTTTTGCTCAGCAGTATAACCTTCATCCTTATGCTTTTCAACGATAGGTATATAAGAAGGAATAAAAGATTCCCCTGCGTCACATGCAAAATTGAATAAGTCCTCTGCCGGAAGCACAACATCAGGCTTCAGGTAATCATAAAAGATCCCACCCAATCCTCTTGCTTCTTCTCTATGAGCATTGTAAAAATAGGTATCACAAGCCTCTTTATACTTTGCATAAAATGTTGGATCATGTTTATCGCACATCTCTTTCAAGGTAGTATGAAAACGCGAAGCATCTTCTTCGTCCAGATAATATGGCGTTAAATCCGTTCCGCCTCCAAACCAGGAACCTGCAATCTCTCCTTGCTCATCATACATCTCAAAGTATCTCCAGTTGGCATGCACTGTCGGTATTTTTGGACTCTTTGGATGAATAACAAGAGACAAGCCGCAAGCAAAAAATTTCGGAGCGGTTACCCCAAAATGCTTTTGCATGGTCTCTGGTAAATCTCCAAAAACAACTGAAGTATTCACGCCTCCTTTTTCAAAGACAGCACCATCACGAATGACTCGTGTTTTACCACCGCCACCTCCGTCGCGTTTCCAAAGATCTTCTTCAAACTTCCCTTTCCCATCAACTTTCTCTAGCGCTGCACAAATTTTATCCTGCAGCTGAAGAATATGTGTCTGGAATTTCTCTTTTACATTCTGCATAGCACTATTCTGCTCTATACGTTTTTACCGTATTTACAAATGCTTTGGCATGCTCAACCGGAACAGATGGCAATATTCCATGCCCTAAATTCACAACATATTTATCCTTTCCAAAAGCATCGATCATTTTCTTTGCTTCTCTCTCTATCACTTCGATAGGAGCATGCAACATACTAGGGTCAAAATTCCCCTGAACGGTCTTCTCAGTCCCAATTTGTTCTCTAGCAAAACTTGGCTTACAACTCCAATCTACCCCTACAGCGCTTGCCCCAGTTTCAGCTAACTCCTTCAAGGCATACCATGCTCCCTTAGCGAATACTACAGATGGTACGTCCGTACATTCTGCCATAATTTGCTTTAAATATGGATATGAAAACTCCATGAAAGCATCAGGACTCAATAATCCAGCCCATGAATCAAAAAGTTGAAATGCTTGCGCACCCGCTTTTATTTGAGCCTTCATATATGAAATTGTGATATCCGTAATCTTTTGAAGCAATAGATGAGCAGCTTCCGGTTGACTAAAACAGAAACTTTTTGCTTCTGAAAAATCTTTAGACCCTTTACCTTGTACCATATAGCACAATAGAGTAAAAGGCGCACCAGCAAAACCAATTAATGGAACTTCACCTTTAAGGTCCATTCTTGTTTGCTGAATACCTTTCATAACATAATCCAATGCTACTTCAACATCCGGTATTTCTATTGCCTGAACATCTTCCAATGTCTTCACTGTTTTTGGCAAAAGTGGGCCCACACCAGGAATCATCTGCACTTCAAAACCTAAGGCTTCTGGTACAACTAATATATCCGAAAATAAAATTGCAGCATCTACCCCTACTTGCCATACTGGCATAGTAGTTATTTCCGAAACCAATTTTGGATCCTTACATCTTTCAAAAAATGTATACTTCTCACGAAGTGCTCTATAGTCAGGTAAAAATCTTCCCGCTTGACGCATCATCCATACTGGAGGACGTTCAACTTCTTCTCCGCGTAATGCTCTTAAGAGCAAATCATTTTTTAATTCTGGAAATTCCATTCTCAAGTTCTAACTGTCTTTTCAGACGATCTAACATATTTTCAAATCCAGGAAATTCTGGATAAATAATCTTTTCAACACCTTTATCAGTAAGCTCTAAGGCTGTTGTAGCTCCTATACACAGAGCAAGGCACTGTTGTTTCCAAGCATTTGCTTTAAAATAACTTGTTACAGCGCTTGGACTGAAGAAACAAATAACATCATAATCTTCTTTCAACTCAACGGCAACAAGGCTTGTAGCATACACCTCAAAAACATTCACCTTAATCCCTTGTTCAGCCAATAGTTGAGGGATCTCAGGGCGGTGCAAATTACCACAAAAGAAATTTATTTCCTCATAATTTTCAGACAAGATTTCCTTTGCTAAAACTGCAGAGGATGCAAGGGAAGAAATATGAATATTTTCAATCTTAGTCAATAAAGGCTGGGCAGTTCTTTCACTAATTGCCCATAATTCCTTAATACTATGAGGGTATTCCTCAGCAATCCAATCACTAGATCTCAAACTGGATACTACGACTGGTATTCCACTATCAACAGGTTGTTCATACTTATTAACAAATTGTTGATAACTTATCAACTTAGTGTTAATTAAAGCAATCTCATCCACAACATTAAAAACACCAAAAGACTCAATAAGAGCCTTTTGTGAATTTAATAATGTTTTTGTGAACAATATTTTCATTGTTGATAACTATGTTAAAAACCTAATGTAATCTTTTCTGAGTAGGTAAATCATTCAAAATAGCTTCCGCTCCTTTCTCAAGGGCTTTTTTAGCAGCTTCTACTCCCAAATTTAAGCTTTGGTCATAATCTGACTCCAACTTTAACCTGATTTCATCTGCTCCATCAATCCTAGACAAAACAGCTTCAAAATACACCTTACCATTCTTAATTTCTGCTAAGGCACCAATTGGTGCAGAACAGCCACCATTTAAAGCATGTAAAAAACCACGCTCAATATTTACACATCGTGCAGTTTCCTCATGGTGAAGCTTTGACAAAATCGCTCTAACGGTTGCATCTTCTTCTCTACATACAATAGCGATAGCACCTTGCCCAGGAGCAGGTAACATCCAATCTAAATATACGGCGATTTCATGGTGCAAATCCAAACGCTCCAATCCAGCAGCAGCAAAAATTGCAGCATCCCAATCGCTAGCGCGCAATTTTTTAATTCTCGTTTGAACATTCCCACGGATATCTACTGTATCGTGCTTCCCAAAATGATTCAACCATTGAGCTCTTCTACGATTACTACTTGTAGCTATTATTCCTGGATAATCTTCCTTCGATAAAAACTCCTTATCTTTTCTTACTACCAATGCATCTTGCCAATTAGCTCTTTCCAAGATAGCTGCAACCACCAAACCTTCCGGCATCTCAGTTGGAATATCTTTTAATGAATGAACGGCTAAATCTGCCTCTCCAGCAAATAACGCATCATCCAAAGCTTTGGTAAAAACACCTTTCCCTCCCATAAGAGGAAGTGGCGTATCCAATACCTTATCTCCTTCTGATACTATTTCCAACAAAGAAGATTCTTGCCCTTCATCGAGCAATAATTTCTGAACCAATTTTGTCTGCCAAAGAGCAAGCATACTCTTACGAGTCCCAATTCGAAGCATTTATTTAATGTATTTTTTTTGGATCTTGAAGTTGGAACATACCATTTACGATATCTACAATTTCCTCATCGTTTCTATAACGACTCTTCAAGTATTCAATAGTTTGATTAACAATCTTATTGACTACACTTTTTGACAAGACATCTGCCTTTTGAAGCTCCTGCTCACTCAATCTAAATTGCTGTTGTTGCACTTCAGTTTCTCGAATTCCGTGTAACTTATTACGTAAATTCATGATTACAGGAGATAGCTCTCTCATCTTCAACCAATCGTAAAACTCATAACGGTGAAGATTGATAATCGTACGAACTTTAGGGATATTCTTCTTTCTCATGGATAAAGTAGAATCTTGAATTGCACTTAATGCATCCATTTCTACTAAATCTACATCAGTCATACTTCCTATTGCTAGATCGATATTTCTAGGTATAGAAAGGTCTAAAAGAACCTTAGGACGATTATTTCCATTTAAGTGCTCCGCCTTCAAAGTAGCTTGTTGAGCCCCAGTTGCAACGATGACAATATCAGCTTCCTTTACTTCCTCACTTAATTCTGAGATATCAGAAACCCTCAAATCATTCATTCGAAGCGCCAACTTATCTGCCTTGGCTTTGGTTCGATTAATAATGGTGATAGGTCCTGTCTTGTAATTTTCGTATAGATTTTTCAGGGTAGTTTCCCCGATATCCCCCATACCAAATAGAAGCATTTTCTTATTCGACAGATCGGGAATTCTTTCCTTTACATATAATACTGCAGCATGGGCTATAGACGCAGGACCACTATTGATCTCCGTATCTGTAACTACATTTTTGTAACACTGCAATACATACTGCATCATTCGATGCATATAAAAGTCAATTAAATCTAGTTTTCCGGCTGCCTTCACTGAAGCCTTTACTTGATGAACGATTTGCAAATCCCCAAGAATCATGGAGTCTAGCCCCATACATAATTCAAAAAGGTGATCTACTGCTTCATGATCCTTTCTAACAAAGGCATATCTATGAAACATTTCTTCATCTGTACCAGTCATTTTGATAAAGAAATCGATAAGCGAATCTATATCTTCTGTTCTGGCAAAAAACTGAGTTCTGTTACAGGTTGAAAGCACAAATAAATACTCAACCCCATTTTCCTTGGCAGTTGAATATATCTCTTGCTGACGCTCTTGGGAAATTGAATATTTCTCTCGAACATCTAGCGGTGCATTCCAGTGGCTAATACCCACAACAACAAATTGATAAGAATCTTGATTCTCCACGTATCTGTTTTTCTAGTCCTATTGGCAAAAATACATTTATAATTGCAATAT
>MAAC01018176.1_pt1 | contig 68111 bp, 39 predicted proteins | sample 1115981 | NCBI WGS metagenome assembly MAAC01 (sample SAMN04961126, study PRJNA320927) | seawater metagenome | isolation source: sample BD02T64 sea water enriched with oil for 64 days | place: USA:Gulf of Mexico | collected 2013-07-27
CTTGCACCAACTGAAAAATTAATCTTTTAGATAGTTGAATATCACGTTTACCCACTGGAAAATAATATGAATTTTTTGTCTTCAATTATTGAGAAAGGCACGTCACTAGTGTCAATACCCGTTGTTATTGAAAAAACTGCGACGGTAATTCCCATGCCATTACAAATTAAAGGTGTCCATTTTTTCCTAAAAGCAAAAAGGAAAGTATGGAAAGGGAAGCCTGTACCCGTATTTAATGAATCGCCCATCCCTGATGTGTCGACGCTTGCGATAGAAGATATTGATGTAAGCAACCCTTTTTTATTCAAGCAAAATATGTGGGAATCCTACTTTAAACGTTTGCGTGATGAGAGCCCTGTACACTATCAGAAGAATAGCCCCTTTGGCCCATTTTGGTCGGTTACGCGGTATGAAGATATTGTATTTGTAGACAAGCGACACGATCTGTTTTCAGCAGAGCCAATTATAGTCATTGGTAATACACCAGAAGGGATGGCCATCGAAACGTTTATTGCTATGGATCCTCCTAAGCACGATGTTCAACGCCAAGCTGTTCAAAATGTTGTTGCACCCCAAAATTTAAAGGAAATGGAAGGACTTATCCGCAGCCGTGCTGAGGGTGTATTGGATAATTTGCCAATTGATGAACCTTTTGATTGGGTTGAGAAAGTATCGGTTGAATTAACGTCGAGAATGCTTGCTACCTTATTTGATTTTCCCTATGAAGATCGACGAAAATTGGCCTATTGGTCTGATGTGATTGCTGCTAGTCCAGAGTCCACAGGGGGCGAGAGTTCTGAGGACGAGATGTTTCTTGGTGCTGCCGAGATGGCTACATATTTCACTCGACTATGGCGTGAAAAGGAAGCAAAAAAAGCGGCTGGAGAAGATATGGGATTTGATCTAATTAGCTTGCTACTTTCAAACGAAAAAACCAAGAATATGATCGATAAGCCCATGGAGTTTATGGGCAATTTGGCGCTATTGATTGTAGGTGGAAACGATACTACTCGTAACTCGATGACGGGAGGTGTTTTAGCCTTAAATAAGTTCCCAGATGAATTTATTAAACTTAAGGATGACCCAAGCCTGATTCCTAATATGGTGTCTGAAATTATTCGATGGCAAACCCCTTTAGCTTATATGCGCAGAGTGGCAAAGGAAGATGTCGAGCTAAATGGTAAAACCATTAAGAAGGGCGATAAGGTTGTTATGTGGTACGTCTCTGGCAATAGAGATGAACGGAAAATTGAGCAACCTGATCAGTTTATGATTGATCGAAAAAATGCCAGAAATCATCTGTCGTTTGGTTTTGGTGTTCACCGATGTATGGGGAATCGTTTAGCAGAAATGCAATTGCGTATACTCTGGGAAGAGTTAATAAAGCGTTTTGATAATATTGAAGTGCTTGACGAACCTGAATATGTACAATCAAATTTCGTAAAAGGTTATACAAAAATGATGGTCAGACTTTCAGCTAAGCCATAGGATGCAGTAATAGGAGGTAGTAATGGGAGGTAGTTGTTAAGTTTTACTGCAAGAACGTTCTACAGAAAGAAAATGCTACCGCAGGAAAGCCCTGGTGTCTTTTGGAGATTAGGGCTTTTTCTATTGTCATGGTTTATTTGGTCTGGCTATTTAATCTCCGTGTGTAAGCTGGTTGCGTAGAGGCCCATTGTTGAGGCGTTTTTCCAAACCAACCCTTGAATGCCCGGTGAAATGCACTGGGCTCAGAGTAACCCAGTGCGTGTGTTATTGCTTCTATGTCTATTTTTTCGAATATTAGCATTTTGGCGGCTTGCTCTTTTAATACCTCTTCCTTTAATAGTCGAAAAGACGTGCCTTGTTCAGATAAGTGACGTTGCATGGATCGTGATTGGACACCGAGTTCTTCTTCAATATTGTTGAGGGTTGCTGCTCTATATCCAAGCTGTGCAATAAGACCTTTAACCGTGTCAATTAGTGTTTGGCCTTCGTTGGTCGCACGTAAAAGCTCTTCAGCATAGGCTTTGTTTATTTCGTACAAGTGGGCGTCTTGTCCACTGAGTTTTTCTTTAATGTGCGTGCATGTAAAACGTATGGTGAAGTTTACGGCCCCAGAGGTAACGTTACAGTTAAAGTTTTTGGCTAAGGTTTTAGTTTGTAACTTGTCAGGAACCGTGAGTCTAACGGGTGAAACCTTGTTGTTTGAAATTGCTTGAATAATGCCGATGGTTCCCGTAACAACGGCAAGTACCTGCTGAGGGTTTACCGGTACCATATTGTAAACAGGTACATATTCATAATCTAAAAAGGTTACGTTGGATTCAGCATCTTGTACGTAAGTTGCTTTATAGGTTCCGCTATCACTAACCAGTTTCTGGAAACGAATAATATTATTGAGTGCTTCTAGCACGGTTGGGCTGTGCCATAGGACAGGGGCAAGCACTCCAATTACCCGATAATTTTGACTGAGCCCAAGAGTGTAGCCGAGTAGAGGGTCGTCGGATATCTGTGTGGCTCGATGCCAAAGCTCGCGAGCTGCACTTAACTCGACGCGCTGATCTTCTTGAAATTGGCATTGCTCAAACCCGGGTAAGCCCTTAACAATTGTATTTAGGTCTAAACCAAGCGCAGCAAAGCCTTTTAGCAATCCATTTACCCATGTGCTACTGATATATAGGTGTTTCATATTAGCCTTTACGCTGACATTTGAGTGTTATTGACGTATTGTGCCTGCTGTAATTTGATTATGTGTCGTAATTTGTCACTGTGACGTATGCTTTGTCAATGACCCTAACCCTTTTTTTTGAGATGCTGATTATTAACGAATATGGGTTTATGAGGTGAACTAGTGGGCGAATACAATATTAATGGGTTAGCTATTCCAATGTTCTTGTTGTTTATGGTTATTGAGTACGTGTTTCTCAGGCTAACTGGTCGCAACCTACACCGTTATAACGACAATGTTACCAGCTTAAGTATGGGACTTTGTTTGCTTGTTTCTGATGCGTTGCTAAAAGCGTATACGTTTGCTGTGTTTATTTATATTTGGGAAAATCACCGTTTGATGGAATTCGGTAGTGGTGACCCGATTACATGGATCGTGTTTTTTATTGGTATCGATTTTTGTTATTACTGGTTTCATCGACTTGCCCATGAAATCAATTTTCTTTGGGGGGCTCACGTTGGGCATCATCAAAGCGAGGAATATAACCTCACTACAGCATTGCGTCAAAGTGCGTTTCAGTATGCCTTTTCGTGGCTGTTTTATTTACCCTTGGCATTATTGGGGTGCCCTCCAGAAGTATTTCTTCTTCAATTTGTAGTTTTAAAGCTTTACCAGTTTTGGTTGCACACACAAATTGTGGGTAAGATCCCTTTGTTAGAAGGACTATTTTCTACACCATCAAGTCACCGAGTGCATCATGCTAAAAATCCAATATATATAGATCGTAATTATGGTGGAACACTGGTTATTTGGGATCGTATATTTGGTACGTGGCAACCGGAGTTAGCATCAGAACAGTGTCATTACGGTACTACCCGTGCTTTAGATACACTGGATCCCATTAAAGCAAACTTACAACACTGGAATATGCTTGCTAAAGACAGCCTAGCTACCGCTAACTGGCAAGACAAGGTTAAACTTTGGTTTAAGCCCACAGGGTGGCGTCCTAAAGATTGTCAGTATTCAGAGCTACAAAAGTCGGGGTGTGCCAATCGAGAGAAATTTGACCCTCAAACATCGATAAAAGTGAAAGCGTACGTTACGTTGTCGATGTTGGCTATCTTTGTCCTTTCCACTATGTTTTTATTCTTGTCACCTTCATTGTCTTCGTTGTATTTGGCAACAGGTGTTGTTGTTATTGTGGGTGGTGTTTTTATTGCGAATCAATTGTTAGAAAACAATTTTCGCAATTGGTTTGTTGAGTTAATACGTGTGCCGTTGATGGTCTGGTTTATTGGCGTTTTGTGGTTAACTCCGTCCTCAACAACCATTGTAGACAGTATTCTGGTAGAGAAAACAACGGTAGAAGCCTTGAATTACGCAAGTTCAGTACAGCGTTGGCCTGAATGGCACCCTCAGTCGTCCAAAGTATATGTCTTGTCTAAGGAGCCGTTAATGAAGGGTGAGCGATTTGAGGAAGATATAGTAACCCCGATAGGAAAAAATCATTTGCTTTGGACTGTGCAAGAAAGCTTAAAAGGGGATGTATGGATTGCGCATGCAAGCAATCAAAATAATGGGGCAAGCATACAATTGGAATACCGTGTTAAGGGGCAAGGTGAGAACGCTATATTTGAACGCACATTACATTACCAGTTACCCCATTTTGCGTTCTTGGTTTTTAATAGCCTTTATTATAAAAAACAGGTGGAAGCTAAGTCGGAGGATGCGATGCTTCGATTAAAGCGAGCGATAGAAGCCAGCTAGCACACATGCAGTTAACTCATATATCGTTGATGGAATATGGGGGCTTGTTATGCAGGGGTACGATCATAGTCTTTGTCTTCGAATTGGCTCATTTGTACTGAATATTGGGTGGCAAAACCTGGGAACATCGTTGCATTAAATCCGTCTTCTGTGAGATACCAGCTTTTACATCCAGAGTTCCAGTTGGTTTTACTGAGTCGTTTTTGTATTTGGATATTATACTTTTCTTGAGATTTTTTTCGTACATCTAATCGGGCGAGATCTTCATTTAAAATTCGTTGAATGCCTTGAACGGCGTAATTTAATTGTGATTCAACATAGACTAGTGCAGAGTTGTGCCCCGGCCCAGAGTTTGGGCCAAAGGTTAAAAACAAATTGGGATAACCTGATATGTTAATGCTTTTGTAAGCTTGAGCCCCTCTTTTCCAGTCCTCTCCTAAATCTCGGCCACCTATTCCTTTGACCGAAAATGGGGCCGTTTGGGTGCCTATATCGAAGCCTGTAGCAAAAACAATGCAGTCGAATTGATGTTCTATTCCTTCGACGCAACGTATACCTTTTTCAGACATTCTAGCAATGGGCCATGTAATCAGTTTACAGTTAGGTTGCTGTAAAGCGGGGTAATAATCGCTGCTCATCAATACCCGTTTGCAACCTATACGAAAGTTCGGGGTTAATTGACGTTGTAGCCAGGGGTCTTTAACTTGGTGTTGTAGGTGTTTTAATGCAACCTGTTGCATCGCTGATGTTAATGGAGAGTTCCAGATCAGACCTAATGCGCCGATTTCGTGGAGTGCAAAAAGCGCTTGCCGTGTGAGCTTTTGAGCGCTGGGTATTTTTCGAAATAATGAGGTCACCCAATGAGGTGTTCTTGCGTCCAATCTTGGTAATACCCACGCTGGAGTTCGCTGGAAAATCGTGAGATGATTTGCTTTGTTGACAAGTTCTGGAATGATTTGTACCGCGCTGGCTCCGGTTCCTACTAGGGCAACTTTTTTTCCAGAAAAATCAAAATCATGATCCCAACGTGCACTATGTATCTTGTGCCCCTTGTATTCTTTCAGGTTGGGTATATTAGGAAAACTACAGTTTGCTAAAGGCCCCGAGGCAATAACTACGGATCTAGCCTTTAGGTTTTTTGTTTCATCGGTTTTGATTGTCCAGAACCCTGCTTTTTCATCGAATGCGAGTTTCTTAACGTTAGTATTAAAACGAATATAGCGCTGCAATTCAAAGTCGCTCACGAGTGATTTTATATATTGAAGAATCTCATGACTGCTGGAATAAGCTCGCGACCAGTTGGGGTTAGGTGCGAAGGAAAAAGAATAAAGGTTTGATGGTATGTCACAAGCCGCTCCTGGGTATTGATTGTCCCGCCAGCATCCGCCCACCTCCTTATCGCGCTCTAGAATCGCAATATTGTTGATGTTCGCTTGTTGCAGTTGAATTGCCATACCCAAACCAGAAAACCCTGCGCCAATAATAATGACATCTAGTATCTGATGGGTTTGATTATTGATTGTTGAATCGTTCATATCAACTTCCAGGGTTAAGCGATTGGTCTGTGAGTAAGCTCCGCGACCCAAGAGGGTGGTGCAGGGAGGAGTCGGCGAGGAATTTTATTGCTTAATGCAACAAGCATATCGACAGGTACGTGGTAGAAATAATTGCTGCGGTTCACCATAATGGTTCCGTGATAATGAATGACTTGGAACCATGGGTTTCGTCGGCCTTGACTTGTACGCCCACCAATTTTCTTGAATTTTTCCATTGACCTATAAAGTTTTTCTTCCTCCATCCCCATGGCGATGAGATTGTCACGCATGCTATTGAGTAGAGGGAAATAGACCATAGCGCCCGCTATTAAACGAGGGTCAACTAAGTGGCCAAGCAATTGAATGAGCTTAATGTAATGAGGCCCTTTGCCTTGCATCTCCATGACAGTGAACCCCACACCAAGGTGTCGAGATTCATCGTCATTTATTTTCGCAAAGACTTTATGGCAAAGCGGGTCGTCAACGGTTTCTAACAGGTATTTGCATAGTGCACCGTCTAAAGCAACTTCTAGCATAGGAATAAGCGTTGCGAGAAGATTAAAAGGAGTGTCATCTGCATAACGTTCTAACCATTCGATCACTAAACGTAAGTTTGCACTGGGTACAGGAGATTCATTTTCTTCTAACATTCCCCAGCGCTTCATCAGTGCCATTTCTGCATTAGCATGGCGTTGTTCTTCTGCGTGGAAATAGGTGTAGATTTCCCGTAAATTCTCGGTGGGAGCACTTTTTGCGAGTGCTGCAAAGCCGCGCGCCCCTACATGCTCAATCCACATTAGATCCGCCATAAATGTTTTAAGTTTGGGCCACTGTTTAGCTGTGATTTTTTCTGCGCCAGGGGATTCCCAGTCAAAATCTACCAGTGCCCATTGCGTATCTTTGATCTTCTGACGCATTTTTTCGAGATCAATTGATGCCATTGTTATTACCTCTCGATTAGTAATCAGTGTTTTGTTACCAAACGGTTAAGTACGCCAGCACCATGGGTGTAGAGTGAGGGCAATAAACGTTTGGCTCGCCAAATAAATTGAGCATCCAATTGCGGTATTGTGTAGAGTTTTCCTCTATCAAAATCGTTGAGGGTTTTTATGGCAATCTTCTTTGGCGATGTACCTATTGCTGACATAACTTTATCGGCGAAAGATGCTGACTCACTGGTGATTCTTCCGTCTTTAGTAATGTTGGTTTTTACAAATGTTGGACATAGTGCAGTAACCGTTACGTTGGTTCCTCGCATTTCGGCTGCTAAGGTTTCCGAAAGTGCTAGCACGGCGGCTTTGCTTACATTGTAGGGCCCCATGAGTGGCGCGGCAGCAAAGCTAGCGGCTGAGCAGACGTTAATAATGCCGCCATGCCCTTGTTCGCGGAGTTTGGGGGCAAACACGTGACAACCGTTAATGACTCCCCACAAATTGATGTCGATAGCCCATTTCCAGTCCTTGAGGGGGATAGCCCCTATGTACTGACCGCCCACACCTACACCTGCGTTATTTATGATTAGATTTACTTTTGCAGAAAACCATTCTTCAGCTTTGATTGCTAGGGCCTCCATGTCAGATAGGTTGGATACATCGGCTTTTATCGCTAGGGCTTGACCACCTTGCTGGCGTATTTGTGTTGCTGTTTCTTGTGCTCTTACAATGTTTATGTCAGAACAAATAACCATGCCCTTCCGCTGGGCTAATTCTATTGCGAACGCTTGGCCAATACCGCTACCAGCGCCTGTTACAACAGCACAGGCGTGCCATGATGGTTTGTCAGCCATAACGATATCCTTCTAATGCGCTTGATTATTTGTCTTACTCTTACTAAATTATATGAACAATTGTTCATATTCAATTCAGAAACTTATGCGAAGAAAACCGAAGCAAGTACGGGCAAAACGGATGGTGGATGACATCATTCAGGCGGGCTTACAATGTGTGGCGAAGAATGGTCTTGAAGGGACTACAACCCGCCACATTGCTGACGAAGCAGGTATTAGTGTAGGTACGTTATATCAGTATTTTGATGACAAAGAAGCGGTCTATCAGGCAATGATAGAGAAGGCGAGGGATGAGATTGTACAGAGCTTATTGGCTATTGCACCGCAAATTGTTCAGATAGATTTCAGAAGTGGGGTGCTTTCTATCCTGCATGAATTTAGTAACTTTCTTGAAAAAGACAAAGGTCGATATCTGAAAGTGTTTCAATATGTTGGTCACTTTGAGATATTAGAGCATATCAAGGTGATCGAGACACAATTGACGCAAATGGCATCGATGTACATCATGAGGCACCCCGATGAAATTGCGCCTGAAAAAATGCAGGTGATGATCTATATCATTATGAACAGTGGGATTTCCACACTCATTCGGTATTTATCTGACCCAGCTCCTCAATTTGACCGTGAAGCATTGATGGAAGGGTTGGCAGATATGGCTGCTGCATGTATTAAGGGTGATGCTTAGTTTTCGGTTTAAACCGTATTAGTTTCCAAAATTTATGGGTTAGGGTCAGCTTAGTCTGTGGGTTCCCCGTTTTTTGAAACCGTTGATTTTCTACAAAGCGGACAAAATTTAAACAGAAAATCAGCATTATGAATACTCGATTGGATGCAAAGTTATGTGTAAATTGAATGTCTAGTAAATTAGCGCCTATTCTGGTCGTCTATTGTGATTAATTCTTCTATGATAAGTACCATTTTTATCCAAGGCATTTAGTTTGAATCTTCATCACTGCGCTGGGCTGAAGTATATTGAATGACCCAACCATAGAATACAGGGATTGCTGTTTTACCATGATCAATTATGACAAACCAAAAAAACTACACGCATTTGATGCAAAATATGATGCTCAAAAAATCGCTTTTGCCCCCGTTGCTTTTCAAACAGCACGCTGTTTAATCAAGTTTGATATATTGAAACATATCGATAATGCCGGTGAGGAGGGCGTAGATTTAGAAACACTGGTAAGTAAATGTACTATCAGTGAGTACGGTATCCATGTGTTGGTAGATATGGGTATGAGTATGAACTTAATTTGGCAGCAGCAGGGCCGTTACATATTGGATAAGACCGGTCATTTTTTACTGCATGATGCGATGGCACAACGCAACCTCAACTTTGTCCACGATGTTTGTTATGAGGGCCTGTATAAATTGGAAGAATCCATAGCAAATGGTAAACCAGAAGGTTTGCAAGTATTTGGCGATTGGCCAACGATTTACCCTGGTTTAAAAGATCTGCCGGAAGCAGCAAAAAAAAGCTGGTTTGAATTTGATCACTATTATTCAGATCATGCGTTTCCCCAGACTTTGCCATTAATTTTTGAATTTGACCCTAAGCACATTTTGGATGTAGGTGGTAATACCGGTAAGTGGGCACTGAAGTGCACTGAATTCAATAACGAGGTTAGTGTTACCATCATGGATTTGCCTGGCCAGCTGGCAGAAGCTAAGAAAAATGCTGAAAAAGCCGGTGTAGCTGATCGCGTCACCGGGTTTGAAATTAATCTGCTTGATGAAAACCAAGGTTTTTATCAAGGCGCAGATACCATTTGGATGAGTCAGTTTCTAGATTGCTTTAGTAAAGAAGAGATTCTAAGCATTTTAAAGCGGGCAGCCAAAGTAATGAACGGTAATACCCGGTTATTTATACTCGAAACATTTTGGGATAGGCAGCCGTTTGAAGCGGGCGCCTACTGCGTTAACGCAACCTCGCTTTACTTTACTGCAATGGCTAACGGTAATAGCCGTATGTATCACTCTAAAGATATGATTAAACTCGTGCAAGAAGCAGGTTTATATGTCGAACAGGACACCGATAACCTTGGTTTGGGGCACACATTATTAAATTGCCGTCTAAAACCGGGACAGTAAATTTCCCCGATTAGACTTAACAGTAGTGCTTCAGACATCTAGTTGCTACGGAGCTTAGATACCTGAAGCGCTATCGCTAAGTCTAAATAACTTACTTTTTCCCATAATAACTAATCGTCGGGCTGTTGCCTTCTGGTATCGAGAAATAGCCTAAACCTTCAGCATCCCATGCTACGGCTTCCCCTTGTTTTTCCACCGCATAGGGGGCGCTCATAGGCTCTTGTGCTAATAATTCAATCAAGCTTTGACCGTCTTGTCGTTGCCAATAGAGCATTTGTAAATAGGTTTTAACGATCACTTCATAGCCATCGGGTGATAGATCGGCTGCAACGATATTATCTCGAACGCTTCCAAAGGGTGGTGCCGGTAAGACTAATACTTTCTCAGCAATCCCCGTAGCGCCGCTTGGAACATCGCTTGGTACGCGGTACAGCACTTGACGGGACTCTCTTTTGGTCAAAATGTATAACTCATTTGACCAAGGGTCGATGAATAATGCTTCGGCATCTCTAGGTTGATCCGGGTAGGTAAATGTTGTACTTGATATGGCATTCTCAGGGATTACGCCGTCAACGGCCGTGTCCCAAGGATCCATCACTTTATGTACAGTGATGGATTCCCGAGTGCCAGGGTTATCACCAATATCCCCCACGTAGATGACCTCTTGTCCAGTGGCGGGGTCTTCTCCTATTGTTATATCTTCCCAATCGAAAGCAGTAACGCCATCAAGATGAAATTCCCCTAGGTGAGCGCCAGTAGGGTCAAGAGCAAGGAGGCGGGCGGTGTCACCTGAATCGTTATGGGCCCAAAGTAATCCTGGATGTGCCCGGCTGGCGACGACACCTGATATTTCGGTCGCTTCGGCGAATGCCACTTGTCCAGTGATCATTCTCGTGTTGAAAGCATTAGTCTTATGATAGCAGCCGGGCAATAGACTAATAACTAAGCCTATAGCTACACTGATAACTGCGGCGTTAGTTAGCCATTTGGATGCGGGTATTTTAGCTTTTACATTTATGGGGTGTTTGTTCACGATTATTCCCTAAAATCGAGTGGCTTTTAATGGGCTGCTAGCCTATCACGTCGTCGCATATCTTTACAAAACCCAGGCTGGGCTGATGGCCATTTTTACAGTAAACTCTTTGGCTGTCATTTGTTTGGTTTTTGGACAACGCTTGTTCAAGTTCTCATAACGGCATATTATAAAAAACGATATAAATACAAGCGCTTACGCTCGTATTAAAATAATAAGAATACACGACAAAGAGCCTAACCTTCGATGCAAGCATGCCATTTTTTCGTAGTCCCCCCTCAATATTGCACATTCACCGGATTGTTAACCCCAGATAGAACCGCCAGCATTCCTTTTACCGGTGCTGTGAATAATGGTTATATCACCCTAACCTGTTGAAATATCGATTAATTACGCTAGATTTGATAGAGCGATAAGATTGCATTAAAGCCGACGGCTAATAAAAAAGTAGGAAAGTAAATAAATGAACATTGTCGATTTTTTATCTGAGTTACGACAACTTGATATCCAGATTTCACTGAACGGTGACAAACTTAAAATTAAGGCTCCTCAAGGAGCGTTAACTAAAGAGATCAAAATTCAGCTAAAAGATCGCAAGCAAGACATCATTGATTTCTTTTCTGGAGCTCAGAAGCAGGATGAATCTAAGAAAATCATTCGGGTAGAAAATCCTCAGGAAATCCCCTTATCCTTTGGCCAGCAGCGGCTCTGGTTTTTTGAAGAGGCTAACCCCGGTACGGTTGCGAACAACATGTCGGCAGGTATTCGATTAAAAGGACCGTTGAATACCAATATCATCCAGAGTGTATTTGAAGCGCTAGTTAAGCGACACGAATCGTTGCGGACTACCTTTTATGTGGATGAGGATGGTGTTCCATATCAGCAGGTAAGTGAAAGCATCGGGTTTAGTACAGAATTTTTAACCGTTGAAGGGGAAAGTGAATACCAAGAGCAAAAGATCGAAAAACTCCTTGCACAAGAAGTTAAACAAACCTTTGATTTGAACAACGGCCCGTTATTACGCGCAAAACTTATCGCATTACCAGCGCTTGCAACCAATGAATGTCAGGAACACGTTCTTATCATTGGGATGCATCATATTATTTCAGATGGATTATCTGTTGCTATTCTGATGCGTGAAATTGCCATGTTGTATTGGGCATTTAATAGCAATATGGCATCACCTTTACCACCATTGGAAATCCAGTACCCTGACTTTTCCATTTGGCAAAGACAATATTTAGAAGGTGAAGGGTTAGAAAAGCAACTCGGTTATTGGGAGAAAAAACTCACCAATGCACCGATGTTATCGACCTTCCCAAGTGATATGACACGCCCGTCGGTGCAAACATCCAATGGCGCGACACAGAGAGTTGAGTTTCCAGAAGGCTTTGGTCGACGTTTATCGGATTTTGCCAATCAGCAAGGTGTAACACCGTTTATTGTATTGTTAGCCGCGTGGAAAATGCTGTTGTCACGTTACAGTCAACAAGAGGATCTTTGTGTTGGTATTCCAACATCGGGCCGAGGTCAGCCAGCGCTGGAACCTATTATTGGGTTCTTTGTGAATAGCATGGTGATGCGCACTGATATTTCTGAAAACCCAACGATTGCCGATGTGTTAGAGCGTGTTAAACAAACGGTACTAGACGGTTTGGATAACGATGATATTCCCATTGAAATGGCGGTGGAACGTTTAAAGTTAAGCCGTAATCCTTCTTACACTCCGCTTGTACAAGTTGCCTTCCAGTTGATGGCAGATACACGATCCCAAGCGGATAGTGCCGCAGCCCCCGCTCAAGCGGGTGATGTGACAGTTGAGGCATTAAAGAAAGAATCCGTTAGTGCGAAGTTTGATATCACGTTATCTATGACTCATAGTGATCAGTTGGTAAGAGGAGATTTGGAATACAATACGGATCTTTATAAACCGGAAACGATCAACCGAATTTCGGAACAATTTAAACAGCTGGCAGAATATTTGTTAGTGGGGGATTTGACTATTCCTCTAAATACCTTGTCTTTAGTTAGTGATAATGCACTTGCTGAAGAAGTGTTGGGGAATGCAGCAGAGAGCTATGAGACGGTGTTGCCACTGACGGCGATGCAATCTGATATGTTTATGGACAATCTTGTAAACCCAACATCGTTCCAAAGCAGTCATGGTTGGCAAATTCATATTCGTCGCCCGTTAGATGTTGCGTTATGGCAATCGTGCTTGCAGGCATTGTCAGATCATAGTGCGATTCTGCGTGCAAAGTTTGTGGCAACCGAAGTGCCTTATCTGGATATGGGTTATTTGGCAATTGCCAAAGAAAAGAATATCCACTGGGAATTTATCGACCATTCTAATAACAATATATCTGAAGAAGAACTCAGTGAATGGATCACAAAAACGATTTATCGCCCTTATGATATTCAACATGATGAGCTGATCAGTTATTACCTTGTTAAATTAAAAGAAGATCATTATGTCGCTATTACTGCTGTGCATCACGCAATTTTGGATGGTGCAGGGCTTAACAGTTTGTGGGTGCAGGTTACCGATCGTTATACTGCGATAAAAAATGCTGAAGAACATCAGTTTGCGGGTGACAATGTTGCGGATTTTGTTACGGAGAATCGAGCGACTTTTGATACTCAAGAACATCGTTTGTTTTGGCGAGATCAGTTATCGAGTGTTGAACCATTGGATTATACGGTGCCAGCACCGATCCCTGAGCCTGCACATTTCATTACTCGTGAATCCTATTTGGATACAGAGCATTGGTTAGCGGTTAAGAAATACTGCCGAAAACAACGTATAACCCCGGCGTTATACTTCAAATGCCTATTTGGCCTTGCCATTGACAATTACTGTCGCCCCGATGAAGATTTTTCAATACAAGAAACCATGGGTGGCCGTACATCCGTAACCGCTGATACCTTGGGTTGTTGTATTCAAGAAATTCCATTTGTTTTTAAGCGTGAAGTTTTGCATTCTAACAAAACGTTTGCTGATGTTTTGGTGAGTGCGCGAAATTATCAAAAATCAATAAAAAATCATCGTAAGATATCCATTGGTGTGCAGGCAGAAATGTCGCCCAAGGGTCGCGTTGGTTTTATGTATAATTTTTATCAATTTTTGGCGCACACAGAATTTTTGGGGCAAACGTTTAATCCAGAAGGCACTCCCAGTGATCCTGCAAATAATGTCCAATTTGTCGTGACCGAAGTTGCTGGTGAATTGAAGTTCAATTTGTTCTTTCACCAGCATTTGTTTGCAGATTTCTCATTGTTGCAACGTATTAGTGCGCTAAGTGAACAGATAGTTGATGGACAAGTCGAGCAGTTGAACGACTTACAATATGTCACCGATACTCGTGAAAAAACACTGTTGCTAAACACATGGAACGATACTCAGCAGCCATTTGACTTGAGTTTGTGTTTGCATCAGCGTTTTGAACAACAAGTTGTGTTAACGCCGGATCGAATCGCAGCCGTTGATGATGGTATAGCGTTAACCTATCAACAGCTCAATGTAAAAACCAATCAGTTAGCTAATTACCTTGTTGAAAAAGGGGTTGGGCGAAATGACTTGGTTGGATTGTGCGCCGATCGTTCCGTAGAGTTTCTTATTGGTATTTTAGGTATTCTAAAAGCAGGCGGTGCCTACGTGCCGATGGATCCCAAATACCCACAAGACCGCCTTAGTTATATGCAAGAAAATTCAGCAGTAACTGTTCTGCTAAGTCAAAAGCATTTGGCAGAAAAGGTGGTTGCTGCGAAAGATGCTCATGTATTTTATTTAGACACGGACTGGCATTCAATTGAAGAATATAGCGTTGAAAATTTAGCGGTTACTACCGTACCGACAGATCGTGCCTATATGATTTATACCTCTGGGTCTACGGGATTACCAAAAGGCGCAATCATTCGCCATGATGGTGCCGTTAATCACATTGAGGCAGAGCGTGTTGATTTAGCATTCCCCGAGGCCTTTAGCTTTTTACAAACTGCACCGTCATCATCGGATATATCCGTTTGGCAGTTTTTAGGTCCCGTTATTTGCGGTGGCAAAACCGTTGTTCTTGATGATGTGACTAATGCTAAGAAACTGTTCGATCTGGTTAAGCAGCATGATTTGGACGTTGTTGAGTTGGTGCCGGTAGCTTTGCAGTTATTGATGGATTACGTCCGAATATTACCAGAACCAGAGCGAGCATTACCCCAGTTACGTTGGATGATGGCAACTGGAGAGGCTGTGTCGGTTGATTTGGTGAATGATTGGTTAGCGCTGTATCCTGAGGTTCCCGTTGTCAATGCATACGGCCCTACAGAAGCTGCAGATGATGTTATTCAGTGTAATATTAAACAGCCAATAGCTGCAGGTCAGCGTTCCGTGCCTATCGGTAAACCGCTTGCGAACTTAAATGTATTTGTCGTCGATGATCAATTACGTCTTGTGCCAGCCGGTATCCCTGGAGAAATTTGTATTTCAGGCATTGGCGTTGGCGAAGGGTATTGGAAAAACCCAGAGAAAACCGCAGAAGCGTTTGTGGCTAATCCTTTTGAGTGTGAGGTGTCTCACGCGACATCTCATTCGACAATGTATCGCACAGGTGATCTTGGGCGATGGTTAGCGGATGGTACGATAGAGTATCTTGATCGTGTTGATAATCAGGTGAAAATTCGTGGTTTCCGCATCGAGTTGGGTGAAGTGGAAGCCGCTGTTGCCAGTGCGATAGGGGTGCGAGAAGGCGCGGTTATTGTTAAGAAAGATATGCCTGGTGGCGCGGCACTGGTGGCTTTTGTTATTGCTGCGGATAAAGAAAGTTTTTCTATCGCGAGCGTACGTGCTGAGTTAAGAGCGAAATTGCCCGATTTTATGGTACCCGCTGCTATTGAATTGTTGGATGAGCTACCAACGACCCCGGCGGGTAAGGTCGATAAAAAAGCGTTAGAGAAACGTGTCATATCTGTGACGGATGATGGTGAATATTGCCCTCCTGAAACCATTGAAGAAGAAAAGATTGCCCAGATTTGGCAAGAAGTCATGGGGCGAGAAAAAATTAGCGTTCAATCCAATTTCTTTGATTTGGGCGGTCATTCCTTATTAGCAACAAAAATAGTTTCCCGCGCCTCGCAAGTATTTGAAGTGCATTTGACGGTTCGGGCGCTATTCGAATTCCCTACTGTCAAAGAACTTGCTGAGAATATTGTTGGGTTACTTGCTGGTGGAGAGAAAAAGGAAATAATTACAGCTTTATCACGTGATGCTATTGCGAGCAAAGAAATTCGTGTGCCATTGTCATTTGCACAGCAGCGTTTGTGGTTGTTGGATAAAATTGACGAGGGTAGTACCGCCTATAACGTGCCGTTAGCAATGCGAATTAAAGGTAATCTTGATGTTGAGCAGTTGGAATCAACGTTAACTGCGTTGATGCAGCGTCATGAAGGTCTTCGTACCGTATTTAAGGAAGATGAAGAGGGGGCTTATCAATGGGTAATGGGTGCGGATGAGTTTTCGTTAGTTCAGTCAGCGGTTGTAAACGAAGATGCCATTCGTAATGCCGTTGCTAATGAAATTCTACAACCATTTGATTTGGAGAATGGCCCGCTTATTCGTGCAAGTTTACTTTTTGTTGGGAATGACAGTGTTGGAAGCAAAGCCGCTAACGATTATGTGCTGGTAATTGTTGCTCATCATATAGTGACCGATGGTTGGTCAATGAATGTATTGGGCCAAGAGCTAGCAACACTTTATGTGGCATCAAACATGGGGTTAGAAAACCCATTAGATGACCCTCAGCTTCAATACATCGACTACTCACAGTGGCAGCGTGACCGCTTAGATGGAGAGGTTTTTGATACGCATTTGTCGTATTGGAAAAATACATTAGAAGAATTACCCAATCTTAATTTGCCAACAGACTTTCAACGACCTTCTGTACAGTCTTATGGTGGTGCATCAGTAAAGTTCGAATTGCCGCAAGATGTACGTAACAAATTAGAATCCATTGCCCACAGCAATGGCGGTACGTTATTTAATGCACTAATGGCCGCATTTGGTGTGTTGTTAAGCCGTTATACGGGGCAAGATGATTTTGCTATTGGTACTCCGGTAGCGGGCCGTGATCATCCTGACTTGGAAAAAATCGTTGGTTTTTTTGTGAATACCCTCGTTGTTCGGCTACGTCTTGAATCAGTTGATCGTTTTGACAGTTTAGTAAAAACCGTTAATGAATCCGTGGTTAATGGACAAGAGCACCAAGAAATTCCTTTTGAACAAATTGTTGATGCGGTTGATCCAACACGAGATATGAGTCGCTCGCCATTGTTTCAAACCATGTTGGTTTATCAGAATATGGATGTTGATCAACAACAAATGGCGCAGAATGCGACGCAAGCTGGCGACATTAGTTTGCATCCCGTTACCTACGATGTGGAAACTGCAAAGTTTGATTTGACGTTGTTTGTCTCAGAAGCAAGCGATGGGTTATCGGCATCGTTGCAATACAATACCGGTTTGTTTGAGCGAGAAACTGTCGAAGGTTTGGCGCATCATTTTGTTAGCTTGTGTCAGCGTCTAGTCAACTCGCCGGATGCGTTGCTTGCTGATATTAATATTCTGGATGAGCATGAAGTTGATGTGCAGCTTCATCAATGGAATGATACCCAAGTTGTCTATGATAAGACATTAACTGTCCATCAATGGATTGCTGCTCAGACCGAGAAAACACCGAATAATATAGCGGTTGAATTTGGCGATGAGAAACAAACCTATCTAGAGCTGGATCAAGCCAGTAGTCAAATGGCGAGTCATTTAATAACATTGGGTGTTCAGCCTGGTGACTGTGTCGGTTTTTGCTTTGACCGCTCCTTGCATATTATGACCAGTGTTTTGGGGATATTAAAAGCGGGAGCAACGTACGTTCCCCTTGATGCAAGTTATCCAGAAGGTCGTATTCGTTATATTATCGAAGATGCCAGTATTCGCTGGGTATTAACGCGGGCCAGTATCCAACGTTCCTTGCCGCAAGGCGATTGGCTGTATGTTGATGTAGAAAAAGAACTGAGTGCAGAAGGGCTGCTTGATAAGCAGGCACAAAATCAGAATAATAAATCAATTCTAATTGAGCCCGATGCTGAACGGTTGTTGTATCTGATTTATACATCAGGTTCAACTGGACGGCCAAAAGGAACTGGAGCCTACCATCGTTCAGAAGTGAACTTGTTAGCCTGGTATACGAGAGAATTCTCCCTTTCCAGTAATGATAATCTTATGCTGATGAGTGCATTAGGTTTTGACTTGACGCAAAAAAATCTTTTTGCACCTTTGGTTTCAGGTGCCACGTTGGTTATTCCCAGTGTGCAAGAATATGACCCTGATATTCTGTCATCGCTGATTGAAAAGCATAATGTTAGTTGGATAAACTGTGCACCTTCGGCTTTTTATGGTTTGCAAGATGATCCTGAGTCTTGGTCAAAAATTCAATCCTTAAAATATGTGTTCCTTGGCGGAGAGCCGATCAATTTACCAAGAATTGATAGCTGGTTAAGAGCGACCGATTGCGAACTTGTAAACAGTTATGGGCCAACAGAATGTACGGATATTGCCGCTTGGCATTGTGTGGATGTTGAGTCAGATCTTAGTGGTTCAACATTACCGATTGGTCGACCCAATGATAATGTACAGTTGTATATCTTAGGTGGCAATGATGAGCTATTGCCTATTGGTGCTGTGGGCGAATTGTGTATTGGCGGTGATTCTGTCGGCCCTGGTTATTTGAATAATGCGGAGTTAACGGGTGATGTATTTATTCCACATCCGTTTGGTGGAACAAGTCGTAAGATTTATCGTACGGGGGATTTAGCTCGCTATCGTCGTGATGGCAAGGTCGAGTATCTTGGTCGAAGGGATCATCAGATTAAATTACGTGGTTTCCGAATTGAAGTCGGAGAAATTCAGTCAGTTATTAATGAGCAATCATCGGTAGTGGATAGTCTTGTTGCGACTCACTCGTCAAAAGCGGGTGAGCAGCTAGTGGCTTGGGTTGTTGTTAATGGTGTTGATGAGTTTGATGATCATCAACGAGATGGTCTTCAGACAACGATCAAACAATCGGTTGCGAATCTTTTGCCGAGTCATATGGTGCCAGCTGCCTGGGTATTGGTTTCGGTCTTTCCGCTTACACCAAATGGTAAGGTTGATCGTAAAGCGTTGCCGTTACCGTTATTTGCCTCATCGGAGGCAATAGTCTTAGCAAGAAATGAGCAGGAAAAGCGTTTAGTTTCTTTGTGGCAGGACGTGCTTGGATTGTCCGAAGTGGGGGTTACACAAAACTTCTTCGAGTTAGGAGGGCATTCGTTACTTGCAACTAAAGTGATTGCAAGGGTTGCTAAAGATTTCAAGGTCAAAATGACGGTTCGATCACTTTTTGAGAACCCAACCATTGAACAGTTTGCATCAAAATTAACAGATGCTTCCAGCATTACGGAACACCCGTTAACCGTTGTTAACCGCGATCAACGTGTTTCTTTATCGTTTGCTCAGCAGCGTTTGTGGTTGCTAGATAAGATAGAGCCAGGATCGGTTGCTTATAACATGCCTCTGGCTATTCGTATTCAAGGTGAGTTTAATTTGGATGCATTACGCGCAGCTTACCGTGATCTTGTTGCCCGGCATGAGTCATTACGAACGGTATTTAAAGAGGATGATGATGGTGCGTACCAAGAATTTCTCTCAATGGATACTTTTAGTGTTGTGGAATCAGATATTGAGCAGAGTGGGTTTGATTTAAAACGTCTTGGTGATGATAAGTCTTCTCAAGATACACAAGACGCCTTAAGTCTCGAACTTGACTCTGATCTTGGCTCTGATATTGACACAGACCTTGACCTCGAACTTGATCTCGAAATAGTCCGTCTTGTTGCTATCGAAATCATGAGGCCTTTTGATTTGGCTCACGGGCCATTAACACGAGCTAGTGTGTTACATATCGCACCGAATGATGTGGTGTTAACCATTGTTGTACACCACATCGTTACCGATGGTTGGTCAATGAATATTCTTGGTCAAGAATTGGTGTCATTGTATTTACGCCATGCGGGTGAAATAGCTCCGGCGTTAAAACCATTAACGTATCAGTATGCCGACTTTGCTAATTGGCAGAGAGAAGCCCTCACGGACGCAGTGTTGTTTGATAAGTTGGCTTATTGGAATGCTCAGTTAAGTGATGTTGAGCCGCTGGCATTACCGACGGATAAACCACGTCCATCGATCCAAACCTATGCCGGTGCCAGTATCCCTTTCACGATTTCGAATGCCGTGAAACAAGGGTTAGAGAGTGTTTCTAAAAAAGAAGGTGGTACATTATTTAATAGCTTACTTGCAGCGTTTTCTATTGTTTTACATCGCTACAGCGGACAACATGATTTCTGTATTGGTACACCGGTAGCGGGTCGCGAAAATGCGGATTTAGAAAAAATTGTTGGTTTTTTTGTGAATACTTTGGCTTTGCGAATGAACGTTAATCCAGAGCTTTCTTTTGGTGAATTGGTTCAGCAAATCAAACAAACAGCACTATTAGGGTACGAACACCAAGATGTACCGTTTGAACAGATAGTCCAAGAGGTTGATCCTAGTCGTGATATGAGTCGCTCTCCGCTATTTCAGGTGATGTTGAGTTACCAGAATATGCCAGCGGAGTCGGGCAGTGATGTCAGCCACCAAAGCATGTCCATTAAACCTATCGATTTTACCGTTGAAACTGCTAAGTATGAATTAACGTTAAACGTTAACGAGCCAGCAACTGGTTCGGCGGATGGATTACAAGCGTCATTGCAATACAATACGGATCTGTTTACTGAGTCAACGGCGAAGCAACTGATTCAGCACTTCCTTCAGCTGTGTGATGTAGTTGTGAAGGAGGCGATGGAAGAGAAGGATGGTGAGTTATCTAAACCAATCTATACCATTGATTTGCTAAATGGTGAAGAAAAGCAGCGTCAACTAGTTACCTGGAATCAAACTCAAGTTGACTATCAGCAAGACGTCACAATTGATGCATTGTTTTTATTACAAGCCGAGAAAACACCAAATGCCATAGCGGTGGTATGTGGTGAAAACAGTCTTAGTTATACAAAGTTAAGCGGCCGTGCCAATCAATTGGCTCGATACCTTCAGTCTCAAGACGTGAAGACAGGAGATGTTGTCGGATTATGTTATGACAGAGCATTGGAATTGCCAGAATGTATTCTCGGTATTTTGTTGGCTGGAGCGACTTATGTTCCGCTTGATGCGAGTTACCCTGCTGAGCGCCTAGCGTACATTATGGACAATGCCGGAATTACTACGGTAGTTACCCGATCTGATATTGCAGAGCGCTTACCCAAGGAACCATTACAAGAGCAATCATCAAAGCATCAATCATCAAAGCATAGAAACTTAATATGTTTTGATGAACAGCAGCAAGCTATTCGAGAGTTTTCTGTTGATCCTGTACAGAGTGAATCGGATTCTAATCGACTGCTTTATATGATCTATACATCAGGTTCCACCGGGCGTCCCAAAGGAACCGGTGCAACGCACCGTGCAGAAAGCAATTTGTTAAATTGGTACTGTCGTGAATTTTCCATGACAGAGCAAGACAATGTTTTATTAATGAGTGCGATTGGTTTTGACTTAACTCAGAAGAATATCTTTGCTCCGCTGATCTCTGGCGCAACATTGATTATCCCGGATGTTCAAGAATACGACCCATCACGATTCTTGTCGATTATAGAAAGTGAGCAAGTGTCGTGGATAAACTGTGCGCCAAGTGCCTTCTACCCGTTGCAAGACGATAGTGATGATTGGCGAAGATTAGAGTCCGTTAACCGCCTATTTTTAGGGGGTGAACCGATAAACTTATCTCGCTTACAGGGCTGGCTGCAATCAGAGTCAGCAGGGGAGGCTGTAAGTGAGCCTACTGGAGGCCCTTGCCAATTAATCAATAGTTATGGGCCTACTGAGTGTGCAGATATATCAGCGTGGCATCGCGTTGATGTAGCAAAGGACATCACTGCAGTTAACCTACCCATCGGTCGCCCCAATGATAATGTGAAGCTGTACGTGCTAGGTAGACACCAAGAGTTATTGCCTATTGGTGCTATTGGTGAGTTGTATATTGGCGGTGACAGTGTTGGGCCAGGCTATCTAGGCGAAGCTGAGATGACAGCAGCCGCATTTTTCCCCAACCCTTTTGTTGGTAGTCTTGCTGACAATAGCGATAAAACGGATAAACAAGAACGAATCTACAAAACGGGAGATTTAGCCCGTTATCGTACTGATGGCAAGGTGGAATATTTAGGAAGAATTGACCATCAAGTTAAGTTACGAGGGTATCGAATCGAAACTGGAGAAATTCAATCCGTTATCAATGAACAAGAAAATGTCACCGATAGTTTAGTTGCAGTATCAAACTCTCAGGTTACCGGTGATAGTTTGGTGGCTTGGGTTGTTGCCAAACCTGATTGCGAGGCAGCTGAATTCGAAAACAATATAGCCCGCCAAATCGGTAAGTTATTGCCTTCCTTTATGGTGCCTCAGTATTTTGTGCTGCTGGATGAATTTCCATTAACACCTAACGGTAAAATCGATCGTAAGGCGTTACCGAAACCTGTAGTCGATGGTGACGTTGAACTTGTGCCTGCTGAGAATGCGACGCAAGAAATGCTGTTGGATATATGGAAGGCAGTATTAGGTGTTTCTGAAATCGGTATCAAACAGGACTTTTTTCAGCTTGGTGGTCACTCCTTGTTAGCCACGCAAGTGGTGGCAAGGGTTGTTAAACAAACCCATCGAGCGATCTCTGTCAGAATGTTGTTTGAAGCGCCAACTATTGAGCTGTTTGCAGAGAAGATTATTAATGCCGAGGCGGAAGATAGCAATCGACCGGAGATTATTCGTCTAAATAAGCAAAGAAATATACCGCTGTCATTCGGTCAAAAACGGTTGTGGTATTTTGAACAGATGAACCCTGGCTCAAGCGCGAATAATATGCCAACAGCAGTACGGGTTAAAGGAGCGTTTAATGTTGCTGTATTACAGAAAGCGTATACGGAGCTCTTACGCCGGCACGAGTCATTAAGAACCACATTCTCTGCTGATGAGGAAGGCGTGCCTTCGCAGCAGGTACATACAAAGCTCGACAACCCTCTGTCAATACACTCTTATGTCGGTGATAGTGATGGTATTAGCGAAGATAAAGCAATTGCCTACGCTGCAAGTGATAGAGCAGCAGGATTCGATTTGGAGGAAGGGCCACTTGTTCGTGGTGCTTTGCTTATCATTAACGATACGGAAGGTAGTGAAGATTCAATCCTGACATTCTGTTTGCACCATATTATTTCTGATGGTGTATCGATGGCAGTATTGTTGCGGGAATTGACGACGCTTTACGTCGCTTTTTCAAATAAAATGCCATCTCCCTTACCTGAGTTATCATTGCAATATGCCGATTTTGCGCAATGGCAACAATCTTATTTAGCGGATGATGCGTTAGAAAGGCAGTTGTCCCATTGGCAACAGCATTTGAAAGATGCCCCTGCACTGTTGACGCTACCTACGGATAGACCTAGGCCCAGTGTTCAAACAACAAATGGTAATGTTAAAAGCCTACAGTTTTCACCGGAGTTTAATCAGAAGTTAACGCAATTTTCAAGAGAGCAAGGCGTGACACCTTTTATGGTGATGTTGCTGTCGTGGAAGTTATTATTAAGTAAGTATTCTCAACAAGATTCTATATCCGTTGGTATACCAACGGCAGGTCGCCCTCAGCAAACATTAGAAAATATCATCGGTTTTTTCATCAATAGTATGGTGTTAAACACCGAACTGCCGGGAAGTTTGTCGATAACGGAAGCATTACAACGCGTGCGTGAATCCGTGTTAGGCGGTTTCGCAAATGCCGATGTTCCTGTGGATATGGTGCTGGATCGATTGCAAGTGGAGAGAAATCCTTCTTATACACCACTGGCCCAGGTGGCATTTCAGCTAAACACTGTTGATACCGTTTCGTCTGAACAAGAGTCTCTAGCGGCTGAATTTGGTGGGCTATCAGTAGAGCCGCTGTCATTGGGTGGCGTGTCGGCTAAGTTTGATATGACTCTTTCGTTATCACAATCGATGGAGCAATTGACGGGAGATTTGGAATTTAATACTGACCTCTTTGACGAAAGTACGATGGATAACCTTATTCATCATTATATGCATTTGTCTGAAGCTATTGTGAATAATCCTGTGCAGCGAGTGGCGAGTGTTGAATTGTGTACTCAGTCGGAACTTATGCACGCGTTAAATATTCCATTGTCTGAGTACAGTGATGTGCTGCCATTGTCCGCAATGCAATACGATATGTTCATGGATAACCTTGTTAATCCATCTACATTACAAAGCAGTCATGGCTGGGCGTTGGATGTGCATAATGAAATTGACGATGGGTTATGGCGACGTTGTCTTCAGCAGTTTTCCGATAATGCACCCATATTACGTTCTCAATTTATTGCGGCAAAACCTGCCTATTTGGATGTGGGTTATTTAGCGATTCGTAAACAGCATGTTATCAATTATGAATTTATGGATGTCTCTGATAAGGGATATAGCAAAGCTGAGATTAAGAAAATCACCGATAAAATAATTTATCGTCCTTACGATATCTTGAAGGATGAATTTATTCGATTTGTCACTATTAAAGTGGCAGGTGGTCACTACGTGCTTGTTGCTGCAGTTCATCATGCGATACAAGATGGTGCGGCGTTGAATTCATTGTGGGAACAGGTGACCGATGCGTACACCTCGTTATTGAAAGACCCTCAAGCAGAGATAAGCTTTAATGACGAAAACTTTGCGAATTTTGTAACAACAGACCGTTCGGTGATGGATACTTCAAGCGTTCTGGATTTTTGGAAAGGCAAACTATCTGCTGTTGAACCGCTCGATTTTACCGTGCCAGCCCCTATACCTGAGCCAGGGGCTTATCGAAGCCAAGAGTTTTATTTGGATCAAGCTCATTGGGCTGAGGTGAAAAAATACTGTCGTAAGCAACGTATTACACCTGCATTGTATTTTAAAGTGTTATACGGCTTGATGATTAATGCCTATTGCCGACCCGACAGTGATTTTGCTATTCAAGAAACCATGGCGGGTCGAGGAAAAGGGCATTACACCTCTCAAGGTTGTTATATTCAAGAGATCCCCTTTGTTTTTGGAAAAGACGCTTTTGCTTCATCCAATGATATTACTTCGATCTTTAATGTCGCGCGTCAATTTCAGAAAGAGATAAAAAATTATCGATTGATTTCGATCGGTGAACAGATTGCATTATCTCCTCGTGGCCGTATTGGGTTTATGTACAACTATTACCATTTCTTGGCGGATAGTGAATTTCTTGGTGAAGTTATTGCTGAAAATATTCAGTTTGTTGTTACCGAAGTGCGGGGCGATTTAAAAATCACCTTGCTATATCACCCGCATGTGTTTGAAGATTTTGGGTTGGTCGATAGAGTCGTGAGCCTCAGTCAGCAGATTGTATCGGGTGGTGCGGTAACGTTAGGTGAATTGCAATATGTTACAGACGCGGAAGAAATTACCACGCTGCTAACCGATTGGAATACAACTGCCGAAGCGTTTGATTTGTCACTTTGTTTGCACCAACGATTTGAGCAACAAGTCATTCAAACGCCCGACGCTATCGCGATAATCGATGACAGTGTGCAATACAGTTATAACGAACTGAATCAACGGGCAAACCAATTGGCTCGTTATCTGTTGGAAGCGGGCACATCGGTCGGTGATCTTGTTGGCTTGTGTGCAGAGCGCTCAGCCGCCTTCCTGGTTGGTATTCTAGGTATACAAAAATCCGGCGGCGCTTATGTTCCGATGGACCCTAAATATCCTCAAGATCGCATTACCTATATGCGAGATAACTCAGCGGTGAGTATTGTATTAAGCCAGCAACACTTGGCAGATAAAGTCGAAGATGGTAGTAGTGCACGTATTGTGTACTTGGATGCTGATTGGCATAAGGTTGAAAGTTTTTCATCGGATAACGTAAATGTCGACGTTACTACCGACAGCCGTGCTTATATGATTTATACCTCTGGTTCTACGGGCAAACCTAAAGGCGCGATTGTTCGTCATGATGGAGCCGTGAACCATATTGAGGCCGAGCGTAAGGTACTTGAATTTGACGGAGCATTTAGCTTTTTACAAACAGCACCGTCATCATCCGATATTTCTGTTTGGCAATTCTTAGGGCCGGTTATTTGTGGAGGTAAAGCGGTTGTATTGGATGAAGTGACTCACGCGGAGAAAATGTTTGCGTTAGTGAAGGAACATAAACTTGATGTCGTTGAGCTAGTGCCGGTGGCGTTACAGTTGTTGATGGAATACGTCCGACAGTTGCCAGAAGCGGATAGAGCATTGCCCAACTTACGTTGGATGATGGCAACCGGGGAGGCGGTTTCTGTTGAATTAGTAAATGCTTGGTTAGCGTTATATCCAGAGATTCCCGTAGTGAATGCTTATGGGCCAACGGAAGCGGCGGATGATGTTATTCAATGCGCCATTGAAAAGCCATTACCAGTGGGCCAGCGTTCAGTACCTATTGGTAAACCACTGGCAAACTTAAGCGTATTGATTCTTGATGAAGAGTTACGCTTGGTACCCGCCGGTGTGCCTGGGGAAATCTGTATTTCGGGTGTTGGTGTTGGTGAGGGGTATTGGAATAATGTAGAAAAAACGGATGAGGTTTTTGTTAGCAATCTTTATTCGGGAATTGATTATTCCCATCATCAGTTATCAAAAATTCAAGGGAATACTATTTATCGCACTGGTGACTTAGGTCGCTGGTTGGCGGACGGTAGCGTGGAATACCTTGATCGTGTGGATAACCAAGTGAAGGTTAGAGGGTTTCGGATTGAGTTGGGTGAAGTGGAAGCTGCGGTCAGTGCTCTTCCCAATGTACGTGAAGCGGTTGTGATCGTTAGAGATGATATGCCAGGGGGTACTGCACTAGCTGCATATGTTGTGGCTGAAAACGTAGCTGATACATTTGATGTGGCCGCCGCACGAGCAACCTTGAGAGAGAATTTGCCTGATTATATGGTACCTACTGCGATAATGGCGATGGAACAATTACCGTTAACGCCCGCAGGGAAAGTTGATCGCAAAGCCTTACCAAAACCACAGGCGATGGTGCTTGCGGGAGGTGAATACGTTGCACCTCGAACCGAGATGGAATCTGCATTAGTTGAAATGTGGGAAGTTTTATTACCTGTTGAACAAGTGGGAGTAACTGACAACTTCTTTGATATTGGAGGGCATTCACTTATCGGTGTTCGCTTGATGGCTCGTGTTAGCCAGGAGTTTTCTGTTTCGCTGCAAATTGTTGAGCTACTTAATGCGCCTACCATAGAGCAGCTTTGCGAAACGATTAACCGCTCTGGAGGGAACACAGAATGGACGCCACTTGTCACGCTGAGGAAAGTTGAAAATACGTCGCAAGAACTAACACAGAAAGAAAGGCCTATATTCTTTATTCACCCTGTGGGCGGTGATGTGTTGTGCTATACCGACTTGGTTGCAAGCCTACCCAGTAATATCCCCGCTTATGGATTACAAGCTCGGGGATTTATTCAAGGCGCTGAGGTGTTTGCATCATTTGAAGATATGGTTAGTTGTTATGTGGATGCCATCAAGCAACATTGTCCAACAGGGCCTTATCGAATTGCAGCTCAGTCTTTAGGTGGTGTTATTGCTTTGCATGTGGCGGAAAAACTGAATGCTGCTGGTGGAGAAGTGCAACGTATTATGATGTTTGATACGTTTACGCCGTCGGCAATGATTCAAGATCAGTTATCCAATGTGCAAGTCATCGAATCGGCCATAGGTCAACCATTACCGAAAAATGTCCGGCATTTGGCGGAGTCTGGTGACGACGCCTGGTTAGAGACATTGTACAAAACGGCAAAGGCTGCGCGTATGTTGCCCGATGATTTAACGTTAGAGCAGATACAGGCAATCTATAATGTAGCGATTACAAATCATCAGTTGGTATCTCAGGCGGATTTAAATAACGTTGGGGAGTACAGTGGATTTCCTATTGACCATTATGCCGCGAGCGATCGAGTGTCAGGCGAGAGTTCTCAGGTAGATTGGAAAGCCAAAGGTTATCAATTTAATTATATTGATGTCTCCGGGGATCATGAGTCAATGATTCGAGGTGAGCATGCAGTTTTGCTTGCGAAGATGGTTGCAGAATCTTGATAGATTTCAATGTGGCTATGCGGTGGGTCTAAAAATCTAGCGAATAGTATCAACTAGAGTGTTTTATTTCCGAAATCTCTGAGGCAAGGACGCCGAAGAAAGCATACATGGATGTACTTGCTGCGCTTTCGGAAATAAAACACTCAAGTTGGTACGGTCTCGTAGACTCGCCAAATAGTGACAACTAAAGGGTGTTGAATGTTTCTCGCAGTTCTTTTCCGAGTGCAACCAATTCCTCATGAGTAGCTAACGCATTCGGGATGCCAAGCGTGACACTCAATGTCTCTTTCGTATTGGTTACTGCCATAAATAGCCCGCGGTTTTCTAATGCAATAGGGATGCCGTAAAGAGTCTTTCCTGTAAAGCCCTTGTAGCTTAGTTTCCCTGGATCCCGCTCTCCAACATAAGAAACGGTTCCTGTCATTCTATAAAGCCCGGAAGCGTGAGTGTTTTTTAATGTTTCTGATTTTGGGTTCATCATGGCTTTTGGTAGCCAGTTGGCAAGATATAGGTTTGAGGGGAATACGGATAAGTCTGCCTTGCTTCTCATTCCATCTCTAACAGCTCGTTGAATGGATTCAATTGTTGACTCGCCATCAGTTTCTACGTCAAAAGCCCCAGAAGCATTAGCTAAAGTAAAGTCAGCACCTTTCCCCTGGTACCATCGAAGGTCAGAAGGGATTCGAAAGAGCGTTCGCCCTTCGTTGTGATGTTTTTTTGCGATAATACTGGCGGCGAGTACAAGCTTGGGTAATATTTTTTTTCCATCAGTTGGCCAGTCACAGTGATGCCAGCGACAATGGCGTAACTCAGGGTTTTTGGAAATAGGGGATAATGATACGCAGCTGCCATCGAGCAGTGTTCTTTCAGGGGCCTCATGCTGCTTAATGATGTCCCACTCATTATTGGTGCCCTTAGAACCTTTTAGTGGCTCATTGTTTAGGGCTCGAATGCACTCATCCATCCAATGTAACATTCCCATGCCGTCAGTGAGTGCGTGGTGTGTTCGAAACAATATCCTTGGGGCTGCATTGCTACTTTCGATTAAGATTATTTCAGCATTTGGGTTGTTACGAGCATCAAAAGGTTTGAAAATGTCAGGCGTATTTTCGGAGCTTGTGCCGTCCCAGTCTGTTTGTACTTTTCTAACTGTAGGTAGGGGGCCTTCGTCATCCCAGTAACGCCATCCCCACCGACCTTTTAGTTGGAGTCGGATACCAGGGTTGGCTAAAGCGGCTTTCTCTGATGCAATGACCCAGGCGTCGAGATCAAGAGAGCCTTCGCCTTCTAGAAAAAATTGATTGCAAAAGGGTGTGTAATCAGGAGTGTCGGTGGCAACGTAGGTTGCTTCAAGAGGGGATAGTTGGCGGTAAAAGCTCATAATACATTATTTCTTCATATATTTTTATTGTTAGATGTACCCTAGGGTACACGGGCGATTGGTTTTAGTATAGTTCGATACTGGCGCTACCTATTAGTCTGTGAGTTATATCCTTATTTTGATGGATACATCTTGTATTCATGGCTTGTATCGCAAATCCTAATTGGTTTCTGGAGCTGAATTGGGTAATATAGGCCGCACTATTTCTGCGAGGGTGGCTGCAGAAGCCCTACCTTGAAGATAAAATAACAAAAAAGCATAGGAAAGCGTGTTAATGAGCACCGATGTATTTTCCCAATATGAGTCCGAAGTTAGGTCTTACTGTCGTTCTTTTCCTGTCGTTTTTAGCCGCGCTAAGGGTGCGGAGATGTGGACAGAAGAAGGCGAACGTTACATAGATTTTTTTGCTGGTGCGGGCGCGCTGAATTACGGGCATAACCCTGATGCGATCAAAAACAAACTCATCGAATATTTGCAATCAGATGAGATTGTTCATGGACTGGACCTATTTACTGGCGCAAAACGAACCTTTCTTACTGCATTGCACGAAAAAATCCTAGCCCCAAGAGGTTTGGACTACCGTACGCAGTTTTGTGGCCCTACTGGGACAAATGCTGTAGAAGCCGCTATGAAGATTGCAAGAAAAGTCACGGGTAGATCCGGGATTTTTTCTTTCCAAGGTGGCTTCCACGGTATGACCTTAGGAGCGCTTGCTGCTACGGGAAATCAATACAATCGTGGCGGAGCAGGTGTGACGCTAGGTAATGTACATTTTATGCCGTATCCGCATGGGTTTATGGGTAGTTTTGATAGCATAGAGTATATGGATACTATCTTAAGTGACTCGAGCTCCGGCTATGAAAAGCCTGCCGCTGTATTGCTTGAAACTGTTCAAGCAGAAGGTGGAGTTATCGAGGCGCCGGTTGAATGGTTGCAGCGTTTACGAGCATTGTGTGACAAGCATGACATCCTAATGATTGTTGATGATATTCAAGTTGGCTGTGGTCGAGCTGGGTATTTCTTCTCCTTTGAACGAGCGAACATTGTTCCTGATATTGTGACTTTGTCTAAGTCAATTAGTGGTTATGGGTTGCCAATGGCGGTTGTTTTGATGAAGCCAGAGCTGGACAAGTGGATGCCGGGTGAGCATAACGGAACATTTAGAGGTCATCAGTTGGCATTTGTTGGTGGCGCTGCTGCTATCGATGTATGGGAATCTGAAAATGTTCAACAGCAAGTAAAAGAAAAATCTGAGTACATTTCTGAATTCCTAACCAAAGAAATTGCTTTGTTTAACCCCAAAATAGAAATTCGCGGTATCGGGATGATCTGGGGGGTAGACCTAAGTAAGTTGGAAGACCAAGAGGCGACAGATAAGATATTAAAACGCTGTTTTGATGCAGGTCTTATCATTGAAAGCGCGGGAAGAAAGGGACAGGTTGTTAAATTGTTGCCATCGCTAACTATTCCTATGGAATTATTAAAGGAAGGTTGCGAGATTGTTAAGGAAGCATTTGCAGCTGAGCTTGGGTAGTAGAAGTTGTATAGTAAGTTTGTATAGTTAAGTTGAAAAAGGGGCTCAATCGAGCCCCTTTTCTCGTTATAAAGCGTTGTATGCGTTTCGTAGTTCGTTACCGAGTTCAACCAGTTCCTCGTGTGTAACAAGTGCTTTTGGCGCGCCTAGTGAAAAGCTGAGCATGTCATCTGTATTGCTTGCGCCAATAAAAATACCCCTATTTTCTAATGAAATTGGTACTCCGTATCGACCTTTAGCAATAAAGTCATCGTAGCTGAAAGGCTCAAGGCTTTGAGCCCCCAGGTAGGATATTGTACCTGTCATGCGGTAACGCCCTGAGCTATGTATATTTTTAATCGTTTCTGCTTTGGCATTAAACATGGCTTTTGGAAGCCAATTTGCTAGATACATCTTTGAGGGAAACACTGCTAAATCAGACTTGTTTCTCATGCCTTTAATTATTGCACTCTGAACACTTTTAACAGTGGATTTGTCTGTGGTTTCTATATCAAAGGCGCCAGAAGCATTTGCCATAGTAAAACCAGCTTCGGTTTCGGTATATTTTCTAAGGTCGGAGGGGATTCGAAATAATGTTTTGCTGTCATTTCCATGTCGGTTTTTTGCGACAGTGCTGGAAGCCAGGATTAGTTTTGGGACAACTTTGGCATGTTTTCCAGGCCAATCACAACGAATCCAGCGACAATATCTTTCCTCTGGATTTTTGGATATTGGAGACAGCGAGATGCAATTGCCATCAGCAGTAACGCTTTCGGGGACTTGATTTTGTTTTGCAATATCCCACTCGTTAGCTGTGCCAGTTGAACCGAGGAGGGGTTCATCTCTTAGAGCACGAAAGCACTCCTGTATCCAGTGAGCCATACCCATGCCGTCGGTAATCGCGTGGTGCGTTCGAAAGAGAATTTTAGCCGGGGCATTGGGGTTTTCAATAAGTATGATTTCTGCATTTGGGCCTATGCGAGAATCAAAAGGCTTAAATATATCGGGGGCATTTTCCGAGCTTAAGCCGTCCCAATCAGTTGTAATTTTTTCCACACGAGGTGTTGTATCGGCATGATCCCAATAACGCCAGCCCCAGAAGCCTTTAAGTTGAAGGTTTAGCCCTGGGTTTACCTTAGACACTTTAGATGAGGCCGCCTTCCATTGTTCAAGATCAAGCTTGCCAATGCCTTCAACTATGTATTGGTTCGTAAAGGGGGTGTGTTCAGGGGTTTCTGTAGCAATATAGGTCGCCTCAAGAGGAGAGAGGGAGCGATAGAAACTCATAGTTAGTCACCTTCCGTGTGTGAGCTGGTGCGTTGTTTTTATTAGTCGCCCTAGAGTACACCTGAAATTTGCTTTAGTATAGGGATTACCGAGTGAAGGCTTATAACAATATAAATGCCTAATAATTATAATTAAAAATTTACTAAAAGTACCTTTTATGTCTGGATTGAAGTTGTTCTATTTTGTTCTTTTTGGTCAAGCCATCTCCCTTTTGGGGTCTACCCTTACAAATTTTGGTCTCGCGGTGTGGGCATACGAACTTAGTAATGAAGTTACTAATTTCACAACCATCGCGATAGCCTCTACGTTACCAGGTTTATTATTAGGGCCATTTATTGGTACATTAATTGATCGGGTTAAACGCAAAACGATTTTGTTTTTCGCTCAGTTTGGCAGCGCTGTTGTTACTGCAGTATTGGCCGGGCTTTATTGGACAGATCAGCTTCAGGTTTGGCATATTATAGCCATTGTACCTGTTGCATCAGTGTGTGCAACGATGTTGCAGGTAGGCTTTACTTCCTGTATTTCCCTTGTTGTTCCAAGAGATAAGCTTAGTAAAGCGAATGGGATGATGGGGCTTGGATTCGGTAGCGTTCAGTTGGCAGGCCCTTTGTTGGCGGGTTTAGCCATTGATACCATTGGGATGCGAGGCATTTTCCTTATCGATATAGCAACATTTATTGTTGGTTTACTGACGATAGCGGTTGCAGCAATACCAACACCAGAAAAGGATCCAACAAAAGAGAAGTTTACTTTTCGCCATATGTATCTCGATTTACGCGATGCCTATCATTATATGAAGGGTAAAAAAGGAATACTCGGTGGTTTGTATGTATTCACACTTGTCTGGTTTAACGTTTCTATTGTACAGGTGCTTTTCCTGCCATTGGTGCTAGGGCTGGGATCTCGAACAGACCTTGGTCTTGTACAGTCAATGGGCGGTGTGGGAACCTTGGTAGGTGGCATACTTATGGTGGTTTGGAAAGGTGCTTCTCGACAAACCTACGCTATTTTAGGTACCTCATTGTTTATCTCCTTTATGCTCATTGTTATCCCAATAGGACAGCAAATTTGGATGTTAGCGTTAGGTGCATTCATCGTTATGGCGGCAGCGCCAATTGCGGCAGCATCGAGTCAGACATTGTGGCAAAAAAAGGTGGATGCTTCTTATCAGGGAAGGGTGTTTAGTCTAAGGAATACCATTATGCGTTCTGCCCAGCCATTGGCATTTCTTTCTGCAGGGTTCCTTGCGGATAACTATTTTGAACCCTTTATGATGGAAGGTCAGATATTGGCTCAGTACTTTGGCGATATCTGGGGGACAGGGCAGAGTCGAGGGGTGGCCTTGATGATTTCTTGTGCAGGCGCGTTAAGTGTGGTGTTTGTCCTTTTAGCATGGATGATGCCGGGCGTGAGAAGAGTGGATATCGATTTACCCGATGTTGAGGAGCCTAAAATTGAGGCCCCAGCTGAAGGTGATGTTAAGGATGAAGTTAAAGGTGATGTTACAGAACGAAAGATTTAGTAAAGTAATGTTTCTAATTGATTTAGGCGCATTCTTTGCCTGTATTATGTCTATGTAAAGCAAAATCAAGCTTCATTGTAACGGTAGGTAAGTGACGTGTTACGGTTTGTAAATTTGCGTAGTATTTACATTTGTGGTTATTGACGGGGAAAAGACTCTAACGCTATATTGACTATACATTGAGCTATTAACATTTGCTCACGTGTTGTTTTTTTGAACTATTGGTACATTTGTGCCATATTGTTCGGAGAGTAAAGTTATCTATTGCTATATAGAGTCTCCTTAAAAATGTTTCCAGCGTTTTACATCTACATTGGATGAGGCGCGAGAGAATTGATCAATAACTATAATAAATAAGACATTCGACTGGATATCGTTATGGGCGCATTGAACAGCAGTATTCCTGATATTTCAGAAAGCGTGTGGTTCCAGGTACAAAAGCCTGTGTCAGAACCACGTTTACGTTTATTCTGTTTTAATTATGCTGGCGGCAACGCATCGGCATATAGGGATTGGTATCAGCAGTTACCTGATGACGTAGAGGTTTGCTCAATCCAACTCCCCGGTAGAGGCGCTCGATTTAAAGAGAACGCTTACACCAACCTTAATTCCCTTCTTGGTGCGTTAGAATCCGCCATATCTCCGTATTTAAATGCTTCATATGCTTTTTTTGGTCACAGTATGGGGGCACAAGTCGCTTATGAGTTGGCTAGGAAATTACGAGATAATGGTCAAAATGAACCTGAGTACCTCTTTGTATCTGGGCGTCGGGCTCCACAGCTTCCCGCTAAGAGAAGGCCCATTCATAGCCTTCCAGAAGATGAGTTTCTTGAAGAAATACGCCGTCTTAACGGAACACCTGAGGCAGCGTTAAATAATCCTGAATTAATGGAGCTGGTCAGTCCAATACTTAGGGCAGATTGCGAAGTTATTGAAACGTGGGATTATGAGCCGTCTGAACCACTAACTGTGCCAGTTTTAGCGTTGGGTGGCGCAAAAGATGACAATGTTGCCATTGATGAGCTCGAAGATTGGTCGAAAATCACTAATGATCGATTTGAGCTGCAATTGTTTTCAGGTGATCATTTTTACCTTCATTCAGCCACGGACTCTTTGCTCAGCTGTTTGACCACGGTATTGGATAAGGCTGTTGGTCGGTCAGATGGTTTGTTCTCAAAGGTTGTACAAAAAGCCGCTAGACGCCTTTAGTTTTTCATTTTTTACAAGGCAGGGAAGCCTTTGATGTCAATATTCTTCTATTTGTACCAATGTTTGTAATTTATTGTTGTTACTATTTAATTTCTAAGCATTTTTCCGCTACTATGTCGGCAGCTATGCTTGTGTTTAGCACCCCAGAAGAACAAATAAAGGTCTACAATTTCATTTAGCACTGATGCATTGGTGTAGATCAAAAATCATAAAAAGCAGATTTAGCATGAATAAAGCACTAAAGGTTGTTTTACCTATCCTGGTTATTATCGGAGCTTTGGTTGTTTCCGCGCTACTATTTTTGAGCCGGCCTAAAGTTGAACGTCACCCTGTTGAGATAAAGCAGCCCCTTGTATCGGTAACCCCGGTGTATTCCAAAGCGTTGAGCATTCCGGTGTCAACGCGAGGAACGGTTACTCCGGGTACGGAGATTCGTCTTACCTCAGAGGTTAGCGGCCAAGTTCTTTCTGTTTCTAATCACTTTGCGAATGGTGGCTTTTTTAAAAAAGGCGAAACGCTCATTAAAGTGGATGATATTGAATACCAAGTCAATATTAGTCGTGCAAAAGCAAATGTATCAAAAGCGAAGCAGGCGGAGCTGCAGGCCAAGGCAGAGTTTAAAGCGAGAAGCCGTGTAAAGGGCGTTAAACGAGATGCCTATGCGTCCGGTAAAGCTCAGTGGGATCAGGCAAAATCAAGTTTACAAGCGGCAAGAGCAGAACTTGAATCTGCTCAATTACAGAAAAAACGAACCATCATTAAAGCCCCTTTTGATGGAAGGGTTAGAGCAAAGTCAGTTGACGTGGGCCAGTATATTCGCCCGGGTGCCCAGCTAGGAACAATCTACGCCGTAGATGTCGCTGAAGTGCGTTTGCCCTTGTCGGATCGCCAGCTCGGCTTGGTTGATGTGCCATTACGTTACCGGGAAGCAACGGAAGCAGAGGGAACCCCTGTAGTGCTAAAAGGGCAATATGGCGGAAAATCCTATGAGTGGATGGGGAGAGTTGTACGAGCAGAAGGGGGCCTAGATGAGAAAAATAGGTTGCTTTATGTGGTTGCTCAAATTGAGGATCCGTACGCCCGCGATGTTAATCAGCCGGATCGACCACCGCTTTCTGCGGGTACCTTTGTGGAGGCCCAAATAGCAGGTCGTTATCATCAAGGTGTTTTTACGGTACCTCGTCGAGCGCTCCGTAATGGCAATCAGTTGTGGTTAGTTGATGCCGATAAGCGTCTGTTTCGACGCCAAGTTGATGTGATGTATAAAGGTAAAAATGAGATTTATGTGAACGGCGGCCTAAATAATGGTGAACAGGTTGTTCTTAGCCAGCTGGATATTGCTGTAGAAGGAATGCAAGTTAGGACTAAATTGGCAGCTCCTCTAGAGCAGGGTGACGCCCCAGCTAGAACAAATGATTTGATGAGTGGTGCTGTTAAGGTAAGAGAGCAGCTTTTGCAAGAACAACGTGCTTCTGCTGTATCTGCAGACACACAAAAGCCTAAGCCTAAAAGCTTTACTACTGACCAAATATCAAATGAGAAAATGCGAGCCATTGCGCAACAGGCAAAAGCTGCAATGGATCAAATGGATGAGACTACCAAGCGAAAGCTTGTAGACAACGTTAAAAATATTGTTGAGTCGGTAAATTCATCCGTAGAAGCGATAAATGAGATACGGCAAGATGAAGTGGCTGAGGAGGTTACTCCGGTTGTCGCAGAACAAGCACCTGTTACGGATGATATGTCACCTCTAGCGGCTCTTATAGCGGAGGATGAAGCTGCTGCGAACAATGTCTCGAGCAATGTTTCGAACACTGTTTCGAATGCTGCTCCGTCGGTGGCTCCGGTAGAGCAGGTCGAAGCGGCACAAGAGGTTGCTTCAACGATCGGAGTTAGTCAGGCTGTTGCGCCACGACCATTAGCGGAAGCCGCACAATGAATGGAGTTATCGCTTGGTTCGCTGAAAATAAGGTTGCTGCCAACCTTCTAATGGTTTTTGTTTTAATTGCTGGGGCGCTTTCATTAGACAGTGCTCGCAAAGAAATATTACCAAATATATCGTTAGATTTAATTACTATCACTGTAGCGTATCCTGGTGCTTCCCCAGAAGACGTGGAAAAGTCGGTCATTACTCGAATTGAATCTGCCGTATACGATGTTGAGGGCATCAAGTCCTTAGACTCTAGAGCCAATGAGCACTTAGGTCTCGTAACGGTAGAGATAGCGTATGGTTATGACGTTAAAGAAGTACTTAATGAAATAAAAGCGCGTGTCGATGGGATTGGTACTTTCCCTAGTGATGTAGAGCGACCAATCATTAAGGAAATATCTGTACGGAACCTTGTTGCTTACGTGTTGATATCTGGCCCGGCAGACATGCGATCGTTAAAGAATATTGCCAAGAATATCAAGAGTGATTTAACGGCTTTAGATACGATTAGCCAGGTTGAGCACACAACAAGTAAGCCGTTTGAAATTGCGATTGAAGTTTCTGAGTCTTCGTTGCAGCGCTATGGGCTTAGCTTTACCGAGGTTGCCGCATCTGTTCGGCAGAGTTCGCTTGATTTGCCAACTGGGGTAATTAAAACAGCTCAAGGTGATATCTCTATCAAAGCCAAAGGGCAGGTGTATTGGGGCGATCAATTTGAAGAAATTGTTGTTCGGGCATTGCCTGATGGTGCTCAAGTCCTGGTTCGTGATGTTGCAAATGTTACAGACGGATTTAAAGCTGGGTTGTCATCAGCTGAGTTCAATGGGCAACCAGCGGTAGCGTTAAGCGTATATCGTGTTGGCCAGCAGAATATCTTGGATATCTCTGGTGCGCTTAAAGAATATGTTGCGAACCCTAGAACGTATGTACCTGATAATATTAAGGTAGAAGTGTGGCAAGATTCTTCAGTCTACTTTAAAAGCCGGATGGATTTGTTAACAGAGAATGCCGTTGGTGGGCTAGCATTGTTGTTTGTTATTCTGTTGATGTTTTTGCGTTTTGGTTTGTCATTTTGGGTAAGTCTTGGTATTCCTATCTCGTTTATGGGGGCTTTTTGGTTGTTGCCGTTGTTTGGTGGCTCAATAAACATGATCTCTTTGTTTGCCTTTATATTGGTGCTAGGTGTTGTTGTAGATGACGCCATTATTGTGGGTGAAAATATATTTACGTTGCATCGTAAAGGTGTGACCGGGTTAAAGGGGGCGATATTGGGAGCCCAAGAGGTCGCGAAACCCGTAGTGTTTGCGGTGTTAACAACCATTATTGCTTTTCTTCCGATGGTTTTCTTACCAGGGCCAGAAGGTAAGTTGATGCAGGTTATTCCTATTGTTGTTATTGCCACGTTGATTTTCTCGTTGCTAGAGTCATTGTTGATTTTGCCTGCACACTTATCGGGCACCAAGGGCGATGATATTGATAATATTCCCGTATTAGGAAAACTTCAGGCGCGTTTTTCATACGGTTTAGAGCGCTTCATCGATAATGTATATAAGCCTTTCTTGGAGAAATGTTTGACGTGGCGTTATACGTCGTTGTTTTCTTTTATCGCCATTTTAATTGTCGCATTCGCGTTGGTGGGCTCTGGTTGGTTGAAATTGGTAATGTTTTCAACCATCGAAGGGGATACTGCACGCTCTGAAGTGACATTTGCACAAGCCGCTCCGATTGCTGTTGTGCGCCAAGGTATTAAAACTCTCGAAAATGCAGCGTTCGAGATAAAGCGTGAATTAAAGCAAGAGACGGGCGAGGAGCAAATCCTCCACATATTTACCACTTACGCTAACGAAACAAGTGGAAGTATTGTTATCGAGCTGGCGGCATCCGAGAACCGGAAGATTTCTGGAACTATGATTACTGACCTTTGGCGTAAAAAGGTCGGGGATTTACCAGAAGTAACAGAATTGACGTTTAAGTCAACGCTAAGCCAAACGGGTTCATCCGTTAACTTGGAGTTGTCATCAAATAGTTTGGAAGATTTGAAGGCAGCATCAGAAGGGTTAAAAGCTAGGTTAGCAGAATATGATGGTGTTTACGGTATTACTGATTCGTTCCAAAAAGGCAAGCAAGAGCTTCAGATAGAACTAAAACCTGTTGCGAGAAATTTGGGGTTGAGTCTAGATGAAGTCGCAGCGCAGGTTCGGCAGGCTTATCACGGTGCCGAGGTTCAAAATCTTCAGCGCGGAGAGAACGATGTTAAAGTTGTTGTTCGCTACCCTGCAGAAGAGCGCTCATCTCTGTGGTACTTGGAAAATATGTATATCCGCTTGAGAGACGGGAGTAGTGTTCCGCTGCTTACCGTTGCTGATATTCAATACGGTGTGGGTGCTGCTTATATTAAACGGCATAATCGGCGACGTATTATCCAGGTGAATGCAAAAATCGACGATAGCATTAGTTCAGAAGTTAAGGTGATGACCGCCATTAAAGCAGAGTTTCTTACCAGTGTTGCAGATAATTATCCTGGTATGCGTTGGGCTGTGGCCGGTTCTCAAAAAGACAAAGCTGAATTTCAATCCTATTTGAAAACGTCCTTTTTCTTTGCGTTGCTGGGCATGTACGTGATGATGGCCACGCTGTTCAGATCCTATTCGCAGCCACTGATGGTTATGTTTGCTATACCGTTTGGGTTGATAGGGGCTTTGCTTGGTCATTTGCTGTTAGGCATGGAAGTTACTTTGTGGTCCTTGGTAGGAATGATCGCCGTAAGTGGGGTTGTGGTTAACGATAATCTTGTATTAGTGGATTATATCAACAGAAAGCGAGCGGAAGGCCAAAGCTTAATGGATTCGATTCGAGAGGCGGGAGCTGCTCGATTTAGACCTATTATGTTGACATCCCTAACTACTTTTGGCGGCCTAACCCCGTTGATGCTAGAAACAAGTTTACAGGCCCAGTTCCTTATCCCAATGGCGGTGTCCCTGGCGTTTGGGGTTATGTTTGCTACCGTCGTGAGCTTAATACTTGTGCCTGCGGCGTATCATATATTACATGACGTTGAGTCTGGCTTGAAGTCGGCATTAAAAGGAAAGCCTACCCCGGATGTGTTGGCTGGAATTGATGGTTCAGTCGGTGGTGTTGATGGCATCGCTGGGCTTGCCCACTCAGCTGGACCTGATTCTGAGATGGATGAAAAGCATCAGTGGCATGTGGGTCTCGATGAGGCTTATGAGCAAGGCCATAAGGACGGCTTGACCGGAAGCACACCCAGAAGCGCCCCTTATGATTTAGAGGTGTTGGTGGCCAGCTGGGAAGCTGGCTGGGATGACGGGCGTGAAGAGCTTGAAATGAGTGGCATCAAGCCAGCAAAGAGCTAGTATTTAGAGTGAATGTAAATCACTAATGTAAATCGCTAATGATAAGTCACTAATGTAAGTCACTAAGGTGAGAAATTTGAGTTTGTTAAGATCAGCAATTGTTATTTCGGTATCTCTATTGGTTGTGGCCTGTGATGACACAGGAACGTCACCGGGAGAGCAGAGTCAGTCGTCTGCAAATACAAGCCAGCAAACGCCCAAGAGGGACTTTGTTGTGCTTGATGGTGGTGCTCGGTTTAGTGGGGAAATCATTCAAGGTAAAAAACAAGGTTTTGGTGTTTATATATGGGCCAATGATGATCGATACGAGGGCGACTGGATAAACGATGTGATGTCCGGTTTAGGGGTATTTACTGACAATGCAGGCCGAACCTATGAAGGGCAGTGGGTAGATGGCCAGTATGGTGGTGACGGAACCTATAAATGGCCAAGTGGCAGTGTATATAAGGGCCAGTTTGTAAATGGTCAAAAGAATGGGAATGGTACCTATACCTGGAGTGATGGGCGTGTATATGTAGGAGAGTTTCGTAGTGATAAGAAAAACGGAACGGGCTCTTATCAATGGCCTGATGGTAGAAAGTATACAGGACAGTTTATTAACGATGAGCGAACGGGACGAGGGCGCTTGTTAAGCCCTGATGGCGAAAGCTATGACGGTCAGTTTCTGCAAGGCGCACAGCATGGTAGCGGAAAGGCCAGTTACCCTGATGGTAGTGTCTATGATGGCGAGTTTGATGAGGATCAGAAGGCTGGCCGAGGTTCTATGAAATGGGCTACCGGCGAGCTGTATAGTGGGGAGTTCGGGAATGATGCCCCCAATGGTAATGGAACAATGCAATGGCCAAATGGTAATCGCTACGAAGGTAAATTTATCTCAGGCATTATGCAAGGCAGAGGAAAGTACTATTGGCAAGATGGGCGTGTTTATGACGGTGAATTTAAACATGGTAAGCGCACAGGCAAGGGCTCGTTGCAGTGGCCGTCTGGTGAGCGCTATATTGGTGATTTTATTGAAGACACGAGGGAAGGGCGGGGAACCTTTAGCTGGCCGGATGGCAGCAAGTACGTTGGAAGCTTTAGCCAAAGCCAGTTAAACGGTAGAGGAACCTGCACCGCCGATGGTCAGACATCACCGTGCCGATTTGATAAGGGTGTTAGGATAGAATAATGCTAAACGCCATCTTGCCTTTTAGCTAGGTGGCGTTATTTAGTGATCGCGTCAAAGTCAGCTAACGCTTCTTTTGCGGTTTGGTGTCGTGTTCTAGGGTTAGGATCTAGTAGTTTTGCAACGACGGTGGAAATTTCTATCCCAACAATATCTTCAAGAAACGTATCGCTAGGCTTTTCTTTTGATGCCGCAAACAAAACCTTCTCACGTTTAGACTTACCAACATTCCAACGACGACTCTTCACTAATTCATAAAATAGAATGCCAGCCTGGTAGAGGTCGCTGCGGTGATCCCATATTTCGCCTTTTGCTTGCTCAGGAGAAATAAATGAAGGTTTGGCTAGCCACTGATAGCTATCCTTATGGGCTTGCTTAACAAAATGAGAGCAACCAAAGTCAACGAGGTATATGCGTTGCTTGCTATCAATAAGAATGTTCTCTGAGCTAATGTCGCCGTGGGCAACGGGTTTTAAGCGCTCTTGTACGTGAACAAGCTGTTCTAAAAGTTGCTTAACTATATTAGTAGCAATATCTTTAATAAGCTCTGGAGGGAAACGATCTTTTTCCTGAGAAAGGTTTATTAAAGGCACCCCTTCAATAAACTCATAAGCGTAATATGCCTTGCCATCAATCAATCCGCGAGATAGATATTTGGGAAGAAAAGGGTGGTGTAGCTCTTTAACGATTTGGCTTTCGTTTGAGAATTGTCGGCGCACTGCTGCATGATTAAGCCACTGTTCTCTAACAAGTTTTACCGCAAGTTTGGGTTTTCCTGCTTCTTTGGGAATACCTTTCATTACCACACAAACACCACCTTCAGTGAAAGGCTCTAATCGGTATTGGCCGATATTAAGTTTCACATTGATAGGTTTAATAGCTTGTAAGCTTTGTTCTGCGTTGGACTTAACCGGTTTTCTCGAGGCAGCGGCTTTTGCTTTGGGGGCTGGCGCGGGTCTTGGCGCAGCCTTGGGTTGTGCTGGCTTCTTTTTACGCCACCTAAAAAGCTCGGATAGCTTCATTGTAAATTATGTCCCCGTCAAACCTGGTCTTGGTTAGATCCGTCTAGGCTTATTTGTTTAGTGTTATTATTATCACACTCTCAATAATAGAGTGAAATGTGCATCAACAGGTAACTTTCTGTTAAGTATTGTTAAATCGCACAATGAACGTATTCTACACACCCGGCAACGGCATGCAATCTACATTACACCTCTTACTGTATCTTACTGATTTAATGTGAATTAATTTTCCAAAGAAACTAGTGAGTTTAGTTAACGGTTTCTCATAAGGCACAATAGAACAAAAATAGAACGACTGTTTTACTTTCAAGGGGTTGACATAATTTCCCCTTATGTAACTATGTGATCCAGATGACGACCTGCATGAAAATGATCCTAAGGTTGAAGTCGGCCAGACGAATGATATGAACTGCAATTAAGACAGAACAATCAAACGTCTTACAATAAAAAACCTTGTTGTAATAAAAACGTTGCCATAGCGCGATGTTAACTACTAAAAATACAAAATTAAAAGGGCTTAAATAATGAAAATGAATACACGTAAGAACGTTCGCGGTCAAGGCATGTCAGAATACCTAATTATTGTTGCATTGATTGCTGTTGCAGGTATTGCTGTTATGGGTCTATTTGGCGGCGCGGCGCGTAACCAGGTTGCAGTACTGGCGAGTGAAATTGGCGGCGGCGCTAAAGCGGCTAGTGATGTTGCAAGTGCTCAAGCGGCTACTTCAGGTACGGTAGCATTGGCTGATGCAGCGGTAAATACATCGTTAACTAACTTTAACTCTAACCAAGATACTCTAGCGACTGGTGCTGTTACACGTGACAATCCATAGTATTTTTGGGGGGGAGCTAGCCTTCCCCCTGACTACTATCTGTCATGAATGCTCAATATTGGTCAAATCATAAAAAAAACAAAGGCCAGGTTATTGTCGCTGGAATGGGCCTGATGGCTGTGTCAGCGGTTGTTTTTTTTATGATGTTCAATTCTAATCGCGCTGTTTCTGAGAAAATTAATCTCGTAAACGCCGCCGATGCAGCAGCCTATTCAGGCGCGCTTGTTGCTTCTCGCCAACTTAACTTTATGGCGTATACCAACCGTACAATGATTGCTAACGAAGTAGCAATTGGGCATATGGTTAGCTATCAAACCGAAGTCAATCTCGTTCAAGATACTTTCACCACTGGTTTGGGTGGTATTGGTGGTGGATTGCTAAGTACTGCGCTGAACTATTTTAATGTTGGGGCTGGTTTGGGTGTTTGGCAGGAAACGATGGAAGTGATTGGCGGTGCTTATGTCTTAGCCGTTGATGCAACCAATGGAATGTATAGTGAATTTCAAAAAACTGAATATAAAGCCCTCATGGCATCGGGAGCAGATTCCCCAATTGATAATGCTATGACAGGGGTTGCGAGAGAATATGTAAAACGCAACGGTATAACTATTTCGATAAATGATTCAGATACGTTAGATTCTATTATGGCTGGGTCTGATGTTGATCTGAAAGCTAAAGCAGAAAATGCAACCGACAAATCATTGCTGTGTTCTATGATTATGTTTGCTAGGCCAGGGGAAGATACCAATCCTGGTAATTCTGATGAAAACAGGCGAAATGAAAATATAGCAAAAGGCAATTCTATGAATGGCTTTTGTAAAAGTAACGGTAATGCAAATCCACCAGGAAGTGTAGATAAACCTTTTGCCGATAGTGGAGATTTGATGGATATGTTGAATCGTTCTGCGCTTAACGCAACTTCTAGGGATTGGGTGACTAATCGGGGCGCAGCGGGTGCTTATACTACATTGTGGTCCTTGGGAACAAATCTAACGAGAACAGGTTCTACGGAAGCTGTTTGGGATAATGCAAACAACCAAGTTAATTGGTCTTCATCAGATTTAAATGACAGCTCTGATCTCGGTGACAACATACAGGGGGCTCAAGGGCCGTTTGGTGTGCTTTTTAGCGTTAATGCTGATGGAAGAAATGATGCTGTGAGTGTTGGTGATGCTTTTGCAAATAATACGGTTTCTGCCGTTGTGGCGACTGCGTTAACAAGCTTAATGGATGTGTTAGGGGTTTGTGATGACGGTGTTGATTGTGATGCGATAAAAAATGGTCAATATAACGGGATTCAGTCTTATGCTCGCCTTAATCCTACAAGTACCCAGGCAACCATAACTGCATTTTTAACGCAGTCAAAAAACTGTAATGACTTGCTCGGTGTAGAGAATGATGATGTTCAAGAAGAGGTCGAGAAGTGGAATGATGACCAAACTCGCTTCGGCAGTAACTGTGATGAACGTTCGCTAACAGCTCTATCTGAGGCAAGAATTTTTTACCAACGGCCTCGCTGCGTTGATATTAATCATAATGGGAGCTGTGATAGTGGTTTTGCGGAGCTTGAGTCGGGTGAAAGTGAAATGCCAAACCTATTTAACCCATTTTGGTCTGCTAGTTTAGCAAATACGTCTAGTTTTATAAACTGAGGTGTTTATGTCTGAAACATTTGGAAGTAATCATGGTTTTGTAAGAGCAAAAGGGCAATCAATGACCGAATTTTTGGTCGTTGCGTCTGTGCTAGTACCCATGATTCTGACGATAGCATCTTTTGCTAATCTACTTGATGTTCAGCTCACGGCCAGTAAGGCTGCTCGTTTTGCCGGTTGGGAAAGAACTGTTTACATAGATGAAACGCGTGGTGGGGAGTGGGACACTGGAGAAATTCGGGATCATATTAAGGAAAATATTAATCAACTTATTTTAACTCGACCTTGGACGGATTTTGGTCCAGGTATGGAAAGCTCGGTAAACCCTGTGAGCCTTGTTGATACAAATGCTGGCGTTGAGTTTGTGCCGCGTGAATTAGCTCGAGCTATACATAATACCGGAACTCAGTCAGGAATGGCGACCGCGGCGGGGTTGGGACAAAGTGTTATTGAGTCTTCGCAAATTAGTGTGCCGCTAAATTCGTCGTCTTCATTGTTCCGGTTGGTAGAGTTTTTTAATTACCAGCAGGCTAAATATACTGACTTAGATAAACCTTTAGATGAGGTTGCTAATCTAAATAGGTTTAATTTGACGGAAAGTGCTCCAATTATAGCCAATGGTTTTGCTGATGATGATTCTGCACAGGCATTATCTGAAGCTGCTTTTAAGGAAACGGTAACGGGCGTCGCACTAGATGGGAGGCCACTGCAACAGTTTGAACGAGGGGTTATCGCTTTTGGCGATGTTAATCTCGGATCTGGTGCAATTCGTTACCTTGGAGGATTTAAAGAAATGTCTTTGGGTATGGGAGATGAGGGGGTGAATACGACAGCTAACGAACAGTCTAGAATTCTTCCGTCGTACCTCGGGGAATTTAACGATTAATATTCGGTGTTGCTCTAGTGTGTATTAGACTTATTTTATTTTTGGGACTTATTATTGGAGCAAGCCAATCTTATAGTAAAAGCTACGACCCATTAACGGCAGATTTGCCTCAGCTACCGGTTCCACCAGGTGCAACGTGGCAGTGGGTCGGTAATCAAATGGCGATGAATGGCATTCCGATGTCTATTAAGACATTTGAGTACAGAGGTACTGAGCGTCAACTTGAGCGCTTTTATATTCGTCTGTGGAAATCTAAAGGGCATGGACAATATAAAACCAAAGACTGGGGCCGTAATAAAATCATTGGCCATGAACTCGACGGGTTTTACTCAACGGTTCAGTATCGAAAAGAAAATGGCGTTATAACCGGTAAGCTAGTCGTAACGGAAGTGTCTGATAGGCATAGAAATAACCGTAAAACTAAGGTTCCAAAACCACCGGCAAGTAATATTATCAATATCGTTGAAAGCCGCGATGCTGGGCGAAGATCCGAGACGGTTACGTTTGATAGCAATAAAGGCGTTGATTTTAACACGCGATACTATGAGAATCAGTATAACAGTTCAGGCTGGGGCTTGGTATTTAGCCAAAACGAGCGACAACGAACCTCAGTTCGTCATTTCCAAAAAGGCTCTCAATTGGTTCAGGTTACGATCAAACAGTTGTCTGGGTCAAATAAAAATAAAACCCATATAATGGTTCATTGGGTGAAATAGAGAAGATTTGAATGAAGCAAATATTGAATAGACAACAAAAAGGGCAGGTAATGGCTGAGTACATAATAGCCTCTGTTTTTTTAAGTCTATTTGTGTGGTATGCGATTTTCGGTGGAAGTGTTGACGGGGCTACAGGTAAAGGCGGAATGCTGGAAACGGATGTGAATGTACTTGGAAAGGGGGCTGTCCTAGAAAGAACAAACAGCGACTATGTAGCTATGCCTGGTTTGGTTCAAGCTATACATAATAAGCAGGAAACCTTTTCAGATGAGATATATAAGCCTTAATGGTTTTATGTGATCATTTTTAACGAAGTTTGGTGATAAAAAATGAAATCTAATAATAAATTAACAATTATTCTTCTTTTTGGTGCCGTTTTGGCTGGTGGTGCGGGTTGGTTTTTAACACAAAATTATATTGATACCCAAGTCACTGATTATAAGTCTGGTTTTGATGAAGAGCGGCAAGCTGTAAGTGTTGTCGTGGCTTCAAGAGATTTGGCTGTGGGAGAGCTATTGACTCCCGCCACTGCTCAAATTCGCCAAATTCCAGGTGTTTATGTTCCGCGTGATGCCATTCGCCCCGGCCAATTTGGATCTGTTGAAGGGCGTCAACTTATCCATGCAGTGAAAGCGGGTGAGCCGGTGTTAAAAATTCATGTTAACTCCGTTAAAGTTGACGGCTTAGCAAGTTTATTAAAAGAGGGGGAGCGTGCGATCACGATTCCTGTTGATACACTTGATACTATGTCTGGGTTTTTAAACCCTGGAGATAGCGTTGATCTTTACATAACGCTTAAAGACGGTGAGCGAGATCGTACAGTTCCATTGGTTGAGAATGTTCGTGTTTTGGCAACCGGTAAGGATATCGATGACGGCATACTAGAAAAGCAAAAGAAATATAGTGAAATTACTATAGGGTTGTCACCACTTAACGTAACTAGAGTTATTCACGGCCAGTCTGTTGGTGACTTAGCTGTCGTTTTACGCGGTACAAAAGATGAGGACTCGGGCTTTGATGACTATGTGACTATTGATAATCTTATCGATAACCCACAACAAGCCGCCCCATCACCACAAAGAGCAACAGGTTGGGGCTTTGAGCTTATTAAAGGTGGTACTAGATCTTAAGCAATGGTATTTTGGACATATATCCATAAATAATAAAAATTAAGGAACATGTCGTTTTATGTTATCAATCCGTCTTTTGCGAAACCCACTTTCGTCATTTGTTTTTTCTTTAATATTTTGGATAAGCCTTGTTCCTACGGCTTTTTCAGAGGCTTATTCTGACACTGTATCCATTGTTGAGGGCCAAACAACGCTTCTTCCCTATCCCTCCGTATCCAGGGTGTCAATTGGACATCCTGATATAGCGAATGCTCAAGCTACTGGGCCTGATGAAATATTGTTGACCGGTTTGAAGGCTGGTGTAACGGATCTACGAGTATGGACTGCGCAAGGTAATCAAAAACGTTTCTTGTTACGAGTAGTAGATAATTCCTGGGTACAGATATTGGAGATTTCCAATATAGTGCTGGCTGACGTAGAAGGCGTTAATGCTAGAGAAGAGAACGGGATTATTTTCATTGAAGGGCGTGTTCTTCGGCAGCAAGACGCCGTGATTGTTGATGACATGAAGAAAAAGCTAGCTGCAGAGATTGCTAAAGGTGTAGTGGTTTTTAATGTAGTCAAACCAGCAGTCAGTCTAGCAGCGATGGTGATGCTTGATGTTCAGGTGGTTGAGGTTAGAAGAAACGATGCAAAAAGAATTGGTATTCAATGGGGTTCTGATGCCGTCGGACCACTGATATCTTTTAATGATGGTATTGATAGTGGCAAAATCGGTATTACTACGTCTCTCGGTTCCACTATACAGTTGCTACAAAACGAAGGTGTTGCGAGAGTGCTGGCACAACCCAAGCTTGTTACTCGAAGTGGTTCAAAGGCAGAGTTTTTGGCGGGAGGAGAAATACCTATACCCGTAACAAATCAAGATGGGTCGGTATCAGTTACCTTTAAACAGGTGGGTGTCATATTAAATATGCAGCCCATTGCAGATCCTGATGGTTTTATTGCAACAGCATTGGAAATTGAGGTTAGTGCTGTAGATGAAAGTGTTTCCGTACTCGGTATACCTGGTTTTACTACTCGTTCAACAAAAATGGAAATGAATGTTTTATCCGGTCAAACGATGGTGGTGTCTGGTATGCTGCAATCTGAAGATTCTAAATCCATAACCCGTTTACCTGGCTTTGGTAGTATCCCTATTATAGGCGAACTGTTTAAGTCTCGAGACTTTCAGGATCAAACAACTGAATTGATGATATTTGTAACTCCGCATTTGATGGATCCGGAAGGAAAGTTAAATGTAGACTTAATGGAGTACGGCAGAAATCTCAGCAGAACCGCCCGCGATGAAACTAAAGGCTGGAACATCTTTGATTAGGTGGGCTTGAGGGAGGGGGGAGTATGCTAGATTTTGAAATTGAAGACTCAAGTGGCAACATTGTTAGCTACCAATTTGATACGGGTGTGTATTTACTGGGCAAGGGGGATCAATGCGATGTTCTCCTAAACGATGGTCATACCTCTAGGGTTCATGCTGAGCTTTTTGTAAAAAAAAATTCTGCTCAGTTAACGGACAAAGGTAGTACTAACGGTACTTGGTTTGAAGGGGCTCGTCTGGAATCGTCGTTGATGCTTCAAGCAGGTCAAGAGATATCCTTTGGTGATCTTAGGCTAAAAATTAAAGAAGTTCCTAAAAGCGAGGATCTAGATTTCTTCGGCGGTGAAGATCGGACTAATATAAAGTCTACAGTAATACAGCAAAGCGAAGAGATAATAAATCTTAAGCGCCGCGTCCATTCAATGATTTTGGAATATTTGGATCTCCGTAAACGCGGCAATTTACAGGAGATGAGTGCCCATGATTTGCGGGTTGAGGCGGTTAAGGCAACTCAGGATATTATTCGTGAGCGTGTTGACAAGATACCTGAAGGAATAACAAAAGAAGAGCTTCAACGACAGGTGGTAGCAGAAGCTGTGGGACTTGGTGCTCTAGAGCCATTGCTAGACGATGAGGATGTGACCGAAGTAATGGTCAATGGTCCTGATCAGATATACGTAGAAAAAAAGGGGCGTATAGAGCTAGCGGAAAGTCGTTTTACCAGTGTGCATTCTTTACTTGCGGTCATCGATAGAATTGTTTCTCCATTAGGTAGGCGTATCGATGAGAGCTCCCCGATGGTGGATGCTAGATTACAAGATGGCTCCCGGGTAAATGCAATTATTCCTCCGTTAGCCTTGAATGGGCCAACCATCACAATACGAAAATTTTCTAAGAAAAAGCTCTATATGAATGATTTGTTCAAATACGAATCAATTAATAAAGATATGGCTATTTTTCTACGGTCTTGTGTAAATAACTATCAAAACATAATGATTTCCGGCGGAACCGGTTCCGGAAAAACAACGTTGTTAAATATTCTGTCTAACTTTATAGGTTCCACTGAGCGCATTGTAACAATTGAAGATGCTGCAGAGCTTCAATTAAACCAGCCTCACGTAGTTTCCTTAGAGAGCCGACCCTCAAATGCCGAAGGAAAAGGGAAGGTAAGTATAAGAGATTTGGTGACAAACTCATTACGAATGCGTCCTGACCGTATTGTTGTTGGAGAGTGTCGAGGGGGAGAAGCATTAGATATGCTGCAGGCAATGAATACGGGTCATGATGGCTCTTTAAGCACGGGCCATGCTAATTCTCCGGCAGATTTCTTGGCTAGATTAGAGGTTATGGTAATGATGGCTGGTGTCGACCTACCATCTAGAGCAATACGAGAGCAAATATCATCTGCAGTTGACATACTGGTGCAACAAAACCGGATGGCTGATGGGACTCGAAAAGTCACAAGTATTATGGAAGTGGTAGGGTTTGATGGTGAAAATATTTTATTAAAATCTATTTATGAGTTTAATAAAAAAGGTATTGATTCGAACGGAAAGATTATGGGGTATTTTTCTGCTACGGGTTATGTTCCCAACTTCTATAGAGAATTATCGTCTCAGGGGCAGGAAATGGACTTGTCTATATTTGAAGATGCTGAAGTTGATATTGATGGGTTGGATCAAGCGTGGAGCTAGTTAATAGCGTTTTACCATTTTTTCATAAAAATGCTGAAATATTTATATTCTTGTTGGCTATGATTTTTTGTATCTGTGTGTTTTTCCTTGTGAATAGTATAGGGAGAGATATTTTTTCATTATACAAACGCCGTTTTTATCTAAAGGTAGATAAAGGTTTGAGGGATGTGGTGGTATTAGTAGAACCATCTCAGGTGTTTACGATGACAATGGTGCTCGCTATATTTTTTGGCCCATTAATTTTTATCGTTACCAATTTAGTGGTTGCTCTTACTGTTGTTGGCATAGTGCTATTTGCACCGCCTATTATTTTGAGCATTATGAAAGAGCGACGGTCCGATAGTTTCATTAAGCAGCTTCCTGACGCACTCGCTGCAATGTCATCATCAATGAATTCTGGACTAAACCTAATTAAAGCGATGCAGCAAGTTGTTAAAAATCAACCGGAGCCTATTGCGCAAGAGTTTGCTCAGGTAATGGTAGAAAATAGAGTGGGGCATGATCTTAACGACTCTTTGGATGATCTTGCAGAACGGATTGGGCGACAGGAAGTTGTTCTTATGAATTCCGCCATTAAAATATCAAGGGCAGTGGGTGGTAATTTAGGTGAAACTTTACAGATACTTTCTCATACCTTACGCGAGAAATCGAAAGTTGAGGGTAAAGTTCGTGCTCTCACGTCAATGGGGAAAGCGCAAGGTAACCTCGCAATGGGTTTTCCTGTCTTTATGGGGTATGTATTTTTTAAACTTGAACCTGAAGCCATGAATTTACTATTCACTTCTAAGTTGGGTTGGATTTGGCTTGGTGTAATGGGGACTATGGCATTAATGGGGGCGATATTGATTAAGAAGGTGGTCACCATTGATATTTGATGATTTGTTATTGTGGGCTGGCCAGTTTGAATTTGGCTCATATATTCCTGCTATATTTGCTGGGATAGCTATTGCAGTAGGTACGTATACGTTAACACGCCTTGTTATTCGGACTAAACCACCGGTAGATTCAACGGAGTGGCGCGATCCCCCTCCTGTACTTTTTAAGGTTTTCAAACCTTTTGTGCGCTTGTTTGCGACAGATGTGCGTTCTTTGATGAGGGATGAATATTACAAGTCGTTACATCAAAAGCTCAGTGCTGCGGGGCAAAACTATGCAATATTGCCTCATGAGTTCGTAACACTTAAGTTAGTGTGTATGATTGTCGGGGGAGTTGTTTCAGCGGCGGTATATAAAATTGATCAAGATTTGGGGCCAGAAGCGTTTGTTTTTTTGGCATCGACTGTCCCTGTTGGATTCTTTTATCCCGATATATGGCTTGCAGATAAAGTAGGAGCGCGTCGAAGGGCGGTAGCGAAAGAATTTCCTTTTTTGTTGGATCTCCTAGTGTTGTCCATGAGAGCTGGCTTGAACTATTCAACGTCATTGGGCCAGGCAATTGCAAGTTTACCAACCGGGCCGGTCAGGGAAGAATTTGCGAAATTATTAAGGGAAACAAGGGCAGGTAAATCTAGGCGAGAAGCTTTATTGGATTTAGCTGAAAGGATGAGCATCGATTCTGTAAATAATTTTGTTGCTGCCGTGAACCAGGCCGATGAAACGGGTGGTGAAATTGTTGATGTACTTACGGCTCAAGCAGAGCAAAAGCGAGCTGAACGGTTCAATAATGCGGAAGAAGTTGCCAACAAAGCTCCTGTGAAGATGTTGATTCCCATGATGGCATTCTTATTTCCTATTATTTTTATGCTTTTAGCCTTTGTTATAATCGTGAAATTAGCAGAAATTGATATGTTGCCAATGTCAATGTTACGACTGCTCGCATCATAGGCATTGGGATGAAAAAGTAGGCATGAAAGCTAACCCATTGAATCAGCTCTCAATTATAAGAGCAAATACTTGGGCCACTAGGTTGGTTGGGTTGCTAAGTTATTCTAGCTTAGAGGATACGCAAGCGATGTTATTTGAGCCCGGCGGAGGTATACACACTGTCGGAATGCGTTTTGTAATTGACGTTGTATACCTAGATAAGGACAATAAGGTATTAAAGATCGTACCAGATATGAAACCTATGCGTTTCTCGCTTGCCCCTAAGGGCACAAAAAAGGTACTAGAACTTTCGTCCGGTAACGCAAAGCGAACAGGAATTTACTTGGATCAGACCCTAGTGTTTGGTTGAATAGAGACTACATACAAAAATAACTAAAGTCGGCCCTCTTGATGGGTCAGGATATGACCATGAAGCAAGGCTCTGAAGATTTTTTACCAGAATCTACACCTGTTATTGATTTGAGGAAAAATGGCCTGCCGCCGTCTATTGACTCAAGTGCTAACGATCCCACCCAAAACTGGGATAATGATAAAACTGAAGTTTATATGGACTCTGACGAGGATGAAGCATCAGCTTTCCTAATAGAGCCTGATGGTGATCAGCATCCTATCACCGCCTTTCCGTTTGTCTTGGGCAGGGGTACAGAATGTGACTTGGTATTGTCCGGTAAAGGGTTGTCACGAAAACATGTAGAAATCATTTTTCAATCTGGCCGTTTTGTTGTTAACGACCTTGATAGTTTAAACGGCCTTAAGGTGAATGGTTACAAAGTATCCAGAGTTATCCTTGAGGAGGGTGACATACTAAAGCTTGGAGAAGAAAATTTAACCTTTTCAACAGGCAATGATGTTCAGGTACCTTCTGATGATGTTAATCAGGGTACTGGTTCTGACCCATTCTCAGAAGGAAGCAAAAGCAAAGTTAAGCTTATTGGAGGAGTGTTAGGCGTTGTTTTTGTCGGTGCTGTTGCAGCCTTTACCTTCCAATCAATGAGTGGCACACAATCAGTCAATAATATTGTAAACGCTCCGCCAGCAAAACCTTCTGTTGTTGCACCAAAGGCTGCTCCAATAGTCTCGCCTGTAGTAACAGCCGCCCAGTCGATTAATAGCGCTCCGCCAAAAGCGCTATCTGCACCACCTCCTAGTATTTCTCTTACCCCCGTTATAGAGCCTATTAAGAGAGTAGAGAAACCTATTGTAAAAGCTCCTCCCAAGCCAAAGTTCAATAAGTTTATTGGTCAGGCAAAGAAGTTATTGGCAAATGCAAACCCTCGATATCTTGATGGCGATGCCGATGAACTGTTTAAGGAAATGAAAGTTTTGGAAAACAATTCAAAACTTTCTAGCAAATTGCGCTCAAAGCTAAAAAGCAAACATGAATCACTCGCGGCGGTGTATGTTGATTATGTAAAGGGTCAAAAGGCATATGCCCAGAGCAATTCAGATGGTGCATTTAACTACTGGACGCGCTTCCTTGAAAAAGAAGGACGTTTGTTTAAAAAGTCCCGAAGTCTATATGCTGACCAGGTGGTAATAAGAGTTGTAGATGAATATGTGACAAGAGGAAATGTGGCATCTCAAGCAGGTGAAAGTCACAAGGCTTACAAGATGTGGCAAAAAGCCGTCAAATTGGGTGATAGTGTAGCGGCCAAAATTGCTTTAGATTCAGTTAACGCGAAGTCAAAGCAGTTGTATCGAAAAGCGTTACGACTGGAGTATGTTAATGCATCAAAAGCAAAAGCACTCTGGCAGGAAGTTGTTTCTTTGGTACCCCCAGGCACGGAGTATTATACGAAGGCTAGTTCAAAGCTAGCGTGGTATGAGCGTTGGGGCGGATGATGTTTAGTATTGCTAAATGGAAGATGTTTTTTGTTTCTATCAGTGCAGTTTTATTAGTATCTGGTTGTTCCTTGCTTTCTAATACCAGAGAAGGCCCTTCACTCGCCGTGAATGAGGATATTGAATTAAGGGCTGGAAGGGCAGAAGCAGCGTATCAATCAAGGCAGTACCTGCGATCTATAGAGTTGTGGGGGCAGATTGTTGAGATAAGACCTAGCCATGTTAAAGCGTTATATCGTTTGGGCAACTCGCACTTTAGGCTGGATGAATTAGAGCTAGCGAGAGGTTATTTTGAACGAGCCGTTGAAGCCAATCCGCGTCATGCAAAGGCACATTATAACCTTGCGGTGATTAATTTGGTGTTGGCGGGACAACACTTTCAGTTTTACAGTGCAACAACCGACCCAGGAGCGAATCTGGCTAGCGTCACGAAGATATTAGGCGAAATCGAGCTATTTAAAGGGGCGCAAAACAAAACAGAACCGACTCGATTAGAGCGCCTGGCTAAGCAGCTCAGCGGGAATATATAGGTAAATTTTCGAATTGAAAACGGTAACTATTACAAAACAAGGGTCTCGATCAGAGTTCAATGAAGATGCCTTGTTGGCGCTGCCTGCAAAAGGCGTTTTTTTGGTCTCCGATGGTGTTGGGGGCGGCCCTTCTGGACATGAAGCTTCAAGAACTACGGTTAAGACCTTATATGATACGTTGTCAGGTGTAGATATCACTGAGCAGGTTGTTCTCGAAAGTATATTAATGGCAAATAAAGCGGTATACGAAAGGGCCAAAGAAGGTGAGCACAAAGGAATGGCGTGTACCTTGGTGTTAGCGTGGTGTGACGGTGTTAAGTTGAATTGTTTTAATATCGGAGATAGTCGTATATATCGATTTCGAGATCAAAAAATTGAACAGCTAACGTCGGATCAAACTAAGAAAGTTGAGCGTAATAACAGGGTTAAATCACTTGTTACTAATGCTATTGGTGTAAAGCCACAAGTTAAGGCTGAACTTACGCAAAGTGATTGGCTTGATGGTGATATAATAATGCTTATGAGTGACGGGATATCTGATGTTGTACCTGACGATGAAATGTGCAGGTTGGTGGCAGTAAAGGGGAAGTCAATGCTAGAAAAAGCTAACTCTCTTATTGATGCAAGTATTGTTAATGGGTCGCAAGATGATAAAACCTTGGTGTTTGCCTTTAACTGATAAATTGCCCTGATTGGGAGGTGGAGTATGCGTAAAATAATAAATAACAAACGCTCAGCGATGAGTGGCGCAGCAATGATAGAAACAATCATCGCATTTCCGGCATTAATGTTTTTGGGGTTCGGGATTTTACATTTGGGATTGATTTATCAGGCTAAAGCCAACTTGGAGTATGCTGCACTAATGGCGGCCCGCATGGCGTCAACGAGTGGTTTTTACTCGTTGGCAAATCCAGCTAATGATTTTTTTGATTCATTTCAACAAGAGGTTCGTTATAGAATGCTTGCTTCGGACTCTCTTAAAGACGGAGCGCTAATTACTGATTCAGCTGAGATGAGTAAAGTGTCAATTATGGTGGTGCGGCCAAATAGAGCGATCTTTCAGCAGTTTGGCGAAGGTGATTGTCCGGATGTAGAATGTTTAATTCCCAATGATAATTTACTATACCGTTCAACGAATACTGTTGTTATTGACGGGTTAAATGTAAATATTCAAGACGCAAATATCTTGCAGTTAAGTGTCTCATACAAATACAATTCAGGCGTACCGTTTATGAGCCAACTTTTCGCCGTCGATTCGTTAGATAGTATGGATGCTTTTTTGCCAGAAAGTGAAAAAAATGTGGTTTCTGGCACCCCTGGTATGAAAATTACCGCAGTCGCCACTGTGCGTATGCAGACTGATGCTCAAATACGCACGGGGCTTGAGTGTTTTTTTGCAGGGTATTGTTAATTTTTTTAAGGTAAAAGGATTGTGTTGAGAGCCCAAGATTGGTGACGCACACGTTTAAGTATAATAATAAATTGGAGTAGTTATGAGTTTTGAAAGTAGAGTTGTTCTGAGGCAGGGAAAAAAGTTTTTTTCTGCTATTTTACTGGCCTCGCTTCTTGCTGCTTGTAGTGCGGCGGATGATGGTTCGACAAACTCAGGAGAGACTGCTGCTAGTACCGGTGGTTCGAGCTCGGGTGATTCGGTTGAGACTACTGGTGAGCCTGGTATTCCAGATAATCTTAGTTTTAGTATTGCTGCCGATACTCTAAACCCAGAGGGGCTTAATTGGAATGGGGAAGAAGTTAATGTAACAGTTCAGCTTGGGGATGAAACCAATAGCTTTGTCGTGGACGGCACAGAAGTTTTTTTTGAAGCTGAGTTTGGTGTTATAGAATCATCGTGTACTACAGTTTCTAGCCGTTGTTCTGTTGTTTGGATGAGTGGCGCACCTCGTTCACCACTCCCTTTCAGAGACTCAAATGTTATAACAAGAACACTTTTTAATGGGCTTTTACCTTGCGGTAATCTACCCTCAGGCATACCTTGCTCATATAATAATCGGGTTAATGCAACGCCCACGTCTCCTAAAAGCTTTGGAGGTTTAGGGCAGGTTTATGGAAATAGAGTATCGATTATAGCTTACGTAAAGGGCGGAGAGGAGACGTTTGCTGACACTGATGGCGATGGTTTCTACTCAGAGGGTGAAGCATATTCTGATGTTGGGGAACCGTTTTTTGATTACAATGAAGATAGTGTTTTTGGTGGAAAATTAGCAGATGGTACTGCTGATGCAGGTGCTGCTGATGTTGGCGCAATGTGTTATGGCGATGATAACGTGTGCTACCAGGAAGGTGGAGATAATGAGACTTATCTTGATGAGAATGGTAATGGTTTATTTGATCCAAATGGAAACGGCAAATATAATGGAACGTTGTGTCTAGCGGAAAGTAATTTCTGTACTAGAAGCCCAGTTACTTTATGGACAGCTATCACAATATTACAATCAGGTTCTGATGCTTTTACAGGGGTTTATCCTCTGGGGAGTGATGTATATTTGGCGTCTAGCTATACTACAAATATCAATTTAAACACTACCCCAACGTTAGTTGTTGCTGTGTCAGATATTTTTAATGGTCGATTGCCAAGCGGCACAAAAATTAAAATGACATCAACAAATGGTACAATTGCGGATGGTAGTAGTTGTGAAGTATCTAATAGCAGTGCTACAGGTTTCACAACCTGCGTAGTTGAAATGAATCCAGATGCAACTTCTAGTAGCGGTTTCTTGCATGTAGAAATTACTACACCTAATAACACCGTCAGCGACTATTTTCGTGTTTTGACGGATTAAGTTATTTGATTGTAAGCGTAAAAACGGATTTAAGGGGACTTGACATTATTGTTGCGTCCTCTTTTTTTTAGTTTTAGGGCTCGATGTCGCCATCATAAGTTTCTAAGTAAATAACATTTTCCCACTTATGACGGTGCCGATACTATAGGGTCTCAGGTTTCTACCACTACGGTTACTTATCTTATGAAAAGATAATGAGTTATCACGGTCGTATTTCTAGCAGATAAAGTTGTTTTGGAGTTTAAGGGAATGGAGGTGAATATTTTATCTGGAAGAGCGATTGGTTCACAAAGTTAAGTCTTTTTCATGGTCATTTTTTTGTTTTGTTGACATCACAACCCGTGACAGGATAGTTTTTTGTCGCTCGTGTAATAGCACATCCGTGCTCGAGCTTTATCTGTGGGTATTCGAGATCAAATATAAAGGGAATTTTTTATATCTTGCTCTGCCTGCCAAGGAAAATGTCAAATCGTATATTTTGGCTATAACAGTAATAGGAAGTTACTACATGAAGAATCAAAATAAGAATTTAGTTTATGTTCGTCGAGGCGTGCTGTTGCGACGAGGTTTTTGGGGACTGTTTCGAAGTGTAATGTTAATTGCATTATCAGGTTTTTTTCTCTCAGGTTGCGGGGGGGAGTTTGATGTAAATGTTTCCCAGTCAACAGGTGGCTCTATTGTTTCTGCTGATGGGTTTATTGATTGCGGAACTGAATGTACTAAGAAATATAAGAAGGGTACAGAGGTCAGTCTTAGTGCAACGGCGAACCCTGATTATGTTTTCATGAATTGGACAGGTGATTGCTCAGGAGTTGATGCAACATGTTCTCATTCTGTATCAAAGGTCGCTACAATAGGAGCGACATTTTCGCCAATAGATGAGCCTGATATAGGCTCTTCTTTTGATACTGTTGCAGGAAGCACCATACAGTTTTCCTATACAGGCTCTACAGATTTTTGGGATAACGTTGGTTTATTTGTTCCGTCAGATAATAATAATGAGAGCCCTGTTTCAAATGTTCGAATTGGCGTCGGTACTGGAGTGTCAAGCTTTCGAGTGCCCACCGATATTCCCGCAGAAGGTATAGCGTACCAGTTGCGAATGTATAACAGTGACAATGAAACGATTGTTATAGATGATAATATTTTTATCTCCGACTATGATGCGTCATTTTCTCTTAGTACTGTTGCTACTAGCCCTGAAGGTGTTATCGAAATTGAATATAGTGGTTCTACAGATTTCTGGGATTCTGTTGCAACTTTTCGAGTGGGGGCCCCTAATTCGGAACCGTTAACTAATGTACGAATTGGAAGTAATTCAGAAGGAGTTGCTGACCTTATCGTTCCGTGGGAGGAAGGTGAATTTGAAGTTCGGATGATAAATAACAATGGAGAAACCATTGTTGCTGGACCAAATATTACATTGAATTATGGTGCTGCATCTGTTCTTGCCAATTCAATTGTACTTCCAGGTGCATCTTTTGATGCTTCTTTTTCTGGGGCAACTGATTTTTGGGATAAAGTTGCTCTGTATGCACAAGAAAGTAGCGATTATATCGCCAGTACTCGTACAGGTGCTGGCCAGGGTTCTGTTTCTGTTAAAGCACCGAGTGTCACAGGGGTATATGATTTACGTTTAGTTAATAATCATCAATACACAATACAGTCAGGTGGTTATGTAGCCGTGCTTGAGGCAGATGTACCTGGTGTTTTTTCTGCTCCGGAAATAGCAGTGCCAGGACAAACCGTTGTTATTGCTTATAGCGGCGCTGAAAGCGGAGGAAATAACTCAAATTGGGTTGGTTTGTTCGAGCAGGGAGCCTCAAATAACAGCCCTTTAAGTCAAACGAACATAGATTCTGGGCAGGTGGGTTATGCGGAGTTAGTAGCGCCAACATTGACCGGTATTTATGACTTACGTTTAATAAATGGCAATAACGTCACTCTTGCGGAAGGAATACACGTCAGTGTAGTGGATGCTCAAGAGCAAGCCGTTTATATTCAGAATGAATCTGTTGCGGGAGAGACTCTTAGATTTGTTTATTCCGGATCTACAGATTTTTGGGATTATATGGCAATTTATGCCGTTGGTGAAACGGATTCGAGTAAATGGATCGATAGGGTTAGGGTGGGTAGTAGTTCTAATGGACCCAATACTTTCAGGGTGCCAACTATTTCTGGCGACTACGAAATCCGTTTGATTGATTCAGATAACAATATCATTGCAGAGGGACATGAATTCACTGTCGTTGGTTATGATGCAACGTTAAGCCTCAATAAAAATCAAGCAAGGCCACAGGAAGAGATTACGGTAACGTACTCAGGGTTGACAGACTTCTGGGATAAAATCGCATTTTTTGTTCCTGGTACAGATAATTCTGATGCAGTAGAGAGTAAGCGATTGGGAGATTCGTTCGAAGGATCCGTCTCGGTACAAGTTCCTTCTGAGGAAGGTTTGTATGAAGTGCGTTTACTTAATAATGATGATGAGCTTATTCTAAATGGCGGGACAATTGAGCTGAGTTATGGTGCGGTTGGCGTTAGCACTGTGGCTAATTCTGTGCCAGGCGAAACATTATTTATCTCTTATCAGGGCTCTACAGATTTTTGGGATAAGGTATCTTTAGTCGGACAGGATCAGGATGTTGCGGCAGTATCAGCCATAACGAACGGTGTCGAGTCAGGAGTTATTGAGATCAGTGCGCCTGTCGTTACAGGAGTATATAACCTTACATTTACGAATTCTGATGGTGTGCTTATTGCTGAAGGCGAGGCCGTTAGTGTATTGGATTCAACTGAGGTGGCTGTTTTTGTTGGTCACGCAACAGCGGTGCCGAATGAGTCTTTAACTATTGGGTATAGTGGTAGTGAAGGCTTTGCTGGATCCTTGGATAAAGTAGGTATCTTTCTACAGGGTACGGACAATAGCGCTCCATTAGACTCATTTGAATTGGCCGTTGGAAGCACCGGGTCGGTAATGCTAAGCGCACCTGCAGAAGATGGTATTTATGAAGTTAGATTATACTCTAGTGCTGGCGTTACACTGGCGGTTAGTAAAAGTTATCTTCGGGTTATTGATGTAAGCGAAAACTCTGCTCACGTTCCGCTAATAGTGGGGGCTGGCGAAACCCATAAAGTAATCTATTCAGGTTCAACTGATTTTTGGGATTATATTGCAATATATAATGCGACCGAGAGCAACCCCTCAAACTATTTGCAGCGCGTACGAGTTAGTGCGGAGTCTGGTTATATGGAGATTCGTTTGCCAACGGTAAGTGGTGATTACTTCGCTCGTTTGATCGATACAGATGATGGCGTCATAGCAACAAGTAATGTATTCGCTGTGGAGCCATATGATACTGTTGTTAACATGACTTCGATTGCGACTCCTGGGGCTGCGGTAGAAGTGGCTTATACTGGTACTAGTAATTTTTGGGATAAGTTAGCAGTTTATGAAGCGGGCCAGTCAGGCCTTGATTATTTGGCGCATGTTCGTATTCCGGAAACTGGAACTGTATCATTACTTACTCTGCCTACTGATGTGGGTGTATATGATGTGAGAGCAGTGAACGATAAGGGTGAGGTCATGGCTGAGGTTGGCACGATCACGCTCACTTATGACGTCATAACAATTTCGGGACCAGAGCTTATTGAATCCAACGACCCCATCCCAATTACGTATGATGGGTCAACACAATTTTGGGATGCGGCTGTTTTGCTAGAAGATCTTATAGTGACCAAGCCTCAAGCAAGCTCATTCCGAATTGGAAGTTTTGGTGCTGCGACGGTAGAGTTGCCTGGATTGGTGCCGGGAGTTTATGGTTTGGAAATGGTGAATAGCGGTAATGTTTTAATGGCTGATGGCGGTGTTGTTGCTGTTATAGACCCTGCGGAAGTCGCGTTATATGCATATCCCCGCTTAGGTCTACCGGGGCAGCAAGTAACGCTAGCCTATAGCGGTTCCAATACTGCTAGTAATACTGTTGGTATTTATCAGGAAGGCACTGATAATTTATCTCCCCTTGTCGTTGTTAATGCGGATGCAAGTGAAGGGAGTGTTGCTCTATCTGCACCGTTGGACTCGGGTGTTTATGATATGCGCTTTGTTAACCTAACGGGCGATACATTGGCGGACGGCGGAAAGCTTTATGTCTTGGATGGAAGTGTTGTTGGGGTTTATGGCCAGGCTGTTGTTAAGGCTGGAGAAACGTTACCAATAATTCATTCAGGGAGTAGCGGGTTTTGGGATAAAGTTGCTTATTATCCAGTCGGGGCAGCCACTACTGAGGGTAATGCCATTTTTTCATTGCGTGTTGGAGAGGGTGCTGGAGCAGTTGATCTTCGTGTACCAACTATCGAAGGGGAATACGAGTTGCGCTTAACAGGGGAAGACGGTGTTATTGCTGTTAGCTCCATAATTACAGTACTACCTTACGATGGAGATGTGGATCCAAGTTAAGTAAAAATATGATCCTGCAGCCTTTTGTTGCATTGGCTGTAGGATCTTTTTCTAGAATTAGTTTGTGGCATTTTTATTATTGATATACTGGCGGTTATTCGTTTTAGACGGTGTTTATTGAAAGAGGCTATTTTTTAATTAGCCTCGTCTTCAAACTAGACGTATCCCACCACCATCACCTTGCACCCCCGCATAAAAGAGATCTTCTGGTTTATATGGGGGATTACAAGTTATAGGCGTTCTTTTGCGTGAGCGACAAGTAGTTTAAATGCGAGTCGCTCTACGTTGTGATGTTTATATCGCTTCCATATATCAAGAACTGCTTGGTGTTTGTTGAGAGCAAGCGATGAAGTCATGTGGTTTAATAACATTAATTCATTTTCGGCGGATTTTGGGATGGCGTTTTTTGGGCCATGGGTTGTACTATTGTTTCTTTGAGGGTCATATTCTATGCTTGCTTCCTCGGATAGGATCTGTTCAACGATAGATGTTACGTTTGCGTGGTCTCTGTGTGATATTGCAATATATAGGGCTATCCACTGCTGTGTTTTTTTCGATATTCGATTGCCGCACTGATTCATATTTATTGCTTGCCATATACTCCCCATTTCGTGTTGTGCTAGGTAGGGTAGGGTCATCTCCATTAATTTGTGTAGCGACGGCAGCCATGCTTCTTCGACTGCATCGTCAATGCAGTAGCTGCGCAAGGACCTGACTTCATTAAGTGTGCGTAGCGCTAATGCGTTATGGCGAAGTGTATTTGGCTTTGGTGTGTTTGTTTCAGTGGCGTTAAGGTGGTTATGCAAGTAGCGTGCGTTTCTGGCTTCATTGGCCATTTCAAAATATATGTTATCGTTATGGCTTAGTTGTTGGATGCGGCTTTTTGATGTGGATTGTGCGAGTACTTCCATGAATGGTGCAGGTTCTCGATATAAGGTTAATAATTGTTTTGCGGAGCTTCTGAGATACCTGGCTTTAACTGCACCTTCGTCTAATACGGGATAGTAATCGGAATTTGCGGGAATATCATAAGAGTTAAAAAGGGCGCCCAGAGTCTTTTTATCTCCCGCTTGCCTGAGTGATAAATCGGCAATGCTATCGATTTCGATGTGGCTGAGAGCTTTTGCTAACGCTGGGGATTTAAATATATGCTCATGAATTTTAAGTTGTGACTTATTGTCATGGGCAATGATTATAATGTCATTATTAGTTACGGCGTAGACAGTGTAATTGAGGAAGTTCTGAGATATTGCTTTCATTATCGAACTGACAAGGCGTTCGTCCATTTCATATAAATGCATCCATTGCACTAGAAGTCCCTTGTCGTTTAGGTAGCGTTTGACTAAAGAGTAAAATTCCTTAGAAAATAGCCCAGAGACACCACTCACCCATGGGTTTGACGGTTCAGATATAATTATATCAAATTTTTGTTTGTTACTAGTGAAATATGTTTTTGCATCTTGGATGTGGATTCGGCTTCTTGGGTCGCTAAATGTATTACTAACCTTAGTGCCGAATAATTTGGCACCTTCAATAATTGCAGGCTCTATTTCAATTGTATCTAAAGTTTTAACTTTCTCGCTTTGAAGTAGGGTATGGGCTGTTAACCCTGAACCCATCCCAATATTGGCTATCCGTTGAGGGTTGCTGTGTAATGCCAAAGGAAGCGCCCCAAGAAGAATCATAGTAGGTTCATCTTGGGTTGGTTTGTCAGTGAGGCTTATGGCGGCGTCAGGTTTTCCGTTGGTTTTAATGGATAAAAAATGATCTTGATAATTGACAACATCAACAGAGGCTGTTTTTCCATCTTGATGATATATAACAGTGTTGTTTAGATCTATTGTGCCCGTTCGATAAACTCCAGATGAAATTAATTGCGGGTCTAGTTTGACTACTGAACCGATAATCCCTACGAGTCCTATCGTACTAAAGGTAATGGTTCTCCAGCGACGGTGTTCAGCTAGAGGGGTGTAATAGTAAAGTAATAATAGGCCTATGCCGATATCTATGGAAGCTGCCATAACAATGAGGTTTTTCATGCCGAGATGGGGCAGGATTAGTTGTACCGCAATTACTACACCGAGAATTGCACCGAGCGTATTAAATGCATACACTTTTCCTATTTCTCGCTCTCCATGGCCAAGTTTAATAAGAGAGTAGGTGATGATGGGAAGAGTCATGCCTGCGCAAATAGCTGATGGCAACATAATAAAAAGGGCTATCCCGTCACTAGAAAGGTTGAATAACCAATAACCAATATTTGTTTGCGTGAGGGCTCTCAGCGTATAGCCCATAAATATATATGTGTATGAATACATAACCAGTGTGATTAATGCCAAAACCCCCATCGATAGTTGAATTAGGCCGAGTTGGGCTAAAGGGTTTTTTGTGCTGTCAAGCCGGTTTTTGATCCAGTAGCTTCCTATCGCGAGACCAAGAATAAAGGCGCTGAGCATGAGCTCAAAGGCATGGGTTGAGCTGCCTAGTACTAAGCTAAGCATACGTATCCAACCGACTTCATACATGAAAGATGCGGTGCCAGTTAAGGTTGCACATACTAATAATAATATTCGTAATTGTGGAAACGCTAAAGGTTTTAGCTTGGCAGAAAAGCGTTCGATATCTGAGGTTGTTGGTTTGACATCTTTGAACCGTGCCTTTGGTTTGCTGCTTGATAGCGAATTGGCAATAACGAAAACAATAGCTGCTATTAAGAGGTTACATAAACCAGCAATAGCAATGGTTCCGGGTAAGCCAAAAAGCCCAATTAGGACAAATCCGCTTATTAATACGCCAATTGCCGCTCCTATGCTGTTGGTGAAATACAGCAAAGATAGGGTTTTTCCTGTATCTTTAGTGAAGAAACGAATGATGCCACTACTCATAAGGGGGAATGTCGCTCCCAGCAAAATAGATTGCGGTAGAATCAATGTGCCGGCTAGGGTCCATTTGTATAGTTCAATTAGGGTTTGAGATTCAAGTGTTGGAATTATTGTTGTGTGCGAAAAATTTGTAACAGAAACGAAAACAGAGTGGAAACCTAAAGCAAAAAGTCCAACAATAAGTTCTATTGTAGCGTAGCCATAAAGAGGGTTGGTCATTCTGTGGCTTGTACGGCTGGCGATCCACGAGCCAATGGCCAGCCCTCCCATAAATATAACTAGAACGAGAGTTTGAGCGTAAGCTGCATGACCTAAAAACAGTTTGAGATAGTGTGTCCAGATGGATTCATAGATTAGACCTGAAAAGCCAGATAGCGCAAAAGTGATGTATAGGATGAGTTGAGGTTTATTGCTATTATTTGAAACTTTCATAATTCTTCTTGTTTTTATAAAGTTGTAAGTTGAAATAACTGCTTATAAAGAGTTAGAATCTTCCACTTTAAGATATGGAATTGGAAAGTAAAGAAATCAAGCCCCAGTAATGTAAAATAAATTTGGCACATATTAGAGCTGCAGCGTCGATTTAGATTATTATTTGATTTACAGGCCGACTGATTTCTTTGATGGGTATACAGATATTAGGGGCGAGTAGAGGTAAGGCTTTGTGTCCCTCTTAAGCCTTTGTGGTTTTGCCTGGTTAATCTAAATGCAGGTTGTTCATTTCCTGAGTCTCGTCTTCAAACTAGACGTATCCCATCTCCCGCCACCATCACTCTGCACCCCCGCATAAAACTGATCCACCAGTGCCGCTACAGGCAATTGACTTCCGTTCCCTCTCGCCTCATTAAAACAAATCCCTAAATCCTTCCGCATCCAATCAACTGCAAATCCATGCTCATATTCGCCTTTGATCATCGTGTCGTGGCGATTGTCCATCTGCCAGGACTGAGCGGCACCTTTTGAAATTACTTCAACAACTTTATGCGCATCTAATCCAGCATTTTCAGCAAACTGTAACCCTTCAGCCAGTCCCTGAACTAACCCCGCAATACAAATTTGATTAACCATTTTAGTCAATTGACCGCTTCCCGCAGGTCCCATTAGGCTTATCTGTTTTGCGTAACAATCCATAATGGGTTCTGCTTGTCTAAATATACCTTCGTCACCGCCACACATGACGGTTAACTGCCCGTTCTCAGCCCCTTGTTGCCCTCCTGATACTGGTGCGTCAATAAAGCCAATCGATCGCTCAGAGCACGCTGTAAACAGCTCTCTAGCTACATTTGCAGAAGCGGTTGTATGATCAACCAATATTGAGTTTGCTTTCATTCCATGTAAAGCGCCTTCATCACCAAGTACTACACTTCGCAAATCATCATCATTTCCAACACAAACAAAAACAACATCGCACTCTTTTGACGCGATTTTAGGGGTAATTGCGGTGGATCCAGAGTAGGTCTTTGCCCATAGCGAGGCTTTTTCGACCGTCCGGTTGTAGACAGTAATCTCGTGACCCGCGTTGGCAAGGTGTCCTGCCATCGGAAAACCCATAACTCCTAGTCCAATAAATGCAATTTTCATTGTGAAATCCTTTTTAATTGACGGTTCTATAAGTTTATTTGAATCATTTTACAAATTCCAGGCATTAAAAAAGGCGGATAAATCCGCCTTTTTTAATGTGCTTTATTCTAGCGCTTATCTGCCGGAACAAAGTCTCGCTTTTCTGCGCCAGTATAAAGCTGACGAGGGCGACCAATCTTGTATGATCCACTGATCATTTCATGCCAGTGAGCGATCCAACCAGGAGTACGACCTAGTGCAAAGATTACTGTGAACATTTCAGTAGGAATACCGATTGCCTTAAGGATGATACCTGAATAGAAATCAACGTTAGGGTAAAGGTTACGCTCGATGAAGTAAGAATCACTACGAGCAATCTCTTCTAACTTCATAGCAAGTTCTAGCTGTGGATCATTGATACCTAACTCACCAAGAACTTCGTGACAGGTTTCACGCATTACTGTTGCACGTGGATCAAAGTTTTTATAAACACGGTGACCAAAGCCCATTAAGCGGAATGGGTCATTCTTGTCTTTTGCACGCAGGATAAAGCTGTCAACGTTAGAAACGTCACCAATCTCATCAAGCATTTTAAGTACGGCTTCGTTAGCTCCGCCGTGTGCAGGGCCCCAAAGTGCGGCAATACCTGCTGCTATACAAGCAAACGGGTTGGCACCAGAAGAGCCGGCCAATCTTACTGTAGATGTTGAGGCGTTCTGCTCATGATCTGCATGTAGGATAAAGATTTTATCCATTGCTTTTGCAATGATTGGGTTTACTTTGGTTTCTTCACAAGGAACACCAAACATCATATGCAAAAAGTTTTCTGCATAGTTTAGGTCGTTACGAGGATACATAAATGGCTGGCCTTGAGTGTACTTGTAACACATGGCAGCCAAGGTAGGCATTTTTGCAATTAGACGGTAAGCCGCAACTTCACGGTGTTGCTCGTCAGCAATATCAAGAGAATCGTGATAGAAGGCAGATAGGGCACCAACAACACCACACATGATGGCCATTGGGTGTGCGTCTCTGCGAAAGCCTTTGTAGAATGAAGAAAGCTGATCATGAACCATTGTGTGATTCATAATGGAAGATACAAATTCTTCCTTTTGCTCTGCAGTTGGAAGCTCGCCGTATATGAGCAAGTAGCATACTTCTAGGTGCTCAGATTCATTTGCCAACTGATCGATAGGGTAGCCGCGGTGTAACAAAACACCTTTGCCGCCATCAATGTAGGTGATTTTGGATTCACAAGACGCGGTTGAAACAAACCCTGGGTCGTAAGTGAACATGCCGTTACCGGTTAGCTGGCCTACGTCTACAACGTCTGGCCCGATGGTTCCGGAATAAATTGGCAATTCTAACGTAGTATCGCCAATGGTTAACTGAGCAGATTTCTCAGTCATAGTCATCTCCTGTT
>MAAC01018182.1_pt1 | contig 68004 bp, 59 predicted proteins | sample 1115981 | NCBI WGS metagenome assembly MAAC01 (sample SAMN04961126, study PRJNA320927) | seawater metagenome | isolation source: sample BD02T64 sea water enriched with oil for 64 days | place: USA:Gulf of Mexico | collected 2013-07-27
AACTTAGAATGATACGCTTGCACTAAGGGTGAAGAAATCCCTATCGGCTAACTGGTTGTAGGGTTCGGCGCCGAAGAAGTCGGTATAACCAACGGCAACGCTGTATGTGTTCTGATAAATGGCTTCAAGATTTGCACTGAAGGACATTCTGTCTTCTAGGAAGTTCGAGATGGGACCGGGTGATACACCGTTCACATCATGGCTAAAGCTGATGCTTGGCTTTAAGTTAATCCCTGCGAAGACGTTACTGTATTCTCCTGTGAAGCGGAACTTATATCCCCAAGCTGACTTTGTGGGGTAATAGTCTTCCTCGAACTGACCTAATGATGCTCTTAGTTCAGCAATTGTTGGAATGGTAATGTTCCAACCTTGCGCATTTTCTGGGTACCATGGGGTAACCAATGCGGCGTTGAAACCACTATTCAGCAGTATTTCGTCGTTATCTGGGATATCAGCATAACCATAAGCAATATCAAATATTGCAGTCCATCGTTCAGCCCCAAGGAATCGGTCGAAGAAGTGAATTACAGAAAGTTCTCCCTGATAATAATCCTCTTCAATAAACCCCTGGATAAATTCACCGCCACCATATTGAGAGTAACAATCAAACTCGGTGGGAGCATCGGCACAGATCTGACTTGGTAGCCCTAGGATCCCAGATAGTAATACTCCATCTTCGATTTGGAAAGGTTGATCTTTCCGAACACTGAACTCGCCAGAGAATGAAGATGCGCCACCTGGTAAACCAAAGTTGAGAGTAGTACTAAACGAAACACCAAAAAGCTGGATGTCTTCTGGATATTCAACAACATATTCCGCATAGGGCAGCATAGCTGCCATTAATCTGGCTCCGCTGGCTCCGGCAGCGCCAATTAGCGTATCCCTTATACCGGATAAATCGTTGTTAGTGAGGGCCTGATCTAGGGTACTATTATTTTGAATTATAGTACCGAAAGGTGGGACTGCAGGCCCGCCTGCCGCAAGAGATGCTGCATTTGCTCCAGCTGAAAGTGCATTTAGTGCAGCAGGAAATGTTGAGTCGTTAAGTGTTGGAGTTACACCACTAAGCAATGGAAGTTTTGAGTGGTAGTTTATAAAATAACCCGCAACTTCAGTTTCTATTGGTTCAATAAAGTATCGAACTGCAAACCCCCATTGACCATTGTCATCTGCATCTCTGTCTTCACCACGAGGTAAGCGAGTAAGTGGTGCTGCAGCTTCACCGGCTTCAAAGCCAACATAAAAGCCATTGACACAACCATCGCCAATCAGATCAGTGGTAGAGAAAAAAGTACCACACGAGGGTAATCGTATTTCTTCCCAATCAAACTGAACAAAAGCTTCTAGTGATAAGTTTTCTGTAACACCAATGGAAGCAAACAAGGACTCTGTAGGAAGCAGTGCTTCTTTTAATTCTGAGCCAGGTGCTAACAATGCATTCACGTCGATGGCGTTTATGGTATTGATACCGTTAGGGAAAAATACTCCCTCCCCCCAGCTGATAACTTGGCGCCCATAACGTACGTTAAGAGGCATCTCTCCAATCCACCAGTCACCCCAGATAAAGGCATCTAGTATCTCAGTAGCACTTGTGTCTGACTGTCTTGGTTCGGCTGGGTGACCGCTGTCAGTTGTTGGATAAAAAGCAGGTAAATCTGACCCACCATCATTATTGGATAACTTGTTATCGTACCAACCCTTGACACGGACAAAAGCGCCAAAGTTTTTATAATTCATTTCAATATCAAAAAGCAATTTTACGATTTCGGTGTAGGTCTCACCTTGTTCATATCGTAAGTTACTGTTGTCTTGGGAGCCTGTATCATGGTGATCAGTCTCTCCAGCAGCGGTGGCGTTAGATTCACTAACCCCATCATAATCAATATCCGATGTTCGCCAGCCTGCACCAACGGAAAGGGTGGTATCTAGTTGTATACTAAAATCGCCATCGCTAAACTCAACGGCTTGAGCTCCCCCGCTCATCAGGCTGCCGAGCGAGACGGCAACCGCGAGTGAGGTTATTTTAAAAGGGTTTCGTTTTCTCATCTGAGCAAAACTCCATACTGGTTTTAGTTGTTATCTGTGCACCCTAACTGTGAACATCAAGATAAAAACCATGATTACAACGTCTTTGGCCCATGTTGAAGCAAGGTAAGTTGGGCCATTTCCCATGCCAAAGACGTCATTATTCACAATGGTTAATGTAGAAATATAATCCTAATTTCCTATAAGTGTTAATTTTGTGGTTAAAAAAGTGTAAAAAATTTTGGCTTCGAGCGCTATTCGTACAAAGACATAGATAAAATAGATCAAAGGGTTAGGGGCGGTATAGAGAAATGCGCTAACGAAGGAAAATCTCTGGTACACTGCCGCCATGACTCATGATCCCCTATTATCTGTTTTGAACGAAGCACAGCATCAAGCGGTGACTTCTGACGCCCCTCGTTTATTGGTTCTTGCAGGAGCAGGAAGTGGTAAAACACGTGTATTGGTCCATAGAATTGTTTGGTTGATTCGTGACCGTAACCTATCACCTTCGAATATATTGGCGGTGACCTTTACTAATAAAGCTGCGGCTGAAATGCGAGAACGAATCGGTTCTCTATTAAGAGTACCGGCTGGTGCTATGTGGGTGGGTACATTTCACGGTATTGCCCATCGGTTATTACGTACTCATTGGAAAGATGCGGGCCTCCCGGAAAACTTCCAAATTATAGATTCTGATGATCAGTTACGTGTTATTAAACGTACTCTGAAATTCCTTAATGTTGATGATACCCGTTGGCCCCCAAAACAAGTGCAGTGGTTTATCAATAATCAAAAGGATGAAGGTCGCCGTCCAGAACATATTGAACATTACGATGACCTGCACCAGAAAACCTTAATTGATGTGTATAAGTATTATCAGCAGGCGTGTACGCGTGGCGGCATGGTGGATTTTGCTGAGTTATTGTTACGCTCCCATGAGTTATGGTTAAAGAAGCCTGAGATCTTGGCGCACTATCAACAGCGTTTTAAACATATATTGGTGGATGAGTTTCAAGATACCAATACGGTGCAATATGCATGGTTACAAGTGCTGGCGGGTAAACAAGGTGCAATGACCATTGTCGGGGACGACGATCAGTCTATCTACGGGTGGCGTGGTGCTAAAATAGAAAATATTCAGCACTTTGGTAAAACCATGGGTGGTGCTGAAACCGTAAAGTTAGAGCAAAATTACCGTTCAACAGCAATTATTCTTAGTGCTGCCAATGCGGTTATCAACCGAAATAGCGACCGTTTGGGTAAAGAGTTATGGACCAACGGTGAAGACGGCGAACCGATTACGTTGTATGCAGGGTTTAATGAGGTTGATGAAGCACGGTTTATCAGTGACCGAATTGAGTCGGCATTATTAAATAAAGCATTGCATAATGGCTTACAACGTAAAGATATTGCCATTTTATACCGCTCAAATGCCCAATCTCGTGTAATAGAAGAGGCATTGTTGCGCTCAGCAATCCCTTATCGTATTTATGGTGGGCATCGATTCTTTGAGCGTGCAGAAATTAAAAATGCCCTGTGTTATTTGCGTTTGTTATGCCACCGGGATGATGATGCCGCTTTTGAGCGTGTGGTAAATGTACCCGCTCGAAGTTTAGGTGATAAGTCTGTCGAGAAAATTCGAGAGACTGCCCGGGCAATGAATCACTCCATGTGGGAAGCAGCGCTGTATTTAGTGAATCAAAAAGCACTACCTGCTCGGTCATTAAATGCATTACGTGGTTTTCTTGGGCTAGTTGAAATCCTTTCGCAAGAAACCTTAGATCTTAGTTTGGCAGAACAAGCTGAGATTGTGGTAGAGCGAAGTGGCTTGATGGATATGCACAAAAATGAGAAGGGAGAAAAATCCCAAGCTCGTGTTGAGAACCTGCAAGAATTGGTTACTGCGGTAAGGCAGTTTGAAATTGAGGGGGAATTGGCACCAACACTGGCCAATTTCTTAGACCATGCTGCGTTGGAGTCTGGCGATAAACAGTCAGAAGATGCGGATAATGCAGTGCAGTTAATGACGCTGCATTCGGCTAAAGGTTTGGAGTTCCCCGTGGTGTTTTTGTGTGGGTTGGAAGAGGGTATGTTTCCTTCAGCACAGTCAAAAGATGAACCGGATCGTTTAGCGGAAGAGCGTCGTTTGTGTTACGTGGGTATTACCCGTGCAATGAAAAAACTGTATTTGAGTTATGCAGAAAGTCGTCGTTTATATGGCACTGAAAAACTCAATGGACCATCACGTTTTCTTCGAGAAATTCCACCGAATTTGTTAGAAGAAGTGCGGATTAAATCTATCGTGACCAGGCCAGTGGCGTCTAATAATACAGGCGGAGGTGGTTATCGATCTTCGGGCTCAAATGCTAGTGGCAATGTCAGTGGTAATAGTGCAAAAATTCCTCGCAGAACACGTTTGCGTGAAGATTTGGCGGATGCCCCTTATCGGTTAGGGCAACGGGTACGGCATAAGAAATTCGGTGACGGTGTTGTATTGGATTGTACGGGTACGGGATCAAATGCGCAGATACATATTAATTTTGCTGATGTGGGTGAAAAGCGGTTAGTTATGCAGTATGCGAAGTTGGAAGAGATTTAGATAAAATTTAAGTTTAAGTTTAAAAATAAGGGTCAAACAATGATAAAAAAAATAGCCGCGCTGTGTTTATCCATCGCCATGTTAACTACCGTAGGTTGTGGAGAAGAAAAAACATCAACTTCACAAGCGGGTGCAGAAAAAGCCGAAGTAAAAACTTTTAACTGGAGACTGGTAACAACTTGGCCAAAGAATTTTCCAGGGTTAGGCTCAGCTCCAGAAAACTTCGCCAAAGCAGTTACTGAAATGAGCGGTGGTCGGCTTACGGTAAAGGTTTACGGTGCCAATGAATTAGTGCCTGCGATGGAAGTGTTTGACACCGTCGCACGAGGTGCCGCTGAAATGGGGCATGGTGCTGCTTATTACTGGAAAGGTAAAACTTCTGCCAGTCAGTTTTTTACCGCAGTACCTTTTGGTTTGAACGCTCAAGAAATGAATGGCTGGTTGCACTACGGTGGTGGGCTGAAACTTTGGCAGGAACTCTACAGCGATTTTAATCTAATCCCTTTTGCTGGCGGTAGTACCGGTGTTCAAATGGCTGGGTGGTTTAATAAAGAAATTAAGACCGTTGACGATCTGAAAGGATTAAAAATGCGTATCCCCGGTTTAGCGGGAGAAGTCTTACAGCGAGTTGGTGGCATTCCAGTGACATTGCCAGGTGGTGAGTTATTTACCGCATTACAAACGGGATCTATCGATGCAACTGAATGGGTTGGCCCATACAATGATCTAACGTTTGGATTACACAAAGCGGCAAAATATTATTACTATCCTGGCTGGCATGAGCCTGGTGCAATGTTAGAGTTTATTGTTAACCAGGATGCTTGGAATTCATTACCTAAAGATCTACAAGCTATCGTGACTCACGCAACACGATCGATGAATCAAGATATGTTGGATGAATATACGGCTCGAAATAATGCAGCATTAAAAGAACTAATAGAAGTTCATGGGGTAAAGGTTCAAAAATTACCGGATGAAGTGTTGTTAGCACTTAAAAATGCATCAGAAGAGGTTATTGCAGAAGTAATTGCTAAGGATGAGAATGCAAAGAAGGTTTATGACTCCTTTAAAGCATTTAGCGACGATGTAAGACCCTATACAGCGATTTCTGAAAAGGCATTTATTGAAGCGAGAGATTTGTAGAGGAGAGGTTAAGAAACTTACTACTCCGATAAGCTTTAAATCTAGCTTTGAGCGCGGTTATGTGAAACCTTATTTCAGAAATATCTGAGGCATGGACGCCGAAGAAAGCTTATACGGATGTACTTGCTGCGGTTTCTGAAATAAGGTTTCACATAACCGCGCGGATCTTCGAGATCCGCTGTATGTCTTACCCCTCCAAACACCTACCCTTTAGGGATCGGCCGAGTCCTCTTATCATCATTAATCGCCACAAAGGTAAACCTACCTTCCGTCACCTTCCTCACTTCTTGCGTTTTATGATGCTTCGCCCACACCTCAATATTTAGCGATATTGAACTACGTCCAATATCCAACACATCACAATAACAGCTCACCACCGAGCCTATAGCCACCGGCGACAAAAAAACCATCGAATCAATGGCCACTGTCGCAACACGCCCCTCAGCAATACGATTTGCTGTCACCGCCCCTGCCAAATCCATTTGAGACACCAACCAACCGCCAAAAATATCCCCATTAAAGTTCGCATCTCTAGGCATAGCAATGGTTTGTAACGCCAAATCACCTTTGGGTTGGACGATCTCTTCGTGTTCTTCATTCATAATACGGCCTCAAATTGCGTGCAAGGGAATGTGTGCAAGTAGCAACCAGTGTAGACGACAAAAATAGAATACAAACCCTAATTAAGCCCTTGTTTTAACCATATAAGCTAACCATAAACAACAGTAGGTAACCAAGTTGCTAACGCAGGCCAAATCGCCAAAATAATCATCATCAAAATCTGAATTAAAATAAACGGAATAACCCCACGATAAATCGTCGACGTTGCAATGCTCTCAGGCGCAACCCCCCGCAAATAAAACAACGCAAATCCAAAGGGGGGGGTTAAAAAGGAAGTCTGCAAATTAAGCGCAATCATTACCCCTAACCACACAGGGTCAAGTCCCATCGCCAATAACACTGGCCCCACAATAGGAACCACTACAAAAGTGATTTCAATAAAATCGAGAATAAACCCCAATAGAAAGATTACCACCATCACCAATAATGTGGCGCCAATGACACCACCCGGCATAGCATCAAACAATGAACGAATTAGCTCATCACCACCATAACCTCGAAATACCAAAGAAAACACCGAAGCGCCAATCAAGATAGCAAACACCATACAGGTGACTTTGGTTGTGGAAGTGACAATATCCATCATTTTACTGATATTGAGCTGACGTTGAAGCAACGCTAATAATGTTGCACCAATGGCACCCACTGCAGCGGCCTCTGTGGGCGTCGCATTGCCCGATAAGATAGAACCTAGAACAGCACCAATGAGTAAAATGGGAGGTAATAAGCCTTTAATAAAGGAGTATAAGGTGGAGCAGATTGAGGTTGGAAAAAAGCTTTACCAACAACATACGCCGCGTAAAGCACCACTAACAATAAACCAGGGATTAATGAACCCACAAACAGGTCACCCACCGAGACGGTTTTTGTCGAAAAAATACCCTGACTTAACTGGGCTTGTTGGTAGGCATTGGATAACACATCGCCCAGTAACACTAAAGCAATAGAGGGAGGAATAATCTGCCCCAAAGTCCCCGTGGCACAAATAACACCGGTTGCTAGTTCAGGGTCATATTGACGTTTTATCATCGTAGGTAACGCCATCAAACCCATCGTAACAACCGTAGCGCCAACAATTCCAGTGCTCGCCGCTAATAACATACCGACCAATACAACTGAGATGCCTAGGCCACCAGGAAACCTGCCAAATAACTTGGACATAGAATCCAGAAGGTTCTCAGCGATTTTAGATTTCTCTAAAATAACCCCCATCAAAATAAATAAAGGCACTGCCAGCAAGGTTTGATTTGTCATTATACCGTACAGGCGATTAGGCAAGGCCTGGGTGATACTGAAATCAAAAATACCAACCGCATCACCGCCAAATGCAAATAACAGAGCAACACCAGCGAGTGTAAATGCCACAGGATAACCCAGCATTAGTACAAGGCAGACCGCCGCAAACATAAACAAAGGGATAAATTCGATCATTTATACATCCCCCTGTGTCGTTTCTGTTTGAAGGTTTGGATAGTACCCCAGTAAAAAACCGGCGTTTTTAGCAATTTCAAGAATACCCTGAAAAATCAAAATAACCGCCATGGTAGGTATTAATGTTTTGAGTAACCACACGTAAGGAAGCCCTTGCGCCTCCTGGGACTTCTCCTTAATACGCCAAGCAAAATCAACATAATCGAGGCTGGTATATAAAATGAAACCAGCAACCGGTAGTAGTAGTGCTAGAGAGCCAAATATATCGACATAAGCTTTGGTTCTTGGGGAGAACTGGCGATAAAACACATCCACTCTTACATGTTCATTGTGTTTTAACGTGTAACCGCTAGCGAGCATAAATAGAGTGGCATGAAGGTAAATAACCGATTCTTGCAGGGAAATCGAGCTGAATTGATATCCAAAAATGGGCAAATACGCTGCTTCAAATCCATATCGCATAATAACCACCACAACGGTGATCAACATAAGTAATAGTGAAAGCAACGCCGCAGAGCGTCCGATTGCTTCAGTGACAAGTTCAAACTTGTCTAAAATAGTCTTATAATTCATTGGGTTATCTTATTGTTTAGTATGGCGTGCCGGCCATTATATCCTAGCCTTATCTTTAGATCTAACAACAGTCGTCACCTTCATATTCGTGTCACATTCCTGTCACTTCGTTGTAACAAAGCCTACCTATAGTAAGCCTCATGGACAGGTGAGGTATCCACCTTGCCTACAAATTTAACTATTACATGAGGGGAAACCCATGAAAATCAAAAAGATCATAGCGTCAGTGGCACTAACAGCAAGTGCTGCAATGGGTTCATCCATGATATGTGCAGAAGCAAAAGTGGATGCAGCATTACCGACATACGTTAAAACAACGGGAATCTCTGGTAACTTATCCAGTGTAGGTTCAGACACATTGGCAAATTTGATGACGTTTTGGGCAGAAGAGTTTAAAAAACAATACCCTAACGTTGCGGTTCAAATTCAAGCGGCCGGTTCTTCCACTGCGCCTCCAGCATTAACAGAGGGTACATCAAACTTCGGACCAATGAGCCGAAAGATGAAAGATAAAGAACTAGAAGCGTTTGAAAAAAAGTACGGTTATAAACCAACAGCGGTTCCTGTAGCGATTGATGCGCTTGCTGTTTACGTGAATAAAGATAACCCAGTAAAAGGGTTGAGCATTGCAGATGTTGATGCCGTTTTTTCTTCTACGCTCAAGTGTGGTGCGGATAAGAGCATTGAAAACTGGGGTGGACTTGGGCTTAAGGGTGCTTGGGCTGGTCGAGATATTCAGATTTTTGGTCGTAATTCAGTATCGGGAACCTATGGATACTTTAAGAAAAAAGGTCTGTGTAAAGGCGACTATAAGAACAGTGTAAATGAACAACCAGGTTCAGCATCGGTGGTTCAATCAGTAGCAACCTCCGTAAATGGTATCGGGTATTCAGGCATTGGTTACATGACATCGAGTGTACGAGCAGTGCCATTAACCAAGAAAGCTGGCGGTAAGTTTGTTAGTGCATCGCCGGAGACTGCGCTTAATGGAAGTTACCCACTAGCACGAGCGCTTTATGTTTATGTTAACAAAGCACCGAATAAAGCTATTGCGCCTTTAGAGCGAGAGTTTGTGAAAATGGTACTTTCAAAAGTGGGCCAAGAGATTGTGGTGAAGGATGGTTACATTCCAGTTCCAGCGAAAATGGTTGCTAAGACATTAAGTAGCCTTGGAATTGAACAACGTATCGCCGCTAAATAGTCTAGTGCGATAAGAAAAATTAAAAGGCAGGGCCACGAAAATGTGTAGCTCTGTTTTTTGACGTGTGTACTGTCAGTTAAAAATATCAATTTGAATGCCGGTTAACGTAGTAAGAGAACGATGATGGAAAATACTTTTGAACAGAGGTTTGGTATATCGGAGTCATCAATGTCCCGATTACGAAAAATCCGAAAAGCAAAAGATACAGCGGCAACGGTCGGTATTACCATCGGTGGTCTGAGTGTTGTATTTTCAATATGTTTAATTTTTTTCTACTTGTTATATGAAGTTATGCCATTGTTGATGCCTGCAAGCATTCATAATGAATCAAGTTTGGAATCAGCGATTGCCTCAGGAACCCTATATTCAGTGATGGAAGAACAATCCCAAATAGGGATTGCAGTAAATACCAATGGCAGTGTTGAGTTCTATTCTTCTCATACCGGTAATATGTTATTAGCTGAGAAACCGTTACCCGAAAATATTACTGTTGCTGTTAGCGAGGCTCCGAGTAAACGACTGCTTGGACTAGGAACGGAGTCAGGGTCGGTTTTATTGATAAAGCATGAATATCGCTCAACTTATGATGAAAATATCCAACGTACCATTCACCCTTCAATTTCTTATCCATTTGGTGAAGATGCCATTAAAATACTCGATAAAGGTTCGATTGCTGGATTAGCGTTTCGAGATGATGATTCAGGATTATCGATTGTGGTGTTAAGTGAAAATAATCAGGTATATCTAAAACGCTTTGAAAAGATAGAAAATTTCTTGTCGGAAGGAATAGAACTAGAGGAGCAAGACACGGTTCGACTACCCGTGCCATCAGAGAAAGTGAACAATATATTACTAAGCTCTGATCAACGCTGGTTATTTTTAGTAGAAGCCAACAAACAGGTGGAGGTCTTTGATCTGAGTAAGAGTATTGACACTATGCGGGTCGGGGTTGTGCCTGTTGTTGATAACAGTGCTAGTGCTGATACTCGAATTACTACCAGCGGATTTTTACTGGGAGGAATCTCCTTACTGTTGGGAGATAATCAAGGAAATATTAGCCAGTGGTTTATGGTCCGTGACAAAAATGGCCATCGATCATTAGAAAAAATACGAGAATTCTCATTAAGTAACTCTCCCATTACAACAGTCGCAATAGAACATAGACGAAAGGGTTTTGTTGCGGGTGATAAAGTGGGAAATATTGGGCTATTTAATACCACGGCCAATAACGTTGCACTGATTAACGGTATTTCTAAATCTGCGATAGAGTATATCGTAATGTCACCACGGGGTGACAAAATGATTGTTCAATCGATTGGAAAAGCAGGACACCTTTGGAAAATTGATAACGAACATCCCGAAGTATCAATGACGTCGCTGTTGAAAGAAGTGTGGTATGAGAATTACGATGAGCCTGCTTATGTGTGGCAATCATCATCGGCTAGCAACGACTTTGAACCAAAATTCAGTATCATGCCGTTAACCTTTGGCACCATGAAAGCTGCATTTTACGCCATGTTGATAGCGATGCCGTTGGCAATAGGAGGTGCAATATTTACCGCCTATTTTATGGCTCCCGCGTTACGAACCAAAGTAAAACCCACTATCGAATTAATGGAAGCGATGCCAACGGTTATTTTAGGTTTTTTGGCAGGTTTATGGTTGGCACCATTAATAGAAGCGAATCTTCCTGGTGTTGTGTCGTTACTAGTGCTTACGCCAATACTTATTTTACTTGCCGCCTATTTATGGTCTCGATTACCCAGAGAATATCGATTGCGAGTTCCCGTTGGTTGGGAGCCAGTATTACTGATGCCTGTGGTTATTGGTACGGGTGCATTATGTATGGGATCAAGTGGGTTTTTGGAAGATGTATTGTTTGGCGGTGATATGCGTCGATGGTTAACCAATGACTTGGGAGTTGATTTTGATCAGCGTAATTCCATGGTGGTGGGGCTGGCGATGGGGTTTGCCGTTATTCCAACGATATTTTCTATTACTGAAGACGCGATTTTTGCAGTACCCAAAAGCCTAACGTTTGGATCTCTTGCGTTAGGAGCGTCACCGTGGCAAACCTTGGTGCGTGTTATTTTACCAACGGCCAGTCCGGGTATTTTCTCTGCAGTGATGATTGGTTTGGGGCGAGCAGTAGGTGAAACAATGATTGTGTTAATGGCAACGGGTAACACGCCAATTATGGATATGAATATCTTTGAGGGTTTACGTACATTATCGGCAAATATCTCAGTGGAGATGCCTGAGGCAGAAGTGGCGAGTAGTCATTACCGCATTTTATTCTTATCGGGACTGGTGTTGTTTATTTTTACTTTTATTGTAAATACTACCGGTGAAACGGTACGGCAGCGATTACGGGAAAAATATGGATCGTTGTAGAGGTTAAAAATTATCTACTCTGAGGATATATAGGTATTACTCATAAAATACGCTCTAGTAGATCCGCTGAGTAGTTACAGAAAAATCAGCTACATTAGACAGAGCAGTAAAAGCATCATGAAACAAAGTACAAAAGCATGGTTTCGACAAGGTGACCCATGGATCTGGCTAAACGCCGGCGCGGTAACAATCAGCGTTGTCATGGTAACCGGATTACTATTACTAATCGCCGTTCGAGGAATGGGGCACTTTTGGCCTCATGCGATAATTGATGGAACCTATACACCTAAGCAAGGTAATGCGTATCATCTTGTGGGTGAAATGACGGATGAAGAGTGGATATCCGCAAGCCGTTTAAGAGAGTCAGGAGTCGAAGTCGCCGAGAATATTGATGTGATTCAGCGAGTACTGATCAAAACCGGAAATCGTGAAATTTCTGGGTTGGATTTTCGATGGTTGATTGCCGATGAAATAGAAAATATTACTTACCCAGATGACTTATTCACGATTGAACGTCGAGAGTGGGGGAATTATTACGGGGTGATAAAAGCTATTAAAGAAAATGGCATCAAACTGAATACCAACGGTGAACTGTATTCGGTATTACAACAGCGTCTGGATCGCACTTTAGAGCTAGATGATGAGATTAAGGATATAGAAGGTAAAGATATTGGTGCAATCAATTATGGGTTAGAGCGGATTCGTCTTGAGGAGCGGGCTTTAGCATTAAAAGGCGGCATCAGAGCGTTGGATCAAGCACGATTTCAGGCTGAACGTGATGGATTTGATGCGCAATACAATAACTATAAGGAATCTTTGGAAGTGCTTTACAATGAAATATCCAAAGATTCTATTATTGCCGTGAGTATGGATGGAACAGAAACGGAAATAAAACTTTCCAATATTGTTAATGCTTATCGCCCAAATGCAATGAATGTGATGCAAAAAATGGGATTTTATATCACCCAATTTTATGGGTTCTTGTCTGATGATCCAAGAGAAGCCAATACTGAAGGGGGAATATTTCCAGCAATATTTGGTACGGTACTGATGGTGATCTTGATGTCGATTATTGTCACGCCCTTTGGTGTTGTTGCTGCGGTGTATTTGCGGGAATACGCAAAACAAGGTTGGATGACAAAAACAATCCGTATTGCTGTGAATAATTTGGCGGGTGTACCTTCTATTGTATATGGAGTTTTTGGTTTGGGATTTTTTGTTTACTTTCTGGGTGGCTCAATTGATGAACTATTTTATCCTGAATCTTCGCCATCCCCAGTATTTGGAACACCGGGATTATTATGGTCATCCATCACCCTTGCGTTATTAACGGTACCGGTTGTGATTGTTGCAACAGAGGAAGGTTTATCCCGTATTCCAAAGGCGGTACGAGAAGGCAGCTTGGCTTTAGGTGCAACAAAATTTGAAACCCTATGGAATGTTGTCTTGCCTATGTCAACTCCTGCGATGATGACAGGTTTAATTCTTGCAATTGCCCGTGCTGCAGGTGAAGTTGCACCGTTAATGTTGGTGGGTGTGGTAAAGCTTGCCCCTACATTACCGTTAGATGGGAATGCACCTTTTCTTCATTTAGATAGAAAGTTTATGCATTTAGGGTTTCATATTTACGATGTAGGATTTCAAAGCCCTAATGTTGAGGCGTCTCGGCCATTAGTGTATGCAACCGCATTTTTATTGGTGGCGGTTATTGCGAGTTTAAATATTACAGCGGTCATTATTCGAAACAGATTAAGGGAAAGATACCGGTCTTTAGAGACCTGATATGGGTAAATTATTAATGAATTATAAATATTAGTGATTATTAGATAGAGCTAAGAGAAATTTTAGAAAGGGGGGGCAGAAACTATGACGTCAAAAATATCGATATTAAGTACTTCTATACCAATAAAAAAATTACCACAGCATCCAAATGAACTTCCTGCAGATGAAATCTGTATGGAAACAAAAGATTTCAACTTGTTTTACGGTGAAAAACAAGCCTTGCATAATGTGAATATGTCCATCGCGAAGAAAAAGGTCACTGCTTTTATCGGTCCAAGCGGGTGTGGTAAATCAACATTGTTACGAAGTTTTAATAGAATGAATGATCTAGTGGATAGTTGTCATACACAGGGCCAAATTTTATTTGAGAAGAACGATATTTTCCATCGTGGCGTTGATGTGACAGATTTGCGTCGACGAGTGGGAATGGTATTCCAAAAGCCGAATCCGTTTCCAAAAACTATTTATGAAAACGTTGCCTATGGGTTACGTATTCAAGGCATTCGTAAAAAACGTATTATTGATGAACGTGTTGAATGGGCGCTAAAAGGCGCCGCATTATGGGATGAAGTAAAAGATCGCCTAAATGAAAACGCCTTAGGTATGTCTGGTGGGCAGCAGCAACGCCTGGTGATTGCAAGAACAATAGCGGTAGAACCTGAAGTCTTGTTATTAGATGAACCCTGCTCCGCGCTTGATCCCATTTCAACACTTAAAGTTGAAGAGTTGATTAATGATTTAAAGGAACGTTATACCATTGTGATTGTTACTCACAATATGCAACAAGCAGCACGTGTGTCAGATTACACAGCGTTTATGTATCTTGGTGATATGGTTGAATATTCTGATACGGATACCATTTTTACAAATCCAGGAAAAAAACAAACAGAAGATTATATTACCGGGCGATACGGTTGATAAGGGGTAACACCAATGAGTAATGATGAGTTTGCACAACATATTTCACGTCAGTTTAATGATGAGTTAGAAGAGGTTCGTAGTCATTTATTGACGATGGGGGGTATGGTTGAGAAACAAGTAGCAGATGCGGTGAGCTCTTTGGTAAATGCAGATAGTGCGTTGGCATTGGATGTATTAACAATCGAGAAAAAAATTAACAGCATGGAATTGGCGATTGATGAGGAGTGTACCCGCGTCATCGCTTTGCGTCAGCCTGCGGCCAGTGACCTACGATTATTAGTCGTGGCGACTAAGGCCAATATCGATTTAGAACGAATGGGAGACGAAGCCAGTAAAATTGCAAAAATGGCGATTAAATTGTCAGAAGATGGCGTGCTTCCAAAGGGATATATTGAAGTGCGGCACATTGGCGCCCATGTATGTACGATGTTGCACGATGCGCTTGATGCGTTTGCTCGATTTGATGCGGATTTGGCACTGCAGGTGGTCCACGAAGATCGTGCTGTGGATATGGAGTATGAATCTGCCATGCGCCAGTTAGTGACTTTTATGATGGAAGATCCACGTTATATCACACGGGTTCTCAATGTGTTGTGGAGCTTGCGAGCCTTGGAACGTATTGGTGATCATGCACGCAACATCGCCGAGCATGTGATTTATTTAGTAAAAGGTCGAGATGTACGCCATCTACCGTTGGATGAGTTATAACTTATCTAACATTTTTTGTCGCTCTAAGGATAAATCTTGAACGCCTTTAGCCTGGTCAATTAGCTGGGGTATTTGATCAATGGGAATGGTGGAAGGGAAGGGGATGTTGCCATCTTCTGGTAATAGCGGGTTTTTACTTTTTGTCTTTTCGCCCAAAGCAGAGGTTTCTGATTTTGGTTCGCGGCCAAAAGCTCTGTCGATGCTGTCCTGTGATAAAGACTGTACAATATTGGCATTAGGATCAACTTTCATCAGAAAGTTTTCAGTATTGGGGTTTGGTTGTTTGGTAAATTGCCATACCCCATCGTTATCTTTCCAGCGATAGTAGGTATTTCGGGCTTCTTGTAATAGTTTGCCTTCAGCATCGGTTGCATTAACTAAGGCTCCATTTTCCGCTGATTTGGCACTGCCCCACTGTATTGAGGCTCCCTCTTCTTTACCTGACAAGACTTCCACAGGCCCTGCAGTTTTCCCTGGCAGGCCAAAAGAGGGCAGGTTCAGGTCTCGCAAGGTCATTAATGGTTGGCCGCTGGATCCTTTTAAGAAGAATGGAGCGGCTAATGCGCCAACAAGTACAAACATCATTAATTTACTGAAAAGCTTCATTTTCTATCCTGGATAGGGGTATATCATTCCAGTATAGGTGAAACTATTATAAAGTGATATTACCCTTGGTGTGTATCAGGCTTTGCAGATAACGAGGAATTAAGTACACTGCTGACATTAATTACGTGTTGACAGTGATGTCATTCACATCAGGCCAGAAGCGTGGCTGATAGAAAATAACTGTTAGGAAAATAATTATGCCTTCTTTTGATGTTGTCTCTGAACTGGATATGCACGAAGTCACCAATGCGGTGGATCAAGCTACACGGGAAGTAAGCAACCGTTTTGATTTTAAAGGGACCAACTCTCGATTTGAACAAAAGGAAGATGTGATTACTCTATATGCTGAGGCAGAGTTTCAATTAAACCAGCTATTGGATATTCTTGAAGCAAAGCTGATTAAACGTGGTGTGGATGTTGCTTGTATGGAAAAAGGTGATCCAGAATCTAATGTCGCTGAAGCAAGACAAACCATAACGTTACGTCAAGGGCTGGAATCGCTTGAGGCTAAGAAATTGGTTAAAATGGTGAAAGAGAAAAAGCTTAAAGTTCAAGCTGCTATTCAAGGCGACAAAGTACGAATTACTGGCAAAAAGCGCGATGATCTACAGTCAGCGATAGCACTGTTTAAAGAAGCCGATTTTGAAATGCCACTGCAGTATAATAATTTTAGGGATTAGTGCTCGTTAGGCATAGAACACGAACTTGAGCTAACTAGCTGACGTGATGGAAAGTGGCAGGTGAAATTGCTGCCTTCGCCAGGGGTGCTTTGGATATCAAGTACCCCTTGATGATGCCTTAATATATGTTTAACAATGGCCAAACCAAGGCCTGTTCCCCCGGTTTTTGCATGACGGCTTGGATCTGCACGATAAAAACGTTCGGTAAGCCGAGGAATGTGAATAGGATCGATACCAACACCATTATCAATAACCGATAAATGTGCACCTTTCGAATTCTGCCACCAGCGAATATCAATTTTTCCATCTTTCGGGGTGTATTTGACAGCATTAAAAATTAGATTTGAAAAAGCGCTGTGTAATTCAGTTACATCACCAAGTAACGTTGTTTGGTTATCAATGGTTAACGTAATATGGTGTTGTTTATCATCGTTAACCCTATCTACATCATGATAAATTTGTTGAAGTAACGCAGTAATGTCTACCGGCTTTAGTGCAGCCTTTGATGCGCCAGTTTCAAGCTTAGATAGTAACAATAAGTCATTTACCAACACCTCCATACGTTCTGTTTGCTGTTGTACCTGTGATAAACCCCGGTGCAATCCAGCATTTTCATCTGGGATTATTAAATCCAAAAATGTTTCAATGTAACCCTTGATAACGGTAAGTGGCGTACGTAATTCATGAGATACATTAGCCACAAAATCTTTTCGCATTTGTTCTAAATGATGAAGGTGAGTAACATCACGAGCGATAAGAATACGGTTCTTTCTACTGTAGTAGGATAACGTAATATGCAGAATGACAGATGTGTTTACGGGTGACGAAATATTAATGCCGTTGCGGTATTCACCACTTTCAAAATAAGAAATAAATTTTGGATCGCGCAATAAGTTGGTAATTACGTGGTTGCGATCAGTGCTGCGTCGTAGGCCGAGGTAATGCTTGGCTGCTTTATTCCACCACTCCAAGGTATTATCGGGGTTGATAAGAACAACCGCATCACGAATGGCATTGGTTGATAGACGAGAAATTTCAATGGTTTTTTTAAGCTTTTTAACTCTTGATTGATGTTTTCTATGATTATGGTAAATATTATCGAGTACTTTCCCCCACAACCCCGATGCCTCTGGTGCATTATCCAATGTAGGATTCTCCAACCAGGTCGCTAGTTCTTTAATATGCAGTAGCAACCAACCAACGTAGAGAAATAATCCGAAAAAAGCGCCTGCCCAAGGCTCATTGATGCTCCACCCCAAGGCGCCACCGGTAATACAGATTAGTAGAAATTTATTTAATTCCCGTTGCCAAAGTTTTCGCACAGCGACGTATTTATCCTTGCTAATAAGTTTTACTGGAAAACCGATAACCAGTGCCTCTTACGGTTTGAACGAGATGTTCAAAATTATGGGGTGTGAGTGCTTTGCGTAAACGTCGAATATGAACATCCACCGTTCTATCTTCAACATAAACATTACCACCCCACACTTGATCGAGTAGCTGGGCTCGTGAATAAGCACGATCTTGATGCGACATAAAAAACTCTAATAACCTGTATTCTGTTGGCCCAACCTCAACGACCTTGTCGTTGGCGGTAACTCGATGGCTGACAGGGTCTAGTTTTAAGCCAACAGATTCTAGGGCCTTTCCTTGAGTACTGCCTGTACGGCGTAATACAGCATTAATACGAGAGATAAGCTCGCGAGTCGAAAAGGGTTTGGTAATATAATCATCGGTACCTGCATCTAACCCTTGAATCTTATTATCTTCTTCACCTTTTGCGGTGAGCATGATGATAGGCGTTTCTGCTGTTGCGTCATCACGCTTTAATCGTCGAGCGAGTTCTATACCACTGGTACCGGGCAGCATCCAATCAAGTAATACAAGGTTGGGACGTTCATCAATGACCAACTCATGGGCGGTTTGGCTATTATCCGCCTCGATCCAAGAGAACCCAGCCAGTTCCAGAGCAACAGAAATCATCTCTCGAATAGCTTCTTCATCATCAACAATCAGTATTTTGTTACCTGTCATTTAGAGACACCTTTGTTTTCACTAGAATCACTACGGACTCCTATTAGAGTGAAAATTTGTTACAGCTATATGACATTCCCATGAAATACTTACGAAGCGCTTATGAAACACCGTTTACGAAATACTATAGTGCAAGAAAATCCCCGCAAATATAACAGCCCCAACCCAGTGGTTATGCAGAAACGCCTTAAAGCATTGTTCAGTATCACGCTCTCGACACTGCCATAACTGCCAACACCACAAACCACAAGCAATCACCAAACTACCAAAATACCAATAACTGAAGTGTAGTTGGTTACCTAATAGCCATAGTGCCAATACAGCCATCAGCTCCAAAATGCCAATAATCATCAAATCTGCCTCACCAAATAAGATGGCAGTAGAGCGAATTCCCACCTTCAGGTCATCTTCTCGATCTACCATGGCATATAGGGTGTCGTAAGCCATTGTCCACAACACGGTTGCACCAAAAATCAGCCATGCAAGAGCAGGAACAGGTCTTTCTGCAGCGGCAAACGCCATCGGGATTGACCAAGCAAAAGCAGCCCCCAGTATAGCCTGTGGAAAATAGGTATAACGTTTCATAAACGGATAAATACAAGCAAGGAATAGCGCGCCTACAGACCATAAAATTGTGGTGAGATTAGTAAATAACACCAATACAAAACACAATAACCCAATAATCGCCGCCACCAGCAATGCTTCCTTGGGGCTGACACGCCCGGTAGCTAGAGGGCGATTCTGAGTGCGTTGCACATCCCCATCAAGATTCCGATCTGCGTAATCGTTAATCACACAACCGCCAGTGCGGGTGAGAAAAACCCCGGTAATAAATATTATAAGGTTTTTCATCGACGGCTGACCGTCAGAAGCAATCCACAGCGCCCAAAGGGTAGGCCAGAGTACTAAATAGATACCAATAGGACGATCTAAACGTCCCAGTTGAATAAAATCCGGTAAACGTCGAAAACGCGAATTAGATAGCTGTAGGTCTTGTAAAGACACGGGTTGATCACCTTTTGGGCAATAGGTCTGTGAATATAGTTATTTAACGGAGTGTATAATGGCTATTCAGGTGATCTAGAAGTTTACGATAAGTGCTTTATGAGTAATCCCCTTTCAGAAACGTCTGCGGCACGGACGCCGCAGTCGAGCACGCATGGATGCGATCTTTTGCGATTTCTGAAAGGGGATTACTCATAAAGCACGTTCTACAAGATCCGCTAAAATAGTCATTAAGTAACTAGCATTATAGCCTTAACAAACTGATTTTACTGTGAATAAAGCGGACTGTCCGGCAAGAAAATCTCATTCACCAATAACGGCGCCTGATTAATATAAAACACCGAATGCCGCCCCCATAACCACCCAGGCTCAATATCTTGAGAAAGGGGCAGCAATGAACTGTGTATTTTTTTAACAACAATCGCCCCCCGCGACACATAGGGCGAATTAAATAACGCAGCCCCCAACGGTTTTGACCCCAGTTGAGTTAGCGCCTTAGCCCCGCCTGTTAACGTCGATAAAGGGATAAGAGTGCGAGCAAAGACCCAAGGAGTATCAAAACACAATAACTCCACCTCCCTAACAAAAGACAAAGATCGCGCCCGAAGGTTAAGCGCAAATTGCTCCTCAGGTGTTGCTTTGCCCTGATATTGTTGTAATACGCGGACATTAAAGTGTTGATTGGACGCCTCAAGTAAACGTTTGGTAAGTGAGCCAGAGTCAAACAACCAAGGGCGACACTGTCGTGGAACCTGAAACGTGGGGATACCCGTGAGAACTGAGGGTGTAGATAATGTCTTTTGCGCAGCGAGACGGTTACTTAACGGAATATTTAGCAAAATAAGGGCTGCCGAGAATGGAAAAAGCTATTTTAACGGATTAAAGGGCTTGGGAATAGAGAGGTGATAGCTTTGATGAAAGACCACTTAATAGTTAAGGCTGTCGAATTGTACACATTTATTCACCGAATAAAACCTATTCAAGCGCTACTGTCGCTTGATTTTTAGCAACGGGACACGTACTTTAGCCCTGCAAATGCCCTAGCCTGGTTGATTTGATTCAACAGGCCGAAATTATAAGAGAGTAAGTCATGAAAAAGTACGAATGTATTGTTTGCGGATGGATCTACGATGAAGCGTTAGGTGACCCGGAAAATGGTGTTGCCGCTGGAACGTTATGGGCTGATATTGATGAAGACTGGTTGTGCCCTGACTGTGGTGTAGGTAAAGACGATTTTGAAGAAGTAGAAGATTAAATCAATGATTAAAACTGATCTAGAAGCCCAGTTAGCAGAGCAACTGTCGATCTCGAAAGATGATGCAAGAGACGTGCTTAATGTGATATTGGACGAGATAACGTTGGCGTTAAGCCGAAATGATCGAGTCAGTTTTATTGGGTTTGGTGCTTTTGATGTGCGGCCCAGAGCTGCACGTGATGGGCGTAACCCTCAAACGGGCGAAACCATCAAAATTGCCGCAAGTAATGGCGTGCACTTTAAACCTGGAAAAGCACTAAAAGATAACGTTGCAGCACAGTCATAACGTTGTAACTACCCCCTTCCAAATGGCCTGCACAACACCTATACAACACGTTGTTGGGTGTTGTAACTGCCCAGTAGAGTAAGAATATGAAATTTTGGATTATGTTGTTGATTCTTGGGTGGCGCATGAGCTGGTTAAGTCGACACAATGAAGGTTTTCAAAAGCAATTAGACGATAAAGATTTTGTACTGCAATTTCGAACCATTGATGGTGGTATTGGTCGTCATTATCATGTTGCGAACGGCCGTGTGACTGCTTCCCCTGGTATTCACCATCAGCCCTCCATGACGTTAGCGTTCAAAGATGCAGCTTATGCCTTTGAAACAATCATGGCTGCTGGTAAAGACCCTGCAGTTTTTATGAAGGGTATGCAAGCCCAAGATATCAAAACGGATGGTGATGTTAGTTTGATGATGTGGTTCATGGGTATTAGCAAATATTTGCCACCCAAGAAGAAAAAGAAAAAAACATAACAACCTTTTTTATAGGTTGTTATTTAAGCCCCAGATATAGGGCTATACTTGGAGTGCGTGAACAATTTATAGAGGTTTGTGGGGGCCTTTTATGTCACAAGTAACATACTTTAGGGCGAATGGTATTTCTTCTCGTGTGAAATGGATAGCAGGTGCAACATCTGCATTGATATTGTCCCTTTCGGGAGGGTTGGTGAATGCGCAAGCCAATACGGCGAGTGATGTATTCCAACAACCCATATCTCCCTTTATGAGTGCAAAGACAGAAGCTAACCAGCAATTGATGATTAAGTATGCACTGCATGAAAGTGGTGTTTATGAATTGTTGCGGCAAATGCCAGCGTTGATTAACCAAGAAATTGGTAACCTCGAAGCGTCGGCGATGCAGCTAACAGGTCAAGAACTTAAATTGCTACGAGCCAATCTTAAAGCGCGTTTGCAGGCATCAGATATAAAACAAAGCATTTTGAGTTATCTGCAGTCACGAATGTCTGAGAACCAGCTTGTTGTGGTCAAAAAGATGCTGCAAGCCCCCGATGTATTGAATTTTAGGCAATTACAAGACGATGCGGATAATGACGTGGCTTATGGGCATATGCGCAGTTATAAGGTGCAACTCCAAGAGCGTGAGCCGAATAAAATCCGTGTGGGACTTGTAGAGGCGCTTGATTATTCATTACGACAAACACGTATTGAAACCGAAATAAAAGTTGAGTTGAGAAAAAGCTTATTGGCCAATGTATCTTGGATGAAGTCGAGCCAGGAGCTGCCAGAAGAGGTGTTGGAAAAAGAATTGGTAGAATACCGACAGCGAGTAGGCAGCCATATCAACGAAAATGCTCGGGTGTTTTATCTATATTTGTTTAAACAAACCTCAAGTAGCGACATTCGGCAGTTAATTACGCAATATGAAACGCCTGAGTTTGAAGTTTTTATGGGGTTGTGTGAAGACGCAATACTAAATGCGTTTAAAAAGGCAAGGCGTGATGTTTACAATGATACCGCGCTGGCAGGCAATTAATGCCTGCTAGCGCATGTATCAAAATGGCGTGCTTGTGGGAATTTACCCTTCTAACGTTCGCGCCATCGACATAAGGTCATCCTTACTTTCTGCTAGACGTTGAACAACCGCTTCAACATCATCAGCATCGAGCGTTAATGTGGTTAATAGTGCTGCATCAAGCTGTTTTTTGGGTCCCTGTATCAAATCAGCATTTATCATCGCTTGTGTGGCAACCGATAATAGTTGGCTGTAAATCGCGTGTTTGTCACCGTGATTTGGGGAATGTTGGTAACGTAAGGCGGTGACCACCTCTTCTGGCATATTCCAGCATTCCATCAATGCCCCGCCAATCTGATCCCGTGTTAGCCCTAACAAATGATGTTCTACATGAACGTGGCAAACATGTGGGTTTGCCTCTATGTATCGGTTAATAAGGGAGAAATAGGGTGGAAAAATATGTGCGAGCACCAAATATCCGTAGTTGTGTAACAACCCGCTAAGATAGGCTAAACCCATTGATGGTCGGGCATCTGGAGACATGGCTTTGACCAATCCCTCCATCATTGCCGCACTACACACGGCCTGCTGCCAATACGGGGTGATGCCATGAGGGCCATCATTGGGGATTTCTACGGTTTTACCGAGAGATAACCCCAGCGCTAAGTTAATGACGAGGTCAAACCCGAGAACCCTAACAACCGCATCGTGTACTGACTTTATGGTGCCGGGGGCGGCGTAGTAAGGAGAACTTGCCCAGCTTACAACTTGAGCGGCAAGGCTGGGATCTTTTTCTACTACTTCTGCCAGTTCACCAACACCGGCTTCTGGATTGATGCGCAGTTGAATAATACGCTCTGCGGTTTCCGGTAGCGGTGGCATTTCCAATGTTTGTTCTAGGCGTTGTTGAATCCGCAATGTGGTAAATTGCTCAACCGCTTGGTTAATTTGTTTTACGTTACTTTCTTTGTCGGTCGCATTTTGTGGTGTTAAATCGGTTGTTGGGATGCAGTAGTCACCGGATTCTGCGGTTTCGACAAGTTTGAGAAATTCTTGTTGGCTTAGCTCTAGATAGGATTCGGAGTTGCCTACTTCGAGGTAGAGTTTGTCGCTATTGAGCAACGTTTTGTCGACAACGGTGGGAATGTCGTTAAGCAGTGGGATAGCGGGGATTTTTTCTGCCCCATGTTTTTCAGCTAGCCGGGTACTGGCTTCTTTGGTGATACCTTGGAAGTTTCGACCTAGAGCTTCACATAGGTGGGTGAGGTCGAGAAAGCTGTTGGCAGGCATGAGTAGTTGAATTTTGCCGATAGAGTCTTCTAATACCACCATGGTGACAATTGCGTTGCTGGATACTTCATTGGCGCTGCGTAATTGGTGCAATGGATTCACTGCTTCACCACTGATGATGGTAAATTGAATGCCTTGTTCAGTTAGGCAGCTTTGTATTTGGTTCGATATGCTCATGTCACCTCCCATAGAGTTATCCTTTTAGAATAGACGGGAATAGGTGGTAATGACAATAGTTTGAATAGTAACCTAAGCTTAGTTGGTTATGGTTTGATGAACCTGAAGACCGCCCTAGATTAGCAAGATTTGGAGATTCACTGAATAGTTACTAGATTTATTGCTGCTGATACAACACCACATGTTTTGACGACTGACTTTTATCTTTTACCACATGCCATTGATCAGGCAGTTTTGATAAATCGACATCGGGTTCTGCTTCAACATAAATAAAGGTATCTGCTTGGCAGTAACCTTGTTGCATTAATAATTCACAACAGGGGATTAATAGATCCTGATTAAACGGGGGGTCTAAGAATATTACGTCAAATGCATGGTTTGCGGGTGCTGATAAGAATTGTAATGCGTCGGTGTTTGTTACTTTTCCCCGTGAGCAGTTCAGAGTTACTAAATGTTGGTTGATTTGTTTTGCTGCGTTTTGAGATTTTTCGACAAATTGTACATGTTTGGCACCGCGGGATAAGGCTTCTAATCCTAATGCGCCACTGCCGGCAAAAACATCTAAACAGTTAACACCCTCTACGTCATACATAAGCCAATTAAATAATGTTTCTCTTACGCGGTCTTGTGTCGGGCGAAGCCCTTCAATGGCGGTGAAGCTCAATTTACGGCTGCGCCATTGTCCGCCAATAATACGTAATTGGTGGTGGCTGTTCTTAGGTGCTTTGCTGGAAACATTACTGGATGTATTGTTGGCAGCTGTATTTTTTGGTGGTTGACGTTTTCTCGGCATATTAACGTACTTTTTCTTCTGTGATGTCTTTTTTACCTAAGGCTATGGTGATTAATGTCTCTCGATTAATGTTTTTTTCAAAGGCTTTTTTGATGTCGTTAATGGTCACTTTTTCTAATTTCTTTGGATACATCTCTAAATAGTCCAAAGGTAAATTATAAAATCCAATGGTTCCTAAATAACCAACAATGCTGCTATTGCTGGCGATATTTAAAGGGAAGTTTCCTAATAAATGTTGTTTCGCTTCGGTAAGTTCTTTTTCGGTAGGGCCTTGTGAGATAAATTCATTCAAAATACTAAGCATGAGTTCACTGGCTTCTTGTCGAGATGCATTTTTGGTTTGTAAGCCCATTATAAAGGGGCCATTGACAGCCATGGCTGAAAAATTACTGTAGACGCTATACACAAGGCCTTTGTCTTGGCGAATTGTTTTTGTCAGTCGTGAGCCAAACCCACCCCCGCCTAAGATTCGGTTGCCTAACACTAATGCGGGCCAGTCATCGTTACCGCGTTTAATACCTAACGTCCCCATTAGCACATGAGATTGGCTCGAAGGGAATTCTATAAAATGATCTTGTTTTTCTACAAGAGAAGCGGGTGTTGGTAAACGGGGAGCGGGACTTCCTTGTTTCAGCGTACTATCAATGGCGTTAGCGATAGTTTCTGCTTCGTTACGTTGGATGTCTCCGGTAATAGCAATTACCATATTGCTACTAACGTAATATGTGGAATAGAATTCTTTTAGGTCATTGATGGTTATTTTTTTTAGGCTATCGTCAGTACCTTGGGTACGATGTCCATAAGGGTGGTCTGGATATAAAGATTGAAAAAACTGTCGATTAACAAGTTGTTTTGGGTTTTGTTTTTCGTGTTTCAGGCCAAGTGTGAGTTGCTTTAATAAACGTTGGAAACTATCGTTAGGGAATGTTGGTGTTGAGATAATTCCGTAGAAAACCTCCAGTGCTTTTTGCCGAAGGTCGTTATCTGATAATGTACGTAGTGAGAGGGTTGCCATGTCGCGGTAAGAGCCATTTTTCAGTACGGCTCCTAGACTTTCAAAGTGTGCAGCGATTTCATCAACGTTATGTGTTTTTGATCCTTCGGTGATCATACCATTGGTTAATAACGCGAGCCCTGGTAATGTTTTTGGGTCGCGTGCGCCGCCTGCATTAAACACTAAACGAATATCTAACATGGGAACTTCCGATGCTTCGACAAAGAGCACTTGGGCACCTTTAGTGGTGTTCCATGATTGGATATCGATACTGTGGGCATTGGGTGTGGCTTTAGCGATAAGTGCTAAGGATGAAAGGTGGTCTTCGGGGATAAAAGGTTTGGTTTGGGTTTGTTGTTCTTCTGTTTTGTCAGGACTGTTGTTATCGAGAGTGCTTTCTTCTTCTATAGTGTTGCTGACAACGTTGCCGTTAAAGTTATCGGGGATTTTTGCACCGGGCATGTTGTAAAACAATACAATCATAATCGAGACGGTAATGATGATGATGTTTAATGTTTTTCGACTAAAACGTTGTCGTTGTTCGGTGGTTTTAAAAGGCGAATTGTTAGCCATTATTATGTCCTAAAATGAGGTGTTTTCTAAATTAAATTGTATAAAAGGAGGTTGGCGGACCTCCTGGCGCAGCATTTATACCAAGCGAAGCGTTTACCGGAATAGCTGGTATGGGTTTGCAATTTTTATTGAGCCTTTGGCGTCAAAATCGCCACAGTTTTTCTATTCTTTACTAAGTATTTTTCAGCAACTTGGCGGATTTGTTCCGGTGTGATCGCTTTTAGGTTTTCTGCAAATTTGTCCATTTCTTGCCATGATCGCCCGATACTTTCCATGCGACCAATTTGGTTTGCTTGGCTAGAGATAGAATCTTGTTGGTAGATAATTCCAGAAATGACCTGGGCTTGAACGCGTGCAAGTTCTTCCGGTTTTGCCAATTCTGTTTTTAAGCGTGATATTTGATCCATTAGCGCGGCTTCGACATCCTCCACGGTATGGTTTTGGTTAGGAACCCCGCTTAAGAAAAATAACGTATCGCCTCGAGAAAATCCTCCGTAACTTGCACCAGCACTGGCAGTAATTTGTTGTTTTCGTATCAATTCGGTTTCAATTCTGGCGCTGTAACCGCCGTCCAATACACCCGCTAACATTCGTAGGGCGTATACTTCCCATTCTTCGGTTACGGTATTAATGCCAGGAACATTGTAGCCAATATAAAGCGCCGGTACTCGGGCGGTGAGTTCGACTTCAATGCGTCGTTCCCCTAAGCCTGCTACTTCTAAAGGGGGTTCTACTTTAGGCAGCGGTTTGGCTTCAAGAGGTCCAAAATAACGTTCTGCTAAGGAGAATACATCACTGTGTTTAACGTCACCGACAACAATTAATGTAGCGTTATTAGGTGCGTACCAGGTGTGGTACCAATCCAGTGCATCTTTATAGGTGAGTTTGTCTAGGTCATGCATCCAACCAATGATAGGAGTGTGATATCCACTGGAAATATAAGCTGCCGCTAAGAAGCGCTCATAGGTGCGGGAGTTGGGGTTATCATCAGTGCGTAAGCGGCGTTCTTCTTTGACAACTTCAATTTCTTTTAAAAATTCATCTTCAGGGAAAATGGCATTCACCATACGATCGGCTTCAAGTTCCATACTTAGAGGCAGATTGTTGGCGTTCATCATTTGGTAATAACCGGTGAAGTCATAGGAGGTGAAGGCGTTTTCAGACCCCCCGTAACTGGAAATGAGTTTAGAGAATTCATCGGTGGGTACGTTGTGGGTACCTTTAAACATCATGTGCTCTAAAACATGAGAAACTCCGGTGATCCCTACAGGTTCATAACTAGAACCAACACGGTACCAAATTTGGCTAACCATCACGGGTGCTCGATGGTCTTCTCTGACAATGACTTTTAAGCCATTTTTTAATGTATGGGTAAACGTTCGATCACTGGGGGAGGCAGATTTTTGCTGTGTGTCTTGCGCTAACTCTTGTTGTGAATTGCTTTTCAAAAGTGCCGATGTTGGGGTGGCTTGAGGCTCTGTTGCTACAGCAGATTGCGATTGAATCGTGCTGAAGCCAAGCAATAAAGGTAATACCGTGGCCTTTAATAAAGTCAAGGTAGTGAATGGTTTGTGTGGTTTGCGAGTGTTTCGCTGCTTCATATGTTTAACATCCAACAAAATGACTTTTTCAATGTTTAGGGCTTAACGAAAGTGGTAGGATAACCGATCTTTGTATTAATGACAGTGCGAATAGGGTAGAGGTTCCATCATGGCGCGGTTTTTTCTCGCTATTTTTCTCAGCAACAAGTTACTACTGCAAGTAGTGCGAATAGCAATGAATTGCCTGCAGGGGTAACCACTGAGCAGCATGTTTTTGCTCGATATTTTCTTGTTAATGTTGGTACTGCTGCCAATGACTCAGTTGTTGATACCCTTGCTGCAACCCCTGTTGTAGCTACCCATGTTGTAGATTCTCCTGCTGATATAGAGGAAACGGCTCCGCGCTTGGTGTCGGAGGATACAGATAAAAAATCATTCCTTAAAAAGGTGCGCAGCGGTTTAAGCCGAACTCGCTCCAGTTTTACCAAAGGTATGTCGACATTATTGATTGGTAAAAAAGAGATTGATGATGAACTGTTTGAGGACATTGAAACACAGTTATTAGTCTCCGATGTGGGTGTTGATGCCACAAAACGTATCATTGATGCACTAACCGACAGAGTAAGCCGTCAAGAATTGTATGATTCTGATGCGTTATATGTAGCGTTGCAGGAAGAACTACGGGCGATTTTAGCAAACGATAAGTCTGAATTTGTTATAGATACCAGTAAAAAACCTTTCGTTATTCTTATGGTTGGGGTGAATGGTGTCGGTAAAACCACCACCATCGGTAAGTTGGCAAAACGGTTACAAAATGAAGGAAAAACAGTCATGTTAGCGGCAGGGGACACATTCCGTGCTGCGGCAGTAGAGCAGCTACAGGTCTGGGGTGCGAGAAATGACGTGCCAGTGATTGCTCAGCATCAAGGGGCGGATAGCGCCTCTGTGGTTTATGACGCTATGCAAGCTGCACAAGCTAGAGATGTCGATGTATTAATTGCTGACACAGCAGGACGTTTACAGAATAAGGCTCACCTGATGGATGAGCTAGAAAAGGTGCGACGGGTTTTGGGTAAGTTAGATGCTGAAGCCCCCCATGAAGTGATGTTGGTATTGGATGCTGGTACTGGTCAAAATGCACTGAACCAAGTGCAAGTATTTGATGACGCGGTAAACTTGAGTAGTATCACATTAACTAAGTTAGACGGCACTGCTAAAGGTGGTGTTGTGTTCTCATTGGCGGAAAAAACAGATGTACCGATTAAATTTATCGGTGTAGGTGAACAAATCGATGATTTACGCCCTTTTGATCCGGATGAGTTTGTACAAGCCTTGTTTGATGAAGAGTTGACGTAATTTCTATGATTAGCTTTCAACAAGTATGTAAACGCTATGCCAATGGCAAGGACGCGTTGCAACAGGTGTCATTCCAATTGGACGTTGGGGAATTGGCTTTTCTCACCGGTCACTCTGGCGCTGGGAAAAGTACGCTGTTGAAGTTGCTGACCTTAATAGAACGACCTACTCAAGGTCAGATTATTGTTGAAAATCAGAATCTTAGTGCAATTACACGGATGGGTGTGCCCTATTATCGGCGCAAGATAGGAATGGTGTTTCAAAACCACCAGCTGCTATTCGATCGAACGGTGTTTGATAATGTCGCGTTACCCTTATTGATCAGCGGTTACAGTAGAAAAGATGCCGGACGCCGAGTTCGAGCGGCCTTGGACAAGGTGGGATTGTTAAGTAAGGAAAACCTTTTGCCGATTATGTTATCGGGCGGGGAGCAACAACGGGTTGGTATTGCCAGGGCAGTGGTAAATAAACCGCCTATTTTGTTAGCGGATGAACCTACAGGTAACCTTGACCCAGAACTATCGGCGGAGATTATGGACTTGTTCCAACAGTTCAGTAACGTGGGTGTCACCGTGCTGGTTGCAACACACGATTTATCGTTGATTAGCCGATACAATCATCGTTCACTTATCTTAAGGGATGGCCTGCTGACGGAAGATGGGGTTTTGTCGAGCCATCTTCATGATGATGACAAATTGCAGTCATTGGAGGCAGAGTAAGTGAAACGGGCTACACCTTCTCGAACGGCAAATAAAGCGGCGGTAAATAAACCGTCAGTGCCTCGTGGTGCAAGTTTGCAAATTACAACGTTTGCTCAACGTTTCACTAGCTATCGAAATCATCATAAGGTTGTTGCTGTGGAAAGTTTGCAGCGGTTGTTAGTCACACCATTACCAACACTAATGACGGTTATGGTATTGGCTATTGCTATCGCACTTCCTGCTGGTTTGTATGTCATGTTAAAAAATGCTCAATTGCTGAGTCGTGATTGGGATGGCAGTGCACAAATTTCATTGTATTTAAAACAAAATGTCTCGGCAATCGAGGGAAAGAACCTTGCGAAAACACTTGAGCGTCGGGTGGACATTAGCCGTACTCAATTTATCTCCAAAGAGCTGGCCCTTGAAGAATTCAAAGTGCTGTCGGGGTTTGGTGATCTTTTAAAAGAACTGGATGAGAATCCGTTACCCGCAGTGGTGGTGGTTTATCCGGCCCAGCGAGATGCCGCGCAAGCAGAGCAATTGCGTATTACGCTAGATGGTTTTCAACAAGTAGAGTCTGCGGAATTGGATGCAGAATGGGTGCAGCGTTTGCATGCGATGCTCGACTTAGGAGAGCGATTAGTATTTGCTCTAGGTTTGGGTTTAGGATTAGCCGTCCTGTTGGTGGTAATTAACACGATTCGATTAGCCATTGAGGCACGGCGTGATGAGATTATTATCGTAAAAATGGTGGGTGCAACCGACGCTTTTGTTAGGCGGCCCTTTCTCTATTGTGGCTTGTGGTATGGTTTAGCGGGGGGCATTGTTGCGTTGATTATTATTGAAAGTGTGCTGTTTTGGGTGGATTCTCCGGTAGGGCAGTTAGCAGACTTATATAGTAGCAATTTTGATTTATCAGGCCTTGGTTTTGGCAATACCTTATCGTTGTTTTTGACCAGTGCTTTTATTGGATGGTTAGGGGCATGGTTAGCGGTAGGGCAGCATTTACGAGCAATTGAACCGCGCTAAGGTGGGGCGGGGGCTATTAGTAAGATTTATAGATTCGCTGTATAACAAAATTGGAACAGTGTTTCCAATAACAATATGGCTTTTTAACTCATTGTTATTTTGACAGCTCCGCCATAATATGTCATAAAAGATGCCCCGTTAGTTCGATGCGAGACAACTAATGCGAAGGAACTAGTGCGAAGCCTAAATAAGGTTTAGGTAATATTTACCCTATTGATTGAAGTTATGAATTATTAGGAACGGATTGAGAGTTGTTGGCAGTTTATAGGGAACTACCGCTCTAATTAGCACTCTTAAAAGAAGAGTGCTAGACTCAATCAGAGTTCTTGGAGGACACTATGAGTAATGCGTTACAACCAGCCATGATCGCCGCACCCGGTGCGAATATTGAAGCTTACCTACATGCAGTAGGGGGCGTAGCAATCTTAACGCCAGAGCAAGAGCGAGCGTTGTCTGAGCGTTATTTTTATCACGAAGATGTTGATGCAGCCCGTCAGTTAGTACTAGCTCACTTACGGTTTGTTGTTCATATTGCCAAGAGTTATTCAGGCTATGGGTTGTCCCAATCGGACTTAATTCAAGAGGGCAACGTCGGCTTAATGAAAGCTGTAAAACGTTTTGACCCTGAAGTTGGTGTACGTTTAGTGTCTTTTGCTGTGCACTGGATCAAAGCTGAAATTCATGAATATGTATTGCGCAACTGGCGTATTGTTAAAGTTGCGACAACCAAAGCACAGCGTAAGTTATTTTTTAACTTACGAAGTAAAAAGAAGCGCCTTGGTTGGATGAATTCAACAGAAATTAAAGCAATTGCTGATGACCTAGGTGTTAGTGTCAAAGATGTTCGGGAAATGGAAGGGCGGTTATCCGCCCATGACGCAACGTTTGATGCGCCTTCGGATGCAGATGACGACCACGTAAGCCATCACCCTGTGCATTATTTGGAATCTGCTGCGGTTGATCCTGCTCTTAAGTTAGAAAACGATAACTGGGCAGAGAATAGCAATAACAAGTTGTATGATGCTATGGCTAACCTTGATGAACGTAGTCAAGATATTCTACAAAAACGCTGGTTTACTGATGAAAAATCGACATTACATGAGTTGGCGGCAGAATATAATGTGTCAGCGGAGCGTATTCGACAGTTAGAGAAAAACGCCATGAAGAAAATGAAAGCGGCGATGTTGGAAGCGTAACTACCTATTATTGTTAGCTTTTTTACTATTACGATAAAAACAGTGTTGAGTACCTAAAAGGCTAATCAGTATGATTAGCCTTTTTTTGTGGTTCTGAAATACTGTTGTGAACAGAAGTATTGAAATAGAAGTGAGAGCAGGTATGAGTAAGCACAAAAGTATTCGTTGGATCGCCGTTGGTTCTATGGTGGTTGCTACGGCAGTAATGTTAGGGGCTTTTGGGGCCCACGGTTTAAAAGATGTGTTGTCTGACTCTCAGATGAAGGTGTATCAGACCGCAGTTCAATACCATTTTTATCATGGTTTGGGTTTGATGCTGGTAGGGCTTGTAATGGTCAATTTTTTGGGTGTTGTTAGCGCTGGATTGCGCTGGGTGCCTTGGCTGTTATTGGTTGGTGTTGTGCTGTTTTCAGGTAGTTTGTATGCACTGGTGCTTTTGGATCTGCGTTGGTTAGGTGTTGTGACACCTTTTGGAGGCCTTTCGTTTATTGCTGGTTGGGTGTTGTTGACGGTAGTCTTGTGGAAGCAAGGTAAGGTTTGAGGGGTGTTTGTATTTATTTAGGTATCTTTTACGGATTATTTGCGAATAATTTGCAAATAGTGTGATGAATAGTTTGCGCTACGCCCTGTGTTTCCGCGAAAATAGCCCGTTCATCTGAATGAATAGGAATTGATCTGTGAATGTACATATTAATGGCAAATTAGAATCGCTGCCTACAGATTGTTCTATCTCTACATTGATAGAACAGATGGCGCTAGAGGGGAAGCGTATTGCTGTAGAGTTAAATCTCGACATTGTTCCCAAAAGCGAGCACCTTCAAACCCAATTAAAAGAAGGTGATATTGTTGAAATTGTCCATGCAATTGGCGGCGGATAACAGATTGTAAATCACCAAGAGCTGCGTTAATACGCAATTTTGAAGTTAAGATAAAAGCTGAGATAAAAGTTAAGGTAAAGCTATGACAGACAGTAAAATAACAATTGCAGGTGTTGAATATGATTCGCGATTGTTAGTGGGTACCGGCAAATATAAAGACATGTCAGAAACCGCCGACGCGATAGTCGCTAGTGGTGCAGAGATTGTTACCTTTGCTGTTCGTCGAACAAATTTAGGACAAAATGCCGATGAACCCAGCTTGCTGGATGTTATTTCTCCTGAAAAATACACATTATTGCCCAATACAGCAGCCTGTTACACCGCAGATGACGCCATTCGAACGTGTCGTTTGGCCCGTGAATTATTAGATGGCCATGATTTGGTGAAGCTAGAAGTATTGGGTGATGAGAAAACCCTATTTCCTAATGTAGTAGAAACGTTAAAAGCGGCAGAAACGCTAATTAACGATGGTTTTAAGGTGATGGTATATACCTCAGATGACCCGATTATTGCCAAACAACTGGCGGACATGGGCTGCGTTGCAGTAATGCCTTTAGCAGCGCCCATTGGCAGTGGTTTGGGTATACGAAATCCACATAACATTCGTATGATTTTAGAAGATGCGACCGTTCCGATTATTGTCGATGCTGGTGTTGGAACGGCATCTGATGCGGCTATTGTGATGGAGTTAGGTTGTGACGGTGTGTTGATGAATACCGCCATTGCTGCGGCACAAAAGCCGGTACTGATGGCTTCTGCTATGAAAAAAGCCGTAGAAGCGGGGCGTGAAGCCTTCTGTGCTGGGCGTATGCCTCGGAAGATGTATGCCAGCGCATCATCTCCTATTGATGGAACTTTCTTTTAGCACCGCCTGCTTTCTAGCATTGCGAATAAAAAGTAGTTGGGGAAACATTGTTAACATGAAGTTTGTAACAGATAAAGACACGCCGTTAGAGCAAAATTCATCAGAATCCGAAGAGATTAAAGCGGATATTGGTGCCGATGGCGTGGAGAAACCACGGCGTATTCGAAGTTTTGTGCGTCGCCAAGGCCGTTTAACGGAAGGTCAACAACGAGCGTTGGACGAGTATTGGTCTCAGTATGGTCTAACTCTCGAGAGTGGCATGCTAAATTTTACCGAGGTATTTGGACGTGATGCCCCGGTGATATTGGAGATAGGTTTTGGAAATGGCAGTTCTTTGGTGGCGATGGCAAAAAGTCAGCCAGAAAAAGATTTTATTGGTATTGAGGTACACAAGCCCGGTGTTGGATCATTAATCAATGAAGCACAAGTAAAGGGTGTTAATAATATTCGTGTTTTTCACGAAGATGCTATTGAGGTGCTCGCCTCCTGCATTCCAGAAAAGAGTTTGATGGGCTTCCAGTTGTTTTTTCCTGACCCTTGGCATAAGACACGACATAACAAACGTCGTATTGTGAAACCCGAATTTATCCACACTATTCACGCAAAACTTAAACGTGGTGCAACCATACATATGGCGACAGATTGGCAGCATTATGCCAAACAAATGCTAAAAGTGATGAATGCAGACAGTGCTTTTATCAATAGTGTGCCAAAAAAAGATATTGAAGCCACAGGTGGATATGCACCACGTCCTGACTATCGGCCAAAGACAAAGTTTGAAACAAGAGGAGAGCGTTTGGGTCACGGTGTATGGGATTTAATTTTTGTGAAGTGTTAATAGCAAGAATTATAGATTTTCAGAATCGTTTAATATCGCAAAAGGAGGTGTGATATATTTAAACGAAGTAATGGTTGTTAATAAAAATAATGAAGTAACGGCAGAATAATCTCAATTAATTGGGGTTATTTTAATAGCACCGCTAACGGTGCATTGCTGCTTGGGGAGAAAAGAAATGGTATCTACATTGATGGTGCAATCATTGGATGTTTTTTGTGTATTGCGAAAGTTCAGTTTGCGCTGTGTTATTCTGTGTTGTTTATTCCTGAGTAGTGCTTTTGCTCATACTCCCGCGGATTTTTCTATTGGTGCTCCTGATCCGTTTATGTCTTGGAAAACATTGGAAACTGAACATTTTCGTATTAATTATCAAACTGAGCACCACCGTTACGCACAAAAAATGGCGGCAACGGCTGAAGAAGTGCATGAGAAAACTACCGCATGGATGAATTGGGTACCAGAAGATAAAACTGAAATAGTGATTAATGATAGTTTTGATGGCTCTAATGGTGGAGCATCCTCATTACCCTATAATCGTTTTTTTATCTTTATGAATACACCCAATGAAGGTGAGTTACAGGATCATGGAGCCTGGTTAGAGTTGGTGTTTACCCATGAGTATATTCATATTCTACATTTAGATCAGGCAACAAAGTTCCCCGGTCTTGTTCGCAACGTATTTGGTCGCCTATTCTTGGCGTTTCCTCAGATTTTTAATCCGAAGTGGATCACTGAGGGGTTAGCCGTGTACGGTGAAACCGAAAAGGAAAAAGGTTTTGGTAGAGGTCAAGGGGCAATCTATCATGCGATGATGCGGGAAGAGGTGGCTAACGGTCTGCGGTCTCTATCTGAGTTAAGTTATCAAGGTTACCGGGGTACAGATTGGCCCTCAGGTCAGGTATATGTGTATGGGTATTATTTTTTCGAGTATTTAGAGAGCCGATATAGTAGGAAAGATATTGTTCGATATATTCAGAACTGGAATAAAAATATTATTCCTTGGCGTATGGATAGTCGCTCCCAACAGGTGTTTGGTATGTCAGCAAAAACGCTATGGAGCGACTATCAACAGTATTTGGAGAAAAAGTTCCGACCGGAAGTCTTAGCGTTAGAAAATCAGCGTAAAAATACGTCGTGGCAAACGGGTACAAGTAGAGAGCATAGTAATCCAAAAATCACAGAAACGGGTGAGTTATATTTCTATCAGAATAATGGAAAAATAGAACCGAGCATTGAGCGTATTGACACCAATCAACAGCAACATACCGTTGCAACGGTTCATAGATTTAGCCAATTTGATTGGCATAACAAGCAAGGAATAGTGTTATCACGTCTAGAAATTTGTGATAACACTAAGATTTATGCAGATCTTTATCGTTGGAATAGTAACATCAATGGATGGGATCGTTTAACGCAGTGCGGACGTTACCCTCGAGTTGCTTGGCGCTCTGATGGAAAATACGTTGTTGCAGTGCATGTAGAGCAAGGACGAACAAATCTAGAGTTACTTGATGATTCTGGAAAGTTAATGATAAAACTCCCAGAGTTAGCCGATGGAGATTCAATAGGTGATGTTGATTGGTATGTGTCGGCGAGTGAGTTATTAAGTGAAGAAAAAGGTGCTGCTGATAAGGGTGTTATTGTCGCCGCTATAAAAAGAAAAAAGACCGGTTGGAATTTGGAATTGTTGGATGTTAAACGCCAGCAATGGAAAGTGTTAACCCGAAATGCTGATTTAGAATCAAAACCACAATTTAGCAATGATGGAAAATATGTGTATTTTTTGTCAGATCATGGAGGTGATCAAAATGTGCGTAAACTATTGTTAGCAACAGGTGAAGTGTCAACCGTTTCTGATAGCGCTTCTTATGTGAGGGCTTTCTCCGCTGAAAATAATCAGATCGCTTTGATGGAATACCAAGCTAATGGTTTTTCTATTAGAACGGTTTCTGAATCGTCTACAGATAAAGCCGATGATGATAATCCCGCAGCATATTCAGCGATTTCTAAACAGTCGCTTAATATCCCATCGTTGGAAAATACACAGTTGAATGAAACCCATCAATTTACCGATATTAAGGACTATAGTCCTTGGCCGACGCTAAAACCAAGGGCATGGTGGGCGGTATTGTTAGCAGATGGTACAGACAATGCCTCAATTCAGGCGATTGTTGACGGCTCTGATGCTTTAGGTTTTCATAAATGGCAACTTGCGCCGCAAATATTTCTAGATAAAAAGGAATTGGGTGGTGATGCCAGTTATATTTTTTATAACCGATTGGCGTTACTTGCATCCAGAAAAGTAGACATTGAGCAAGACAGTGAGCCGGAAAATAATAAACCCGAAGTAAAAGATATTGAAAATCGGTTTCAGGCAATACTGATGTTACCTACCAACAGCTTAGAGCAAAGTTTTCGGTTTCATGTAGGGGTAGCTCGTGAATCAGTTGATCGATATATCGAAAATAGAGGGCATCTTGAGGCAGAGGATAATTTATTAGGTTTTTCTGTGCAATTTTCGAATGTTGAATATTACGTGCATTCTATCAGTCAAGAAGATGGTCGACGTATTAAGTTGAACTACGAACAGTACAACGCTTTTGGCGGAGGTACGTTTGATGGGCCCGTAGCAGCGTTAGATTGGCGTGAGTATATCAGTGTTGGTAACAATCATGTCTTGTCGTTGCGCGGGGTAAGAGGGCAAGCGAGTAGTAACGCAAAGCCGTTTGAACTAGGTGGGAACTTTGATCAGTTTGATACCTTGGCAGGTAATATAGGTTTTGGATTGTCTGATTATGCGTTACGTGGTTATGATGGTAGTTCTGTAAAGTTACAGGGTTCACGAATGAACCTGTTGTCAGCAGAGTGGCATATTCCATTGGTGGAAGTGTTTAATGGCTGGATGGCTCCTCCTGTGGGATTAGGGAAAACGGCAATGAGTGTGTTTGTTGATACGGGACGAACATCAGGTGGAGGTAATAATGGTCGTTATTACACGGGAGTTGGTGTTGAGTTTAAGCCGCAAGTGTTATTAGGTTTGGATAACTTTTTGTTGGATATGCGCTTAGGGTTGGCACAAGGCTTGGATGATGATCTTGGTGAAACCAATGTGTACTTCTCTTTAGGTACAAGTTTTTAAATAAATAACTGCAACAATGTATTTAAGTGCTGGCGGCCTAGCTCCGTAGGTTTCCAGCATTCGTTCGTTTCAATCAGCAAGCCTTTTGTTACGGCCTGCTTTAATGGCTTCTCTAATGCTTCCGGTATTGTTGAATGTAACGTTCTTTGAAAAAAATGCTGTTTACTAATGCCATCATTCAGTCGTAAACCATTCATGAAAAATTCCATAGCTCGTTCATCTTTATCAACAAGGGTAGTTGAACTGAGGAATGTTTTGTCCTCCTCCAAGGCTCTCTTTAAATAATCAGTCGGCATACGGGTTTTTTGATACCGTATAATTTCTAGTGTATCCGCAAGGGTGACTTTCCCGTGAGCTCCTGCACCAATGCCCAAGTAATCGCCAAATTGCCAATAGTTCACATTATGTTGGCATTGAGATTCTTTTTTTGCATAAGCGGATATTTCATATTGCAAATACCCCTGCTGTTGAAGATAAGTCTGCCCCGCTTCTTGAATGTCCCACAAAGCATCATCCTCAGGCAACGTGGGTGGTTTGTTATAAAAAACCGTATTGGGTTCTATCGTCAGTTGATACCAAGAAATGTGAGATGGATTCAGTGCCACGGCTTGGGCTAAATCATCCAACGCTTGATCTGGTGTTTGATTGGGAAGGCCGTACATTAAATCAATATTAAGCTTATTAAAGCCGGCTCGCTGTGCCATTCCTGCCGCCGCAGTTGCTTCATTCTGATCGTGAATACGGCCTAATATTTTTAGTTGTTCCGGTTGAAAACTTTGCACACCAATTGAAAGTCGATTAATGCCGGCATTGTAATAAGCGGTAAATTTTTCTTGTTCAAAGGTGCCTGGATTGGCCTCGAGAGTGATTTCTGCATTTTTCGCAATGGGCACTAACGCATGAATACCAACAAGTAAGCGCTCTAAGGCTGAAGCCGATAATAAGCTGGGCGTGCCACCACCAAAAAACAGGGTTTCTATAATACGGCCTTGTACAAAGGGGAGGTCGGTTGCCAAGTCTTCTAGTAACGCTTTAATGTAGGCGTCTTCCGGAAAACCGGGTTGTGAGGGGGAGCTCTCTTTTGTTTGATGACTGTTAAAGTCACAATAAGGGCACTTACGAATACACCAAGGGATATGAATGTAAAGTGCTAAGGGAGGTAGCGCCCCTGATGTCGATATTTTTGTTTTAGTATTTTTCAAGAATGCTTAACCAATTGAGTCATCAGCACCTTTAACGCTTGTCCCCGATGGCTTAAGGCATTTTTACGCTCAGAGCTTAATGCGGCCGCAACGCAGCCTTCAGAAGGAACAAAAAAAACAGGATCGTAACCAAATCCATTTTCACCTTCCGGCTGAAAGGAAATTATCCCTTCCCAAGTACCTTGGCATATCAATGGTGTTGGGTCTTCTGCATGGCGTAAATACACCATTACACATTGAAAACGCGCTAGACGTTTTTCTTCTGGAAGACCAGAAAGTGCACCGATAAGTTTGGCAACATTATCGCCGTCATTCGCATTAATACCGGCATATCGAGAACTGTATATTCCGGGTTGGCCATTTAATGCATCCACCTCTAAGCCGGAGTCATCCGCTAGGGCGGGTCGGCCGGTAATGAGTGATGCATTGCGGGCTTTGATCAGCGCATTTTCGACAAACGTTAAACCCGTCTCTTCAGGTTCTGGTACATCTAACGATTTTTGGGCAACACCGATGTAGCCTAATGGGAGGATGACCTCATTAATTTCTTTTAATTTGCCTTTGTTGCCAGTGGCAATAACTATCTCTACTGTCATGATGGTTTCCTGGGGCTAGTTTCCTGGGCCGAGCCTGGGGGAATTACTTGTTAATGCACTTATTCGTCAATATAAAAGATTTGGTCAAAAGATACTTTTAGACCACGGTATTGAGGGGTTGGTTGAACATTGACGGTAAATGATAAACGTTCGCCATTATCAAGAAAAAACTCCGCTAAATAATAAATGGCTGCCCCTTCAGTGATGACATTAAAATCCAATGTTCGCTGTTGGCCAATAAGATTACTGACTTTACCATCTAGCTGCGCAAGTACACCTTCGATTTTTCCACTTTTTTGCTTTTTCTGAACCGCGATATTTAACATGCCACGTTTGCGACTACGGGTAATACCTGAGGCTTTTGCTACCTCTAGAGTTAACATGGTGGTATTGATGGCACTGTAATGAACAATGTAATTGTCATCTTCAATTTTTTGCTCGGCCATCACGTTTGAGCAAAATAGAGCGGTAAAGATTAAGCTGAGGAATGTGTGAGTTAGTATTTTCATAAAAATCCCGTAATTATATTTGAAATTATGGCAATGAATGATGCCGAGTAATATGATAAATCGCTGTTTCGCCAAATAAATTAGGTAATAATTTTGATGCAAAACTATCTTTTGCATTAGAGTCAACCACGGTTCTGTGCAAAATAGTTAATGATTTTCGGTGGCATAGGGCCTCAAAATCTCTAAATGTACACAAATGAATGTTGGGTGTGTTGTACCAGGTATAAGGTAAGTTTTTTGATACCGGCATCCGACCTTTTGCCAACAAATAAAATCGACATCGCCAATGGGCAAAGTTAGGGAAAGTGATGATACATTCTTTACCTATGCGCAGCATTTCGTCAATAACATGATCTGGATAATGAACGGCTTGTAATGCTTGTGTCATTACTACCATATCAAAGCTATCGGTTTTAAAGTTGGCGAGATTTTCATCCATATTTTGACCAATAACATTCACACCTTTTTTTACACACTCTAAGATTTGGTCAGGGTTGATTTCTAAACCATAACCGTGAATATCACGATTCTTTTTCAGTTGCGCCAACAGTGTTCCATCGCCACACCCTAAATCCAAGACACGTGACTTGGGTTTAATCCAATTTTGTATGGTATTTAGGTCACTACGTAAACCTGACTGTGCATGGTTTGCATTCATGAAGATATCTCCTGCGCAATGCCTTGCATGTAAGCTTTAAATAGCTGCGTGTATTGTGGTATGTCTAACAAAAATGAATCATGTCCTTGGGGGCAATCAATTTCTGAATACGTCACATCCTTATCGGCTTCTACTAATGCATCAACGATTTCTACAGATCGTTCGGGAGAGAAGCGCCAGTCGGTAGTGAACGATATTACCAAGAATCGGCACTTGGCACGTTCAACCGCAAGGGTGAGGTTGTTGTTATATTCTGCAGCGGGATCAAAATAGTCTAATGCTCGTGTCATTAACAGATAGGTATTGGCATCAAAACTTTCGGAGAATACTTCCCCTTGATAATTAAGATAACTCTCTACCTGAAATTCAATATCGTAATCAAATTTCAGTTTGCCTTCTCGTAATTCTCGACCAAACTTTTCCCGCATAGCAGCGTCGGATAAATAGGTAATATGTCCCAGCATACGGGCTAATATAAGTCCGGATTTTGGAAAGCTGTCTTTATCGTAGTAGTGACCGCTATGAAAGCCTGGATCCGACAAAATAGCTTTACGGGCAATTTCGTTAAAAGCAATATTTTGTGCAGAAAGGATTGGAGCTGCGGCGATTACAACGGAATGACGTAAACGCTCTGGGTAATCGATAGACCACTGAAGTGCTTGCATGCCGCCTAGGCTGCCACCAACAACGGCTGCCCATTGTTCTATGTCTAATACATCCGCTAAGCGAACTTGGCTTTCTACCCAATCTTTGGAGGTGACAATAGGGAAATCAGGGCCGTAGGGCTTGCCTGTGTCAGGGTTGGTACTCTCAGGCCCGGTACTGCCGTGGCAGCCTCCGAGATTATTGATACTGATGACATGAAATACATCGGTATCAATGGCTTTGCCGGGTCCAATACAGGCATCCCACCAGCCGGGGCGCTTATCTGCTGCAGAATGATACCCCGCCGCGTGGTGATGACCACTTAACGCGTGACAAATTAATATCGCGTTGGATTTAGCCGTATTTAGGGTACCGTAGGTTTCATAAATAATATCGTATTCTGACAGCGTTTTGCCACATTGTAGGGTTAATGGTTTATCAAAATGTAAGGTTATAGGCGTAATAATGCCCACTGAACCAGGCTTCGCAGAATTGATGGAAGATACAGGGATAGAAGGGGGCGTGTTATAAACGTCAGACATGCAAGCAGGTACTCAACTGCAAAGGAGCGATAGCCTCAATAATGGTATCCATTGAGGTGTGAATGGCGCTGATTTTACCGTTTATAGCCTGGGAAGCCTAGTGATTGAGTGAAGTACCTTGCGAGTAGTTTTAACGTGATCATCAATAAGGGTTTTAATAAAGCCGTTTGACATAGCATCTTTGATGCTCAATAGGCACAATTCAGTGTTATATGCTTGAAGGGTTACCAATATCCGCTTTACTTATAGGATGTAGCTAGGAATTGGTAAGAGTGTCAAATATGACGGAAAAAAAATATTCAGTGGCGTGGAGTGTTCGAGAGCATCCTTACCAACTATATGTTGGCGGTTGGCGTAAAATGGCACTAATGGTGTTTTTGCTCGCTTTTTGTGGAATGACAGCATCGGTTTACGCATCTGAGTTATTCCTCTCTGAATTGGCCCCAGCTAAACTTGCGTCAGCTTCATCTGATACTGCACGTATTGAAGCACTTGAGGAGCAACTTGCTCAGCTTACTCAAGATCAAGAAACTCAGCGAAGTACGTTGGAAGATTTATTAAATCGTGTTGATATCACGGGTTATGTGAGCTTGCGAGGGGGGAAGCTTAATGAAAAAGATTTTACGTATTTGGGTGCATTAGAGGATGAATGGTCGTTTTCATCGGAAACAACGTTTGGTATTCAGATAAAGGCTCCCCTGGCTGACAGCGCCAGTGTGTTATTACAATTTTCTGGAGATAGTTTAGAGAGCCAAGCAGAGGTAGATTGGGCATTTTTGGAGTATCGGGCATCATCCGCGGTGACCGTTCGGGGTGGACGTTTGCGGGTCCCCGGTTTTATGGTCTCAGAATATCGAGAAGTTGGATATGCCTACCCATGGGTGCAGACCCCCTTGGAAGTTTATGGATTGACCCCATTTCTACGGTATGAAGGTCTCGATTTACGTTATTTTCTAACATTGGGTGAAGTTGACCTGCGGTTTAATCCGTTTATTGGTAGTACTCGAAATCAAGAGCTTTCTGTTGGGCGTGTACGTTATGCAGAGCAAAACAGCCAGTTTGGAGGTCTTGATATTCAGTTAAATTACCACGCCATTACCGCTCGATTTAGCTATTCAAAATATGACTTTGATATTGTAGGTGCAACTTGGGACGAGTCTATGGAGATCTTGATTGAAGGTCAGGAAATTGTTCCTGGCAATCCGCCTGTAGAGTTCTTAGGTATCGTTGATATCATTGATTCATTGGTTGGTGCGGCTGCAGGGGTAGCACTTTCAGATCCAGCGCAGGCAGCTGCTTATAACGCAGAAGCGGCTTCTTTTGCGGCCCAAAGAATGAACTATTCCAATGACTCTATTATGGGTGGTGATCAAAATGCCGAATACTTCAGCTTAGGGCTTAGCTACGATTCAGAATATACATTGATAATGGCCGAAGTGATAAAAGGGGGGATTGATGGAGCGTTCCCAGATGCAGAGGGGGGTTATGTGACATTTGGTTATCGGTTTGGAAATTGGATGCCGCATTTAACCTATGCAACGATTAAAAGCACCGATGATAGCGAACGGGATCCACTTCCTGATTTTTTGGCGACCGATGCACTATGGGCCTCTCCTGCTTTGGCGGAGGTCGCGGCGGGTATTGAGGGTGTTAACACGCTAGTTAACCTGGTCAATGAAACCCGAAACTTAAGTAGTCCAGACCAATGTTCCTGGACACTTGGTCTACGGTGGGATCCAATATCCGGTGTAGCAGTAAAAGTAGAGTATCAATATATTGAGTTACGTGGAGAAAGCTATGGGTATATATTACCAAAATCGATAGTTGATGGATCGGGTGGCGCGGTGGGCGCCACTGGATTTCAGGATAAAGTCGATAATGTTGACGTGATTAAAGTATCGTTGGATCTGGTGTTTTAACCAATGAGACAACAAAAGAAACACCTCACCCGATTATTAGGCTTGATGTTATGGTTTGGTACTGTATTTTTGGCTAATTATGTTGGAGCAGAATCTGATGTTAGTGCGGAATTCGATGTTGGGACAGGGACAAGACTTAACAATGAATTGTTTATCATTGTTAACGTGAACAACTCCATTGATCACATGTCGGTGAATCAGCTAGGCCGCATTTTTAGCAAAAAAGTGAAGAAATTTGATAATGAGATGGCATCTTTACCCGTTGCACAGAAAAGTAGTCGCGCTGTTACGGCAAATTTTAATAAACACGTTTTGAAAAAGAATGAACAACAACTCAAGTATTACTGGGCGCGAAAGATGTTTTCGGGATCCAGCAAACCTCCTAAATCGCTCGCATCTGACATGGAGGTGATAAAATTTGTTGCTAGTGTAAAAAATGCGGTGGGCTATATTAGCCAAAAACCAAAGAATAAAAAGGTAAAAGTGATTACCATTGAGCCCTAGTGTCTCGAGTGTGTCGAGAGTGATGCAATGGTGATGTTTCAAACGTAAATTATTTAATATAGTGGAAAACTATGAGTGGAGTGCGAGATCTTTCAATACGACTAAAAGTTATTCTTGTAGCGGTTATTGGTGTAATGGGATTTTTGGTCGTTATTTGGGTTAACTTTAATTATTACCTCGATACTAATTCGCAGTTAACCCGACTAAAAAATACCGAATATCCGGTGTTAGGTGGCGCACATGAATTGCAAATCGCGTTGGCTGATATTGAACGTACTTATGAGCTAAGTTTTTTGGAATCAGATAAGGATACACTAGAAGAAGGGCGTCAGTTAGTGGCGTTAACTAAAAGTGGGGTTGAGGAATTACAGAGAATATCCCCCCATCTTTCTGATCGTCTCAACAAATTGTTAAAGCACTTTGAAGACTATTCAGAAGCGCTAGATAGTTATACCCAGGATTTCATTGATGGAAAGCTGGATGAAGATATTATGTTTGAGGCTTTTGAGGAGGTTAGCCACAAACGTAGTTTATATGAGCGTGATTTACGGGCTTTTACAGAGACCTTAGGTTATGACTTTGGTGACGCCATTCAAGGCATGCAAGATCAAGGTATTGTCGCGGTTCAGCGTGAGATGGCCATTGGCAGTGTTCTGATTGTCAGTATAATTTTTGTAGCATATGTATTAGTAAGGGATATTTTGTTTGCCATCAACAAAGCTGTGTCTGTGGCGGATGAGATTGCAACGGGAAATCTTGATATAAAAATAAGCAACCTTAGAGATGATGAAACTGGACGGCTGATGCATGCGTTAAGGACGATGCGTAATCGCCTAAAAGAACAGCGGAAGACCGATGAAACACGCGCCAATAACCAAATGCGAATCACTCATCTCAATGATGCTATGCGTGGAGAACTGTCATTAGAGAAGTTATCTCAGAAAGTGTTAAGTTGCATGGCAACGGAGCTTAATGTTTTGGTGGGTCGATTATTTGAGGCCGATGGTGATACTCTTAATTATGTTTCAGGGTATGCATTTGATGCGTCCAATGGGGAAAAGAATAATTTTAAATTTGGAGAGTCGTTGATTGGTCAATGTGCAGTAGATAAAAAAATCTTGGTGATCAATGATGTTCCAGAGGACTATATTTCTGTGTCCTCCGGTGTAGGTAAAGCTGTCCCTAAGCGCCTTATTATATTTCCGCTTATTCACAATGAAGAGCTAAAGGGTGTTATCGAACTCGCAACGTTTGCTGAATTTGATAAAAATATGATGTCCTACATTACTGATGGTAGTGAAGGTGTTGCGATAGCAATTAGTGCGGGTAAATCGCGGTTAAAACTATCCAATATGCTAGCAAAAACACAAGCGCAAGCCGCGGCGATGGAAAATCAAAAAGAAGAATTGCGTGTTACCAATGAGGAACTTGAGGAGCAGGCTAGGGAATTACGTCATTCTGAGGAAAGTTTGCAAGCTCAGCAAGAAGAACTTCGAGTAATGAATGAAGAACTCGAAGAAAGAACTAAAATGCTGGATCACCAGAAGAAAGAGATTTTAAAGAAAAATGTGGAATTAGAAAAATCTCGAGAAGTAATGGTTCAAAAAACAGACCAGTTAGAAATGAGTGGAAAGTACAAGTCTGAATTTTTATCAACGATGTCTCATGAACTAAGAACGCCGCTAAATAGTATTCTTATATTGTCTCAAGGTTTGGCAAATAATAAACAGAATAATCTTGCAGAAAAAGAAGTGGAACATGCTCGTGTTATTCACTCTTCAGGTGAGGATCTGCTATCACTTATTAATGATATTTTGGATTTATCAAAAGTAGAAGAGGGTAAGTTGGAACTTGTTATTGATGATGTCTCACCAGAAGATATTATGAGTGATATCAAGCAACAGTTTAGTTATGAAGCAGAAACAAAAAATATTGAATTGCTTTCTGAAATAAAAGATGTTCCAAATATATTGGCAATAGACAAACACCGATTAAATCAAATATTAAGAAACTTTTTGTCCAATGCTTTCAAATTTACCGCGACAGGAAGTATTACTATTGCAATCTTGGATCGAGATGAAAAATTAATGCCAACTCGATCAGATTTACTTGATTCAGAGTATTTTGTTATTAAAGTGGTAGATACTGGGATAGGCATTCCAGAAGATAAGCAACAATCAATTTTCGAAGCGTTTCAACAGGCTGATGGCACGACAAGCCGACAGTATGGAGGTACGGGGCTGGGATTGACTATCTCCAGGGAGTTGTCCCATATCATGGGTGGGGAAATACGTGTACATAGTGATGGTGAAGGGAAAGGTTCAACATTTGCTCTATTTTTGCCGATTGCTTTTCAAAGTGTTGATTCGATAAACCAGATTCAATCGACAGAGACCACGCTGGCGGTGAGTGGGGATAAAGCGGAGGTAGTAGCGGCGACAAAAACATTAGGCACCAAACTATCTCACGATAAGCCGGATGTACGATCAGTGCTTATTATTGAAGATGATAATAATTTTTCTGATATATTATCGGATCTTGCTATTGATTTTGGTTTGACACCCTGGGTTAAGAGTAGTGGTGAAGATGCATTGTTATTGTTGAAGGAGAAATTGCCGGGTGCAATTATATTGGATCTTGGATTGCCTGGTATTAGTGGAAAAAATCTTTTAGAAATATTAAAGAAAAGCGAGCGAACCAAATCAATTCCAGTACATGTTATTTCGGGACGTGAAGAGTCAGATAGTGTGTTGGCGTTAGGTGCCGTAGATTTTTTGAATAAGCCCGTTAATAAGAACAGCATTCAGGCGTTGTTAAAACAGATTAAACATGAGGCAACAGCAGCGGTTAAACGTTTGCTGATTATTGAAGATGATCCAATTCAGCAGCAAGCGTTGAATGATTTGTTTTCTGTTAAAGATATATATTTTGATGTGGTTGATAACGGTGCAAAAGCAGAAGCGTTGTTAAAAGACAATGATTACGACTGTATCGTGATGGATTTGCGGCTTCCTGATTCATCAGGGCTCGATATTTTACGGAAACTACGTTCGTTAGAGAAAAATCATCATGTGCCAGCAATTATCTATACTGCGATGGATGTTAGTCGAGAAATGGAAGCTGAATTACGCAAAGTGGCTGATCGAATTATATTAAAATCCGGAAATGCAATGGACAGGCTACTCAATGAAACCTCGTTATTCCTTAATTGGGTTGATTCCCAACAAGAAGGTGAACGCAGTGATAGAGTAGATGATGATACCAGTGAGGCGTTAAACGGTCGCCATATTTTGATGGTGGATGATGATATGCGAAATCTGTATTCATTGTCTGCGGCTTTAGAAGATTTTGGACTAATTATTAGCACCGCATCTACCGGTCAAGAAGCGTTAGATTTTCTTGCCAAAGATAGCTCTGTTGAATTGATTCTAATGGATATCATGATGCCAGAAATGGATGGTTATGAAGCAACAACACGGATACGAGCGCAGGAGAAGTATGCAAAATTGCCGATTATTGCGCTAACCGCAAAAGCAATGCAAGAAGATAAATCTCGATGTATTGAAGTTGGGGCAAGTGATTATTTCCCTAAACCTGTTGATGTTACAAAATTAGTGAGTGTTATGAAAGTATGGTTACGGCAGAAGCAATAATGAAAGTACTCGTGATAAAAATCGCAATAAATTGAACAGTAAAAATTGGAACTAACTATTCAGTGGATTTTTGAATCTTGCTAATTCAGGGCGGTCTTGGAGATCCGCTGAATAGTAATAAACACCGTAAGTTCGACCAACAAGGTTGTTAACACGTGCCAAAATATCAAAATGATGAAGATTACGATATTCATGCCTTACTAGAAGTTATTTACTTAAAGTGGGGTTACGATTTTCGTGGTTATTCCAAAGCATCGCTGACGCGTCGCATTTTCTTTTTTTTACAAGAAGAGCGAATAGATAGGATTCCAGATTTACAATACCGTATTGTAAGAGATCGAGCGCTTTTTTCTCGTTTTATTAAAGATGTAACGGTGAATGTAACGGAAATGTTTAGAGATCCTTCATTTTATGCATCGGTTAAACAGCATATTATTGCTCAATTAAAAACCTATCCACATATAAAGATATGGCATGCGGGATGTGCAACGGGAGAAGAGGTGTATTCTCTCGCAATGCTGTTAGATCAAGAAGGTTTGTTGGATAGAGCAACAATTTATGCGACGGATATTAATCGTTCTGTATTAGATAGGGCCAAAAAAGGGATATACAGTGATAGCCATTTAAGCCAGTACCAGCAAAATTATAGGGACGCGGGTTTAAAGGGGGATTTATTAGATTATTTTGAAAAAGGTTACGATCACGTTATTGTTGATTCTCGATTGAGAAAAAATATTGTTTTTACCGAGCATGACCTGGTCATTGATCATGTATTTGGGGAAATGCAGTTGATTTTTTGCCGTAACGTACTGATTTATTTTACGCGAGCATTACAAGATAAGGTAATTGGGCTGTTCACTGAAAGTTTAGATTTTGGTGGTTACCTATGTTTAGGTATTAAAGAAAGTTTAGATTTTTTTAATGGCAGGGCGATGTATACCGCTGTAGATGCGGATCATCGATTGTTCCAAAAAACCAGTACTAAAGGTTAAGGCTAGGTCGCGGTAGTGTGATGTTGATGAACCCAGACAAAACGACGTTTTCCAAACTGGTGGTGATTGGCACATCATGGGGTGGTATTGATGCGCTTAAAGCACTATTAGGCCGATTAAACGCACCGTTTACCTTCGCTTTGGTGGTGGTTATCCATCAAGAGCGTCATAAAAAGAGTCACCTATCAACGATATTTGCCAGAATGGTGCCTTTTCCTGTTCTGGAGGCTGAGGATAAACAACAGATATTACCGGGTAATATGTACATTTCTACCCCTAATTATCATTTGTTGGTGGAGCAGGACGGAACCTTGTCCCATACTATTGATAGTGCTGTGAATTTTTGTAGACCATCTGTTGATGTTTTATTTCAAACTGCGGCTGATGCCTTTGGTGACCGTGTTATTGCTATTGTGTTAACAGGGGCTAACCAGGACGGGGCAGAGGGGGCGAAGTGGATACAACAACGAGGGGGCAAGGTCTATGTACAGGACCCAAAAGAGGCAGAGGCGAAAGTGATGCCATTAGCAACAATTGCCAAGATTGACGTGGATCTCATTGGGAACCTAGATACATTAGCTTTGACGTTAAATAATTTGGAGCGCAAGACATAGTGAACAGCTTTAGGTGTGGTCTATCTCTGCTTAATAGATCAAAAATGATGTCATTACAGGTTGTTATTATTAATGAACGTTAAGCAACGCATATTACTAGTGGATGATAAGCGCGCTAATTTGGTTGCGCTTGAAAGCTTACTAGATGAGTTGGGTGTGGAGTTGTTGAGTGCAACCTCTGGGCCTGAAGCGTTAAATTTAATTCTGAAACATGACGTATCATTGGTGTTGCTTGATGTGCAAATGCCAGATATGGATGGTTACGAGGTTGCGGAGTTAATGCGGTCTCGAAAGAAAACTCGCACTATCCCAATTATCTTTGTGACGGCGATTAATCATGAAGAAACCCATGTATTTAAAGGCTATGAAAGTGGCGGGGTAGAGTTTTTATCAAAGCCGATTGAACCTTATATTCTTACCAGTAAGGTGAAGGTATTTCTTGAGCTAGATAAACAGAAACGTCTATTGCAGAAATCATTAAATGAAGTGCAGCAACTAAAAAACCGCAATGATTTACTATTACGCTCTGTTGGTGAAGGTATTATAGGTATTGATTCTGAAGGTGTTATTACTTTTGCGAATCCAGCCGCAGAGATGATTTTAGATTATGAATTAGATGAATTGGTCAGCCTTTCCGTTGGTCAATGTGTCATGGTAACCACGGTTGACCCAGAAAATTTTGTATGGGAAAAGTCAAAGATTTACGAAAAATGTCGGGCCGGGGAGAAGCACCACTCCGATGTTGGTGTATTTCGTACCAAGAATAGAAAAATGATACCCATTGAGTATACTGCAACACCGGTGAGTAAACCTGACGGAGAGTTTACGGATGTGGTGTTGATTTTTAAAGATATTACCGAACGTAAAAAAATTGAAGATCAGCTAAATTACATGGCGCAGTATGATGCATTGACGGGTTTGGGGAATCGCAACTTATTTAACGATGCCTTGGAAACCAGTATTCTACGGGCGAATCACAGCAAAGATAGTTTTGCGTTGATGTTTATTGATCTCGATCGATTTAAGCAAGTAAATGACTCTTTAGGGCACGAGGCGGGTGATACCTTACTAAAAGATGTAACGGACCGGCTTAATTCTTGTGTGCGTAACGCTGATGTGGTTTGCCGTTTAGGTGGTGATGAATTTACCATTATTTTAGAAGGCCATAATATTCACTCTGCAGCGGTTCGTGTCTCTGAAAAAGTACTGCGTTTTCTATCGATACCTTTCAGTGTTGAGAATCAGAAGATTTATATTGGTGCAAGTATCGGCATCGTTTTTTATCCAGAAATGGCAAATAATGCTAATGAACTGGTAAAAAATGCCGATATGGCAATGTATCAAGCTAAGCGAGATGGTCGAAATTGCTTCAAGATTTTTGAACCAAATATGAAGCAACAGGTTGAAGAAGCGCTGGATTTGGAAACCAAGTTACGACGTAGCAGTGAGAGAAAAGATTTCTTTTTACACTATCAGCCAAAAGTGCGAGTAAGTGACGGAAAAATAATGGGAGTAGAAGCCCTTTTACGCTGGAAGCCCAGTGGCGAAATGATTTCACCCGTTGTATTTATACCGTTGGCTGAAGAAACTGGGTTAATCCAAACAATTGGCGAATGGGTTATTAAAGAGACTTGTCGGCAACTGAAGGTATGGCAAGGAAAATACTATTTGCCAGAGGATTTTTCTGCATCCGTTAACTTGTCAGTTAAGCAGTTGAATGATGATAGTGTTGTTCATATTTTAGAACGACAGTTGGAACAGAACGGGTTACCGGCATCGTTATTGGAGGTAGAGATTACAGAAACGGTAGTGATGGAAAAAACAGATCAAAACCTTAAGGTATTGTGTGACATTCATAATCTAGGGATAAGCATTGCGCTGGATGATTTTGGTACGGGCTATTCGTCTATGAGTTATTTGACGCAATTGCCTCTTAATGTTTTAAAAATTGACCGTTCTTTTGTGAATGATATGGAGTCGGTGCAAGGAGCTGCTATTGTGAAGGCTGTGGTCGCGCTGGCAAAAGGCTTGTCTCTTAAGGTGGTGGCTGAAGGTGTTGAGACGCAAGAGCAATTAATACGTTTGAAAGAGCTTTCTTGTGATTACGTCCAGGGGTTTTATTACAGTAAACCATTAGCGAACGATGTGTTGGAAAAACGTTTTTCTGAGGATTTTGATTGTCGAGATGATGCGGAGGAATAAGTTGAAGTGCTAGATCGATGTATTAGCTAGCACTTAGGAAATTTCCAGGCTTAAAATCGAGCTTTATTATCAAAGGCATTTAAGGTTGGTGGTTTTTTTGGCTTGAGCTTGGTGATATCAACGGGCGCAGGTTTACGTAACATATTTAATATATCGTCAGCTTGTTTTAGCTGAGTATTGATGTCCGTAAGCATTTGGTTTATTTGATCAATTTTGCCTTTTGCATCATTACCGTCACTTGAGATTGCTCTAAGTTTAAGGACTTGTTCGTCTAGCATTTTTTTCTGTTGTTGGGCATTTTGAAAAATAGGCAGTAACACATCGTTTAGCCAGGTTATGCCATCCATACGAAGTCGCAAATAAATATTGCTAATCTCGGTCGCAATGGTTGTGAAAAAACGCTTGGATGTGGATTTTTGTTCGGTAAGCATTTTCTTCAAATTACGTCTAAAACTTCCCGATTTATTTCGTAAGTCATCTAGCTTGATGATATAGGTTTTGCTGTCAAAACGTGGGTAATCAATGGGTGCCAACCCTTGTTCAGACTCGTAATTGGCATATACCTCTGCAATGAGTTTTTGTATGCCATCTTTGGCTTCAGAAAACGCTACCATGTCAGTGCGGATGCTATCAAAAAAAGAATCCATTGCGTTGTTCATGCCAACAACGGTCCAAGAAGCCGACAATGCTTGCCCTGCTGTCTTGCGATATAGCTCCAATTTTTCTTTATCCACATGTGAGAGCATGGCGCTGCCTTCACGATTAATCGCTTTTTTACTGGATTTAAGTAAAATTAATTTTTTATGGTAAAACGCTTGTTCTGCTTTGCTTTGATCAGATAGCGTACGTAGTTGGCTTGCGTGATTTTGTACGTCACCTTGCAAAATGTGTTGTTGCTCTAACAGGCTTTCTTTTCTGCGCAGGATCATTTTACGACTGCCGTGTAACATCGTAAGAATATCTTTTACTACACGGTTCTTAACCATCAACTCTTTACGGCGAATGACGTCATTGGATAAAAGTTTTTCTAGTGCGGGCAGGTTACTCTGCGCTAGGCGTTTTTCATTTCCTTCAATTTGTGCCAGTAAGCCCTCTTTTGCTGATACTGTGATAATTTCATCGGGGGCAATGCTGAGCAAGCGAGCGCACTGGGATTGCATTTCACGGATGATTTGTCGATTATAGGCATCGGCTTCTAGTTCGTCCCAAATGGAGTCGACCTTGTTAAGAACCGCATAAACCCCGGTATTTTCCTGCAGATTAAGATCTCGAATATGGCGATTCCAAATCTCCAAATCAGTACCACTGACACCTGTTGATGCACTTAATAACAAAAGAATGGCATGGGCTTCGGGTAACAGGCTAAATGTTAGCTCAGGTTCACACCCAAGGGCATTGAGTCCGGGGGTGTCAATAATCGTTAACCCCTGTTCAAGAAGGGGGTGTCGAAAGCTGATCATGGCGTGGCGCCAAGCGGGGATGTAGACTTTATCGCTATCGTCTTCCACGGACTCTAGAATATTGACTTGAAACCCCATTGCGGCGGCATCTTCACGATTAACCTTTTTAACTGAAGCGACCTCAGAGAAGGCTTTTTTCATCATCTCTGGGTTATTTTGATCAATGGGCACATATACCCAGTTATCAGGAATTTTTCGAAAGCTGGATAAGCCAGAGCTACCTAAACGTGTCTCAATAGGCAAAAGGCGTATGTAACTTTTATCGTTGTCTGGGTCAAAAAATAACTCTGTAGGGCACATCGTTGTGCGCCCGCCACCAGAGGGTAAAACTCGGGTACCAAAGTGAGCAAAAAAGAGGGCATTAATAAGTTCAGTTTTGCCTCGGGAGAATTCACCAACAAATGCGAGGATAATGCGATCTTCTTTGAGCATCTCAAAGGCAATATTGAGTCGCTCATCCATTTCAGCGGACTGTAGCCGGTTTGCTACTAACCAGCCACGATAACGCATCAGTTGCTGGAGTATGTCTTTTCTCCACCTGATGTAAGCGTTAACTTGACGTGCTAAACGGCTGGTATCCATCTCGATGGTGTTGTTCCTATAAAATTTGCTCTATCTTACGTGCCCAGAGCCATAAGTCTGTGATGGACATAGGATTTGGCACGATTGGTATTGTATAGAATAGCTTAGCAGGGATTGTAGGGACTAGGGTTTAAAAGGGTCCTTGACCAAGCCCAAATAGAACCTTAATTGTACTGATGAGCACTAAGATAATCATTGGGGATAAGTCTAACCCGCCCATCGGGGGTAGTATTTTACGCGCTGGGGCCATGACAGGTTCAGTGATCTGGTGCAGTAGGGCGACCAATGGGTTGTAGGAGCCTTGAGCGATCCAACTCATTAAAATGCTGATAAAGATACTGAACATGTAAAAGTTAAGTAGAGTATTGGCCGCAGACTTTATGACAGTAATGCCTAGATCAAGTGGTGAGAGTCCCGCTAAGGTGCCGTTATAAATCAAAATAATCACGATCATCTTTATTAGGACTAAGGCTAACATCAGTACGATGCTAGCAACATCAATACCACCAAAGCCTGGAATAATCCGGCGTAAAGGTTTGAGTATTGGGGTGGTTGCTTTAACAATAAATTGTGATATCGGATTATAAAAATCTGCACGTACGATCTGTAAGAGAAAACGTGCTAAAACAATCATGATATAGATATCAAATAGGTAGCCTAGAATAAAAACCAATGCGCCAGCTGGGTTCATAATTGTGATGTTCCTAGTAAATAGAATAATTTAACTATAGCATGCAGTTATGGTGAGTTTATGATGCTAACTCTTTTGAGCGATCATAAGCACCTTTTATCGCCTCGGCAAATATAGCTTTTAATTCATTGTCTTGCATAATGTTAATCGCACGCTCAGTGGTGCCTCCCGGAGACGTTACCCGTCGACGAAGTTCTGCTGCATCAACATCGCTAGTGATTGCCAGTTGTGCTGAACCTAGCGCCGTTTGTAAGGTAAGTTGGGATGCTACCGAATCAGGTAAACCTAGAGAACGGCCAGCTTCCATCATTGCCTCCATTACCAATAAAAAATAGGCCGGGCCACTGCCGGAAAGCGCTGTAACAGCATCAATTTGATCCTCACTTTCAACCCATAATGCAAGACCAACAGCAGATAGTACGTCTTTGGCGAGTTTTTTCTGGAGATCCGATACATGCTGATTAGCAAATAACCCGGTTGCCCCGGTTTGAACCAGCGCGGGAGTATTAGGCATGCAGCGTACGATGGGAGCCGATTCGCCAAGCCAGGTACTGAGGTTATTGAGGGTAATACCAGCAGCTATACTCACCACTAATGGGCTACGTTGTTTGATCATATCTTGAAGAGGAGTGGCTACGGCTTCCATCACCTGGGGTTTAACCGCAAATATAATAACGTCTGCGTGACTACAGGCTTGGGTGTTATCTCGAGTGGTATTCACTCCAAGGGTTGTGCGATTATGCAGTAATAAGTCTTCGTTGAGATCCGTCATTGTAATCTGAGTACTGTCGAAACCTTTGGCGATGAGTCCGCCCGCTAGGCTACTTGCCATGTTGCCTGCTCCGATGAAAGTGATCTTTGCGCTCATATCTGATATATCCGTTTTATGTCGTAAATTAGAATCGTTGTATGTAGGGTGTCATCTATGCTGCCGAGGACCAAATAAAGCAGTACCAACGCGTACAAAGGTCGCTCCTTCAGCGATGGCTGCTTCTATATCGTCGGACATCCCCATTGAAAGCGTATCCAATTTGGGGGTACCGTTGGGTAGTTGCTGATTAATGGTTGAGAGCAATGCAGCAACTTTTTCGAAAGGTAGGCGTTGTTCGGCTACTGTATCTCGTTTTTGCGGAATACACATTAATCCCCGCAACGTAAGATTTGGCAGTTGGCTGATTTCTACCGCAGCGCTGATGGTCTCATTTGCAGTAAACCCAGATTTAGATGTTTCATTATCAATATTAATCTGTAGGCAAATTTGTAGAGCGGGTAGTGCGGATGGGCGCTGGTTGCTAAGCCGTTTGGCAAGCTTTAAACGATCCACGCTATGTACCCAGTGAAAATGTTCAGCAACTGCGCGAGATTTATTGGATTGTATTGGGCCGATAAAATGCCAGCAGATATCACAGTCGCTAAGCTGTTGTTGCTTATCTAAGGCCTCCTGTAGATAGTTTTCGCCAAAGTTTTTTATGGCGGAAGAATACAGAGTACGAATATTTTCGGCGGTTCTGGTTTTGCTCACAGCAAGTAACAAAGGGGGGCTGCACTGATGTGCTTGGCAGGCAAGTGATATCCTTTTTTCCACACCCTGTAGTCGGTCTGCGATCTGTTGCTCAGAAATAGGCATAATACTATGATAAATAAGAATAAAATGGACTGGGTTAGGGTTGTAATGTGGCTATTTTAACGTAAAACAATAGCAATTGCTGAATTACTCGTTGATTAGGTTGTTGATTAGGCAGGTGGAACCGCATTCTGGGTGCTAACCTAATAGAGATTACGTAATTATATAGACTGCCCGTAGCTGTTTTTTAGACATGATTAGAATGACAATAGGTTAAAGAATCAATGGATATTACTGAATTACTCGCGTTTAGTGTTAAAAATGGTGCATCTGATTTGCACCTTTCGGCTGGTTTGCCCCCTATGATCCGTGTAGATGGTGACGTGCGTAGAATAAACTTGCCACCTATGGATCATAAGCAAGTACATTCCCTGATTTATGACATTATGAATGATAAGCAGCGAAAAGATTATGAAGAATTCCTAGAAACGGATTTTTCCTTTGAGGTGCCTGGTGTTGCCCGTTTTCGTGTTAACGCGTTTAATCATAACCGAGGCGCTGGGGCGGTATTTCGTACAATTCCATCCAAAGTACTGACCATGGAAGATTTGGGTCAAGGGCAGGTATTTAGGGATATTTCAGATATTCCTCGCGGTATTGTATTGGTAACAGGGCCAACGGGTTCAGGTAAAAGTACAACCTTGGCAGCGATGATTGATTATATTAATGAAACTCGCTATGAACATATATTAACCATCGAAGACCCTATTGAATTTGTTCATGAAAGTAAAAAGTGCCTTATGAACCAACGGGAAGTACATCGTGATACCTTAGGTTTTGCCGAAGCACTGCGGTCTGCGTTACGTGAAGATCCCGATATCATCCTTGTAGGTGAGATGCGAGATTTGGAAACGATTCGATTAGCGTTAACTGCCGCAGAGACGGGCCACTTGGTATTTGGTACATTGCATACAACTTCAGCAGCCAAAACTATTGACCGTGTGGTTGATGTATTTCCAGCAGCGGAAAAGTCAATGGTGCGGTCTATGTTGTCTGAGTCATTACAGGCCGTTATTTCACAATCATTGCTTAAGAAAAATGGTGGTGGACGAATTGCTGCCCATGAAATTATGCTCGGCACACCGGCTATCCGTAACTTGATTCGAGAGGATAAGGTGGCGCAGATGTATTCTGCGATTCAAACGGGTGGGAATTTAGGAATGCAGACATTGGACCAATGTTTGCGAGAACTACTCAATAAAGGGCTGATTTCTCCCGAGGCAGCAAGAGAGAAAGCAAAAATTCCAGAGAATTTCTAGAATACAGCGTATAAAAACGTTTAGATAACAATCGTTCAGATAACAGTACAGTAGTAAGGGGTGAGGAATGGATTTTGAAGGTCTGCTAAAATTAATGGTGGAAAAAGGCGCGTCGGATTTATTTATCACTGCCGGTGTAGCCCCCAGCATGAAAGTCCATGGACGAATTGTTCCCGTAACAAAGACCTCTTTGAGCCCTGAGAAGACCCGCGAAACCGTGTTAGGAGTAATGAATGAATCCCAACGCAAAGAATTTGTAGAAACTCGCGAATGTAACTTTGCCATTAGTGCCCGAGGAATTGGACGATTTCGTGTGAGTGCATTTTATCAACGTAATCTCGTTGGCATGGTGTTGCGGCGTATTGAAACCAATATACCTCGTATTGATGATCTTGGATTGCCTTCAATGATTAAAGACCTGGCGATGACTAAGCGGGGTATTGTTATTTTTGTAGGGGCAACGGGAACGGGAAAATCTACTTCTTTAGCCTCTATGATTGGTCATCGTAATCATAATAGTAAAGGGCATATTATTAGTATCGAAGACCCTATTGAATACATTCACCAGCATGCGGGTTGTATTGTTACTCAGCGCGAGGTTGGGCTTGATACGGAAAGTTTTGATATTGCGTTAAAAAATACCTTACGCCAGGCCCCAGATGTGATCATGATTGGTGAAATTCGTACCAGAGAAACCATGGGGTATGCCATCGCCTTTGCTGAAACCGGGCACTTAGTATTGGCAACACTACACGCCAATAATGCTAACCAAGCGTTGGATCGTGTTGTTCACTTTTTTGCAGCGGATCGCCATAGTCAATTATGGATGGATTTGTCCCTCAACTTAAAAGCAATGGTCGCACAGCAACTTATACCCACACCTGACGGTAAAGGGCGTAGAGCGGTGGTCGAAATTCTTCTCAATACCCCTTTAATGGCAGACCATATCCGAAAAGGGAATGTGCACTTATTAAAACCATTAATGATCAAGTCTCGCGAACTAGGTATGCAAACCTTTGATCAGGCACTGTATGACCTGTATTCCGCTGGAGAAATCACTTACGAAGATGCCATGTCTCATGCGGATGCTCCGAATGATTTACGTTTGATGATTAAATTGGGTAATGAAGGCGGCTTAGAGCAGCTAGAGGATGCAACAAAAGGTCTGTCACTTGAAGATGATGATTCTATGAAGTTCTAGTCGTTTTGATATTCCCACCTGTCAGCCTCTGCCTTAAAGGGGTTGACCATTTGTGTCGCCCATTGGCGTATACATGTCATAGACCGCAGTAAAAAGCTACGCTATATTGAAGCCAAAACCAATCACCTTTTCTAGGAATCGGCAATGGCCTACAACACTTTCGACTATAAAACGATCGACTATAAAATCAGCAATAGTGTGCTCACACTAACGCTTAATCGTCCTGATAATTTAAATGCCTTTACTGTTGAAATGGCGAATGAATTAATTGATGCCTTTAATGCGGCGAGTAATGATGACGCTGTACGAGCAATTGTGGTAACTGGGGCGGGTCGCGCTTTTTGTGCAGGTATGGATTTATCCAGTGAGGGCAATGTATTTGGCCTTGATGAAGCCCAGGCTCCAACGTTGGATGATATGAATAACCGTTTAGATGATCCGGCGATACTGCATGGCGTACGGGATACTGGCGGGCGTGTGACGTTGGCAATTTATGATTGTACCAAACCTGTGATTGCCGCAATCAATGGTGCTGCGGTAGGTATTGGAGCCACCATGACGTTGGCAATGGATATTCGTTTAGCGTCAGAAAATGCGCGAATTGGTTTTGTATTTAATAAATTAGGTATTGTACCTGAGGCCTGTTCTAGTTGGTTTTTACCAAAAATTGTCGGTATTTCTCAGGCATTGGAATGGGTTTATAGTGCAGAGATTATCAAACCTGAAGTAGCCAAAGATGCGCGTTTAGTGAAAGCGGTATACCCTGCAGAAACCTTGCTGGAAGAAGCGTATAAAATTGCCAATAAGATTGCCAATAATACGTCAGCTGTGGCTATCGCAATGTCACGACAAATGATGTATCGAAATTCAGCACAACCGCACCCGATAGAAGCCCATAAAATTGAGTCGTTAGCGATGTTTTATGCGAGTGTTGATGATGGAAAAGAAGGGGTAAATGCTTTTTTCGAAAAACGAGAAGCACAGTTTGGTTCTACGATGTCCGAAAACAAACCGCCGTTTTATCCTTGGTGGGAATAAATAAAACATCCAATTTAGGGCGGCCTTGGAAATCCGCAGATCCGCAGAATAGTTACTAACATTTTATGTGCAGTAAATAGTAAGGGGAGAACATCGATGAGTAAGGTTTTTGTTACTGGCGCGAGTGGTTTTTTGGGAAAACACCTGATGGAACGATTGATTGAAAACAATCATCAAATCACCGTTCTACTTCGAGATGTCCAGCATTCAAATAAACAATCCCTTATTCAAGATTGGCAACAGAGAGTAGAGAAAATAAAAATGGCGGGAGGGCACCCGTCAGTTGATGTTGTTGAAGGTGACATTGTTAACGTCGACTTAGAAAAAGTTGACGCCAAGCATCAATTGCTATTATCGAATTACGATCATATTTATCACTTAGCCGCTATTTATGATTTAGGTGCAGCTAAAGAAAAAACCTTGCAGTGTAATGTGCAAGGTACTGAAAATATATTAAATAAGATGGATGAGGACAGTTTTTCTGGATGTTTTCACTGTGTTAGTTCTATAGCGATAGCAGGAAATTTTAAGGGAGAATTTTCAGAGTCAATGTTTGAAGAAGGGCAGCGACACGAACATATTTATAATCGAAGTAAATTTCTTTCAGAAAAATTGGTTCGAGAAAAAAGAGAGAATTCACCAAAGTATGATGTTCGAATTTATCGACCATCAGCTATTGTAGGGCACTCTAAAACCGGTGAGATGGATAAAATAGACGGCCCTTATTATGGCTTTGTGGTTGTTAGTGGTTTAAAACGAATATTTCCTTCTTGGTTTCCATTAGTGCTACCTAAAAACAATGCACTTATGGATATGGTGCCAGTAGACTATGTGGCGGATGCTTTGTATAGAATTAGTCAATTAAACAAGATTGATAATGATCAGTTTTGTTTTCATCTTACGGACCCCAATGCGCCGACTATTACTACGGCAATTAAGTTGTTATTAAAAGCAGCTGATGGACCAAAAATAACCGTGACATTTAATAATACTTTAACAAAAATGTACCCAGGATTAGTTTCTCTAGCAGGAAATTTACAATCTGTTGAAACCATAAAAAATGAAGTGCTAGGGCGCTTTGATATACCATCCCAAGTATTTGATGCAATGATGGAAGGTGCTCAATTTGATGCAAAACAAACAATAAAGCTTCTTGCTAAACAAGGAGTTGTATTGCCAGCTTTTTCAAGTTATGTAGACAATCTCTGGGATTATTTTAACCGTCACCTTGATCCAAGGAGAAATAAAACATCTCGTTATGAAAAAGCACTTAGAGGTAAAGTGGTACTTATTACGGGGGGGTCATCGGGTATCGGTTTGGCTAGTGCTGAGCGTGCTGTGACTCTGGGCGCAAAGGTGATTCTTGTGGCTCGTAGTCTAGATAAATTGGAATTAGCCTATGCTGCATTAAAACCTATTGCTGATGAGCATGATGCATCGATTGAGATACTACCTTGTGATATTTCAGATTTGGACGCTTGTGATAATTTGGTAAAACACTTGCTTGGTAATTATGGCAATGTGGATGTTTTCTTCAATAACGCGGGGCGTTCGATTCGACGTTCGATCAGTGAATCGTTAGATCGCTTTCATGATTTAGAAAGAACCATGCAGCTGAATTACTTCGGTGCGGTTCGTATCATTCATGGGTTGTTGCCTAGTATGGTTGAGCATAAATCTGGCCATATACTTAACTCATCTTCCATGGGTACAATGTCTCCAACACCACGGTTTAGCGCGTATATGGCCAGTAAAAGTGCGATGGATGCTTATACTGATTCATTGGCGGCTGAATATCTGAATCATAATATTCATGTAACATCGATTAAATTTCCATTGGTGAAAACAGGAATGATTGCCCCCACCAAAGATTATGATGGTGTTGATGTTGCTAGCCCAGAATTCGCTGCGACATTATTTTTAGATGCGGTGTTAAATAGACCACGTAAGCAAATTTTAACGCAAGGCGTGTGGATGGGCTTGGCAAATTTGTTTACGCCCAAAATCATGACGCATGTGTACAATTTTGGTTATCGAATATGGCCCGACGAGCGAGGTCAACATATGGATTTAAGTTTGGATCGCTCGTTAATTAAGAAAATAATTCCCCGTTCACCGTTATGATAGTTGGAATACTACGCGGCCATTGTAGATGGTCGCACAAGTGCGGCCACTAATTGTTTTTCCTAATAACGGTGAGTTTTTACCGTCGGAGTGTAATGCGTCCGGTGTGAGTTGCCATTGAGCGGAAGGGTCAAAAATACTGAGGTTAGCCATGGAATTTTCGGCAATTTTGCCAGCATCAATTTTAATGATGCTGGCAGGTGTAGTTGCGATACAGGTTACCCATTCTTGCTCAGATAAAATGCCGTCTCGCACTAACCCAAAACTCATCGGTAAGAACGTTTCAATACTGGATATACCTGCTTCTGTTGCGGCAAACGGTGCAGATTTTGCGGCAACCTCATGAGGTTGATGATCTGAAGTGATGGCAGTAACCACGCCGGATTTAATAGCGTCAATGAGAGCTTTACGATCAATTTCACTTCGAAAGGGTGGGTTTACATGATATTGACTATTAAATCCATCAATCGCCTCATCATTAAATAACAATTGATGAACGGCAATATCAGCGGTAACAGGAAGGCCTCGTTGCTGTGCTGCGGCAATTTGTTCAACACTGCGGGCGCAAGATAATTGCCCAAAGTGTGCGGTTACACCGGTTTGCTCTACGAGTAACAGATCTCGTGCTAGTGCCACGGTTTCTGCTGAGCGTGGTATGCCGGGTAAGCCAAGACGAGTCGAGGTGAAGCTTTCATGGACAATACCGTCACCTTGTAAGCTTAAATCAACACTTTGAAAAAATACCGTAAGATCAAACGTTGCTGCGTATTCTAAGCAACGTAATAATACCCGGTTATCTTTTATGGCATTTCGAAGTTGAGCTACGCCAATGCAACCTGCTTCTTGTAATGCGTGCATTTCACTAAGTTGAGTGCCTTCTAAGTCATGAGTCATTGCGCCAATAGGCAAGACGTGAGCATAACCGGATTGGTGGGCTCGCTCTTGAATAAGTGCGGCAACCGCAGGACTATCGATAACAGGGTTGGTATCTGGTGGGCAGCACAGATGGGTCACCCCCCCCGCTGCTGCTGCCTGAGTTTCACTGTGAATAGTGCCTTTATATTCTTGCCCTGGTTCTCGTAAGCGTGCGCATAAATCCACGGCTCCAGGAATAACCAATTTACCCTCTGCGTTAATAGTAATGTCGGTATGAATATCTTGTGTGTTGGCGCTGTTGTCATTCACAGGAACAATTCGTTGAATAAACCCGTCAACAACATAAATGTCCGCAATTTCATCTCGTTGAGATAGTGGGTCAATAACACGGCCGCCAGCAATTTTTATTGATTGGGGGTTGGGAGAAGAAGGGGTGAACTTCATGCGCCGTGTTCTCCGTTGATTGCTTCAGAAGTAGCAGTTATTGCTGTTGATTGACCACTCATCGCCATCGAAAGTACGGCCATTCGTACCGATATACCGTAGTTAACCTGTTTAAGAATCACGGACTGAGGGCCATCAGCAACGGCGGTTTCAATTTCTACACCGCGATTAATCGGACCTGGGTGCATAACGATGGCATCAGGTTTTGCAAAAGCGAGCTTTTCTGTTGTGAGCCCATATAAACGATAAAATTCATGCTCACTCGGCAATAATGCTGAGTTCATTCGTTCTTTTTGCAGGCGTAACATGATGACAACGTCGACATCTTTTAGACCTTGCTCCATATTATAAAAAACCTTCGCACCAAGGTGTTCCATATCGTGGGGGATGAGCGTTTTTGGCCCAATGACTCGAACTTCTCCTACTTGTAAGCCGTTTAATGCATGAACTTGAGAGCGCGCTACTCGGGAGTGGGTAATATCACCGATGATTGCAACTTTAAGGTTACGGAAGTCACCTTTATGTTTGCGAATGGTGTACATATCCAACATGGCTTGGGTTGGGTGCGCGTGACGTCCATCCCCAGCATTGATGATTGCAACATTAGGGCAGACTTGGCTGGCAATAAAATGCGGTGCGCCGCTATCTTGGTGGCGAACAATAAACATGTCGCTATCCATTGCCTCTAGGTTCCAAAGCATATCCATTAGGGATTCACCTTTGGAGGTGGCGGAGGCACTGATATTGATGTTGAGAACGTCGGCGGAGAGGCGTTTTGCTGCCAATTCAAATGTGGTGCGTGTGCGGGTACTGGCTTCGAAGAATAAATTTACGACCGTTTTACCGCGTAATAGAGGGACTTTTTTTACCGCTTGTTGGCCAACACTAGAAAAGGACTCGGCAGTATCAAGGATTTCGGTAAGTATCTCGGTACTAAGATTCTCAGTGGTGAGAAAGTGTTTGAGTTGACCGTGTTCGTTGAGTTGCAGTTGATGCGGGGGAATAGCCAGGCTCATTAGAATCTCTATCGTCGTCAGTTTACTTGGGTAATCGTCAGGTGCATATTATCGGGGCCGTGTAATTTTACGCGTTGTTGGGGGGCTAAATCCAATCGTTCTCCAATAATATCGGGTTGAATCGGTAAATCACGCCCCGGTACGTCAACTAAGGTGACCAATATGACAGAGGCAGGGCGGCCGTAGTCAAATAACTCGTTAAGTGCCGCCCGAATGGTTCGCCCGCTACTGATGACATCGTCTACTAAAATGACATGTTGTCCATCGGTAGAAAAAGGCAAATCTGAGGTTTTAACTGAAGGATGCAACCCTCTTTGCGTGAAGTCGTCACGGTAGAAGGTGATGTCGAGTAACCCGAGGGCTTGGTCTAGGGCGAGCTGTTGGTGTAATGCGTTTGCAACCCATGCGCCACCCGTATGGATTCCTACCATGACAGGCTGACTGATGCCGCGTTGATCAAGCAGACTTTGTAGCTTAGATGACATATTGTTAATAAGAGAATTAACGATAGGCAGGGTCATAGATTATGTCCTGTTGTTGGTTCGGTCTCTGCGAACCACGTTTCGATAATAAGGGCAGCGGCGACACTGTCGATTTGGCGATTGGATTTTGCAGCACGACCACTATATTGCTGTATCTGGTCTCGAGCATCGAAACTTGATAGGTGCTCATTAGCGGTGAATAGCGGCACTCCAAAGCGACCATGTAAACGATTGCCAAATTTTCTGGCACGCTTTGTTAACGCGTTGTCAGTGCCGTCTTCATTCAGCGGAATACCAACAACAAATGCATCGGGTTGCCACTCTGCGATCAGCGCGGCGACCGTTTCCCAGCGAGGTTGGCCATCTTTTGCGGGTATTTCGGGTAGGGGGCTGGCGGTTTGAGTGAGTGTTTGACCGACAGCGACACCAATCTTTTGGGTGCCAAAATCAAACCCCATCACGGTTGTAATCAATGGTTAGTGCCCGCCATTTATGAGTGGCCGACGTCTGATGACATAAGGCTCAAGTCGATACCAAGTAATTTTGTTGCTGCTTCCCAGCGTTTTTCTTGTGGTGTTGAAAACAGTATTTCAGGGTCAGCTTTTACAGTGATCCAGGCATTGGATTGCATTTCTTCTTCGAGCTGCCCTCCGCCCCAGCCAGCATAACCCAGCGCAACAAGGCTATCTTTAGGGCCTTTGTTATTGGCTATATCGTCGAGAATGTCCCGAGATGTAGTAAGGCAAATACCTTCTTCCATGACAACGGTCGATTGCCATTCTTGTGGGTTTCTATGTAATACAAAACCCATTTCAGTTTGTACCGGGCCACCTTCTAGCACATTCTGGTGGTCGAATTGCTCGTCATAGTTATCAATATCGAGGTGCTCAAAGACTTCACCTAGGGATAAGTCCAATGGTCGATTGATCATGATACCCATGGCCCCGTCTTCATTGTGTTCACATATGTAGGTGATGCTATGGGAGAAATTGGGGTCTTCCATTGCTGGCATTGCTATAAGGAAGTGGTTTTTTAAGCTGTCATTTGAGTTGGTATCCATACCGTTAGTATTGGGCCAAAGGGTACGGGATTCAAGTGTTTAAAAAAGGTATCTATATCTACCACCCTACGAGAGCGTCCAATACTGGACTTACCTTAAGATCCCTGGATTTCAATTACTTGCTGAATACAAGCCTCTAAAAACTTGAAAGATAATTGCCCTTTTTAAATTGCCAAGTTCGGATAATCTCTAAAATGTCTGTATTTTCAGCAATATCCGGCGGAAATGGTGCGAATGGTGCCGAACGTTGCACAATGTGTTTTGCTGCATCATCAAGAACACGTTTTCCTGAGGACTTTAATATCCGAATTTCATGGACGGAGCCATCCGCTTTTACTGCCACCATTAAACGTAAGCTACCAAATATATCTTTACGTTTGAGCTCTGGAGGATAATACAAATTGCCAAACCGCTCGATGCGTTTGCGCCAGGAGTCAAGGTAGGCGGCGTCTTGTGCTGCTTTGGTACTGGCGGCCGTTAATTGGCGTTTGCGAGGTCGTTTGGCATGAACTTGTTTTTTGTCACTGAGTTGAGCTTCCAGGCTTGCTATCTCTAGGCTACGTTGCAACATTGCAATGGCAGAGATTTGTTCGGTTTGTTCAAGTTCTTTTTCTTCGGGGTTTTTAGCCGTTTTAAAGAGGCTGGTAGTGGTTGTGCTGAGTTGCTTTTCTGCGGAATGTTTTATCGGTGTTTGGCTGGCTTGTTGTTGAATAGGGTCAATTTCACGCACTAGGTTATCTTCGAATGCAGCGATTTCTGTGGTGCTGACTACGGCCTTTTCCTCAAGCGTGCCGCTGCCTTGCTGGTTCATTTGGGCAAGAAAGTCGGCGTCTTCAGGCGTAGTTTCACTTTTATTGTGAGCAAGGGTGATTTCAAGTGTTTCGGCAGTGGTTTTAGGAGGGGGCAAGGTGAAGCTAACCCCGAGGATAAGAATGCCATGGAGTACTGCCGCTAGAAAAAACGTAAACATAAAGCGGTCATTTGCGGTGACACTGGGTGGTTGTGCTGATACTGCCATGGACTCGTTACTTAAACCTTTGGTTTGTTATTTTTTAGCCAGTCGTCGTTCGATAGCATCCATTAACAGCCCAGCGATATTGATCGATGTTGCTGCCTCAATTTCGCGGATACACGTGGGGCTGGTGACGTTGATTTCGGTAACATAATCTCCGATGACATCTAGGCCCACGAAGATTAACCCTTTTTCTACCAAAGTGTCGCGTACTTGCTCGCAAATCCAACGTTCTCTGTCGGATAACTCCCTAACGACACCGGTTCCCCCTGCTGCTAGGTTACCTCGGTTTTCACCCTCTGCAGGGATACGAGATAAGCCATAAGGTACGGGCTCACCATCGATGATCAATATCCGTTTGTCTCCTTGACTAATGTCAGGGATGAACTGCTGCGCCATCGCCGGTGTTTTGCCGTGGTTGGTTAACGTTTCAATGATAACACCTAAATTCTTATCATTTGCACCTGTGCGGAAGATGGACGCACCACCCATTCCGTCTAGGGGTTTAAGGATAATGTCATTATGCTGTTCTGCAAATTTTTTCAGGATTTGTGCGTTAGCACTGACGGTTGTTGGTGCGCAGCAGTCAGGGAATTCGGTGGCAAAGATCTTTTCGTTGCAGTCTCGTAAGCTTTGAGGCTTGTTAACGATTAGTGATCCTGCTTTTTCTGCCTTATCCAGGATATAGGTAGAATAAATAAACTCCATATCAAAAGGGGGATCTTTGCGCATCAAAATAACATCACAATCAGCTAAAGCGTGGACACTTGAATCACCGAGTTGATACCAGCATTCCGGATTTTTAAGAGGCTTTAGGGGGCGGCTTGTGGTCATTGCTTGACCGTTTTCGATGAACATATCTTGCTGTTGGATATAACGTATGTCCCAATTTCTGTTATCCGCCTCCCATAACATGGCTAATGTACTATCCTTCTTGTAAGGAATGGATGATATTGCATCCATAACAACGCCCAGTTTAATTGTCATAG